>ERZ501045.152-NODE-152-length-17594-cov-6.760135_pt1 | contig 17594 bp, 8 predicted proteins | sample MGYA00510870_ERZ501045 | MGnify/ENA primary metagenome ERZ501045 (study PRJEB25958, sample SAMN03398505) | human skin metagenome | study: EMG produced TPA metagenomics assembly of the Human Skin Microbiome Metagenome (human skin metagenome) data set. | reverse complement strand
GACTTTTCGCGACGGCTGCGCACGTACGATCTTCGAACGTCACAAGCGTACCAGGCGGCTCCGATGGCGCTGCGTGCAGGACCCCTTCTCGATGACGACAGCTTGTTCGGCCAAGTGTTCGATAAAGGCGGACTCGGCGGATCAGGAGTCTATGCCATGGCATGGTGCAAGGACAATGCAGTGGCACTTGCTATGTATGAGCACATACTCTTGCTCGGACCGTACGAAGAGCCCCTGGTATTCCATGTGCGTGGCATACCCCACATTTACAGCAGCCCTGATGGCCTTCATGTGGTGCATATAGATGCACATGAGCATATCGCGCTGGCTGAGGCTCCGACATTGGCCCCACTTCGGCCTGGCTCGACACACACCGCGGCTATACTCCTCGATGCATCCCGAATGGCTCAGCAACACAGTCCGCAAGCCTATGAGGCCGTGCGAGCCATTCAGGACAGCCTTGAAGAGGCTGTTCAAGCATGTATCGAGGCAGCGACGTTGGAATGGCATGCAACTATGCAGCAAGCGCTTCTCCAAGCGGCACTGTTTGGCCGCACCTTTCTTGATACATATGATCCAGCGCGCATGCTTCAAGTGTCCAGCATGCTGCGCGTCTTGCATGCGGTACGCAGCCCGTCTATCGGCATTCCTGCTGCGTATGACGAGTCCGTTTCGTTGATCTTATACCGTCTCGCCTCGCGAAACCAGCACAAACTCGCGGTGCAGATCTGCACGTTCCTGGGTATCCGTGCTGACCCCGTGCTCAAGCACTGGCTGCGTGCCAAAGTTGCGCGAGCGCGTCCTATCCGGGGAAATGAGCAACTCGCGCGTGTCATCATGGACAAGTTCCAGGCAGCCAGCGCCGTGAACTACGCGGACATGGCGCGATGTGCATGGCAAGCTGGGCATACAAAGATCGCGACCCTTCTGCTTGAGCGAGAAGTGCGTGCTCGAGAGCAGATCCCATTGCTGCTGCATATGCGGGAGCATCGCCTGGCTCTTCACAAGGCGGTGGAAAGCGGCGACACAGATTTGGTGTACCAGGTTCTCTTCGCCCTACAACGCACATTAGCTCGTGGCGCCTTGTTCCGCACGGTCCAGTCACTCGTATGGACCGAATCATCACCGACTCCATGGGCCATGGGCCTCTGCCCACCCGCTACGCCTACCTACACCGACTTGGCGCCTCACCTGCTGGTGTCGTATGCACGTGATCAGGATCCAGGGATGCTGCACGACTTTTTGTACCAGGATGACCGGCATGCAGATATGGCACTCGTGTGCATGGACGAGGCTCAGCGCATGGATGTCTCTTCACGAGCTGAGGCACTGCTACGTGCTCAGCGTCACTTTGACGAGGATCGCGCGTGCGCGTGGCCTGCACGGCTCACCGGCGAGGCATGCTCCCTGCTCGGCATCCAAGCGGCCATCAAGTCCGAGGGCGGCGGGGATCTAGAAGGTGCATCTCTCTATGACACGATTCTGGCGTGCTTAGAGAATCCTGCCTTGGAACACCGCGCCGAAAAGCTCCAGCATACCTTCACTGTGCCCAGTGCTCGATATTATGGCCTGCGTGTGCGAGCCTATGTCAAAACGCGCAACATGAATGCTCTTTCACGCCTAGTGAGCTCGCAAAAGCCACCACATGGCTACGTATATATTGTGCGCGCGCTCTTGCAAGCAGGTCTCGTGGACGCGGCTTGTGCTTTCGTCGCGAAGGGTGCTTCTGACAGGACAAGCAAGCATCGCCTGCTCGCGTACATTGAGCGTGGACCACACCCACCATCTGTGCGCGCGGCACTACAGGGTGCGTTGCCGTAGGAACAAAAGATACCCTCACTTACGCTCGCGTCGATAGGCGGCAAACCATGCCGGCATAAAGTCGGGCACCTCGTACTCACCTCGCTCAATACGGTCAAGCGTGCACAGCAAATCGTAGTTGATCTCATCGCTCACGACCGAATCGTGTCGGTAGGCGGGGTGCTGCTGGACAAACTGACGAATGTAGGTCGCCGTCGACATAAGACGCCCATCCACGCGCATCGCGACCAGATCGAGATACCTGTTCAGGCGCTGGCGTTCAGTCTCCGACATGTTGAGTGAATCGAGGTACGAGTGCACGAGGGGAAGCAAACCGGGCATCGTGTCATCGCCTGCGTTGCCATGAAAAATGTCAGCGAGCGTGTACTCCTGCGTTTGTGAGGTGTGCCGACTCGAGCGGAAATGAAAACGCTGCGTTTGAATCGCATTGCGCCGCTGCGCGCGCTGCATATTCACGTCCACCAGTGAAATCGGCATGCCAAAATCGACAGGCATGGTCATAATCACACGCGAGAGCAGTGTGAGAAAAATGCAGAACGCCGCATTCTCAAAGTCTGTGAGCTGGATCTCCATCGGGCGAAACTCGACGCGCCAGCCGGTATGGCCGCCGTGAGGTGGAGGCTTGAAGCGCATCGTCTGCCAGTTGGTCGACTGGATATTCTCAAAGTGGTCCATGGAGCGAGTATCGTCCAGGTTGATATTTTCAGAAAAAATCACAAGGGGATCACGGACAAACAGGTGTGCCATATGCTCAGCCAACAGGGCATCGACGCCACTTTCAAGTAGGCGCTGGCGTACACGCTCATTCATCTCGAGCGGCACATCGTTCCATTCGCGCGTCGTTAGGTACGAGTCCACCGAGTCGTACCTGCTCTTCCGCAGACGCCGCTGAGCTGAGCCTGAGTTATGCTGAGGTTCCCCCTCCTTGAGAGGAGCTTCACCACGCTCGATCGGGGTGCGGTCATCCACGGCAGCGCTAATCGCGTTCCAACGGCAATCAATATCCGCCAAATAGCCACGGTACACAGGGCTTGCCGCCGTAGCTGCGAGAAGAAGCGGCGTCAGAGGAATAAACTGGTCATACATGCGCTTTGCGTCCTCCATACAAGGTGCCTGGAATGTCACTTGCAGACAGCAGCAGCCCATACCAAAGCCCATCGCGTCCATGTAGATGTGGTCGGTATATGCAGCGCCAAGAGCCGCTTCCTGATCCTCCGCAAATTCATGACGGTCCCAAGGCACGCTCGGATCAACAAACGGAGTGGGGGTATGTACATCGCGAAAGAGAGGCACGTTTATACGCACTTTGGAGCCGCGGCGTTTGCGGATGTTGGCTGTAAGCGTGGGGAAGCGGACATGTTTGTTGATCAGCTCGTCCGGCAAAAAAAGTGAATGGCTCGCCTCGCCATGCGGTGTATGTGCCGGATCTGTAAAGGGCGTGTCGCGAGTACCGAGTCGTGGGTACGATGCAATCGCCATGGGTACCTCGTTCGCCTGGAGATGCTTTCGGGCCAATTTTCGACGCAGTTCCATGTCGGGCTCAACGCGGAGAAGCTCAGCCACACTCACACCAAAAGGCTGACCGGGCGTGCTCTCCAACATGAAGCGACCATACTCAGGGTGAAAGGTAGGTCGTTCATCCGGCCTGATATCGTTGAGTTCTGTCGAGCAGCATCGATTCAGGCGCTCTAAGATCTCTCCCTGCCGAAGAGAAAGGCGGGCCGTTTTGTGCTCGTGATCCAGCACGACAACCATGTACTCGAGCTCGTCACCCCACAATAAAGCATCGTTTTGTCGCCCTTGCTCTTTGCGCCATACGGACAAAAATTGCTCTATGCCATGCGTGCGCACATGCTCTGACAGAGAAAGCGCATCCTCCCACGCAAGCGGTGTGCCGAGCGACAACAGCCCCATGTCACACACTGACGCTACTTCGGCGACAGCGGCAGGCGAGAAAAATGGACCCGCCTCGGTGTGATTGGCAAGTCAGAGCATAATTCCCCGCCAGGCGTCATTCGCTGCGTTAATGCATGTCGCACGCCAGCATTGAGGCTGTAGCGCTGCTTGCATGTTGTTGTTGGCAGTAGCGTGGCTGCTTGTGCATTCACCAGAGGTACAAGCTGCGGACGCATCTGATATTGTGGACACTCGCATTCTTCTCTTCACGTTCACTGCTGCTTCGCTGGTGCTTGCTGTGTGTATCATACCCATCCTGATGCCGTGGATCGCCCCTGGCTTTGATCCACTGCGTGGTCTGTTGCCTGCGCATGACTCGCCACCGCCATTACTTGACGCCCATGCAAGCGTTACCGCACAAAAGCAGAGGCTTTCATCTGAAGCGCCGCATTATGCTGGTTTGGTGAACCCCAGCGTTGACTGCTACTTTAACAGCGTAGTGCAAAGTCTCGCGAGTTTGACGCATCTCGCGCGTTATCTCGACGACATGGCATGCATGTCACGTCGCTGGAATGTATCAACACCTGTGACGGACGCTCTGTTAGCACTTTTAGTGGCGCTAAATACGCCCCAGGCACGATGCACCACACTCACACCTCGTGCATTACGAACTGCACTACAGTCTGCATCGCAATCGCATGGTATACGTACCCTACTTTCAGCACAACAACAACAAGATGCACATGAGCTTTGCGTACTTCTGATGGAGACGCTGGATGCTGAATTGGGTGCTGTGCAACAGGGTCGCTCGCATGCGTTGCGTACGCAAACTACACAAGGCCTTGGGTTGCTTACAGCACCATCGATCCTGGTGCGAGGCCGTCTACGTACCCAGCTGGGATTTGACGGTGATCATGTCTCAAACCCATTTCGTGGCACGCTGGCACAGCGGACATCGTGTGCTCAATGTGGCTACATGGAAGCAGTTCGCCACTTTTCGTTTACCGATCTGGATTTGGTGGTGCCAAGCTCAACATGTACCCTTCAGCAATGCCTAGCTTCGTGGATGGAGCTCGAGCATATTGAGTGGGTATGCCATCGATGCAGCTTACAAGCCACGCTCATGCGCATCGAATCAACTCGCCATGCCATCACCGAACCGTGCTCACGGAAACAGAGCAAGCAGGCAGCTCTCTTGGATGCCCAGCGAACAACACTGAAACGTGTGCTTTGCAGCGGGGCACATGACTCCGAGCTCGAGGCGACACACGAGCTCGATGGTATTGAGTTGGAACGCATACTAAGTACTTATGCCACGAAACAAATCATGATGGCGAGGTGTCCTCCCATTCTTGTCTTGCACTTGAATCGCTCGTCTTTTTCGCTAGGCAATTTCGGGGCCAGCAAAAACCAGGCGCGTGTTGTCTTTCCCGAGTACCTCGACATGCTTCCCTTCATGACAGGCGCAACTCTTTCCGCCCATCCATTACAGCCCATTTCTCCCTCCGAAAAAGCAGGCAACGCCAAATACAGACTCAGTGCCATGGTAACGCACTATGGTACACATAACTATGGACATTACGTCTCCTATCGAAGGCGTCCTTGTCCCTTTGATGACGGTCCAGACGTGTGGACGCGCGTCTCGGACGATCATGTGCAATTGTGCTCATGGGCTGAAGTTCAAGCGCAAAACCCGTACCTGCTCATGTACGAGCGCATTAACAACGCAGCGCCGTCACCACTGATACCCGCACGTACCGTGCATCGCTGGGACGTATATACTTTTAGACGCGCCATTTCTGCTCCATAGCTGAATGCATGTCGCTTCCCAGGCGGTTTTCTCCCGTGACATTCGAGGGTAAAAAGTCGACGGGATCCAGCACTTCGTCGCGCCCATCCAGCACGTCCAAGTGTATATTGCTGACGTGCTTGGCAGGCATGTGTGGCGTGTAGGCTACATTCTTGCGCTCCATCATCATGCGCATAGGCATGCCGAGCCCAAAAGTGTTTCGGTACATGGCCAACTTCCAGTTGCGCTGTGTCTCATCCCAGTGCTCCAAACGGTGCTGGACTGGGTGCATGGACGCAGCAGCGGACTCGTCCCGCATACTCCGGAGACCATGGCGCATGGTATCGTGGACACCCAGCTCAGGGTGCATCGTAGACTGTGTGTCTGTTGTAGTGCGTGATGAGTGTGATGGCGGGACAATGGCCATCGATGGCGCACTGTTCATGGTCATGGTTAGAGTCAACGCCTCAGAATGCATTGGACGACACGCGTACGATCTGGCCACGTGGCTAGAAGACGTCCGCTCCCTCCATTAAAAAAAATTGGTTGTCTTGAACAATCGGTCGCAGCTTATGGGCAAGCGAGGCACAGATCGCACGCCCACGACGACGGTGTTGTCGCAAGAACCGGATGGCGCGAAAAAGTCTCGTATAGATGACGCACCAGCTGTCGTGACAGACGAATTCACAGCGGAGTCTGTGCGGCAAGTGCCGACAGCCGAAGACGCACAGTCTACCGACCATGACTCGTCGTCCATCCAGCAATCGGCGGCGACGCTGAAGCTGTCGCACTCGGTGCGCCACCAGGTGGCTATTCCACCTGGCTATGACTACGTGCCTTTATCCAAGCATGTTCCGCGTGATCCACCCTCTCGCTCGTGGCCTTTTGAGCTGGATCCGTTCCAGCGAACGTCAGTCCACTGCATTGAGCGTAACGAGAGCGTCCTTGTATCAGCTCATACCTCCGCAGGTAAGACGATTGTGGCAGAATATGCCATTGCCCAAGCTCTACGTGATCGCCAGCGTGTCGTGTACACATCGCCCATCAAGGCCCTGTCCAACCAAAAGTACCGTGAATTTGCGGCTGAGTTTGGTGACGTAGGCTTAATGACCGGCGATGTGACTCTCAATCCTAGTGCATCATGTCTTGTCATGACGACCGAAATTCTGCGGTCCATGCTGTATCGCGGATCTGAGCTCATGCGTGAAGTCGCTTGGGTCGTGTTTGATGAGATTCACTACATGCGCGATAAGGAGCGTGGTGTTGTATGGGAAGAAACCATCATTCTTTTGCCTAGGAAAGTGCATTATGTATTCTTATCAGCCACTATTCCAAACGCTATGCAGTTCGCCGAGTGGATTTCCCAAATCCACGCCCAGCCATGCCATGTTGTGTACACCGATTTTCGTCCCACACCATTGCAACATTACCTGTTTCCTCAGGGCGGCAACGGCATTCACCTTGTGGTGGACGAAAAGGGTGTGTTTCGTGAAGACAATTTCCAGCGAGCTATGGGTGCCCTGGCGGAGGCTCGTGGCGATGATCCAGCGAGTACCGACTCAGGCAAGGGTCGAAAGGGCCAGTCGAAGAAAGGAGGCGCCAACTCTTCGGGTACTTCCGACATTTACAAGATTGTGAAAATGATCATGCTGAAGAAATACAATCCCGTCATTGTATTTGCATTTAGCAAGCGGCAATGCGAGGCTCTTGCGCTGCAGATGACCAAACTGGAGTTCAATACAGACGAGGAAAAGGAAATGGTCTCTACTGTTTTTAAGAATGCTACGGCATGTCTAAATGAAGAGGACCAGAACCTGCCACAAATTCAGCACATTCTTCCTCTTCTCCGGCGCGGTATCGGTATCCATCACGGAGGACTCCTTCCCATTCTTAAGGAAGTGATCGAGTTGCTGTTTCAGGAGGGTCTTCTTAAAGTTCTGTTTGCTACAGAGACATTCAGTATTGGTCTCAATATGCCAGCGCGCACCGTCGTATTCACGGCTGTGCGCAAATGGGATGGTAATGAATTCAGAAACTTGTCATCGGGTGAGTTTATTCAGATGAGTGGTCGTGCTGGTCGTCGCGGTTTGGATGACCGTGGTATCGTCATTATGATGTTTGACGAAAAACTCGAACCCAGCGCTGCCAAGGTCATGGTCAAGGGCGAGGCTGATCGATTGAACAGCGCCTTTCATCTCGGCTACAACATGATTTTGAATCTGATGCGGGTTGAAGGAATCTCTCCCGAGCTTATGTTGCAGCGCTGTTTTTTCCAGTTCCAACAAGCTGCGTCTGTTCCGATGCTCGAGGACAAGCTTGCTGCGGCTAAGCAGAATCACGATGCCATCACTGTCCCGGATGAGGCTGAAGTCGCTGCGTACTATACCATGAAAAAGACGCTTGCGCAGCTTGATGCTGACCGTCGTGAGGTGATGCGGCACCCTAGCTATGCTCTGCCATTTCTCCAAGCAGGCCGCCTCATCAAGGTACAGCATGATGACACCGATTACGGCTGGGGCGTCGTCGTCTCCTACCAAAAGCGCATGCCGCCGCGCGGCCAGGAATTCGATCCTCGTGCACCGGCGCATAGTCTTTATGTCGTGGATACCTTGCTACATTGTGCGAGTGGCACGGTCGTACCCAAGCAGCGCGAGTTTGCGCCCTCCTTTTCGGGCATCGAGCCCGCGTCCGGCAGTGGCGGTGAATGGATTAGTGTGCCTATTTTGCTTTCTCATGTCCAAGAATTCAGTGGGATTCGTGTGTTTTTGCCCAAAGACGTGCGCTTGCGCGATGCTCGAGCTCAGGTTGGCAAAAACTTGCAAGAAGTACATCGCCGCTTCCCATCCGGTCTGCCGCGCCTCGATGCAGTCAAGGACATGAAGATCGATGATATGTCCTTCAAGCAGCTGTTGGGTAAGATGGAAATTTTACAGACGAGGATGGAGCAGGCCCCTATTGCCCAAGACCAAACGTCATTCCAGCCCAAGTATGATTTGTATGCCAAGAAACGCGAGAGTGCCGATCTGGTGCAGACGCTCGAGTCACAAATCTCCACGGCTCACAATGTGCTGCAGCTCGATGAGCTCAAGTGCCGCAAACGCGTTCTTCGACGACTCGGCTTCACATCGTCCGACGACATTGTCGAAAAGAAAGGCCGCGTGGCGTGTGAAATTTCGACAGGCGATGAATTGCTCCTCACGGAACTCATCTTTACCGGCACGTTTAACGACATGGAGCCAGAGCATTGCGCAGCGCTTCTTTCATGTTTCGTTTTCGGTGAGCGTAGTGAGCACCCTGTGCGATTAAAAGAAGAGCTTGCAGCACCTCTTCGTGTACTTCAAGACACCGCTCGGCGGATCGCCAAGGTGAGCGTCGAATGCCGCCTTCCTGTGGTGGAGCAAGACTATGTCCAGAGCTTCAAAGTGGAGTTGATGGATGCCGTCCTACAATGGTGTCAGGGCGCGCGCTTTGTCGACATCTGCAAGATGACAGACGTGTTCGAAGGTTCTATTATTCGTGCGTTCCGTCGACTTCAGGAACTACTTCGCCAAATGTCGCAGGCAGCTAAAGCTATCGGTGACGAAGAACTGTCGAGTAAATTTGAGCAATCACTTGCCAAGCTAGAGCGTCCCAACTCGATCATCTTCAGCCCGTACGTATACGACGCACTAACCGACTCTACAGCTCACTCTACCTTTGATAGGCCTATTGCTCTACTCCTGCTCTTCAATAGCCATTTCGTCCATATCATCCAGCAGCTCATCGAGCTGAACACGCGGCAACTCACTGTCCGAGCCATACTCGCTTTCGTTATCGGTCGTCATGCCATCATCGCCATCGGCCATAGGCTCACCAGCTGGCTCATCGTCATCGTCCATAGCCTGTGGGTCGCGGTACGCGACCTCGCGACGACGACGACGCTCCTCTTCCTGAGCCATGCGTACCTTGTCCTTGTACAAGTTGACATTCGCACGCATTTCGTCGTCTTCTTCCAGGTCACGAAGGAATAGTTCGTAGTCTTGCTCGACACGCTGCGAGTCCAAACCTCCGCGACGACCGAGTGCACCGCGTCCCGTATAGTGTTCACTGGCGGTCGGGTCATCGGCTTCCTTGGCAATGCTCTTAAGTTTCCAGTTGCGCTTAGATCGGCGCTTGCGCTCTGGGTAGCTCTTTTTCACCAGAACCACATCTGGTCGCCGTTCTTCTGGCACGGCATCATAGATTGCCGAGTTGAAATTCGACGTGGCGAGATAATAACCCATGACCGTGTCGCCTGGCTGCAGGATATGTCCCAGATGCGTACGCACATAAAACACGGCATCTGACTCGCCAAATGTATTGGCATGTAGCGGCGATACCTGTGCATCAGCAGCCATAAATTTATGCATGACCTGTCCGTGAGGTCCGTGAGCCACTGTTCCGAGAGGTTCAATATCGAGCACAAGGAATTCGACCATTTCAGGAATGGTGCACAGTGCAGGGAATGGCTCACGCCAATATTTTTCAGCCGTCAGATCAGCCATTTGGAGTGTGACAGGGTCAATGAGTTTGATCACATTGCTGATGCGGAAGGGTAACACAAACTGTCCAATATTACCAAGGGAACGCGCGACATGGAGCGGTAGGCACACCAAGTCATCCTTGCACAATGGCACAATTTCTACACTGTAGGTGAATTTGTAGTTACTCGAACTTGTGTGCACATCCATGCTGATCAACTGCTCTGATTTGGTCGAACGAACTGGCACAACACTCGCAAGGAACTCACACATGCGGATCGCATGGGCACGCTGCACATAGAAAAAGTCGAGACCATCCTTCTTTTCCTGGACAGATACAGTTTCACGGTGCGCATTGTACTTCAGAATAAGCTGCTCCAAATACAAGAAAGTGCGCTTATGCGGTACCTTCTGGCGAACTTGCACGGCTGCACGCCACATGTTTTTGGCCGCGAGACGAGTGCAATCGGGACACTGGCCATATTGTACAACGATTTCAACTTCAAATGCACGCTCTAGAATTGTTGAGGTGAAAACCTCTTTCTGTACCGTAAGTTTGACGCGCAGTCTCTTGCTGTGTGGTTCAGTCCACACAAAGTGCGCATCGATCAGACGCACAGACTTAAGACCACGAAGCTTCTTCAAGCAAATAGCGAGAAGTTCACGGCTTTCGAGCTCAGCAATGACCCATGTATTGGGCGGATTCAAGTATCTCTCGCAATTCTTGCAAAAGTTGATCGTGGCAGTCTTCGGAATCAGTTCTGTAATATCAATACTGTTTCGCAAACAGTTCACACATCGATTTGCATTGTTGGGCTCAATAGGTATACCGCAATCAGCGCACAATACCATGCGCTGCGGCGCTGGTGCGTGGTATTCCATTGTGGCGAAGCGATTCTGTCGGCACTGAGCACACGAGTGCCACACCAGCGAAAAAAAAATTGTCGAGACTTTTTGGAGTGTCACTTGTGGAGCGTATCACGTGCGCTGCGTGCACGACCGCTGCTTGTGCGTGTCGCAACCGCTGGCCATGCGAGCTTATTCCTCTGCCCCAACGATGTGGCGGCATTTGACAGGCCTGAGAGCCATGCAGCATAGAAGAAATGCCGATGTTGAAAGTCAGCAGGGTGTAACAAATATTGAGCTGAACACCGCTCCGCATGGTTTAAATGTGTCACAAGAACAATTGCGCCCGCCCCAGCATGGAGACTTTCACTTGCCGGAACACCCAACGGATGATTCTGTAGGCCAGGATTCTAGAAGAAACGACCCACTTGAGCGGATCGTTGGTCCGAATGTTGGTGATTTTTCTGGAGTTTGCGCTGATGATGATAACGTTGTGATGACAGACACGCTTATTCGATGGATTGATGGTGTGGCAAATCATTCAAGTTTGACTTTGTTCCAATTATACGTCAATCTACATCATGACTTTATTCATATCAGTACGGATTTGTCTTCCTGTAACGTGAAACCGATACCTGAGGTGCAATCCAGTTTGGCACTACCTGACCCAACTCATTGTATTACGGCTATGTGCGATTGTGTGGCACCCCGGGCCCGGATTGATCTATATTTGCAAGCATCGAGACATGTTGGTCCAGATTTAGTCCATCCGCCTCTAGAATCGCAGTGGAGTCACGGCTGGAGAATTGCATCCACGATAATCGAGACCGGGTACGGGGTCATGGTGAGGCTGCCCCTTGTGTTAGATAATGCCTGGAGTACGGCAGAGCCAAAGCGTTTGTCCATTGTGCTGGAGGCCCTGGATGAAGATGAATTAAAATTACCCCGGCGTAATGCTATCGTAACTACATGGGACATTGTTGGGTCTGGTTCCTACCAGGCACGTACACTTGCTCAATATGCACTCCTAGGCTCAACCCGACTGCAGCTGCACGAATTATTTGGTCTATCACCTCTGACTAAAAATGATGAACCAACTGGGCGCTCGAACAACGATCAGCCTGGTGATAATGCCACGGCAGATCGCCCACATGAGCCCCTGGTATTCAACCCAGCATTAATGGAAAATGCTGCTAAGCTTGCTGAGACTGATCGAGAAGACGGTCCAGAGTGCCCTATTTGTATGTCAAATCCAGCAATGACAGTGCTTTTTCCTTGTACACATTCACTCTGCTTTGAATGTGCCGTGCATCTCCGCGATAGCGTGCAAAAGTCGCGCCAGCACGATAGGCGGAATGGCCGTGAGCCAAGGCAACAATATGTTTGCCATATATGTCGATGTGATATCGAGTCAATGTGTTCCTTATCAAAACAAGAGACCCCGGCATCTACAATTTAAATGACATCCTCCATGTCCTCCATGTCTTCCTCCTCTTCCTCTTCATCAGGCTTAACCCGCTTCTGTTCTTGCCGTCCATCTTCTGTATTTTCTGCCTGGCGCTTTGTACTTGTAGGCTCTGCATCTGTAAATTCTTGTATTTGTGAGGCATAGCGAGCGTAATAGTCAACATCTTCGACAGATTGTATTTCATTGTCTTCAGGCAGGTCCTTTATGTCGTCCACCTCAGATCCTCGCCGCAGAGACTCGGAATTGCCCAGGCCGGTGCGATCACCACTAACCGTGGATGCCAAATGCCATGATGGCAAAGTGTTCTGTGCTCTTTGTTGTTCTTCTTCCAAAGCACGCTGACGTTCGAGTTCCAGCCTCTCTCGCTCAGTATCGTGTGCCATTTCAACACGCACGGCAGGAGCCTTAGGTGTCGTTTTAGGAACAGAGCCAGGCGCCAGCGCCTTTTCATCACGCGCCGTCTCGTGAGCCCAGGGAGGTGCAGCGCTGTTCTTTGCAAGCCATGCATGTGCATCCATTGGTGGTAGTGCAACACCATCAACACTGCGAAGCATTTTTTGAACGACACTCAGTTGTTCGTTGAAGCGAGTCAAAGTGTCTTTCGAGCTTCGTACATCTTCTGCGTCTTCATTATCGACAAGCTCCGTGCCACATCCTGGAACCTCACATACAAACAAGTTGCGAAAAGGGTTTAACAAATGCGCGACTTCCAACGTGGAATACGATTTGCCGCACCGAGGGCACACATACCCCTTGTTATCCAAGCCGTTGCGCAATTTAGTATCAATATGTCTTCTCATAGCCATCATTCTCCATTTAGTTACATCTAAGAATAACTTGTAGTCGATATAAAAGTAAGTACGAGTGATGGATCGCTGAAATGGACCGTCTCGTGTCTCTTGACACCGGTAAACGCTAATTACGCGGTCTTCAACAAGTTTTGAAGCGAGTGAAGCCAAATCACGCGTCTGCATACCAATACGACGCGCAAGAACTTCAATAGGAATCAATGCAATACTCACAAGCTGGTCAACTAGAAGTATGTATCCATCATCATAAAATAATCGTGCGATGACCTGGACAAGTCGCCGGATCTCGGCCATCTGCTCAGGAGTTGCCTGTCGCTCTTGATTTAGAGCATCATTCTTTCCAGAAGCATTTTGCTTTGCACTGGACGGGCCAGGTTCGGCGAGCGTAGGCGCCATTTGCCCGAATGGCTTTGTGGAATTTAAAAAGAATAGTGCAGGTGTTGCGTGTCGCAACCTCGCACCAACAACATTTTCAAGCGAATGTGTCACCTCCACATCAAAATACCGCACCCTTGACCGTTGTGAACACTTCCCTAGCACCCTGTTGTGGCGTATCAACGGCATGAATGAAGACAGTGTTCTGGGAAAACACGGGTTCGGAAGTAAAAATGAACCTCGTTTACCTTCTCATACGCAGGAAAGGCTGCAAGTGTCCGAATCGACGGGTCTTTCGCAAGAATCCGGAGTCCCGCCACCCTTATCGTTCAAGCGTCGATCGCGAGATGTATCGTTAGGGTTTTCAGGTATGCGCCGATGGATCGGTCAAGATTCAAACCGGAATAGCTCTGTGTTCTCGGCGCGCCATCGAGCAAATAGAGCCTCGGATGGCTGGGAGCATCCGGGTCGATATGTGAGTGCGAGTCAGGTCAGTGTACCATCAATTTTGCCATTAAAACCACCTTCGTCGCAATCCAACCCCATTCCTACGCTTCCATATACAGTGCTTTGCATGCTTATATTTGGAGAATTTTGCTCATCTGGTGTGGCCGGCCCTTTCTTGTTTTTCATGCTAAAAGACTATAATCTCGGCGACGAGAGTCGAGTGGGCTTCTGGGCCGGTATTGTGTCTTCGCTTTTTTTCTTGGCCCAATTTCTAACATCGCTCATGTGGTCTTCTGTTGCAGAGAAAAAGGGAAGCCGATTCGTTTTGCGAGCCTCCATGATCGGTAATTCTCTGTCACTCATTGCATTCGGCTTCGCTCCTAACTTGCCGCTAGCGATTCTTTTTCGCCTTTCTCAAGGATTTTTCAATGGCGCTGTTGGTGTTGCTAAAGGTGCTGTGCGCTCACTCACTGATGAGACAAATGAAGGTCGTGCTTATGCACAAATGGGATTCTGGTGGGGCATGGGTGGTATTGTTGGCCCTATCCTTGGTGGTGTGCTGGAACATCCTGCGACCAAGTACGCATGGCTTTTTGGACAGAGTCAATTCCTCCATGCACATCCATATGTGCTCCCGTGCATTTTAGCAGCAACAAGTACCATTATCGGTGCATTCCTGAGTTTTTTTCTCGAGGAGGACCTAAAACCCTCCGTGGGTGCGATTCATCTCCCTGAGGAGCCCCAAACCATTCTTCGTTCCCCGTCGCAGGAAGATGTAGAACGAAGCGGATGGTCATTCACAAGCTCCGCATGGAGTCGTTTGCGAGGACGGCATTCATTGCAACAACCGCGATGGCCTCTTGCGTTTGGACCTCGCACGCGTCTAGTGTCTTCAGGCACCGCTTATGGCTACCATGAGCCGAGGCGCTTGCGGTGTGTGTCCACTGCCAGTCGCGTGTCAAGTGATGCAGGACCTGGAATGCGATCTCCTGAGCTTCTCACGACAGAAGATCTGCGTGAATATGACCACGAAGAAAATAAGCGCAAGTCTCTTGTCGAAAGATTTGTTCTGGCAAATGATGATGCAGTTTTATCTCTCACTGATCTATGGGTGGCAGCTGCTGCAAATATGGAAGAAGACAGGCTTCATGAAAGCGAGAGTAACGCCATTCAGGAAGAGGATGAATGGGATTACCATGACAGCGAGGATGATACTTCACATCCTTTGCACTCAACTCCGTCCTTAATACCTACTCGGACACCTTCGTCCTATGTCCCTCCGTTGCACTTCGCTCGTGCGAGTAAGTTACACCGTGCGCAAGAGGAAACCAGTCGACAGGCCACCAATTTGTCACCGCCTTCGCCTCCGTCACGTACCATACCCTCGGCATCACCAATTTGGATGCTGCCTCTAGTCGTGATTGGACACTACAGTGTTTTGTCTTTTCACTCGTCTATGTTCGATCAAGTATTCATGGCATTTCTTGTCACACCCGAACCCAGTGGCGGCCTGGGCCTTACGGCGTCCCATTACGCCGGTCTCATCGCTACTATGACGCTATGCCAGCTGCTTTTCCAATTTCAAGTATACCCAAGTCTTGGCCCACCGAATGGTTCTCTTTCACACTTGTCTGTTCTGCAGACAGGCGTGCTTCTCTATTTACCTTGCTATGTTCTCTTCCCATTCCTGCGTTCCTTTCTTCTCCCCAATACTGACGCAGCCGTCATGCTCGGTATGATCGTTTTCGCTGCTCTGCGCTGGCTCGCCAACATTCTCTCGTTTACGTCGGTCATGGTGCTTTTAAATGGATGGACGCCCCTGCATCTCGTGCCGCTTGCCAATGGCCTTGCTCAGACCATGAGTAGCTTCGCACGATGTATAGGACCGATCACGGGCGGTACTATCTGGGCACACAGTATTCAAGGCGGGCCATACGCCCATGCATGGCCCTTCAATTATCATCTGGGCTTCTGGGTCGTGGGCCTTGTGGCGTTTACTGGTGCTATACACACGCGCTTTATTCGCGAGGTGACTTTTCCTTAGTCTAACACAATCACATTGTCCGTGTCGTTTTGTGCTCGAATCCGTTTCGTTTTAGATTCTCCGTGATCTGCGTCGCGCGCGCGCTTCAAAGGTGCTGACTCGAGAACTTGGACGCCATCGTCTTCGTCGTCACTTTCCTCCTTCTCAGCGCAACTTCGTTTGCCAAGCTGCACAGCTTTTTCGATGTAAAGGGGCGATGTTTTCGTGTCACTCTGGCCTTCCAAAACAAATTGGGCCGTAGACATGACACCATTTTCATCCACGACAGAAAGAGTGTTACCTGGATGCACATGCAAGTCACGTAGGAGTTTGGGCAGATTGTCGTCCAAGTCAGCATCGTACAGGATTCGGGCGCCGGCCGAAATCGACAGATCAGCGTCGTCTGCATACCCCAGGTACGAATGAGCAGCATCTAGGACGTGTTGCAAGGTCACATTCTCAGGATCGATACAAACACGCACATAGGTATCTTGACACACACCACATTTTGGATTCGGCAAGCTGCAAGGGAATGTCGTAAACAGACGTGTCGAGCGACGAGCAAGACTCACGACCCGCAGTTCAGACCATCGAGAAGCTAGCATGTGTAGTGCCTCGACAACCACTAATCCGGCCACAATTGCGTTGGTGGTGGCAATAGCTGGGATGATATTGCCCGCAATTTGCTTCGTGTCAAAGCGGGTCTGCTCTGGGATATGATATACGCGTGCACGAAGGTTGGCTGCCGCAGTGACGAATCCTAGCGTCTCGTCGTCGTCCTTGTCGAACGCCACAGGTGTGCCAGACGCTGCGCGTTTCGCCAGCGCCGTGGCTGTTTCAACAAACAAAGCAGCGTTTTCCGCGAGTGTAAGCTGGCGACGATCACGGAGCGTTGGCGCATCTGGCTTGATAGGCAACGACGTGTCGCTACAAGCTGATGCAAAGGTGAGTGGTTCCGGTCGTGTGCGATGTTCCCACATGTCTTCCATGCTCAACAGACGCTGAATATCGACGCTGTACAATTTGTCAAAAATCTGCTCGCAAATGACCCCCGGCGCACTCAATGATGCGTAGAGCTGCTCACGATAAGTGAGCATTTGTTGCGCTTCTTGGCGAAGTCGTTGAAGCTCTTCTACATCTTCACCACGCTTGGCTGCTTCAGAAAATTCTTGCTCGTCTGAGTTATCCAACTCACCGAAGAGTTGAGGTAACAGCCAGTTCTTGGCCCAGACAATGCAGTGTACAGGTGTCGAGGGAGTTGAACGAATTGTGCAAACAGGGAAAGTAGTAGGTGTGGGGTGCTCAGTGCAGTCATAGCACTCTGTGTACGAAGGTCGGATAGGCTGGACCTGTCCCAAAAAGCCCGCGGTGCCGCTCTCTATGAGTGGCACGCGAGCCATCACGCACATTCGATTCACCCACCGCCGCGTGTCCAGGTTATCAAGTGCGCTCAGTACCACATCAAAGGAAGCATAATATGCGGCATCAAACTGATAGGACTTGATGTTTGCATGATGTGCCACAATTCGTACATCGGGATTGAATGCGGATGCTGCGTCGCGCGCCACTATGGCCTTGGACTGGTTGATGTGTTTTTTGTGAAAAAGAAATTGCCTGTTCA
>ERZ501045.148-NODE-148-length-17813-cov-6.368960_pt1 | contig 17813 bp, 10 predicted proteins | sample MGYA00510870_ERZ501045 | MGnify/ENA primary metagenome ERZ501045 (study PRJEB25958, sample SAMN03398505) | human skin metagenome | study: EMG produced TPA metagenomics assembly of the Human Skin Microbiome Metagenome (human skin metagenome) data set. | reverse complement strand
GGAAGAGATGCAGTCGAATAGCATCTCCGACGCATCCTTCATGCTCAGCATGTTTTTACAGCCGACCGATTTAGCTCAGCGCAGGCGCGTTCTGTCACGAATGTTGCAAAATACACCCAACATTAAGCTGTTGGCCTCAGTTCTCGACTCGTTCAATGCGCAAATGCACTGGATCAATTGTATTGTTGACAAAAAATGTGTCGAGGCCTACCTGAACGATGTTGTGCTTCTACAAAATGAAGTGATGCATAAGAAAGATTTCGTTGAAAAGCTCAATAAAGACGAACTTACGCGATACATATATTCGGTATCGTCCTGCTTGGCCTTTTGCTCCCTTTCGCTTGTCATTTCGCGAGACACGAAACTAGACATTCTGCGCAACGACAAAGATTCGCTCCCCTTGTTTCAGCGATATATTCGCGAGTCTCTCATCGGCCTTTCGTCATTGCCCGTGCTTGACGAGCCCAATATAAACTTTGTCATTATCATGGTCACCCTGGTGTGCTGCTTGGGCTTTTCCCGGTCGCCAGGTATGGCCAGTTGTTTGATTGGACACGCAGTTCAAGTGGCATTTCTACTCGACATGGATGTAGAACCGCCTCCCGACATGCCATTCGAAGAGGCTTCGAGGAGTGTGCAGCTCTACTGCGTTCTTTGTACGCAAGACTGGTTCGCGACCATGACAATCAAGCGGTACCCGCTGATTCCCTTCGACAAAGAACGTTTTCCTTCCGTCTTTGGTACCACAGAACAGCGATCCAAGTATTTGTCACCATATCAGCAACTCAAGTTCAAACTCGCGCACTTGTACTGCCGTTCATCGCCACTCATGATGCCAAGAGCAGAGAACTACGCCTACATTTGTCAGCTGCACGATGAGGCCATGGAAATTTTGTCGGTGCTGCCCAGCATGTGGCCCTCTACAAGTGATCATGCCGTGAATATGTTCGAGTCGTCCGAGAACTTGCATCGCATGATCGGGTTAGGTGCTGTGCATTACCTCTTACTGCGCATTCACCTGCCTTTTTACATGCGTGGCTGGAATGATTCGAACTACGTCACGTCGCGTGAGACGTGTTACAGTAGTGCCCGGAGTCTGCTGCACTTATTCCGTCAAGCGTTCAGCTGGAAAGTCGGCAAGTCACAGAATGGCGATCCATCCGAGACGCTCGTCCCTGACGATGTTTCTGTGCCAGCGCGCATGTGGTATTTTAGTCATTGGTGCACAGCTGCAGCACTTCTACTGTTGAAGCATCTCGCTATGCTACATGAGCGCAGTGGTCAGCAGAGTTGGGATCATGAGCGCGAGTGTATCGTGGTGGATCTGTGCATCATGAGCCGCCTATTTCAATATCTCTCATCCATATCGAGTTTTGCTCGCGAAGGCTACGATGCGATGCAACGTGTGGCGTCGCATGCGCTCCACAATGATCATGAGGCGAAACCTTTCTCCGGCGAGAATTGTGTTACGCATTGGGCGGATCGTATCATGCCCAGCAGGACGGGCTCGCCTTCCTTCGAACCCATGTCGGTTCTGAGCACGCTGTCTAAGCGCAACGAATTCAAGTACATTCCTGATAAGGGCCAGGAAAAGGCAGCTCCCAACAGCGGCTCGAGCGATTCTTCGCTCAGCTCTGCGGTTTATCCACCCACTCAAAGCCCTGGCTTCTCCACGCCCTCCAAGTCGGTGTCTGATTCCACGTCGCCGTCTGTGTCTGATGAGGAGCTCGACACGTTTTGGGCGAAGTTTGTGGGCTCTACGTCCAAGCAGGGATCCATGCTCAGTCCTTTATCGCTGGATATGAATGCTTCATCCGGATTGCCCGAGCCCTCTGCTTTCCTGATGCAGTCCCATCATTCAGCCCCTGTGCGCGTGGATCCAGATATGGCCCTGATGTTTCAGCAGGAATTTACTGAATCTGATCCTTTGCACCTGAATTCGAGCACAATTACGCCATTCACGGACGACTTTTTGCGCTCCATGGATCTTTCATTTGCTCTGGACCCAAGTCCTGCCACCGTACCTATTCCCAAGACATGACGATAGCCATGTAGATGTCCGACTCGTGCATGTGGAGGGGATTATGAGTTTTTCGCTCGCTTGTAGAACGACGACCGGAGAGCATGGCGAGGGCTCCGGCGAAGGGTGAAGAGGGAGAGGTGATGAATGCAATCGTGTCGGACGAAGAAGACATGGAGGAGGTTGAAATGGAGGACGTCGGTATGGATGAGGTGGATATCGAACCGCACGCGTATGCCGACTTGTACCACGAACATGCACCCGGGCCACATGAACCGAAGAATGCCATTGAAATTACACTTTCAAAACCTAAAGAGACGCCGAAACGCAAAGCACCAATCGCTACTCCTCAAGATCGAAAGAATCGAGTGCTTATCCATCAGATCCATGTGGTAACTATACTCGCAGCGGCGCGACTTCGAAATCAGTGGTGCAACGACCTTTCATTGCGCAATACGCTGCAAGATATGGTGCCAGACATACTGCTGCGGAAACTGCAGGCCATACAGCCTCGACATGAACCAGAACGCCGTCAGCGTGTGCGTATGTTCGAAGCCTTTATGACAGATCTGATTCACTGGTGGCACGGCCGTTTTCATGTCCATACCCGTGTGGCTACAGCGGCAGCTTGGCGACAGCCTAGTATTGATACGTTTCAGCCTGTAAGAATACCGCCGAACACATGGGTCGACGGATGGATCGTTGAGTCTCCTTCACAGCGTATGCAGCGGCACAAGCAAGAAGCACGGCATAAGCTGCATCCAGCGACGGAGGTGTCCATCTTCCCGCCAGGTGCTGAGACATCCACGCCGATGTATCTTTGCTTACTTCCGCCGCCAGAAATTTGCGCGTCTCCCACGGATCTTGTGGCGGCTGCACATGCCCAGCTAGGGTCGCGCGAGACCAAAGCCATCCTATTTTGTGCATTATGCCGCTCCTTGGGCGTCCCTGCTCGATTGGTCGTAAGTCCCCAAGTTAGCCCCTATACATTTTCGCAATCTCGTCCAAAGCCCATACCTCCTGCGGAAGAAGATGATGATGATGAGACGCTATATATCGAGCCTTTGGACGAGAAAGCGCCGCCCACCGTCTGGGTTGAGGTATACAGCAAGCCGTACCAACACTGGCTCACAGTGGATCCCGTGCGTGGATTTTTAAAGGCTACAGGCCTGCGAAATATGGAGCCCCATGCATCACAACGTCAAAACAAGCTGGTTTACGTCGTTGCTTTTGAGGAAGATGGATATGCCCGCGACGTGACAGCCCGGTACACGCGCCAATTGCATACCCGTGTCGCGCGAATGCGTCCTTCTGGACGACACACAGACTGGTGGGCCAGGGTTGTCAGGGCCCTTCATCGGCCCCAAAAACTTGACCGTGATGCTGTGGAAGACGTGGAACTGGAAGACCAGGCGCGTCGTGAGCCCATGCCTACCAGTGCAGGCGCCTTTAAAGATCACCCTGTGTATGTTCTTGAGCGCCATTTGCACCGCGACCAGGTGATTCATCCGCCTCATCGTGTAGGTACATTCCAGGGACAGCCTGTGTATCTACGTGCTCATGTGGTTCAGCTTCGATCAGCTCGGCAATGGTACAATGTAGGCCGTGACGTCCAACCGGGAGAAGAGCCGTTAAAATGGGCCAAGCAACGATCTTACACGACCACGGGAAAGCGTTTGGAAGAGCAGGTGCGGGCGACGACCGGCGAGGATGCGATGGAAGGTTTGTTTGCCGAGTTCCAGACGTGCCTATATTCGCCGCCACCTGTCGTAGATGGCCATGTGCCTCGAAATGCATTTGGCAATGTCGACTTGTTTGTTCCCACCATGTTGCCGGCAGGTGGCACTCATGTGGCGCATCACTTAGCAGCACGAGCGGCCAAGCAATTGAATGTAAGTTTCGCGGATGCCGTCGTGGGCTTTGAATTTCGTCGCTTCCGCAGCTTGCCTAAACTCAATGGTATCGTCGTACCCACTGCCTCGGCTTCCTTGGTCTGGGACGCGATTCAGCAGCTGGAAGCTCATGAAGTCCAGAATGAGCGCGCCAAAGTGCAGAAGCGGGCATGGAAAAACTGGGACAAGCTCATCACGGCACTGTTGGTGTCGCGGCGTGTGCAAGATGAATACAAAAGTGTGCTTACTGTGCCGGAGCCTCAGCCAGAGCAGGCACCGACGGAAGAGAGTGGGACACGGCAGCTACGGGATGTACCTGAGCTCGAGCCTGAACCCGAACTCGGACCCGAATCCGAACCTGCCCCTTCAGCACCCGAGCCGCGCGCTCATCGTCCTTCTGGCCCTATCGTATCATTGGACGAGATGATCGCTGCCGAGTCGCCGCCACCTACGCCACCTCGACGGCGCATTGTACTAGCTCGTCGTCATTCGCCACCTCGACGGCGGCAAAGTAGGCGGCATTTGAATCGTGCTCGGCCGTCGTATGCCGAAGACGATGACTAGATACCCTATATGCTAGGCGCCATAGGATGGTGCCGTACTTTTTTGCAAACCCAGAATTCGGGCACATAGTGGTGAGATAACATGGAAAGAGGTGCACCCGTATACGTCTGCGATGCGAGTGTGCGGCGCTCCTCGATCACAAAGCCGCACTCAACTGCGAGAGCAAGTAGCTCTTCTAACGTCAGTTCCAGACTCGGCTCCGTATCGTGTTCAAAATGCCACAGCAATGGACCCACGTTGATCCACAAGCCTCCTATAGGCAGCAGGGCATTGATCACTTCGAGGTACCTCAACACGTTCTTGGCTGTATCCATAAAGTAGCATGTTGCCACGGCGTCCCATGCGCCATGCTCTTCAGGCTTCGCATATACTTCCACGAACTCGCCGGCCACCATACTAAAATCAGCCTCTTCTGGCAGACTCGATGGAAGCACATCAGGCACGTGGACACAGCGCAGCATATCACCCGCCGAGCGCCAGTTACTCGCTGAATGAACAAAAGGGAAGAGTGCATGCTGATGAATGCGTTCCGTGCAATTCAGGATAAAGTGCGCAGGAATCAGCATAAAATAACTAAATTCGTTGCCTTGACACGCGTAGCCACGTTGAGTCAATTCAAAGGCCAGGCGCCCCAGCCCCGAACCAGGCACCAAAACGCGTCTGTTTCGCGGCACGCGGGATACGACGGCTTCAATAATGGGATCGTACGCCAGCTTGCGCTCTTCTGCACCCTCCTGGCTCCAGTCGCGTACCATTTGTTTGAGCACAGTGCGCACACGATCTTGGTCACGGTCCGATACAGAGCGCGTGGGCTGCTCCGTGCGCGGAGGCAGACTTGGCTCAGTGTTCATGATTCCCAAGAATGAATGACAAAATTGTGCCATAGAAGACAAGACGTCGGCGTTTCGTCGAATCCGATCATCCATCTCATTCAATTTGTCTCGAAACCCTGCATAGGAGCCAGGCATGCCAGGCGGCCCAGGCACAGGTGTGGATAGGCGGCTGAGCATAGCCTGGTGTTCATGCGGCATCGCATACAGCGAAGAGCGCCGCTCATTGTTTCGGTGAAGTGAGTACGGCAAGTAGTCATCCCATGCGCGCAGCACGGCCTGGAAATGGTCACGCTCCTCCGTGTCGAGGGACATGCAATGGGCGTGGGTGTTGCATTTCCTCCACATCCACACGTCTTGTATGCCACGGCAGCCAGACGAAATTGAGGCGCCGAAAGAGCGGTTTGATGGCGCACTGATGTCAGCGCATCATCATGAAGAAGATGTATGGGAGGACGAGGAAGATGAAGCTCATTCTACATTCGAGACGCCTGTGGTCGCAGAATTCCCGCGAAAGGAGGAGATCCGGCGGCCGCAAGATGTGTCGCCCCGACCAGGATCGCGGCGTTTGTCAGAGCGATTCACTGAGCGACGAAAGAGCTCTTTGCGTGAATCAGATTCTACGCACCTGCGTCATGCGCATTTTTCATCAGCGCCATCGACGCCGATTCGTCGCACCACCAAGCTACATGCGCCAAGCGCTGTGTCAGACTCGTGGTGCGGTCGGGCGTGCCATACCGTGCTGACGGTGCTCGGCCTATCTGCGCCTTTCGATGCTGGGGAATATGTATATACGGTGCCTAGTGGTACCGACTCACATTCCTCTACCTTATGGGACCACCTCATGGACGAGGTACTGCTCACCAGCAACGAGACGACGCAAGAGCTTCGGTGGGAACGCGTGTCCAACTTCATGGCGATGCCCGCGTGGATTGAGCAGATGATGTGGATCGGGACGCTGGTGAGCCTGAATGCCTTCTTGTACATGGTAACCATCCTTCCCTTGCGTTTCGGTATGGCGTGGATTCGCTGGGCACGTAATACATGGACATGGCTTCGATCGAACAAGAAGCAGTTTCTTACCATCTCGAACAAGTGCGATATCCTCAAGGGCTTACTCGTTTGGCAGACATGCTACATTTTATCCCACGTGGCCGATGCCAGTAAGATGTACCACAGCGTGCGGGGCCAGGATGTGCTCAAGCTCTCGGTGATTTTCAGTGTGCTGGAAATTAGCGACAGGCTTTGTAGCTCGTTTGGCCAGGATGTGTTGGACACGCTCTTCTCGCGCTACACACTGGGTCGGCGTGTGGACGGATCGCACGCATACCTCCGTATTGCGGGCTACTATTCACTGTGTCTGGCGTACATGATCTTTCACACATTCGTCCTACTATACCAACTTGTTACATTGAATGTCGCTATCAACAGCTACGACAATGAGCTGCTGACTCTGTTGTTATCAAATCAATTTGTCGAAATCAAAACCACCGTGTTCAAGCGCTTTGAAAAGGAGACGCTTTTCCAGCTGGCATGTGCGGATGTCGTGGAGCGCTTTCAGCTCGGCGTGACTCTTGGCACGATTGGTCTCCGCAACCTGATGGAGTTGTCAGGCGCAAGCGCTATGGGCGGAACGGGAGCGCTTGGTCCCTTGCCGACGAGCTTTGAAGTATACCCCTACGTCAACGTGCTCTTCCGCACGCTCAATCCCGTGTTGACCGTCTTGATCAGCGAGGTGCTGGTCGACTGGCTCAAGCATGCATTTATCGCCAAGCAAAATCACATCCGCCCAGCTGTGTATGGGCGCTTTGTTGATGTGTTATGCCGCGATATCCTACCACCGCAATCGTCCGTCGCCATGGATGGATACACGCAGCGGCAGTCGTCCTTCGTGGATCAAAGTCCCCTAGTCATTCGTCGCCTCGGTCTCGCTGTGCTACCGCTGGTATGTGTACTCATTCGCATGGCGAGTCAGGTCGTGTACATGTTCCTGCCTAAAGAACGTACGTCATTCGAGTATGCGATCCAGACGACCGCTGTTTTCTTTGGCACGCTGGCTGTATGGCTCAGTCTCGTTGTGTTCAAGCTGCTCCTCGGCTCCTACCTCGTCTCGTACGCCAAGCAACGGTACGCTTCCTGGCACGAACGCGAGAAAGAAGAGCAGCGCAACGCCAAGGGCCGCCCGCCTATCGGAGAAATGCCCATTACTGTGGCCCACAATGCTCAGATTCCCGAGATGGTTGACAAGCGCGAAGACAACGCAGCCTCCGTGGGCTTGTATGGTCAGCAGTCGCCATCCATCCGTGCATCGGGCAAGAAGCAGGACATGTCGCTGCTGGATGTGCAACGATTTTCGTTCGCAGGGAATCGACTATGGTAGTTATTCTTTGGCCTTCTTAGCCTCTATTTTTTGTACAGTTGGACGGATTAGAATGGGAAGAGTGAGGCAGAGGAACAGGGTGAGCGTGCCGAGGGCTTTAGCCTCGCGTAGGGACAGATATGGCAGATGCGTGACGCGATGCATGTCGGGCTTGTGCCGCAACGAAAGCCATTGCACAAGGGCAGGCGATGGTCGCGGTATCCACGGCACCTTGGCATCGAGATGTCCACTGGTAAGCACGAGTAAGAGCAGGGAGGCAACAGCCCCACCTATGAGATCTGCGTGCAAGAGGCGGGAAGGCTGCTGAACCCATGCAGGCGTGCCCATTTGCCAAAGCCCCATAGGCGAGTGTAAATGAAATGTGGCAGCGATCAGAGGCATACCACCCGATACGAGCGCACCAGCAAGAATCTGGACGAACCACGACGACGCAATGACAGGGTTCGCGTGTCGCTGGACCTGAACGAGACCCAAGTTGACGATACCCTCCGTACGGCATACTGCATCAATACATGCTAATACCAGATCAAAGCAACGCGCGAGTGATGGCTTGGAATGGAGCTGCACGAAAAACGTGCCGAGCCCCGATACGTACAATATGGTGTGCACAGACGTGTAGAGCGCAATCGCAAAGGGAGACATTAGGAGCGGCGATGGCATACCGAGTAACAAGGACAAGAGGCATGACGATCCAAAAAGCACGATGAGGTTGAGCACGATGCTCTGGAACAGACCCAGTCGGCCGTGGATACCGCCGCTCAACATGCGCGTGCCGTGGCTGATACGGACAGCATGCACGACCGATAAAACGGCGATAGGGATCAGCTTTTCATGTATGTGGGTACGCCATACTAGATCTTGCCAGTCGGCTGCCGTTCCGAGGATGTAGGACGAAAAGATCGGATCCGTCTCAGGGTGCATCATGCCAAGGAGCACGGACCGAGTGGGCAAAAAAAAAGGTGTGACATAAGCCAACCCAATTTTTTTCCTCCTTCCACGATGGCCAAAAGTCAGGCACGTCGCGCGCCGCGCGCTAAAGATGTAGTCCCGAACGACTTGGAAGATGAAGAAGCTTTGCACGAAGGAGAGGATGAAGCAGGTATTTCCCAGAAAGGACTGGATCGATTGATGCGTGCTCTTGGTCCAGACAGCCTGGGAGAGATGGACATGGCCCTCCTCGAGCAGCTTCGAAATGAAGACGAGGACCAGGGCGAGGATGAGGACGAGAATGATGACGAGGAAGAAGATGGGGAGGAGGAAGAGGAAGATGAAGCTGAAGAAGACGACGTGGACGAGGAGGACGAGGAAGACGACGACGACGACGATGAAGATGTTGAGGACCTCATTGACGATGAAGCTGAAGAAGAAGACGCCGATGATGACGAGGAAGACGACGACGACGAAGAGGATGACGAGGAAGATGTTGAGGACCTCATTGACGATGAAGCTGAAGAAGACGACGTGGATGAGGAGGAGGAGGAAGATAGCGAGGGCCACATTGGCGATGAGTCGAAAGAAGCGGGAGATGAGGATGATGCGGAAACCGATAATACGGATGGGAAGAAAGCTTCTTCATCTGCGCCAAAAGATTCTCTTGCTGCGAGTATTCTGCGTAGTGGTCTTGTGCCAGACGAAGAAGACGACGACGACGAAGAAGAGGAAGAAGAAGCAGAACATGATGATGACGAGGAAGAGATTCCTCTGGACTCGCTTCCCTCGAGCGCCTCATTGTCAGAGCAGGCACTAGCCTCGCGTCATAACCGCATTCGCATTAACAACACCGAAGCCATGCAGCGCGTCTATGAGGACATGAGACTAGACGGCCCCAGCACTTCGGGCAAAATGCCGTGGATTGAGACCATGTCGCTTGTGTACGAACACGCAACGGCCGACGAGGTCCCAGATGCCCAAAATGATCTCGATCGCGAACTATCATTCTACCGCCAGTCACTCGCCGCGGCTATTCGCGGCCGTGAGCTTGTACTGGCTGCCAACGTGTCGTTCAGTCGTCCGAATGACTACTTTGCCGAGATGGTCAAGACGGATGAGCACATGGAACGTGTGCGTCAGCGCCTCCTGGATGAGTCGGCTAGTATCAAGGCATCCGAGGATGCGAAGCGCCAGCGTGAACTCAAAAAGTATGGCAAGAAGATTCAGACGGAGAAACTGTTTGAGCGGCAACGCAGCAAGCGCGATATGCAAGAAAAGGTCAATGCACTCAAGCGCAAGCGTCAGACGGGCTTGGATATGGACGACGATGAGTTTGACGTGCAGTTGGAAGAAGCGCTCGGTGAGCGTAAAGCCGCTCAGCGAACACAGCGCGGACCGAATAAGAAGCGCCAGTATCGCGACGAAAAGTATGGCTTTGGTGGCAAGAAGCGCCACAACAAGTCGAATACGGCAGAAAGCACGGACCAAGTGGGTCCTTCGCGCCGCAAGCCTGGTCAGCGACCGAAGGGCGGCAAGGCCAAGCGACCAGGCAAGGCGAGGCGAGCGGCACGTCGCTAGTATCTATAGAACCTATTCTGTATGCTCGCCCTCTTGGTGATGCTCTTCTCGTCGCCGGCGCTCGTGAGCTTCGATATCGCGGTCGGCACGGTCCATGTCGTCGTCGTCGTCGTCCGCCTCAGGCTCGTCTCCGTCCTCTTCATCGTGGACAATGAAGCCGTCGTCTTCCTCTTCATAGTCGTATGCATGCGCTGCAGGTCCCTCGTCATCATCAGACCACTCGGTGACATGACTCCGAGACGCACGACCCCGAACGCCGTGGCGCCGCGTGCCGAGGTCCAAGTCGCCATCAAAGTCATTCGACTCACGCTGCGCCTTCATGCGTTCGCGTTGCTTGCGCTTTTCCGCGTCTTTGAGCTGGCGCTCAATGCGCTCTTTCTCACGCTCAGGATCCATGCCGCCGAAGGCGTCGGCGGATGCCACGACACGCATGCCGCGCTGGTGTCGAATGGCGCTGGCAATTTTGTTGTGCGTCTCTGAATGGACGTTGGGCTTGAAGGTAAGAGAAGTGCGCACTGCACACTCAGCCTCCAACAAGCCTTCCTCGGGGTGGGGCACATAGATATACGTAAGCGGCATGCCCTGGGTGCTTGGCTCGGCGTGCCGCGTCATATCGAGGAATTCGCTGCCGATCTGCAGTGACTCGCTGCCGTCGCTCCATCGGACGATACGCGCATTGCTTTGGGGCGTATAGCTGCTCGGACCTGCATCCTGCCAGCGCCACCGTATGGTTGACATGGTGCGCAAGACACTGCGCGCGTGCTTGTCGCCCACTTCCTCGGCGTCGTCCTCGGCGTCGTCATCGCGCTCGTCCCATGACGCAGGATCAAAGGGCCTGTCTTTGTATCTCACAAAATTCGGCAGACGTGCCAGCAGTGTCTCCTTGGTCCGCCGCATCGGGAGTTGCGGCACGTTGACCCACGCTGTCTGCTCCTCTATCACCGGCGCCGACGCAGATGCATCGTCCTCGTGGTACTCGAGCGCGGCCTTTTCTTCATCCATGCGGTCTTCGTCAGAAGCATGTGTTCCTGCATTCGATGACTCGTCCCCAAACAGGTCTTCCTCTTCGCGCGGAGGCGCCAGTGCCATCTCCGTGTCCGACATGAGCGTCCGCTGAGAGCCGCACGACCAGCGAGGACGACGCGCGCACGCTGCGCTCTCTATCACGTGATCATGGCGAGCGACGACCACCGCAGCGCTGGGGACCCTTTCTTCTCCTGGAAAAGGGGGATTGATGGCTGATATGCGTATGTAAGAATGAGCTGACCGTGGCAGCAGCGGAAGACAATATGTCCGGCATGAATGAGCGAAAAGATTGCATGTATGACAAAAAAATGCTGCTTGAGCTCTCATACAGCCCTCTTGTGCGTGCGCCACAGGGCATGGCGTCGTTGGAGGAATGGTACGGCCCGTGGAAGCCCTATATGCCGGCATCCTCGATGTCGCAGTCTCGATCTCGTGATGGGCGCAAGGATACGCAAGATGCATCATTTCCTCGCCGTGAATCTGGGCGTGCTGGCCATGCTCGTCGCGGACCGTCGGAAGACGGCACGGAGCGGCGCTCGGCGACGTTCAAGCCCTCCGGCTTTGTGCCTGCGCCCGGTGCGCCACGGCACCGCGGAATGCGGCGACCCGACGACGATGAGCGCGGTTGGCGCCGCCCGGCCCACGACGAGCAGAAAGGCTCAGGCGTGCCTGCCTGGATGCAGGATGATGGGACACAGACCAGGCCGTCAGCCACGTCGGGCGTCGAGTCGATTGAGGCATTCAAGGCACAGATGCGTGAGATGGAGCGCCAGCAACGCGGTGAAAAGCCGAGTGCGCCGCCTGTGCCTGACGCCACAGAAGGCCCAGAAGAGACCGAGGCCGAGCAGGCAAGTCGGTTTGCCCGGTTCTTTGATGTGCAACGAGATGCGAAGGGGACCAAGCACGGGACGTCCTCACCCGCGATCGGCTCGCTGGATCTCTTCGGTATGTGGCAGAATTTGCAGGGTCGCGATGCCGACAAGAAAGCATCTGCGCCCACGGCATCACCGCCTGCCGTCCCCAAGACGGACACGAGCGCCGCGACAGGGCCAGCTCATGCACGTATGATGGCTCACTCCCAGCCCGTGTCACAGGCACACTCGCCACTGGTCTCGCCCCCCACCCAAGCCGCTGCGCCATCCGTGCTGCCACCGTCGCTTCCTGAACAAGGCGCTGCGCCTAAGCCCAGCGCGGCAGACATGGCTTCTATGCAGATGCTCATGTCCAAGCTGATGAGCGCGCGGCATCCCTCGTCGGCCTCCCCAGCCGAGGCACCGCCAGGACTAGGTACCCCGCCTCGTCCGACCGGCCCGCCAGGTCTGAGTGCAGCGGGCCACGGTCCACCAGGGCTCTCAGGTCGGCCACCTGCGCCGCCGCCGCCGCCGCCGACAGGCCAGGGTGGCGCGCCCATGACGTCGATGGCATTCCTGCAGTCGCTTATGAATACGTCTGTGCGTCCGCCGCCCAGTGTGCCTCCGGGCATGCCAGCGCCGTGGCCGCCCATGTACGGCGCGCCAGGCGGCCATGTGCCACCGGGCGCGCCGCCCCCCGGGCTGCTGCAGCGGCCACCACCGGGCATGGCAGCGCCTCCCTGGATGCAAGCAAAGGATCCATAACTAGGTAGCTCCATGGGTGTACTATGATAGGGTCATGGGTTTTTGGCCCGAGACGGACGGGCCCAACGGCGGAAGAGTAATGCGATCCGCGGGTGCCTCGTGCGCCTCGTCGTGCATGCGGGGCATACTTAGCACGCGATTCGAAGAGCGCGCTTTCGCGTCGTGAGACGCAGGAGAATAGGGCGCAAGCTGGGACACGGGTGGAAACACTGGGCGGAGATGAGGTGAGCCAGGAGGAGAGTTGGCCGCGCTCGCAGGAGCCGAGCGTGTGATGGCCGAGTGGGCCAGGTGAGAGCGCATGTGCATCGCGGGCGTGGGCGGAGCATCCCATCGTGCGCGCGTGGACCGCATCATGGGTGATGGCACACGCGAGGAGCTAGACGGTGCGTACGCAGATGGCGAGACGGGCACCTTGATCAGGTCGTCGGCGGGATCGGCGGGCACCGAGGTCGTGGTACTGCGCTCGCCCAGCGTGCTGAGCGGGTGTGCCGACGTATAGTGCGGCGCGAAATGGTAGTGGGGACGACGAGAGTGGGCGTCATAGGGGTGCGCACGGAACCGCATCGAGCCGTGGTGGTGCGGCGCGCCGGGCGTGTGATTCGGCCCCTCGGTATGCAGCGTCGATAGCGAGCCTTGCGACGCCACGCGGGGCAGGTCAGGGCGCACGGGGCGTGCGTGCACGGGCGAACCGGCACGCGAGGGAATGGGGCTGTTAGGCGCAGTAAAGATGGACATGTCACGAAGAGGGCCCAGCACGGGACTGCCGGACGGCGTCACATAATTGCTGCGCACGCGGGGCCGGAACGAGGCAGCCGACTCATAGTCACCATGCACATCGTCCGTCCACGTCCACGGCGGAGTGGGGCCTGGCGACGCTTCGCGGCTGGGCGGCAGACTTCCGTACCGCCCTGCATAGGAAGCACGCATCATCTGGGTCGGCATGTACACGTGCTGTGCATCACGCTCGTAGCGCATCTCGCGATACCTATCCGCGTACATCAGAGGATAGTCGTACCGTTCGTCCAGCGGCACGTGGCCTAGGGACGGAGGCAGATCGTAGGCGGCCTGGGGCGCATAGCGCAGCTCATCGTAAGGATACTTGGCTGCCCGCATGGCATACGCCTTGGACTCGCGCTCCTGTCGATGCAGCTCTTTTAGCTCGCCCGATGCAAGACTCGCTAACGCCGACATTTCGCCGCCGTCTCGCATGGGGACCGTCGATGGGTATGTGGGTACAGGGGCTGGTGGCATGGTGGATGATGCGGCCACATCAGACGATGCCTTTGCCTCCGGCAGGGACCATTCACTCTCGTGCATCACATGCGGACGGCCTGCCTTGGCCGCTCCGCGTCCACGCGGCGCTCCGCGAGTGCGCCTTCTTGGGAGCGCAGCGCCTTTGCGGTCGAGAGCGGGGTCGTTGCCGTCGCCCGGGGCGTTGCGCTTGTCGTTTGCATGGATGCGCAGATGACGAGTCAACTCGTCACTTCGGCTGAAGCGTTTATCACAGCCTGGATGCGTGCATGCATGTGGCTTTTCACCCGTGTGCGTTCGAATGTGGCGCGTCTGGTGCTCCAAACGATAGAAGGCTCGAGTGCATAGCGGACACTTATACGGGCGAGGAATTTGCGATTTGTCCACCGCAAGTGACGAAGAGGGCGTCGATACCTTTTTGTCTGGCCCCGCGGCGCCCGTCGCTTCCCTTTCTTCCATGACGGTTTGAAGCGGTGTTTCTTCGAGGCGCTTTTTTTATCGTGGCTTGGAGTGTCTCCACGTTTGCCCACTGCAAAAAAAAAGGCCCCTATGAACCGCCCATTTTTCCAGTCCAAAGATTTGCCTGAAATTTTAGTTTAATTCCAAGACAAGCAAATCGGGAAGACAAGGGGCGCAACACTGTTCGCTGAGCCCCGCGGGGGACGCCTGCACGCACGCGCAGTCCCGGCTGTGTCTGATACGTCGATCTGCCCCACATGTGCACGTACGGCCGACAGGTGCAGAAGTAGCATCTCGGCCGAATGGATATGAGCCTATTTGCCGTCTCGTAGGCTCGTCCGCAGAAGCGGCGCACGCATGGGCCAGTAGGGACCCGATGTGGAACTTTTGAGTAAGGCCGCCACAAAAAAAAATGGATCGCACCAGTCCACCTCGCCGCACATGTCGAGTGAACGCCAGCAAGTGCTTACGAGGGATACGACGATCCTTGGTGCGTATAATGGATGAAATCAGTGGACTAACGTCCCTGAAGTGTTCGGCGCCTCTGGTGACCTCGCTAAGAAAAAGGTATGTGGTGCCATGACTTATGCCTAGATTTTCCCTGCCCTTCTGCGCCTATTCCGGCATGGTGATCTCCCCAAAGACACGATCATCGTAGGATACGCACGGAGCAAAATGACACAACAGGAGTTCCATGAGCGTATTTCATCGCATTTCGAAGGGCCAAAGGAAGAGCAAACTGCATTTCTGGGCATGTGTCGATACCTCTCGGGGCAGTATGACGAGGAGGCATCGTTCCGCGAACTCAACGCCCAGGTATCCAAGTGGGAGTTCGAGCGGAATAGGGAGCACCGGCACCGCATATTTTATCTGGCGCTCCCTCCCAATGTGTTCGTGCCTGTGTCGGTACATCTACGTATGTTCTGCTATTCCGAAGGTAGCGTGAATCGCATCGTGATCGAAAAACCATTCGGCCGCGATGTGGATTCATGCCGTGAGATGTTGAACAGCATGAAGAAAATGTGGTCAGAGAATGAAACTTTCCGGATCGACCACTACCTCGGCAAGGAAATGATCAAAAACATTCTGCCCTTCCGCTTCGGCAATGGCTTCATTGAACACATGCTCAACAACTCGATGGTCGATAACGTCCAGTTTACCTTCAAGGAGCCTTTTGGTACGGAGGGTCGCGGTGGCTACTTTGACAAATTCGGTATCATTCGTGACATTCAACAGAACCACTTGTGCCAGGTCTTTTCCCTATTTACGATGGACGAGCCCGAAAACTTTTCGCCTGAAGCCATTCGTGATGCCAAAGTAAAGCTACTGCGCTCCGTGCGCCCTATCTCCAAAGACCATGCCCTACTGGGTCAATATACAGCCACTGGAGACAAGCCCGGTTACAAGGACGACGAAACAGTGCCCAAGGATAGCAATACACCCACCTTTGCGGCTATTGTGCTGAAAATTGAAAATGATCGCTGGCGTGACGTACCATTTATCATGCGCGCAGGTAAGGCGCTGGATGGTGCTAAGGTCGAGATTCGCGTGCAGTTCCGTGACATTAAACACAAGTTCGACGATAAGATTGAGCGAAACGAGCTGGTGCTCCGAATCCAGCCTGGCGAAGCGCTCTACCTCACCATCAATGCCAAGCTGCCAGGTATGACCCATTTGACGGTCCCTGTCGAGCTCGATATGACTTATCGCAGCCGCTTCCATGATGCGTATATTCCAGAAGCGTATGAAGCCCTCATCCTCGACTGCCTGCGTGACGAACACGCCAATTTTGTTCGTGATGACGAACTCGAGGCAAGCTGGCAGATTTTTACTCCTCTACTACACGCGATTGAAAGCGGCGAGGTACCGTGCGCGCCATACAAATACGGAACGTCTGGTCCTGAAGGACTGAGAGATTTTATGGGCAAGTTTGGATACAAGCCCCTGGACCCCCACCACCGGCCCCAGGCCCACCAAGATATCAATGCAAAAGTCTAACTACGATACCTGCGTCCCACGTGCAGACATGCCCATGGACCGCGCATGGCAGACAAACTGCAACATAGCAAACTCAATACATACAACTATGACATGGCCATACTTAGAGCGACGCCTTCTTGGCTTCATTGTAGCGGTTCTCGGCCTCCTTCCAGTTGACAACGTTCCACCACTGCTTAAAGTAGGTGGCCTTGTCGTTCCTGTACTGAAGGTACCACGAGTGCTCCCAAATGTCACTACCGAGGATCGCGTGGTGCGACAAAAGAGGGTCCTGGTCCTTGGTCGTTACGATATCAAGGTTGCCCGTCTTGCTAAGACCGAGCCAGCACCAACCCGAGCCCTGAATCGCAGCTGAGGCACTGTTGAACTTGTTCTTGAACGTTTCAATGTCGCCGAACTCCTTTTCGATGGCCTGCTTGAGCTGACCATCCTCCAGCTTACCACCGCCCTGGCTCGGGGGAGCCATAATCTTCCAAAAGAGCGAGTGGTTCATGTGGCTACCGCCATTGAACTTGATCGCACTCTGAAGCTCGAGCACCTTTTGAAGATCGCCATTCTTCTCAGCCTCAACGGAGGCTTTGCTGGCGGCGTTGAGGTTGTTGATGTACGTCTGGTGGTGCTTCGAGTGGTGAAGCGTCATGATCTCAGCCGAAATGAAAGGCTCGAGAGCGTTGTACTCGTAAGGGAGAGGAGGGAGAGTTGCTTCAACTGCAAGCATTAGTACGGGACGTGGCTTTGCCAAACTACTTACCCATGGTACGTCGTTGTTAGGTGTCTAGTGCGGCAGGTTCAGGCGGAGGCCCCTGCTGGGGCCGCCCTGACGTCATCACAGGAGATATTATGTAATAGAAAGGTTTTGCCGAAACGACAATGCAGCTAATCATAATGCACAGGGAGCGCCTATGTCGTCCGCGGAGTACGCTACACGGAAGCCACGTCGCTCGACGCTTCCTCCGCCTCGTCGTAAATCATGTGACCGCCATGGTCGTCGGTATCGTGTTCATCGGTATAGTCTTGCGATTCAGAATCTGTAGGAGGCGATGCTGGCCCTGAGGGATGACGCCGACGGGAGCGCGCCTGTAAGAGAGCCTCGAGACGCTTGCGGCGCACGTAGGAAGGATCTGGAGGCGTATCATCATCATCTTGCTCCGAGGACGAGGACATGTCCTGCTCAGAATGCTTCGGTGATACAGCCACGATACTCGAGTCGTCCGAGGCTGACTCACTCTCTTGCCCCACATCGTCATTGTCATCCACCACGAAGTCATT
>ERZ501045.140-NODE-140-length-18573-cov-5.768982_pt1 | contig 18573 bp, 13 predicted proteins | sample MGYA00510870_ERZ501045 | MGnify/ENA primary metagenome ERZ501045 (study PRJEB25958, sample SAMN03398505) | human skin metagenome | study: EMG produced TPA metagenomics assembly of the Human Skin Microbiome Metagenome (human skin metagenome) data set. | reverse complement strand
CAGCCGACGGGCGCGTGCTGGGACACAAGGAAAGCATACCACCGCTGCTGATCGCCGCTGTGGGCCCGGAACCACGCGCAGATCGCTGGATTCATCTCCCTGACGCCGTGTCCGCAGCCCTCGTGGTGCCCCTATGGCTCGAGGGATCGGACACGTGACTTGCGCGTTCATAGGCCCCGGGCGGCGGTCGTAGCTCTCGTCCACGAACGTGCCTTGGACGATGGACTTGGTGGGACCGGCGGCGGGCCGCCGGGAGGGGATTCTCGTAGCCGACTTCAACCAGGACTATAGCTGCATTGCGCTTGGGACGCAGTCGGGCTACTCGATCACGAACTGCGAGCCATTGGGGCAGGTGCACGCCAAAGAGCTGGGTCCGACATGCCTCGTGAGCATGCTCTTCTCGACCAGCCTGGTAGCTGTGGTCGTGCGCTCGCCCGCGGGCAGCGAAAAGAGGCTGCACATTCTCAACACGAAGCGGAACTCGACCATATGTGAGCTGACCTTCCCCACAGATATCCGCGCCGTCCGCATGAACCGCCGCCGACTCGTGGTCGTCCTCGCGACGGCCTTGTATGTCTATGACATCAGCAATATGAAGCTGCTGCATACCATCGAAACGGGCATGAACACGACAGGGCTTTGCGTGCTCGCATCCGCGTCAGACGAATGCTATATGGCCTACGCGGCCCACGAGGCCGGCGACTCGCATGTCGTCGTGTACAATCTGCACACGCTCGCGATGGTCCATGTGATTCCCGCTCATCGCTCGCGCGTAGCATGCCTCGCTTTCAACGCAGCTGGCACCATTCTCGCGACGGCGAGTGAACGAGGCACCGTCATCCGCCTGTTTTCCGTGCCGAGCGGACGCCTGCTGCATCAGTTCCGCCGAGGCACGTACCCTGCGCGGATCTTTAGCATGTCATTTAACGTCGCAGGGACGATCTTGTGTGTCACCTCAGACTCAGACACCGTTCATCTGTTCCGTGTGCCAACCATGACGGCGCCCTGTGATCCACACCAGGCCCTCGAGCAAAAAAAACGGCGTGCCTGGCGCAGCACATCCATGGCCCAAGCGCTCGGCCCATACTTGCCCTCCTCCGTCACAGAAATGTGGGAGCCGACACGAGACTTTGCGTGGCTCAAGCTGCCCAGGCCGGGCCTGCGCGCCATCGCCGTGGTGTCCAACACGCTGCCGGTGGTCCTGGTGCTCACCTATGAAGGCATCCTCTACACGTATACCCTGGATCTGGAGCTCGGCGGAGAATGCCATCTTGCGCAGCGTATGTACCACTATGACTCACATGCAGAACATGCGTTACTTCCGGCTTCCTCTGCGCCTCTTTAGAGCTTACCCACCAGCTGCTGAAGCTCACCGCTCTGCTGCGCGCGCACAATGTCGTCGCAGCCACCGATGTGCTTGCCAGAGATGAAGATGTTGGGCACAGTGCGCTGACCCGTCTTCTCAGCCAGGTAGTCCTGTACACTAGTTAGCTATGCGCGCCACGTACCTGGATCGCCGGGCCCTCGCTCACCTCGTCGAGCTCCATCGTGCCAATCTTGCTGGGGTCCACGTTCTGACCCGAGATCACCTGCTTCGCACGGACGCAGAATGGGCAGTACGACTTGCTGAAGATCGCAATGGCGTTCTCCGAAATGAGCTTCTCGGCAATCTGCTTGGCTGCCATGGTGGCAAGAGAACAGCCACAGTGCCACGCCGGGCCATGACGTCAGAGCCATATGCACACGTGACATCTCCACATAGAGGAATGCACGGCCCATCAAGAGGGGCTTAGCAGCATGCAGAAATTGTTGCGCTCGGCACCGGGCCGAAGCTGGCGCTTGGCCAAGACGGATCCGTCCCAAAACGCGCGGCTTATATCTGTTCGGGGGGAAATGGCCGTAAAGGGTTCAGATTCCTGTAGAAGCCAGCGTGTAAGGCGATGACTGTCCTCGTTGCGTACAACGTCGTAGCCTGTAGCACGTACCAGCCTGGCAAAATGCTCGTGCGTCATGTACCGACTATTCGTCAGACATGGTAGAGGTAGCACGACATACACGTATCCACCGCGTCTCAGGTATCTATGCGCGTGCAAAAGCATGTCGCCTCGCTTGGACAAGTCGCCCACGAAATTGATCACGAGGCTCAATCCAACGACATCAAATCGCTCCTCTTCCCTCGCTGGCATGGGAAAATCGAAAAAGTCAGCTTGAATGACATGCGGCGCACGCGGCTGTATGTCGATACTCGTCACGTCAAACTTGTGCTTCCACCTAGCATACGCCGTGCCTGCAATCGCACCGACGTCTAGTAGCTGGATACGGCGGCTGAATGGCCATAGCTCCATCAGGATTTTGGCGCACCACTTGCTAGACTCGCCACCACGTAGCACGGCGCCACCTGTCGTGCTTTGATTCTGATACACCTCCAGCCCACCCAGAGCCTGCTGCTCTGCAAGCAGGGCGTCTTTTTCTGACTTGCTTGCCCGAGCAATTTGCTTTTCCAGCGCATGGTACCGCGAAATGGCTCGCGCATGCTCTGTCGCTCTGGCGGTAGGTGGTCGCCGGCGGTGCTTCACACCTCCTCGCTTTCCGCGGGGTCGTCTTAGGATGGAGCGCGACATGATGGAGGGGAGAGGAAAAATTCGGACCTATTTTACGAAAAGATCGTTCCGCCTACATGATGCGTGTCTTGGAACCATCTGGCCACTGTCTCGTGACTGAGCCGTCTTCATGGCCAAAGAAGGCCGCCTTGCAAACATTCGTAAAGATGCCCACCTCTACCACACCTGTGATCAGCTTGATTTGTTTCAAGAGGTAGTCAGGATTCCGCATGAGGGTCTGAGGAAAGATGGCGTCGATGCACAAGTTGCCGTTATCTGTCACAACGGGGCCGGCCTTGGCTACGGCCATGCGGAGCTTGACATCTGTACTGCCCAAGCGTTCCAGAGCCTTGATGATGCGCTGCGCAGCGAACGGTGCAGCTTCTACCGGCACACCCTTCTTCCAGCTCTCGCCCAGCACGTGCGACATTTTGCGGTAGTCAGCGACTACGACGAATTCCTTGGATGCCTCAGCGACCACTTTTTCGCGCAAGTGGCACGCACCACCACCCTTGATCAGGTTGAGTCCATCGTCCACTTCGTCAGCGCCGTCAATCGTTACATCCAATTCCTGTACCGTGTCCATGTCTCCTAGGCGCATGTTGCGCTCCAATATCAGGTTCTTTGCCTGAAAACTTGTTGGTATGAATGTACACGACGGGCTCAGCTCATGGCTGCGCTCAAAGATGCGTTCCACGACATACGGAACCGTGGACCCCGATCCAATACCGATGACTTGGTGATGTGGCTTGACGTAGGCGTCAACGGCTGCATAGGCAGCGGCGCGCTTTGCGGCTTCCACGGATGGTAGTGACGAGGAAGAGGCCATTCGTGCCAGGCGAAATGTCCGAAGCAGGGCAGGTACAATGATGTCGAGCCCCGTTGCTGTGGGGATAGAAAAAGAGGTGGAGACCGAGACAGCAGAGATGACTCAGCATCCCAGGGTGGTGGCGTTGGCGAAAGAAGCCTGGCTTTTTTTTGCCTGTCCTCGGAGCGCACGGTCATGTCGGACGAATGGAAGGATGACACGGATGCACAGGGTGACCTGCAACTCACACAGGAGGACGTTGATGTGGATGTCACGGAGGGAGCAGATGAAATGCCGATGGATGAGGTGGATGCCGAGCTCGACAACCAGGACGACGAAACGTTCCAGGACGATTCGATCGCCGCCTTTTACTCGCACCGCAAGTCTGTGTTCTGCGTGCAGCTGCACCCCAAGTTCCCAACGCCGCCTCTAGCTGTGAGCGGTGGTGAGGATGATGCCGCATGGATTTGGAACACGATTGACGGCTCAGAAGTGGCGCATCTCACTGGACATACAGACAGTGTCGTGGCTGTTGCGTTCAGTCATGATGGCGAGTATGTGGCTACGGGTGGCCTAGATGGCCGCGTTCGAGTGTGGCGTCGGCACGGCACAGGCGATGCGTGGCATACGTGGGAGTTTCTGACGAATTTGGAGGGCCCCTCGGAGGTCGTGTGGCTGACGTGGCATCCCAGGGGACCTGTGCTAGTCGCCGGTGCGTCGGACACGACGATTTGGATGTGGAAGCTGCCCTCGGGTGCGGAGATGATGATATTCAACGGCCACACAGGCTCGGTAACGTGTGGCCGTTTCACGCCGGATGGTCGTCGCCTCGTGACGGGCAGTGACGACGGATCGCTGATTGTGTGGGATCCGACGTCGGGCGCGCCGCTAGCCAAACTCAAAGACTCGGACACGCGATTCGCACTCGATGGCGGCATCACGTCTCTGTGTGTGAGTCCAGATAATAAGCTGGTCGTCGTGGGCGGGGCAGCCGGTGGCATTCGCGTCGTGAGCGTCGCTCAGCTCGACAGTGGAGGCGCCGCCCAACTGGTCAATGCGCTCGACGCCCACGACTCGGGTGAGAGTGTCGAGACGATCGAGTTTATTGATTTGGTGCCTTCTTCTGCGCAAGGCGCGTCTGTCGGGCTCACGTCACACACATCCACGCATATCGTGTCGGCAGGCACAGACGGCCGCGTGATTGCGTGGGATCTCAAGGCTGGCAAGGTGCGTGGCGAGGCACGACATGAGGCTGCTGTGACCAAGCTGATCGTTCATCCATTTACGCCACTCTTTACCACGAGCTCCATGGACCACCGCGTGCGCACATGGGACGTGCGCACCATGCAAAACATCGGCACGCAGCATGGATTTACTGACGGTGTGCTGGACTTGGCCGTGGGGGCTGATGACGGCATCACGCAGGGCGCCGAGTCTGGTGGCATCGGCGCCTACGTCGACAAGTCTCAGTTCAAGGGCTACAAGTTTGTGGGCGCCGGCGACGAGGGCGTCGCGCTCGTGTTTCGCTTGCTCTAGCCAGGGCCTCGACCTCTGCGTCACGTGACGAACGCGAGAGCACCGCACAGGCGTGGGTGTAGATGTTGCAATTAACGGGGTAGGTGGCCTCTGACCACAACACGGGTGTCAATTGTCAAAGAGCGTGTGCCATAGCCGCACCATGCATAGGGAGCATGATGAGCCGGTATCACCGAATCTGGATGCGATGATGAGCGGTCCAGATCCGACGCTGGAAGAAAAGCAGTCGCCACGCCGCTCGTTCCGGGCGCGTGTGTCCGATACCATCCAGCGAGCTCGGGGCCGCTCGTCGAGTCCTGCACCTGCGCATGCACACACCGACCAGCGGCCTGTATCGCCGGCACCGTCGGCATCGAGTCCATCGAAGTTGCGCGGTATGGGCAAGTTCATCCGCAAGTCCTTCGAGATGGGACGCAGCCCATCGCCGTCGCCCTCCCGAAACAGGGACGTGGTGTACAGCTACCATGCGCCCGAATACCAAATGCCCGATCTGCCCGACTGGCAGTTGTACGATGGAACGAGTGTGTCGGTGCATCTTGACCAACTGGCCGAGCGCCAGGAGAGCCTTGTGCCGCCGCCCGCCGCTCCGTCGTCTCTATCCCCGGCTCCTATGGAGCAGCCCATGTCAGGTCCCCCCTTGTTCACGTCCGCACCACCGCCGCCCGCCCCCATGATGCCCCCGCCTCCGATGATGGCGCCGCCCCATGCGTTCCCCGTCATGCCGCCGCGTTTCGACTGTCCTCCGCCTCCCGCCCCGATGGGACCACCGCCCTCAGGCCCACCGATGCGCATGGATCCATCCGATGCGCCCTTGTTTGGGCACACTGGACCACGCTCACGGTCTGCACGTACGAGTCTTTCTCCCGCAGCGCCCGTGCTGATGGAGCCAAGTACGAGCCCTGAGCCGCCCGTGCCCCAGGTTCGAGAGCCCGGCGGCGACGAAGCTGACGGAAGTGACGAGGTCGATGTCGTGAATGCCTATGTGGACGTGTCGGGCGGCAACACGACGGTCGCACCCGGCGACGACACGGTCATTGAGCACGAGCCGCGTGGCGATCTGCTTTTGCCCACGGCGCCGTCCTGTGCATCGATCAGCCTCGACGGCAGCGAAGGCGATGAGCGAGACGACCAGAGCTGCCCGGGTGGCTCGTCTCGGCCTAGTTCTGACGTGCTGGACGAAGATCAGAAGCAGCAGCGCATCCTGTCTGCCATGGAGCGTGCGCCGCAGGGCGCAGGTTTGACAGACCTCATGAACCGCGTGGTGAATCCGCGGCACCAGAGCTGGCTCCAGGGTCTGTGGTCCCGCCAGTCGTCGGGCGCGTCGGAGGTATCCAAGCCGCCGTCGGAGCGATCTGCGTCTCAGGATCATGGCGACGATGGCGTCATTTTCCGCGGTATGGATGCCAGTCCATCGATTTACAGCACAGAATCTATGGACCATGCTGGTGACATGTCGCCCCGTCCCGAGAGAGCTCCCAGTGTCACGACGCACCGCACTAGATCCTTGCTGTCGCGCAAGAGCACGGCCGCATCCAAGCACTCGCATCAGACTTCGTCCACGCAGGCGTCTTCTCGTCCCAGTGACGACGAGCGCGAAGCGTTCGAGCGACGGAGGGCTTCGAACTTGGCTGCACGGGAGATTCTCGAGCGCGAGTCGAAGCAGGGCATGTCGGGGGATTTCCGGACGCAGGTCCTTGGATCGCCCAACAAGCCTGCCACGCCCACGATACATACCCCCGCACCTGCCGCCGAGGCACCGGCGAAGGACTGGTCGTCTGAATGGCATGTGCATCCCGAGTCTCGATGCGACTACGACGACGCGGAGGCCCAAGCCCAGGCGGAAGCCCAAGCGCAAGCCTATGCAGAATGGCATGCACAGCAACAGGCTTATGCAGCGTGGTACTCGCAGTGGCAGACAGGCGCTCAGTGGCAGGGAGACGCGCCGTGGCAGACAGAAGCGCCGTGGCAAGGCGATCCAAACGCACCGTGGCCCACGGAAGCACCATGGCCCGAGCCACGCGCATCCGTGCCGCCTGTGCGTCGCAAGGCTGTGCCAGGCACGCCTGCCCCACCTAGGCCCGAGCCCATGCCACAGCCCGCCTCGCCGAGCCAGGCACGCAGCTCAGTGCCGCCCCCTCCTGACTCCAAGGTCCCGACGATTCTCCCCGATGTTGTGGACGACGATGAGTCTGTGATTGACGAGCAGGGCCGGCGACTGAAGCCTGACGGCTTCGGCGGTCTGCAGCCCGTCGAGAGCGACGAGCCAGCGCCACCGACGCCTGCGGCCGGCCCGCCACCGCCCAGCGCAGCGACTCGTGATCCCATGCCTACGCCGCAAGGCACGCCGCGAGCACCCCAAGTCGAGTCGATGCGTGCTGACTTTAGGCCTGAGGACAGCCGCCCACTTTCGTCTCTGTCCGCGCGTGGCCTGTCGCCAGCGCTGTCATCGCACGCATCGGCCCTGCCGCAGCGCTCATCCATGCCACCAGCACCGTCCTCGTCGTCTGATCGCGGTCCCTTCCACGTTGCGCCGGAGCTGTACACGACGCCGCAAAGTCTACAGAGCTCTGTACAGCGCATGACATGGACCCCGGAAATGGCCGAGGCTGCTGCCAAGTACATCCAGACGATGACGTCATCGGCCTCGCGGCACCAGCTGCACGAGCTCAGTGTCTCACAGTCCGGCGTTTGGCAGCCGCCCGTGCCAGGCGCGCCTGAACCACTGCCGCCGGTGAAGGATACCGAGGAGGCATCGGGCCTGCCGCCGTCCCTGTCGATTGTCGACCAGCTGCACCGCAAGGGCATGGACCTCGACATCGACGCGGGCGTCGGTGCAGGCACGGACGACGACATGCCCCTTCGCGACGCTCTGAAAGAAGCCATGGTGCGCTTCTACTTTTATGAGCGGCACTCGATACCACTTCTGCACGAGCTCGACAAGCGCCTTGTGGCCATGGAGCACTGGTCCATGCTGGATCCCGAGGCGGACGGAGACCATGGCCAGCAGCCTGCATGGAACAAGGACGCCGTGGCGCGCGTATCGAGCGAAATGCGCCGCGAAGTGCGCATGCTCATGCATGGCGTCAAGATGCTCAACGAGTCGCGCTTGAGCATCCAGGCACTCGCACAGCATGAGTCGACCGACCGCAAACGCAAGCGCCCCACCACACCGTCCGAGCCACACAAGCGCTTGGTATCCACGTCGACCTCGAGTCGCGTGTCGTCTGGCAGCCGCGTATCCTCAGGCGCGACCGTCCACGTCGCCACGCCCACCGTGCCTCAAGTGCGCCGATCCCTGCCCTCGCCTCCTGCGGCACAGGCAGACGGCGCAGACGAGACCGCGCCCAGTATGTATGGCGACGCGTCACAGAGCGCTAGCGACTCGATCGTGCACCATCCTCCTCTGCCTTCGCCTCCTGCCGCTCGCGAAGCCGAGGTCATGCCCCCGATGCCAGAGCCTGAAGCCGATGCCCCTCCCGCCCCCGCACCCACTCTTCACGCCGCCCCTACCAAGGAGCTCGAGCCCGCTTCCCGGGAAGACGAGGCGACGCCCCTTGCGCGTGCCAAGAGCCTGCAAGTGCCCAGCGCGCCTGCCGAGGCACGCCCCGTACGTGCACGGAGCCTGCTGCTAGCCTCGCTCCAACGTGCCGACGAGCGATCACGAACGCCACCGCCGGCGCCGGCGCCGGTCGAACGCCCTGCCCCTGAACCCACGCCCCCGCCGGCCGCGCGCCCACCGTTGGCGAACGTCGAGAACCAGGCCCCGGCCTCGGCGATGACACCCACGAGCGGTCTTCGTGCGCGTGCCCAAAAGTACCTGCAAACGGTCGAAAAGACGTCGACGGATTCGCGTGCATCGGGTCCTTCCCCTGCTGCAACCTCTTCGTCCGCTGAGAATCAGCCTCCCAAGCCGATGTACCCGCCATCGGCGCTGAGTGAATCGCTGCGTCGCCGTATGGCCCACTTTGAGTCGGCCAAGTAGCCTATGCGTAGCCATGTACAGAGGGTATCTATGTAATCACACAATCTTCGCGAACCTTGATGCCATACATCTCGGCATCGACTTTGCTCTCGATCGTTTTAAAGTCGCAGCGGGCACGCAGAAACTCGTACATTTCCTCCGGCCGCATAGTGCCGCTGCTGAGAGTCGTGTCCTGAATCAGCTTGGCGAGCTCTTTGGGCTCGTCGACGATAAACAGCGTCGCGACGCGCTTGAGCGCACCGAATAGCGTCGTGAGCGACGGCTGCTTCATCGTCTCGATGAAGTGGTAGTAGTGATTCAGGTCCGAAATCGCCCGCACACCGCCATACGTCGAAATAATCTGCCGCTTGAGATGCTTGCACAGGATACTGTACAGACGGAACCCAATCTCCTGGTAAAACACGTCCAGCAGCGCCTTGTCAGCACAGGCGGCAAGCAAGTCGCAGTAGGTCTGCATGGTAGCACAGCACTCCATGCACGCCGCCGTGGGCTGCGACACATCCACCGCAGCCTCCGTTTCCGGGTAAAAGTCGCGCGGGTTCTGATGCACGGTCACAATGTACTCAATCTGCTGTACCAGCAGCTCTACCCCGGCACTGAGCCCCACTGCCACGTGGTCATCCAAGTCGCTCTCAAAGCGACGCTTCTCTCGCACAGCCGCATTCGTAAAGTCCGCCTTGCCCAAGACGCCCGGGTCCAGACGCTCAAAAAACACCTGCATCATGAGCTGGATCGTATCGCCAATGTGCACCAGCTCAAAGAACACAAGCAGCGGTCCCACATGATCCGCCGCCTCTCCGCGGCCGCCAGCACGGTCGTGCTTCGCTGGATCATAAGCGCGGATCTGCTCTTGCGCCGTGAGGAAGCCGGGCGCCATGTGCTCGTCATTCAGCGAGGCATACAGCTGCACTAGAGCCTGAATACACGCTGCTTGCGCTCGACCGCTCAGCTCCGTGTGCGTCTGACGCAGCGCGTCGAGTCGCTGTAGCGATACGCGCGTCATATTCACCATGTCGACCGCTGTTTCCACATTCAAAAGAGACGCCATGTTCGAAGGCGCGCGCCGTGGTGCAGGTGCCCGCGCATAGGAAAGGACGGCCTCGTCTTCCTCTTCGTCCTTCTCGTCCATACCCCCTGGCGCATGCTGCAAGCCCACGTAGCCCTCCCTTGCTTCATGCTGAGACGACGGACTCAAGTCCCCAGATAAGGCCGGCTGGACACGGACGGCCGGGCGCAAGAGGGCGTGCTTGAAACTCGCCATGAAAGAGCGCTTCTCAGCCGCAGAATGCGGCGCCAAAGACGATGACTCTGCCTCAGACGAATGAAGCATTCTGTCCAAGTCACGCAGCCATTGGTCACATACGTCCTTGAGATGCCTGTGCTGCCATGCCAGCTCCATCGTAATGTATTCATCCACATGCGTGAGCCACACTGCGTCGACGATAGCCCGGGCTTCCTCTGTAGTCAGCGCAGGCACTTGGCACAGTCTTTGCATCTCCACGCAAGACTGGACAAAGGCATCCAAGTAGGCCTCTGCTGACGCTTCGCGCGCCTCTTGCAATAGACTCACCACATAGTCCGCGACAATATCATGCACAACGAGCTCGAGCAACGCCATATGGACGGGCTGGGCAGGCGGAAACACGCTTTGGATCAGGGCACACTCGTCTGAAACTGCCCGCTCCAGGTACTGGACAAACGCACGAACGGGGCCGGCGCAAAACGCCAGATTCGCATCTAGAGCGTCGTGTGGGCTGAAGGGAACGCGTGACGTCAGAACAGGCCGCGAGGCAAGAAACGTCTGGGCGATAACGCTTCCCCCGCTATCATAGAGCTGCGCCGACCACACAAGAGACGGCCGCGTCTCCGTCGTCAGAGACCGGTCTATCCCAAGCGCCTCATGTACCTGGCGCAAGCTCCATGCAAGCTCGGCGTGCTGCTTCATCGAGGCGAGTGCCGTAGCGCAAGATGAATCACTCTTGTACTGCTCTTCGCTTGCCACAAAAGCGGTCCGCAGTTGCGTGCATAAAGCCATAGTGGCTTGCTGCAACTTGACTTGAATGGCGCTCACATCCTCCAGACCAGGTGCGGGCACACCACAAACACACATAGAGGCGAAACGAGCTAACATGCATACCACTGCGCATTGCTCTCGTACGTCGCTGCTCTTGGTAAAAAGCCAGGACGAGGTAGGAGAGGGCGACTCGACGAGGGACAGGAGGTACGGGCGGAGGACAGCGTACGCGCGTTGCACACGCCGTGCGTACGGCTTTGGTGCACTTGACGAGACGGGAAATGCATCGAAATCGAGTTCGGAAAGCAGATCAACGGTCTTGGACACCGCGCGGGAGGACGCTGAGACGACGGGCGTCGGCTTGGCTCGAGCAGGTATGGGTATCGGCTCAGGCGGCGCATCCAGCAGCGGATCTGACAACACATTCGTTTTCTGCCATCCAAGACGATCCCAGCGCCACTTCCATAGTTTTTCTTGGCTGACAAGAACCTGGCATTCGCGAGAGGCCATGGCGACACGAGGCAAATCACACAAAGGTACATAGTCCAGAATCTGGAGCACGACCTTTCGTGACAGGCCACGCACACTCGGGATATCTTCATCTGGTTCCTTTTCTGCACCTCTGTGGTCAGGCACATGCGCCGCGACGGGCGTGATACGACGAGGCGCCAGAGGAACCCACCGATCCATACGGTCCACGCGCGCCGCAAGAGTCGAAGGGCTCGCCGTTGGAACGGCGTGCAGTTCCCTTATGTAAGCAAGCGCCCGTGCACGTCCTCGGCGGCGAGCTCCAGTAGTGGCTTCGCCCCTGTTCTGTCTGGCCTCGTGCGGCAGATCCTTGAGGCGTGGTGGCGTCCTTCCTCCAACAAGAGGCAGGGCATGATATTTTTGTAAAGAATGGATACATCGAATGCATCCGGGGTGCGGGGTACCACGACCATGGATCGTTGCACGCCCATGCCTTCCACAGCTGCGTTTCGTGACCTGCTTATATTTGAAGAGCGGTTAAAGCAGAATGCAGCGCGCTTGAAAAACCGCAAGCACAAGTATCAAGGTACGCGAAGTATCACTCACGCGAACAGCTTTTCTCGTGTTCTTGGCCACGTTTATTTTGTACATGTTATACACAGTATTGCGTGCTTCATCCGAGGTAGGTGAACCTGCTGAGTCACGCGCGCACTAACCCCCAGCGCAACGTATTGTATTATATACGCGTGGGATTGCTATGGATTGGATGCATGATGCTCTTCCTCTTTTTCGCCAGTGGCTACTATGCTGATGCCATCCGCACCGCCAATGAGTACGTGTATCTTTTCTCATGTGCCAGGTTCGTGCCTCAGGCCAATCGATCTTTACACACATTTAATATGCATTTACATATGCCGCGATCTTCGTGGACGGGTTCATGGCGAATGCCATGGTCTTCTCCGTCTTTTGACGGCAGCGACGCGTCAGGCGAGCCCCGTGCTTGTCATGGGCCTTTCTCCGATGGTCGCCGCCCGCGGTCCATATTTTCACACCATGGGACGCCTAGAACCTCACCGCCCCAAAATGAGCGAGGCGAACTTATATTTTCATCTCGCGTTGATCACGAGTTCCGTGAGGGGTACGAACGCTACCGAAATGCATTTGAACGCAAACGACGCGAGAAGCTCAAAGCACAGCAGCGCCATCAGCCAGCGCTATGGGACTCATGGCCCTTCTTCAAGAAGTAAGTATCATGCCACACTGTGTACTCCTAGTCGGCACATAGATACCCGCACCATCTGCTCGCTCCTCTTGGCCTCTCTTGGTCCCTCCACGTGAAATGTCTGACGTCGCGCGGCACTCCACCTGTGTTTATTCTCCCCTGCATCCCATGCGCAACGGTCGAGGCGGTCGTACGCGAGGCGCCGTTCATCGAGGGCGATGGAAAGATGAGGACCCGATGAATATCATACGGCAGAGTCGTGATGCTGGACGCGAGACACTTGTCAAGGGCGGCATTGCGCGCTTGAGTTTTGGCTCAGAGGGGCCTGGTGATGACGATGACACACTGTGGGTATGGGACGACCCTGACCTGCTTCCTAATGGCTCTGTGATGGTCTCTGCACGAAAGTCTACCTTCGACAGTCGATGGCCATACACGGGTCGTCGAGGATGGCGTCCTACGAGCAACAAGGTCGCTGAAGCCGGATTCCATTTCACTCCTACGGAAGAGGAGGAGGACGCGTGTGCGTGTATATACTGTGGCGTCGAACTAAGTGGCTGGGAACGCACAGATGATCCGATCCATGAGCATCAAAGAAGACGTCCGAGCTGTCCATTTTTTCACTGCATCTTGGCTGATGCCCTCGCTCCCCAAACCTCCCCCGCTCATGCAAGTACCTCTAAACATGAACAGGAAGATGACGACACATCCGATGTCGACATCTCACATCAGCGGAAAAAGCGTACTACATCGCGAAGTGTCAGTGCGACGCATACGAAGGTGTCGTGCGACGAGCATATACCAAGTGTCGAGCCAGAGCATGATACCAATGGGCCTGCCAAGTCCGCTTCCCGTCGACCAGGATCGGTCGACCATGCCAATGACGGAGGAAGTAAGACAGCGCTGAACAAAGATGCGCATGACACGCGTCATGAACATCGATCCGTGCCAGAGTCAGAAGCTGAGACTGCGTCTGAGGCTGATCCACAGCCCGAGGCGGAGCCCGAGCTAGAAGGCGGACCTATTCCTGCATCGGCTGCCTTGCCCCAACGCACAGCGTCTGTGGGACCAGAATCGGACGACGAAGCGACCGTGGAGCGCATGGTGACATCCTCTGCACCGACTTCCATGGGCTTGTCACTTCCTCATATACGAGACTATTTACCGATTCCCTTTCCACATCGTCACAGCCAAGTTCCTATGCCACCACCCGTGTCTGATCCCCGCAAAGTCACAGTAGTAGAGTGGATCCAGGAGCAACAACGCTACCTTCTGGATACCATGCGTGAGCGAACCGAACAACAGCTCACGGCCATGCGGCAACGAAATGCAGAGGTGCGGAAAACCTTGGAAAAAATGTTGCGTTCCTAAAGCTATGTATGGTATAAATTATATTTTGGAACTCCGACGTGCAAAGTACGAATTCATCGCCAGTGTCATAAGCGAAGAAGTGCTCCAACACACCAGCAGCACTGATGGGACTTGGCACGCGATAGGAATGCTCAAAATGGCACCCACGCGCAGGACGTTGGAGAGGATACGAGCTCGAGGCGGTTCTTCGGCCAAATCAGCCTCGTTCTCTGTCGACAGACCCATCGCAGATTCGCGCACCCGGCGCTGTTGCCGCGTCCAAGCCGTCAACTCGACATTGACCATGTTCAACGAGCCACATATAAGAGGCATGATATAGGTAGGATCACGGTCAGCTAGGGTAGGCCCACCCAGTTTGGTAAGACGGTCTGCGAGACCAGGATCCAGCCCCTTGTCCAGCAGAATCTGGCGCGTGGCTGCTGAGTGAGCGGCAAACTCCTGATCCGGTGTCCACCACGGGATGAGTTCTTGTGCAAAGGGCGTCCCTGGAAGCACTGCACCCTGACGCAGGAGAGCCATCATGAGGACAAACAAGGGAATGTGCAATGCGAGGGACGTCATCATGGTCCTGGCTGGTGAGCAATGATACAGATCGATGAGACGGTTCCACTTCTCAGACAATCTGCGCTGGATCTGGCGAGAAACAAGTCGCTTCGTTTCAGTACTCACATGCTCACCGTCGGCTGGCTGATGCTGCTGAATCACATTGGCTGGGATTTGTTTCTGCCATGCTCGCCATTCCGGCAATACGACCTGCGCATACCGGTCATTCCGCCGGTGCTGCCAGATGGCCAAGGGAATCGAAACGAATGATCTCATAGCCATCGTCAGCGCCACCACAGAATACGTGTATGGGTAGGCTAATCCCACATCCAACAGACCCATGTATTCTGGAAACGAGACCATGTGCCTCGCCAGTGGATCAAGCCAACCGAGCGTCGCAGAGACGGCAGTGCTAGAGTGATTTTGCCTAGCCTGTGCTCGAGGCAGCCGATAAACAAGGGGAGCACGCGGAGCAAAAAGCGCTGCTGTCCTAGTTCGAAGTAGCATGCACAGAACCCGTCGATAAGCAAAATCGCCCCACGGCTGGGCGACGACGTCCGTTGACCTCCTAAATGTGGAGGTTGCCTCCCTCTGTGTATGCCATTGGATCCCCTCGATGCCAGTATCACGACAGGGCCTGTGGGTGAAGAATGCACGATCTATCCGGCACGAGCCATGGATGTGGGAGCGCGTGTAGAGACGAATTCTGGATTCACAGTTCAGCGGTTCACCTCACATTATTCATGCTCTTGCCCCGCCTGGCGGTGTGACACCGGGAAGAATGTGCGGTATCGGACTTGTGAGCATTTGGCTGATATTTTGGGGGAGGAGTATGAGCGCATACGCACAAATTGCGATTCACAAGAGCAACATAGTACGCCCAAGAAACGTGCTTATGGCATGGACAGTCGGCGCGCATGGAGCACCTACCTCTCACCGTCATACTCCAAGCGCTCACGGACATCACCCATTGCGTACAAGTCGCCGAGCAGCTCTTCGTCTGAGCGAAATTTCTCTTTTCTGCTTGCTTCTACGTGGCCATGTGAATTAGGACCGCGCCCGGCCTCCAAATCACTCTCGTCTCGCAAAGATCCTACTGGTTGGTGGATCAGTGAAAAATTTGATGGCGTACGCGCATGGTGGGATGGCGAAATCCTCTGGAGCCGACGTGGTCAGATGTGGCCTGCACCGTCATGGTTTACTGCTCCGTTACCTAGTCACATGTCGCTGGATGGTGAGCTATGGATCGATCGTGGGCTGTTTGAACACACTTCAGGCGTATGTCGAGCATCTAGTTCAGACGAATGGCATCGCGTGAAATATATGGTATTTGATGCACCGGATGGCTATGTTGAGCCTGTGGAAGATCGATGGGGCAAAATCAAGGCATTATTCCCCGTGGCACGCTTTGGCGAACCTATCGCGCGCCACACACACCACGTATACGCGGTAGATCAAGTACTATGCCGTGGACCTTCACATTTGGACGCATTAGTACATCAAGTCTTGTCCGCTGGCGGAGAAGGTGTGATGCTTCGTGCTCCCCATTCTCTATACGAACAGCGTAGGAGCTCGACCTTGTACAAATGGAAGCCACTCCTCGACGCCGAAGCGCGCGTCATTGGCTACGAAAAGGGACAAAATAGCGCAGCTGGACTTGTTGGGTCGCTTGTGTGTGAAACCTACTCAGAGGAACGGCAACATGAATCCCCTAAACGATTTTGCGTAGGATCAGGTCTCACGCAGTTTTTGCGACAGCATCCTCCTCCCATCGGTACCGTTATCCGCTACCGCTATAGTGGCTTGAGCTCACAGGGCCTACCTCGCTTCCCACGATACAGCGGGACACGCGCTGATATGTAAATACCCTCTTTTTTTCACGCTCCGTTGTGTGTGACCATGTACGAAATCTATGGTGTCTGGAGTGGGCGCTTGGTCACCTCAGGAGCGCCAATAGCCATATCCTTCTTGATCTGAGCAATGGCACGAGCGGGGTTCAAACCCTTGGGGCACGTCCGTGTGCAGTTGAAAATAGTGTGGCAGCGGTAAAGTGAGAACGTGTTCTCAAGCTTCTCGCGACGCTCAGCGCCATGCGCATCACGCGAGTCAGCCATCCAGCGGTATGCCTGCATCAAGACAGCAGGGCCGAGGTACGCATCGCCATTCCACCAGTACGAAGGGCAGGCTGTGGCGCAGCAGGCGCACAGAATGCATTCGTAGAGACCGTCCAGGTGTCGGCGTTCCTCAGGGCTCTGGAGGTATTCACGGCCACCCGGAGGCGGGCCAGCAGGCTTCAGGTATGGCTCAATGCTGCGGTACTGCTTGTAGAACTGCGTCAGGTCCGGAATAAGGTCCTTGACGACGTGAGTGTGCGGCAGGGGGTAAATGTTGCTCTGCGGCGCATTCTTGTCAATACGGCACAGGCAGGCAAGCGTGTTCACACCATCAATGTTCATGGCACAGCTTCCGCAGATGCCCTCACGGCAGGAGCGTCGGAAGGCCAACGTCGAGTCCTGCTCGTTCTTAATCTTGAGAAGCGCGTCAAGCACCATGGGACCTGTTTGGTTCAAATCGAGCTCGTACGTCTGCATCCTAGGCTTTTGCGTCGGCTGCTCAGGGTTCTACTTTGTTAGCTCAGGTCACGCATCTCCCATACGTACCCAACGGTAAATTTTGAACTTCTTCATGTTCGGCTGCTCGGCTGCTGGCGATGCCATGGCGCGAGAAGCCGACGTAGAGAAGGCGGCAGCACCCATGGTGCGAGACGTGTTGGCACGCACGGCCAAGCGTAGCGTGTTTGGCAGCGACACCATCATACTGAGTGTATGTAGTATGTGGAAAACGAGGCGAGAAATCGGGCGCGAGGTTTGGCTGAAGGCCTCGGGATAAAGCGGAAACGCAGCTCATTGCTAACCGGTCAATTCTCATTGGCCATAGAGCCCTTCACCGGCTCAACACTTGTTGTGGAGGATGACTAAACATAACTGGCGTGAGAGTACGCCGATTGCGGGGTTGGGGCAGAGCTCTACGGTGGGGGTACAGGGAGAGCGGACGACACACTATCCCAGAATGGGTGTGTATGCCAGTCTCTAGTGCGCAATGCCTTCGTACCACGTGGAAATATAGTTGGTGCATCACGACCTGGTGTGTCCGATAACTCGCGAGCTTGGCGAGCTTCTTCCGACGCTGCGTACACGTCGGACAGATTGCCACCTTTATCAGCACAGGGCAAGGTGCCACCAGGAACGAGGTACCACAATTCATCGACACCCTCTCGCAGCAAATAATCTCGTACCCGGGTATAATTTAGGCCCACCTGGTGCACTCCATGCGAATCATCTGACAATGCCAAGCGACCATGCGCACGTAAAATCAGCTGCAGAATATCGCGGCCTGGATACGTTTCCTCTTTCCATCCTTTGCGGAAAGCTGCGGAGTTGGTTTCGAACAAAGCACCGTAGCTCGAAGCGAAGTGAATATTTCGTTTGAGCTTGCTGAGCACCTCACGGCCGAGTGGCGTAGAGCGCTCGGGATACCAGGGAGCAGATGGATGGAACAAGCGATACAAATCAAAATGCCCAATGACTTCCGGGCGAAGTCTTTTAAGAATTTCGTATTGTGCGTCAAGGTAGGCGAGCAGTAGGGATATATACCCATCCTTCGTTCCATGTACTTGTAAAGCCCTCTGAAACGTTGGCTCATCAAAATCAATAGGAATCCCGTGAGCATGATGCACAGATCCTACGATATAATCTACCATCCCCCGACCAACAAAAGGCGGAGGCATGGGTGTATCGTGAACTGTGTCGCCATGCAACATCGCCGTGAGCGCATCAATGGAGTGCGGTGATTCAATGTTCTCTGTTTCACATCCCACGAGTACAGTCATTCCACGTGGCAAGGTAGCATACTTGCTTTGCAGCTCGCGCGCTTTGCTCAGGTAAGCCAGGAACTGTGCCATGAGAGACGCTGGCGTCATGCCAGCTTCACATTCTTCAGGGTATAAGTGTGCATCGCGCATGCGCGGCA
>ERZ501045.135-NODE-135-length-18710-cov-6.247494_pt1 | contig 18710 bp, 10 predicted proteins | sample MGYA00510870_ERZ501045 | MGnify/ENA primary metagenome ERZ501045 (study PRJEB25958, sample SAMN03398505) | human skin metagenome | study: EMG produced TPA metagenomics assembly of the Human Skin Microbiome Metagenome (human skin metagenome) data set. | reverse complement strand
GGGGGCTTTTCTTCGCCGTCTTCGAACTGCGTCAGATCCGCTGCTCGCAAACCCATATCATGGAGTAATTTTTGTGGTAGCGGCGGGCGATACATGTCTTCTTGCTCTTCGTATCTCGATTCATCATGATGTGGTCGTGACATTGCATAATGCACGCGGGTTGCATACATCTCGATGGTCAGATGTTCAGGGGGCAATATTTCGAGACACCGGCGCAAAGCACTCGCTGCCCATTGGAGGTGAGCATAATCTCGCATGATCCATACGAATCGAATGCGGTGCATGCGGAACGGACGGCCCCAACTACCTTGTACGTTGCATCCCATCTGAGCGAGGGCCACCTTAGCACACAAGTACTCGAGTACGGATAGGCCAAGCGTTACGCCACAGCCGCCACATACAATGACGCATGTTGCATAGGCACTCCAGTCAATGCGGGCAGAGCCTCCAAAGGGACCATCCACAATGGTGCGCATGTAGATGCCTTGGACGTGCGTTCGAAAAGATGCTCCGTGGATAGGTGGGAATACGGCATCCGTTGAAGTCGCTGATTCAGGGGCGTGCATGTCGCACCGCTTTGTCACATGGTCCCATAGCCGACGTGTCAAACCGTTGCGTGCGCGGACCAGTAGGACGAGAAGGTGCGCATTGCGTCGAGCCTGCGACGCGGAATCGTGCGAGTCGTGCAATCGCTCAAACTCGTCGACATAAGAGCATGCGATCGTGAACGGATGTGTTTGAATCCAGCTCAGCGCCGGGAAGCCAACATACACCCACTGCCCCGGGCTCCACGACATGGGCTTGGATGTACGCAAGACAATACGGAGCATCTGGCCTGCCAGAGGCTGAATAAATGCAAATCCTGGGTACAGCTCCTCCTGGAGGTCACTGGGTATAGGGGACCTGAATGTCTCGATAGATTTGGAGGTAAGTGATGTCGTAGAGGCCATGTACAGTGACACGATAGATTCAGTGTCTTCAGGCACCTCGCCTTTGGGTGTAACGAGCACGCCTTTGGTCGTAGGCTCCTTGATTGACTGCTCATGCAAGTGCATGCTACGTTTGAGGTCGGGAGGCCGCTCGCTGTAGTTGAAATGCAGCGTTCTAAACGCGCGCCATATGCGTTCCAAACCCCAAACAAGAAACCCCGCGAGCATCCAGCCACCGAGCTGTGGATGATGGGCCCACGTAGCAACCATAAAACCAATAACGCATATAACATGAGTGACATAAAAAAATTCGTAATAGTAGCGGCGGATCGGTGGGAGAGATAATACAACGAGAAGGGTGAGAAAGATGAAAGCCACGATGGCCCAGCGGAAACGCGGTAGGCCCAACAGGTGCGTCCACAAGTCTGGCTGTACACGCGCATCATAAGCAACTTGAACAATCCACAGCAGCGTATGTACAACAGCGTATATCCACAAGAGGTATCCGCCCCACTTGTGTAGAAATTGCAAGGCGTTGGACGCCATGTGCCCAAACACAGGTAGGGCAAATAGCGCACAAGGCGCCTGCTTCAGTGCAAATAATATGATTAGTGGTGTGAGTGCATTGCAAAAGTCGCCAAAGCGGCTCCCCATGGTCCAGAAAGTGTGATACGGTAACGTGTACGTAGGCTTTTTCGTCATGATGCGGGGGTACTGACCGAGTCCCCATTGGATGTCGCGCCGTCTTAGACTGGGTACCTGACTTGGGGAAGTAGGAGCGCGATAGTTTACATCGAAAAGCGCCACGGATGGATCCACATAGTCGGGACCGATGAAAGTCAGCAAAAGCAGAGGCAGAAGCAACAAAAGAACAAAGACAACGCGTCTTAATTGAAGAGTCACAAAAGCCAGTCTGTGAACGTGTCGTGGGGTATATTGCATTGTGGCCCACTTAGACCAAATTACGCCAAGAATCGTGCGTTGTGTCAGGCACAGGATGTATTCCAAGCCAAACAACACAGCCAGCACAGCCACCAAGATCCATAGAATGTACACGTATCTTTCAGAGGGAGATGAGAGCTCATGTGCATTCAAGTATGACATTGCCAAAGCAGTATCTGGGGCTGTGCGCTTGGCCAGCGGTATGTGCTCGTCCCGCATGATGGCACGACACAGGGCAAGCTGGCGGCCGGAGTGGCGTGTATTCAGGCACGCCTAACGCCAAGAATGCTGCCCTAATGCTAAACACGTGGCTTAAGCAGATTGTGGAGCTGAGTGAGTCTCGAAAAAAAAAGTTGCGCCGCTGTCGCTTTTTTCTGCAGCGCCGCTCGTTTCGTCATGAGCACAGACGTGGTGTCCAGTGCAGATGAGCGTCGGGCAGGTCTGCTTGATGCCCTTGGGCGTATTCGACACCTAAAAGATTCCAAGTTAGAAAATCAACGTGCTTCAGCGCAACTACTAGTGGCTATCGAGGCGACGCTTTTGGAACGAGCAGCCACTGATAGCCAGCATGCTGAGCCTGGGCCGACGCAGTACCTTTTGGCCTTAGAGAGCCTGCTGAATTCGGAAAGTACGAATGCAGATATACTGGGATCGTCCATTTATCTGCTCTCGATCGTGCTACCGTACGTGACTCCTGGAGTTGTTCGTGCGAAAAGCCATGCCTTGCTCATAGCTGTGGCTGTGCCTCTCGCTGAGCCGCATGGTGCAAGCGAGAACATGAACGCACGGCTCCGTGCATCTCTCAGTGTTGTGGACACATTGCTTTCGATTGTGCCTGTACAAGAGCGCGCGACGCTTGAGCGCGAACGCACATGGCTTACGGTCTGGGACCTTGTGCTCAATCTGTGCATGGACGCTCGACCCAAGGTTCGTCGGCGTGCTCATGAAGTGGTTGCGCACATACTTGGCCTTCCTACATGGGAGCACGCGCATCCTTATGCCGAGCGTACTATGGCATGGGCTGCACGTACGTTGCATAGCGTCGCGGCGGCTCGTGGCGTCTCTTCGACCAAGGCGAGTCACAAGGTCGAGTTTGACAAGCAACAGGGCAAGGCAAAGCATGCGCGGAGTGCGGCTGCAGAGCGCCAGAAGCGGGCAGCTGATGGCGCGGCCAGCACGGGCATTTGGGTGTGTGCGCTGCTTCAAATGATCGTGCCGCTCGTCCCGATGGCCAGTACGACGCCACTCGTGCACGAGCTTCTGACACTTCCAGCACTTCAGAACCCTTATCTTACTGTTTCTGTGTACGACGTCTTTGCAGTGCTGTTCCGCACACCAAGGACCGAGGCCAGTCTGGACGTCTCTGCCCCTGTCCAACGCGACGTCACTCTGTTGCGCCATACACTCGATGCACTGCAGTCAAATGTACCAGCGCATACTGATTTGCAAATACTCCCTGCATACTTGAATGTGCTCGAGTCCTGTATGGTGGCTTATTCTGCTGCGGATATCGAGACAGCATGGTCGCTCACGCCAGCCTTGTGGAGCAGCACCTTGCAGCTGGCACTTTCTGCGAGCTCCGATGCATCACGTTCGTCAGCAGACGTTCGCATGGCGGGTCGGAAACTGCTCCAGGCTCTCGCGCGCTACTGTATACCGGACCATGCCGTGGCACAGGCGCTTACATCGGAAGACGCACTCTTTGCCCACATGATCAGATCATTGCGTGATGCCCTCGGTAAGCATGCTCTGCGTTACACCCACACTCGCAGCGATATCTTGCACATTCTTGCCAGTATGCTCCGCCGTCTGCGGTATCCCCTTGAGAATGGAGGTGTGCCACCTGCAGAACCTCTGCTCATGTCGGCCGTAGAGGATGTGGCCGCTCTGCGCGTGCAGCGCAATTTCGATGCGCGCCCTGACGCGGATGCCGTGCTAGGCGCTGCAATCTCTGCATGTGGACCGCGCGCCTTTTTGAAGCACCTGCCACTTGACCTGCTTGACCAGCACGGACGACCCAACACCCAGGGGGGCGCTGGCGGAGCACGTGGCAGGGCTTGGCTGTTACCTCTGCTGCGGGAGCATATTTCCAACACGGAACTCGCGCATTTCGTCGAGGAGCTAGTGCCACTCAGTGAGGCGCTCTTTGAGGCGCGGGTGCGCGCAGAACAGCCGACGGATGGCAGTGCACCGCGTCCTGTTGAAGTCAAGGTCATGGAGGCACTTATTGAGCAGATTTGGGTTTGTTTCCCTGGCTACTGTGACTTGTGCCGCGACATTGATATGGCCCTGACGCCCGCCGTTCTCGAGCTGCTGGTCAATGTGCTCCGGACTCAATCGGCATTGCGACCCGCGATTCTAAAGGGTCTGCAGTTGCTGGTACAGCGCACGGAGTCTGTCATCGCGTCGCAGGTGCCCTCGGCGCAACTCCTGTGTCAGTTTGGTGTGGATCAGAACGATGGTCGACGCTTCCTGGAGCATCTGCGTGCCATGTCGGGTGTGCTGCTCGCGTCTCTTTTCCAGCTGCTGACCGAGCTGCCTGCGCAGTCTCGTGGCTACGTGATGGAATGCGTGGCGACATATCTTGCTATCCTCGATGCGCCCAGCATTGCCAAGACCTTCGCCAAGGTCGCACATATGCTGCAACAGGCACTCGCGACCTACCATCCCAGTGCACATGTGCCTACGCCCGGCAAACCTGAGCCTAACAGCCCACGGTATGTACCACCGGTGCCACACACGATGCTCGACCTGTTTATTGTATTGGTGCCGTACGTTCATGGTGCGGATGCCGCGTCGCTCTTTGATGCGTGTATGCATGTGCTTCAGGTCGATGACAGCGGTCTCCAAAAGAAAGCGTACCGCGCCTTATCACGACTGTTGGATGGAAAGGACGCTGCGGCTCTGCGTGCGCGTGTTGGATGTGCGGCTCTTATGTCGCGGTACTTGGAGCTCGATGTGCCGCCGGGTGCTGTGCGTGATCGCTTGGCTCTGTTCCGGACACTCATTCCTCACATGCCCGACGACGACCTCGGCACACTCGCTGCGCTCGTACCTGAGGCTGTGCTGGGCACCAAAGAAGCCAACCAAGGCGCACGCGAGGAGGCTTATGCGCTCCTGGTCGACATGGGCCACCGCATGGCCCGCGGTGGCCGCATCAATCGGGCTCAGGCAGGCACTGACGCTCAAGACATCGTGTCTGCGTCGGTGCCTGAATACGTGATGATGGTCGCGGCGGGCTTGGCTGGAGCGAGTCCACGTATGATCGGCGCTTCTATCACGGCGCTAGCGCGTCTCTTGTACGAGTTTCATCGGGCACTACCCGACGATATGCTGACGGAGCTGCTGACGACGATGCTCGTATACTTAGAAAGCACAAACCGCGAAATTGTCAAGGCCTCTCTGGGTTTCTGCAAAGTTGCGACGTTGTCTTTATCGCCGCAGCAGATCGAGCAGGTGCTGCCTTCGTTAGTGCCAGCTCTCCTTCAGATCCGACACGTGCACAAAAACCATTTCAAGGCACAGGTGCGCCATTTGATGGAGCGCCTGCTGCGCCGGTTCGGCGAAAAGGCTGTCTCGGCGCACGTCGATCCCGAGAACCAACGTCTGATTGCTAATATCCGCAAGCGCAAAGAGCGCGCTAAGCGCCGTCGCGCACATGCAGATGGAGGCGAAGATGAGACTGAACCCATCGCCCGGTCAGGTGGTATGGATGCCTTCGAGGATGCCTTGTATGGTAGCGACTCGGACGACTCCGACGACGAGGATGAGGAAGAAGCAGCTTTGCCACGTCGTTCTCGCCACCGTGAAGACGACACGTACTTATTGGAAGATAACGATGCACCTATGGATCTGCTTGATGAGGCTGCCGTGGGTGCCATCAGAACCAACGTGCGTCACAAGGCGCGTCGGCAGCCTGGTCAGGAGGCCAAGTCGTTTGAAACGGACGAGTCCGGCCGCATGCGCATCTCTGAAAATGACCACGATGCTGACCAAGACGCAGAGCCCAGCAGCGCAGCATCGCAGGCGGGCCGTGCCTACATGGAACGAGAAATGGGTGTGGATGGCCTGACATTCCGAGGCCGCGGTGGCTCTGTCAAGTTCAACAAGAACAACAAGCGTACTCGTGCGAATGAGCGCATGGACGATGATGACGAGGTAGAGTCGAGTGGCAGCAATGCACTGCCTCGCCAGAAGAAAAAGCGAGGAAAACAAGCCATCGGCTCCGAGTTCAAGGCTCGCCGCGCCGAGGGCGATGTCCAGAAAGATGGAATGAGTCCCTACGCCTACGTTCCCTTGTCGGCTGTGGCTGGCAAGCGCAATGCGAAGAAAGCATCGTCGCTCGCCATCACGGGCAAGCGACGCAAAGCGACATAGCAAGTATACGCAATCTATCTAGATAGCATGTTACTTACTTTCTTCGACGATATCACTCTTGCGTGGCTTCTTCGAGCGCAACTTGGCACTTTCCTTCTCGATATCATCAATCTGGCCGCCATAGGCAAGCGCACTGTCCTTGCCGGCCAGTTCCAACACATCGTTGAGCGGCACGAGTCCGTCGTGATCTACATCAAGCTTGTCAACCAGTTTGTGCATCACTTCTTCGTCAGGACGATGCTTGATCAGGCGCAGCGCTTGTTCCAGATCATCGACACTAATCTTTCCCGTTGAACTGGCCTCGATGAGGTTCATACGTCCACCAACGTCCTTGTCAAAGTCCTCAAGCTGTTTGTCAATACGTTTCAGCATCGAACGGATACGACGGTAGAGACTTTTTGCCTTGGGTGACGACGAGCCATCAGATTCAGGCGCCTCATCCTTCTCTTCAGGCGGAAGCTCCTTCATCAACTCGGACAACTCGCGGCGCTCGTGTAGCACGGATGACTTGGCACTGAGAATGGCAAGTGCCTCACCAAGCTCAGAGAGCTGCTCCTCCGTCATGCGAGCATCATCATTGGTCACATTGCCTGCATTGGGCACAATTTTGGATGCCTCCTTCGTTTCAGCATCCTTGCGCGACTTTTCAACATTGCGTGCAGCTTGGACTTCCTCCTCCTGCTCAGCCTCATCTTCGATGAGTTCTTCCTGTTCTTGCAGCACTTCCAGACGCTGCTTGTTTGTAGCAGCCTCCTTGCTAAAGTGCAATTCGGCCTCGTTCAAGAGCTTGTCTGGCAGTGAGCTCATGGTCAGTTCCAAACCACGGATCTGCATGTCATTGTACGTGGCATTGGCATCCTCAGGCTCACCGACAAAGTAAAACGCACGGCTCAGAATCAGCAGAGTGCCACTGATTTTTTCGCGTATATGTAAATTGATCCACACGTCCAGACCTTCTTTCAACTGCTCCCTCGTCCGATTGTGCGTCCACACGCCTCGGCTCTGACACGCAACTAGTAACTCCTGATAAGACATGGAGTCCGTGCCTTCATTACTAATTACCATGTCGTCCTGACGGATGCGATTCAGGGAGTGACGGACCTGGAAGCGGAGATAATTGTCAGTTCCAAAGGCGGTCATTTGCATGTACCGGCAAATAGATACAAGTTGTGGGCGAGACAAGTTATCCAATGTCAGCTCATCGTCAAAGAGCTTTGCCACCTTGATCACGTCGTCGCGAGTCGGATGCATACCGATGCGTACTTTGTGGTAGAACTCTTTGAACACATCAGAGTCCTTCACCGACTCACTCAATTGTAGTCCACCAGCCTTGATCGATTCTTGCAAGAATTTAGCCATCTCGAGTCGAAGCTTTAACAGCCTTCGACGCTTCTCTTCCATCGCAAACTTGCTTTCAAATGTGCTGGGCAGCATGTTGGGAAAGAAACGCAGGGCGAGCGGCAAGAGTAGTTCAGCAGCAGGAATAAGGATAAATGGAATAAATGGAATAAGACGCAGCATATCTCCCATGGTACGTCGTAGCTGGCGGTGCTCACGACGCGTGAGTGTATAGCCCATCACCATGCGACGAAGAAGACGTGTGGAAATGGAAATTTCTTTCCCAAGTAGCTTAGTGCCGTGCCAGTAATGCAAGACTTCTTCTTTTAGCTTATTCCAGGCACGAATATGCATCGGCTGTTTAGTACCATCTGACTTGGACACATCCTTGCTGTCTTTGGGTGACAGACGAACAAGGGACGTCGACATCACACGCACAGGCACGGGCATTTGCGTGTTTAAACGAGCACGCATACTCCGCGCCTGAATATGTGGCACTATCCATGCGCCACCAACATACCATGCCTTGGCACTTTGACGCTCAGCGTTCACTACCACCGTGCGCATCAGCAAGGCCGACATATCCGGGGCGTTGGTAACGTGTCGAGGTACGAGGGGCAAGCGAACGTAAGCCGAAGGAAGTCACGTGTGTGTGCACAGGCCGCCGGGGTCAGGAAGTCACTGCTGTGACGTCAGAATGAAACGAATGTGGCCAAGTACATTCAGCTGTCTATGTAGTATACATCAAAAGGAGACCATAACTGCCAAGAGTGCAAAAAGAGTGGCAAAGTAGACATGGAGCATGGATGCACCAGAAAGAGACAGAGCACCAGAGCCGTCTCCCTTGTCGTTGTTGTCGCTGTTTTGTTTATCCTGTGACACACCGTCTTTCTGTGAAGTAGACGAATCGCTTTCGTTGTCATCTTTGCCTTTGGTTTCAGGCTGCTTAGCGCCCGGTGCAAAGCCTACCTTCTTTTGCGAGAAAGGTACAGGCTTGTACTGGACATCAGTATTAATTTTCATGTCCTTGAGCGACGGAAGACCTTTGTACTGAGCTTTGCCCGACGTGAGCTCATCAAATGTTGGGTAAAGAATGTCGCCTTCCAGGTACGGAGATGTGACATTTTGGCATGCGGTGACGGGCACAACATTCTTGTAAGCCTTAGAGAGAGCATCATAATTTTCCATAAACGTGCTCATAGTAGAGTTGTACAATTCGTGTGTCAAAACAATAGGACTCTCCTTATCAGCCATGCTAATAATTTTCTTATAGTTTTTCTGCACCTTGCCTTTTTTGCTCATGTCAGAGAGTTCCCAATCATTCGTGTCCTGCTTCCAGATAATCGTGCGGTAGCCGAGAGCATTCGCAATGGCACGAACGCGATCATCCACATCACCGAAGGGAGGACGCCAGCAAGTAGTTGAAACGTTCAGCACAGCCTTCAAAATACGACCAGTATAGTACAACTCAGCAAATACTTGCTCGTCCGTGAGAGTGGACATCGCGTGATGCGACCAAGTGTGTCCACAAATGTCGTGGCCATCAGCAAGACCACGCTGGGCCTGGTACGGAAGATTCATGACGTAAGATCCAATGTAAAAGAGCGTGGCTTTAAGCTTCTTTTCCTTCAAGAAGTCGTAAAAGACATTGTGCGTGCAATTCGGACCGTCATCAAAAGTCAAACCCCACGTACTTGGCTCAGGGCACTCGTAAATATCTTCGGGAATGTTTTGGTGCTTGGGTTTTTTACATTGCGAGGCTGTCCACCAGCAGTCAGGGTCCTTGTCATCGTTGTACTTGTCCGTGTTTCCGTCTACCTCTTCGTGAGACTTGTCAACGCTTGGCTTCACCTTGATATCTTTGGGGATCACATTTGACTGCTGAATTTCCTTCCAAAGCTTATGCGCCTCATCATCACCATCAACAATCGTGGCAATTTTGTTGGGCTTGGGGAATCGCTTGTCTTTCAATAGCTGGGTGATTTCCTGAGGTGAATATGGCTTGCACGCCTTTTCTGGGTCGTATACTTTGGCCATATCCTCAGCATTTTGAGGTGCGCTGGCGCGCGCAAAAACGGCATGGCGGCCAGGAGCCTTCTGCATCTGTGCAGACGCACCGCTCACGAGGAGCAAAGCCGCCAACAAGCCAGCGAACTTCATTGAGGATCAAGACGTTTAGTGTGCGTGCAGCGCTGCATTATATATAGTCAACCTGGCGTCTTTAGCCTACTTGCGCCAAATTTTACGCGCGACTATGCAAGGTAGGTTATGCCATCGCTTTGAGGCCCACGCAGGGACGCACGTTCAAAATTGGGCCTGTGAAATGCGCCCTTGATCCGAGGCTGCACATAATTTGTAGATAGCCAAACAGATGCGCGTAGCGTTGGAATGTCGGTCAACCTACAGAGACTATACATAATGATTAAAGTAAAATTACGAATATTATTGGTCCATGAACAGGGACGCCTTTCGCGTAACTCCGACGCACAGGACCGATGGCCTGCGATATCTGCAAGCACGAGCGTGAAACGAGAGCACGCATCGAGGCAAGTGTCGGGTCGTGTCAGCGTGATCAAGCCAAAGCCTCTTGAGGTTCGTCTACCCATCCTCCTGCAAGGTCCGGAGGCAGCTCCTGCATCTGAACACTAGGAGCACCATGTAGATATCGCAAATGTTCCAGGATCTGCACACGAGTACGTTCGAGACTCGCACGTGTATTCTGATTTTCAACGCGGGTATTTAGTGGCTCATGGAGTCTGTGCGTTGGTGCGAAGAAGGCGTCGTAGGGGGTATGAGGCAGATCATCTGGAATTTGTGTGCCAGTAAGAATGGACGTTTCGTACGTCCAACAGCGAGCGACGTTTCGAATAGTGTAGCCACCGCCTCCCACTACCAATAGTGGTAATCCAAATGCTTTCGTGAATGCAACGCACTCGCCGTGAGCGGTAATGCTCAGATTGAAGCAGCCCAGCCGATCCAACCCAAGCGAGTCAGCACCGCATTGCAGCACAATGGCGCCTGGTTGAAAAGTATAAATACACGGTTCGATGACACTTTTAAATAGATATACATATGAGCTGTCATCAATACCGTCTTGTAGTGGCACATTTAAACAAAAGTGCTTGCCTAAGCCCACACCAGTCTCACTTATATCGCCCGTACATGGAAAAAAGTCGTTGCCATATTTGTGGAAAGACACGGTCATTACTCGATTCGATGTATAAAAAGCCTCTTGAACACCGTCTCCATGATGAATATCAATATCAATGTACAATACGCGCGGAAAAGTTTGTAATAGTTCCAGAATCGCCAATACAATGTCATTGATGTAGCAGAATCCACTCGCCTCGAACTTCTTCGCGTGATGAAGACCGCCAGTCCAATTGATAGCAATATCTGTTGCACCTGCTCGAAGCCTTCTAGCAGCAGCTAGAGAGGCACCAGCATAGGCCCGGCAAAAATCATACATGCCGTCGAACACAGGACAGTCATCAGCGAAATTAAAGCGCGTAAATGCAGAAGAAAGAGGGGTCGTTGGTGTGGTCTTGCTCAGAAAGTCGACATAGTCACTGTCATGGAATCTTTCCAATTCCTCTCGAGATGCCCAACGCGGTGAGTAGACATCCATATACTTGTGCAAACCATAACCATGAACGAGACGATTAGTGAGAGCAAGTCGTGCCGGCTTCATAGGGTGGTGTTCTCCGTAATGATAATCCGAAACGCCTTCAGTAAAATAATACGACACACGAGGATTAAAATGAGAATGGACACTTTTGGCATCAGCAAGCAATGCACCTGCATTCAAATCAGGTGCACCATCTGCTTTATACCTGGTGCGATCATAAAAAAAGGGCGCATCAGAAAAAGTGGGAAGCACGCGTGCCTTTGAACAGGCTGAAGCATCGTATTCCAATACGACCATAAGACGATGCCCCCAATTACGCCTCAGCCAGCAAGTGGCGAACGTTGTATCAAGACGTCAAGAATGGTCAACCGATTGCATCGTATCACGTGAGCGATGGGGAAAGCCTGGAGGCCAAGGAAGCGATCTTGCGAGGAGCATTCACGTCACATTTGGGCCGTGACTGAATCCTTAAATGGATCTTTGGCGCCATTATCAGCCATGGTGTCTCAATCAAGACTCAACTCAATAAGTATGAATGCCTACATTTGGTTCTTCGTAACAGGAATGTTTATGACTGGTATTTTCAACTCTATTGTGGTGAAATGGCAGGATATGCAATGTGTTAAGAACTGTGATGCCCACAGTACCGAGGCACCCATATTTTATTCGCAGCCAGTATGGCAGACACTTCAAATGTTTATTGGTGAATCCTTTTGTCTTCTTGTATTTGGTGTCCGCTCGATCACACAAGCGTATCAAGACGCAAAAGTGTCTGAGGAATGTCAGTCACTCCTTTCACATTGGCAAGTAAGAGTATATGGTAGCATGGAAGTGGCACAACACCCCAGAGGCCCGTCTAGATCATGGTACATGCGCAGTTTCAAGTTTTTTGTCCCAGCAACTTTTGATATTATAAGCTCGACTCTCATGAATCTCGCTCTGTTGATGATGCCCGTAAGTATTTTCCAAATGACGCGCGGCGCTCTCGTTTTGTGGGTGGGATTGTTAAGTGGTTTATTTTTACGACGCTATTTGCCTCTGTATCAATGGCTCAGTTTGGTGCTCGTAATGCTGGGGATTGTCACTGTGGGACTGAGCAGTTTACTTGTCTCTGTCAATGCCTCACAAATCATAACCTCGGCCATGTCTACAACTCCGAATTCTGCCATCAAAACGCTCCTGGGGCTGATGGTGGTATTTGGGGCACAGATTTTTTCAGCTCTGCAATTTGTGTGGGAAGAAAAGATGATGGAGGACTATCTCGTTGAGCCATTACTGATCGTTGGTTTGGAAGGCATCTTTGGCATTTTCCAGGTGCTTATTCTCATGTGGCTATTGCATTTTTTTATCGGATCTACGCCGCAAGGCCGCAGTGGTATCTTTGATATGCGAGAGGCTTGGCACCAAACCATGGGCGTAAAAAACGTCCGAATCAGTGCGGTCGGGTGTGCCATAAGCATTGCGTTGTTCAATGTGTCTGGAATGACAGTGACTAAATACCTAAGTGCGACAACACGCAGCACGATTGATACTTTTCGTACGCTGGGCATTTGTGTGGTAAGTGTAGCTCTGGGGTGGGAGGTACTCTATCCTGTGTCGGGGACTGTCCAGGCTCTTGGCTTTGCTATCTTAGCCTATGGTACTTTCATGTTCAATGGTGTCATTTCCCCGCCTCACTTCTTGCAACGGAAGCAAATAATAACGAATTATGATGACATGTAAATAGAAACGGCTTGCTTTACTTAGGAAAGAGTTATGAACATCTTACAGAATCGCTCCAAAAAAAACCTATTTTACTCATTGCCGAAGCGCATACCTTCTTCGATAGCTAAAACAAGCTTGTTTTCCAAGACTTCTTTCGATGGATAGGGCGGGAGATCAATGCGGTTAAAGCATGTGTGTGACTTTGGTAGTTGGTTGACCTCACCTGACTTTTCAATGGTAAAGCGACGCGGACCATCTGATCCCTGTAAATCTTTGAAGCCATTGACAGGGATACGGGATGTGCCCGTGGCAAACTGAAGCAGCCGTGAGCGCTGCTCGGCAGGCCACTGTTGCACACATTGCCAGAACCACTGGACCACATCGTCCTGTTCTGTAAAGCCACGATAGTCCGTAAACCGTTTCCAGTCATCGACATCAATCTCAGACATGCCGCCCATTAGGAGCTCTAATTCGCGCTCATCAAACACGTTGATGAGATCCAGAGGAATCAACTCCGAAAAGCCGCTAATAAAGGCACGGAACTGTTCTTCCACACGCTTTATGATGCGCCATTCGACCATGCAGTCAACATACTCGTGCTTATTCTCGTTGGTGACGTCGATTTGTTCACCACCAGGCTTGAGCTCAACGGTCACCATCTCACCGAACTTGTCCTCGAGAGTGCTAAATGTCTCTTCCATCACACCCTCGATGGAATTGTCGAGCATCCACTGCAACGAGCGGTGATAATCAGCATCCACACTTTCCATATCAGCCAATGTGATCTTCTTCTTCAGAATCATCTTATAGAACGAAACAATGAAGTGTGCGTCGAGGAAGCGGCGATGGAAAATGGCGAGACCAAGCACACGGCCAATAAATTTGAAGTAGTTCAAGTGCTCTGGATTGATGCCAGAATGTGGGTTGATTTGCAACGTGTAGTTATCGTGTGCACTGTACTCGAAGAGGCAGTAAAATGGATTGAACATTTCGTGCGAAAGTAAGAAGAAAAATTCACGAGACACACCGCCATAATCCAAAGCATCCTCGCCTTCAAATTTGATCATGAGGCGCTTTTTAAGATCATTCGGCTGTTGGCGCATAATTTCAGCATATGAGTCTTCGAAAATATGAGTTCGCCGCACCTTGACGTGACACTGGCCGGGGATAGGACGCAGTGCAGGCTGCGACCGAAAGTAAATGAGCTTACGACGAAAGTCACGCTTATACTGAGGCACATTTTGGTCGAGTGAGCTAGGAAGACGTGGATCGTCCCATGTTGTGGTTTTCGTGTTGTGATCCACAAAGTACACACGAGCCGTTGAAGTGAGGCGCATCTCCCAACCGCTCGGCAAAGGACCCAGCTGACTCACGCTCTGAGGCTGCAAGCTCAAATTGTTTCCATTAGGGCCCATAATACGCAGGATTTGCTGACGGCGTGGATCAACCCAAGTCGTTGTACGTGTGTTATGATCCACAAAGTAAGGGCGTCCTTCGGCCGTTGTGCGCTGTTCCCATCCACTGGGTAAGGGACCAGCACCAGACGAAGTGGAGTTCGAAGCGGCACCGACAGGCGTTGACCTGTTGGACGAATTGCTTTGTCCCTGGTTTTGGCCCTCAACACCTAAAAAGTCGTCGGCCACGGCCATGTTGTTCAGACGCGTGCGGTCCAGCTCGGCATTCTGGCGCTGCACACTAGGATCATTCGAAGGTCGTGTCCACGTCGTCGAGCGGGTGTTATGATCGACATAGTACATGCGTCCGAGATGATCGGTACGGCGTTCCCAACCAGGAGGCAATGGGTCCGAGTCGGGGTTCCGCGGCTCTGCCGCCCGGCTTTGTGTTGGGGCTTGTGTGTTGCTGGACAGAGTCACATTGGGCGCGGGGTGAGGCGTGTTTGTGGCAGATGTCTGGCTATCAGACGGCACAACAATAGGGACAGCTGGTTCAATGTTGGTTGACGACGAGCCGACCGACGACAGGCCGGACGGACGCACCACTGCCTCGGGATGCCCTGAACGAGCAGGCACAGCAGGCGAAGATACTGCGGCGGGTGTCGTTCCAGAGGCACCAGGTAAGGTAGACGGAACCGGTGAGGCAGCAGCGGCAGCGTGGGAGGCATTGGAGCTGGAAGTAGTGGATGTGACAGGCGCCAGGCCAGCAGATGTAACGTGAGAAGTTGTAGCGGATGCATTGGCGGGTAGAGGGGTCGAGACATTGGTGTTGAGATCAATAATAAGTTTGCCATGAATTGGGAGGTTGTCGTTGGACTTTTTCAGGTCCCGCGTGAGCAGTGCCTTGCCTCCGAGTTCAAGATCAATCACATCGGCCACACGGACATTGATAACACCGAGAAATCCCTGGTCGCGTTTCTTAAATTTTTTCTGGTCGAAGATCTGAACTGCTACAACGGAAGCATCATTGACCGATACATCGAAAGAGTCATTCCAATAAGGGTTCAGTGTTTTCTTGATGACAGAAGTGGTGTGGGTTTGCTCACCATCTACTGTTACAATAGCGAATGGGTCAGGCAAGCGAAATACATCCCGCTGCACGGTTAGCACACCCACACGAGCGGTCATGTCGACATACCTTGGTCAGGCCATCGGCCGCCACCACAGTAATGCGCACCTTGCGCGTACTTCGACGCGTCAGCAAGATAACAGACTTATACATACAGTCTTCCTGGAGCAGAAGGGCTCACCATGCTAGTGTACCACGCGGTAACGTACGGCCCACTAAGCTGGGAGTTGTCGTTCAAGTTGCAAAATGGCCGGCACCTCGCAGTCCGCATCACGGGTGAATAGGCAAGGGCACGTGGCTGCACGTGAGATGCATCACGTGTATGGTTCTTCGGCATGTCCATCGACAAGGATCAGTGACTACGAACGTTTTACAGGCGCTGAAGGTAGCAATGACGACAACGGCGCCAGCGTTCACGAGCGCACAGCGCCAGCGCGCTGCAGCATTGTATCGTTCTTTGCTCAGAACGACGCGCGATCTGTTCCAAGGTGATCAGCGCGCACTTCTAGCTGCGCATCAAGAGACACGAAACCGGTTCCTCGCTGCGAAGAACGAGCGTGATGCCGCCAAGATCGACGAAAACCTAGATATGGGCGAGCAAGTCAATTACTTGCTGAAGCACAATGTGGTTCAAGGGGTTTCGGAGCCGGAGTCTGGCTCCACCTACAAGCTGCGATTCACAGAGCACACAGAGCTCGGTTCGAATGATACCATTAAGCTTACTCGACCGGCACCGACACTCTCAGAGATTGAGCGCACCAAAGGCCAGCGTGGTGCATCTGCACGGGCATTCTCTACAGGTAGGCGAGTGTTTGCCGCAGCCGGAGATGACTCGGGCTCTATTCCGCGTCCAGTGCCGCGGTTCCCAGGCATTGTCATCTTGTCGGATGGTTCCGCGGTGCGCATGACCACCACGTCGCCTCGTCATATAACACGTACTACACGTGATTTCACGAACCATCCGCTCTGGAATCCTATGTCCGGTGGACGAGGCGAAGGCGATGTGGACGACGATATGGGTCGTCTTGGATGGTTCCGTCGTCGTTTTGCGGACGCTGGCGCAGGAGTGGCACAGAAGCCGTCAGTGACATTCGACGAGAGCGATCTAAGCTGGATGAGCGGTGGTCGCGAGGCACGCCCTGGCGCTGCGGTCCAGACCAAGAAGGGCAAAGGAAAAGGGAAAAAGTAGCGCATAAGAGCTACGTATCTGACGGCGGAGGCCGCCGGCCCCAAGCTATCCGAATGGGATGATCCTGCAGAACGACTTTGTTGGCGAGTAGCGTCGCCATTTTTTCCGCATCTTGTCGCGTCTTGAAGTGAACAAAAGCACAGTGTGACGATGTGACAAGTTGGATGCTGGCGAGTGCCTTTTGCTTGTCGAGTGCGGGCATGGTTGTGGTCAGTAGAGTATGTAGTTCATCCTGGTTTATATTATGTGGCAAGCCTGCGAAAAAAAGGGTGCGAATGCGCTCATCCGGAGGCGCTGTCAGAGCCTTGGCACCATCAGCCTTTTTCAGGACAGGCATATCGACGTGCCCTGGCGCGTGATGAGGCACAGATGGTGGAGCAGGTGTCAGGGACGAGGCATTCTCGTGCTTATAGGGACATGCTTGGCCCCGAGCACAGTTGCCACGCGCATAAAAAGAGCACACGACCGGTCGCAATTGCTGGTAATCAGGTTCGGGACGTGCGAGCTTCTTCAGGACCTCATGACCTGCCCGCGATGGTCCCACAAGCTCTTTTGTAGCTTCAGGTGATGCACCGTCCAGCAATGCATCCATACGATTTACAAAATACTGGCGGTTGATGTCAGACATGGGTATCTTGACCGACGTCCCGAGGGCGGCATCGCGCACCTGCGTCGGCAAATGGTAGTCCAGATCAAGAATGCAAGATTGGCATACATGACGTATCTTGGCACATGTGGTGCAAATTTCGGTGGTCTTGAAGCGCATACCACTACCGGGATTCCATCGAAAGACGGTGCACGGCCTGCCACACACTTTACATTCTTTCCCTAGATGGTGTTTGGACATTCGCACGTACGGATTGGGACCGAGACACGTTTCGCATACAATAGGTGTGTCTGCCGACGACGAGCCGGCACTTGCGGCTCCCTGCTTGTTCAGAAAGCCGTACGACATGCCGCAACGTTGGTGATCTCGATGCGCTGACACAGCCGAAAATAATGCCCCCACTTCCTTCAACACGTCACGTGCCGTCCACGCACGACGTGGGGCAGCGGCTGCTCAGCCGCCTGTCCCAGTAGCGATGGTAGGAGATAAGGCACCAGACGCATCGTCTGGGCAAAGTGCAGATGCGAGTCCCAGCATAAAAAATCTTGCGCGTCTTTTATCGATGCTCCAGTCGGGAGCCGAGGATGCCGCCCCGGCGCCTCACGAGCACAAGTTTTGGAAGACACAGCCAGTGAAGCAGCCCGGCGATAAGTCCGAGTTGCCGATGGGCGCCATCGAGCCGAATAAGCCACCCGAATGTGTACGCTCCGAGCCTTATGCCCTGCCGAGTGATTTTGAATTCGTCACTGTGAATATGGATCGAGACGAAGAGCTCAAGGAGGTGTATGATCTGCTGACACACCACTATGTTGAGGACGGTGAGGCGACCATGCGGTTCAAGTATACACCTGACTTTTTGCGGTGGGTCTTGCATCATCCCAACTACAACAAGGCATGGCATGTCGGCGTGCGCGTCAAGTCATCCCAAAAGCTCGTGGCATTCATCGCTGGTATTCCTCAGGAACTGCGCGTACGCGACACAGCCTTTCACGTCACAGAGATCAACTTTTTGTGCGTGCACAAGCGGCTTCGTACCAAGCGCATGGCGCCGGTGCTGATCAAGGAAATCACGCGCCGTTGCAATCAAAGCGGCATTTTCCAAGCGATTTACACGGCCGGTCAAGTGTTGCCGACGCCGATTTCGTGTGCTCGGTACTACCACCGCACGCTGCGGGCCCGCAAGCTTGTCGAGATCGGCTTTAGCTCCGTCCCGAGAGGAATGACTATGGAGGAGCACGAGGCCCGCTTTGCTTTGCCGAGCACAACGAGCGTGCCGGGTCTGCGTGAGATGCAAGCGTCGGATGTGCCGGCTGTGGGTCGGCTGCTACGGCGGTACATGGCACGCTTCGACATGGCACCTCGCTTTTCAGATGCCGAGGTGCGCCACATGTTTGTGCGTGCAGCACCGACGACGCCAGCTGCACAGCCGGTGATCTGGGCGTACGTGGTTGAGGCGCCCAATGGAAGTATCAC
>ERZ501045.128-NODE-128-length-18924-cov-6.053474_pt1 | contig 18924 bp, 8 predicted proteins | sample MGYA00510870_ERZ501045 | MGnify/ENA primary metagenome ERZ501045 (study PRJEB25958, sample SAMN03398505) | human skin metagenome | study: EMG produced TPA metagenomics assembly of the Human Skin Microbiome Metagenome (human skin metagenome) data set. | reverse complement strand
TGTGTCCAGTTCAGCGTGGCAAAGCACGACGAGCATCCAGCATGTGGCTCGATCACATGGGGCGAGCCTTTGGATGCTGGCGACACTAGCCAGTCCACCAGGCGCGAGAGCCCAAAACCGATGCGCGTATGCATCCAAGACGCTGGCACACTTAGCGATGCCGGTTCGTACGGCGTCGTAAAGTAGCAGGAGCTAAGCACGAGTCCGAGCACAATCGCACCGCAGTACACACACGGACGCGTATACAGTGTGTAGCAAAGCAGAAACAAGAGCACGAACGCCGGCGGCGCTGCCGGAAACGGCAGCAAAAAGACCGGAATCCACCACCGCATACAGTACATGGTCGACGAAGAAAAACAAGTGGAGGCAAGACTATGATGGTCTAGGGACAGGCAGGCGGCCTGGGGTGCGTTGAAGCAGACACGGCGATGCCGTTGGGTATGAACGCTAGAGCGCCGAGGGGTTATGGGACACGTTGAGGCGCTCCATAAATTCACGAATGGCACGGTCGATTTGGGGGTACTCAATCAGGAAACCGTCGTGACCTTCTGACGACTCGATGTGAACGAGTTTCGAGGCTGGCACGGCGTCGTGAATCGCCTTTTGCTCGGCAGGCGTGTACAGCATGTCAGACGTGACCGACAGGACGAGCACACGTGGCGAGTTGGGTGCCTTGCCCAGGTGACGGAGCACGCCCTTCAGCATGGCCGATTCGCTCGACGTGTCCTGCGACCACGATGCACGATCGCGCGTCACATCATGCGAGTCGAGCTTGTCCGACAGATGGATGTAGCACAGGGCATCAAAGCGCGTCAAAAACTTGGCGCCGTGGTGGTGCAGGTAGGACTGCACGGCGTACTGCTCCTGAGCCTGGGGCTCGCGGATCTTGGCCACGTCCTCCTCGAAGTCACCGTCGCCGCCTTCTTCCATCAACGTCGACGCCTGCGAGTCCTTGGGCGCGCTCGTCATGTTTGACTTGCCACGCAGCCGACTGAATCGGCGCTCGAAGCTGTGGGGCTGGCGATACGTCATGAGCGCACACATACGCGCCGCGGCCAAGCCACCACTCGGAGGATCGCGCAGTAGGTAACGGCCGTGTTGGTATCGCGTGTCGGCCTCGATCGCCTGCCGTTGAATTTCGCACCATGCAATGCACCAAGCCGAGTGTCGCGCAGATGCCGCGAGCACCACAATGGAGCGCACGTAAGGCTTTTGCTCGGGTGTCATGGTGACCAGTGCGTCTGGTGATGACGGAAAGCGCACAGGGAAACACAGCGGCCACTCGAGCGATGTGGCGCCGCCCATCGAGCCGCCCATGACACAGGCCAGTTGCTCGACACCCAGAAAGTCGAGGACATGCTTTTGCAGACGCACGTCGTCGCGTATTGTCGTCTTTGGCAGGTCAGGACCCCACCACAGCTGCTCCGTCTGCTCGTCGGGAGCATGCACATGCGGGCTGCACTTCCACGTCCCGCCAGAGACGTCCTCACCGCCCTTGCGCGTGAGGGGACTCAGCGTTCCGTATGGAGATCCAATCGCATTGCAGCACACGATGAAGTACTTGGACGTATCCAGGACATGACCGGGCCCAAACAGGGGGGTCCACCACTCCTCGACGTTGGCATTGCCCGAGATCGGATGGCACGCGAGGATCGCATTGTCTTTCGTGTCGGGATTCAGCGTGCCCCATGTCTGGAATGCCACTGGCACATTGTGCAGCACATCCCCTGCATCAATCTGAAAAGTCGGCACGCACAAGTACCGTTGCTTTTGTCCGACGGCGAGCGGCGACGTGGGCCCAGGGATCTCAAAGCAGCCAGACATGCCGTCGGAGGACAAGGCGGCTTCGGTCCCTTTGGCCCCACACGGCGGTCCTGGGCACGTGAGCCTCCACACTACGTAAGATCTTCTTGCTCGGCCAGCAGCGCGAGGAACGCTGGGCCCTGCGGCGAGGCGCGTGTTTGAGTGAGCAGGTCGGACCATGCTGCATTGGACGAGGCCATAGGCGATAGGCGTGCAAGCACACGCAGGGAAGCATGTGTGATCTCTGATGCCTTTTCCACTTCCTGTTTCGTGGCATTATCGCGCAGTTTGCGCGTAAGTACCGCGTGGAGTTTCGGGGCGATGGCGTCGAGGTAGGCTGCGACATCCGCGCACTCGAGGTCGGCGAGGCGCAGGATCATGAGACAGCCGAGGAGTTTGATGCTGTCGTCGTCACTTAGAGCGCGAAGCACACAGTCCAGCACGTCGCGTGTTCGTACCTGATCCAGGCACGTATCCACGAGCGTAAACAGTGTTTCGTGCGCATTCTTGCGCAGGTCCAGCCCATCGTCCTGGATCACGGTGAAGGGGCCCATTCTCACGCTGCGCTTGAGCTCCTCTCGCACCACGGTCGTTTCGTACAGGAGCGGGAGGACAAGGTCAGCGTGCTGCATGACGAGAGCGGCCCGGCTGTTCAACGCCGCATGCAGGGCCAGCACAGAGGCGTGGCGCACTGACAAGCATGGATCACTGAGACGCTCCATAAAGGCCGAGAAGTGCGGCTGGATATCCAGAACTTGCTGACGGTCCAACGAGAGGAGCGTGCGGAGGGCGCCCAGGGCCATAGCCCGATGCTGTTCGTGCTGTGAATGAACGAGCTGCGCCAGCTCTGACAGGAGGCTCGTATCAGCATACACGATCCGCGCGATGCATTCCGTGCAAGCATCTGGCTCGGCGCTCAGCAGCTTCGGGCGGATCAGGTACGACCACACGCTGGGCGCCAACTCGCGCGTCTGTGTCTCGGATGCCATAGCAAATGCCTCCCGTAGTATAGGCAACACGCCGGGCTCGTCCTCGGCCAGGCGCTCGGCCACAGGCGTCAGGAACTGCTGGTCACCCAGCAGCATGCCACCCAACGCAAACGTGCCACCGGTGCCTTGGCTGTGCATGCTCCCAATGCGCTCATACACCGTCTTGGCGTGTGGCCAGCCCGCCAACAGCGAGCGCTGGCCGAGTACGCCGATCGTATAATGTGCGAGTGTTTGTGGTACCACATCCGGCATATTCATCAGCGCCTCTACACGCGATAGCACCAAATCAATCGAGGCACTCGCGGTGGCGGCGGCCACGAGGCATTGTGCAAACACCAGCGGCATGTGCACGGAGCGCTGCGCACAATGCGCTTCCCAGGCCTGCTCGAGCGCTTCGACGAGCCTGGGCGCCAGAGCATCTTCTGCCGACGCCAAGGACGTGAGCAGCGCGAAGAAGGCTTCGAGCGCGGGTGGCGGCACATCCGCGAGCGCCGGCAGCATGGCTGGCAGCACCCACTCGGCCACGTGGTGTGCGACGGGCGGATGGTATTGCACCGCCTGCTGCGCCAGCGCCAGCGTCGGTGGCAACGTAGGAGCGTCGAGCGGCGGCATGGGGCGCTGCAGCAGCTCGAGCACGGTGGGCTGTGCATCGCTCGGCAGCACCACAGCGACGCTATGCAAGGCGTGCAGCGCTGCGGCCCCCATATCCCGGTGATGGGCGAGGGAGGCCAACAGGGGCAGACTCTCGCGGCCCAGCTCATGTACGGGCATGCACGTCTGCAGCGATCGGCATGTCATCACATCCTGCACCACCTGCACGCACCGCGCGCGCGTCACGGGGTCCTGGAGACGCGTGGAGATCACCTGCAGGAGCCGAGGCAGCGATGCCAGACGAGGACCGACCGCGCACAAAGCTGCGTCGAGCGCCACGAGCGATGCATCGAGCGCGGCCGCATGGTCCCGTGGGCGACACAAGACTTCACACAAGCGCTCGGCACAAGCGGCTGGTGCCTGTGGGGCCACGTGTACAAAAAAGGGAGGGCATACTGCCAAGGCTTCAAGGGCCGTCCGGTGGTGCGGCTGGCAGCTCACTTGAGCCAGCGTGTTCGAGACGCGATCGACGTCCGCGAGCACGACGGTGGGTGCTGACAAACACATTTGCTTGAGCAGCTCGAGACCGGCCATGCACCGGCCCTTGCTGTAATGCGATGCCGCTGCATCGTCTTCGATGACGCTGAGCGCCGTGTGCAGCGCTACATCAGACTGAGGCAGGTCCGCCCCCAGCGACGCGACGAGCGTGGTCAGGGCCTGCAGCGCGGCGACTTGGGCGGTGGCACTGCGCCACGAGCTCAGCGCATGCACCATCTGAGTATGCGGTCCGAGCGCACGAGGCGCGACACGAAGCACATGCATCAACGCAGCGAGAGCTTCCAGGCGCACCGTCTCTTCCCGCTCGATCAGGCGGTCTGCGAGCGATGCAGCGATGCGCGGTGCGTGCGATGCATCCATGCATCCGTGCTCATACAATGTGCCCAGGACGCGGCATGCCGCGCGTCGGATACGCCACGACATGTCGTCGTCGTCCGATACGTCATCCAACTCGAGCTCGTCGTCGTCCATGTTGATGTCCTCGTCTTCGTCCATATCCATGGCATTCGGATCGTAGGTGAGTGCCGCTAGGGCCGCCTCTGTAGCGGCAGATACGCACGAAGCGTCCATGGAGCCGATACACACGAGTGCCTGCAGGGTGGCGAGGCACGTCTCGCAGACGTCGTCGTCCGTGCCGAGCGCGTGCCGAAGGACGGATAGGACGCGTGGGACGTACGTCGGCACATGCGGGGAGAGGCGCTGTGGCGTCTCGCGTGCGAGCACACCCAGCAGCTGCACGGACGTGTGGGCCGACAAGGGCTGTCCCGCCAGGCCACGTTCCAGGACGGCGTTGTAGGTGTGCGCCGAGCACAGTTGGCACAAGGCGCCCAGGCCCTGCATCGCCCGGCGGACTAACGATGAGTGATCTGCGGCCAACTTGGAGAGCAGCGTCTCTGCGACCACCTGCTCCAGAGGTGCCTGTGCTGCGACGAGCGGACCTGCCTGCAGCAACACGTCATGGAGAGCACTGAGAGCTGTGGCCTGGAGGCCATAGTCGGGCACCTCGAGCTGGCTCGCGAGGAGGGGCGTGACGTAGCGCACAATCATCTCTTTCCAGCGCGCCGCCTTGTCGCCAGCCTGGGACAGGTCGTGCAGCAAGGTCCGCAGCGCCGAGGCACAAATATCGCGCTCTTCCTCCTGGGACGAGCTCATGCCGGCACACACCACCTCCATCATCCTTTGCACATGGTCATCACGCAGGCGCGTCGCAAACACGCCAAGGGCCGTCACAGCCAGGTTCTTGACCTCTGAATGGGTGTCCTGGAGCAGCTCCAACACCCGCTCCACAGCCTCCTGCTCTTGCCGACTGCCACGCAGCTCGGACGTGTGCTGCCTCACCACCATCAACAGATCGTTCAGCGCCATGTACCGCACATCCGAATCCGTCGATCGCATATCATCCAACAACACTTCGAGCCTCGGTGTCGACCCGCTGCTGGACACCGCCATGGTGACAGGAGCCACGTCCGACCCTCCACTTATACGGCCTTTTCTACGGTGCGGCGGTGCCGCTTTTCAGCGCGCTGGGCGCTCGCCTCGTCGGGGTCTGTGTCCGAGTCGTCGGCGGCATCCTGTCCGACTGTCGACATGTGCGCCCAGACATCTTCGTCGTCGTTGTGGGCAACCGGTGTGGTCCACTGGGGATCCACGACGAGCGACACGGCATGGTCCGTGCCAGTGAAGTACTGCTCGAGCATCGTGCTGCGCTGCGTGCCAAAGAGGCGAATGAGGTGGTCAAGCGATGCACTCAGAACCCATGTGCGGCCCTGCTGCGAGTCATGCAGCGTGAGCACATCTGAGACGGTGCCGGTCATGTCCTTGTACTGGAACTGCACGTGGCCGGTGCGGCCGTCCAGCATGTACAGGTGGCGCGAGGTATCGCTCACCAGGAGTGTATGGGGCATGGCGTGCAGCACACGGATCGATCCCTGGCCCTTGGGCACGACGGGCCATTCCTGCACATGCCGCGGCTTTTTCGACGGCTCGTACACTCGCAGCATGCCGTCTTTGGTACCGACCATGACACGCATCGATGCCAAAGCATCCTGCGCGCCGTCCGGTGGGGTATGGCGCGCGAATCCAATGCACCGAATCATCGGCGGACGCGCCAGTGACAAGTGGTCGTTCGGCAGGTTCTTGGCGCGCCATACTTCGCCGGGCGCCAGCTCACGATGCTTGCTGGATGTCGGCGCGGCACGTTTCTTGCTCGTGGGCGGCGTGGATGGCGTCTCCAGCGTCTCAGTCGGCTGCCGATAGTGTGCCCACCACCGCTCTACGCTCCATATGGATAAGAGGACCTGCTCGCCACCCGATGCCACATGCGTCACCGGCTGCGAGGCATCAGGCGGATAAAATGCCACATGGTGCAGGGGGCTCGGTATCGTCCACGTACAGGTGGCGTCGCTCACCCGGTCCTTCTCAAAAGCGTTCTCGTGCAAGCACGCAGCGAGGTCCACATGCCGGAACGAGCCGCCCGACGTGCACGCAAAGAGGCCATTCACACTCAGCCGCAGACCGACCCATCGCTCCAAACCGACTCGCATGCGGTCTTCGTGGATCGTGCACAGGAGCTTGCCGCTCTCTGCATCCTGATCCACATGAATCACGTCGAGCGTGCCGTTCTTACGCGCTACAACAAGCACACAGGCAGGCTCCGGCAGCGAAAACACGCCACAGGCCAGCGCCTGGCACGCCATCGCCGAGCCCACGCGGCATCCCGGGACCGTCAATGTTTCGTATCGCTTCGATTGCGTATAAAGCACCTTGATGCGTCCTGCCGAGTCGCCGACAAACACACGGACCTCAGGCACCGGTGCAGCGGACATGGGATCGCGACTGCCGCTGCCACTGCCGCCGTCGACCATGGTTCAAGACGTGGAGTGAGATTTTTTTTTCTTGCCTGAAAAAAAGGCGCACTCTGCGACGCCATGGTGCCCACCCTGCGTGGTGCACGCCTGCTTCTCGCGGCACTAGTGCAACGTACTACAGACAGAGGGCGTCTTGGATGCATGCACACTGGGCGGCCCACTCTACCCGCGAACGTGATCCGCCGCAGGCCGCCTCGCTCGATCTCGCCACTATGCACACTCGCGGCTCCTCGATGCGGTACGGCAGCGTCGAAAGCCACGCATTCACACCCCCGAGTCGATCAGCGACCACGACGGAGCGCGCGCCTCCGAAACCAGGGAGCGAGGGGGCGAAGGTGTGCCACGTGACCTATATCTGTCGGTGTCCCACCGCTTGCGGCTTCTCTCCCTGAACGCACGATGGGAGTGCCAAAATATTTCCGATGGCTCTCGGAGCGATACCCGCTCATCATGCAGTTGGTGGAAGAGAACCGTATACCAGAATTTGATAATTTGTACCTGGACATGAACGGCATCATCCATAACTGCTCGCATCCGAATGACGGCGAAGCGACGTTTCGTATTGCCGAAGAAGAGATCTTCCTAGGCATCTTCGCATACATTGAGCATCTCTTCTCCAAAATTCGCCCAAGAAAGGTGTTTTTTCTGGCGATTGACGGTGTAGCACCCCGTGCCAAGATGAACCAGCAGCGATCGCGTCGCTTCCGCACCGCCCAGGAAGCCAAGGAAGGCCTGCAGAAGGCCATCAGTCGCGGTGAGGACATTCCCGCCTCACCGCCATTTGATTCCAACTGTATTACCCCGGGAACCGTGTTTATGCGCAAGCTCTCCATACAGCTCGAGTACTTTATCGCGAAAAAGGTGAATGAAGACTCCGACTGGCGCGATGTGCAAGTCATTCTGTCCGGTCACGAAACGCCCGGTGAGGGCGAGCACAAAATCATGGAATTCATCCGCACAATCAAGGCGCAGCCTGGCTACAACCCCAACACGCGCCACTGTTTGTATGGTCTAGACGCAGACCTGATCATGCTGGGCCTGCTAAGCCACGACCCCCACTTTGCGCTGCTGCGAGAAGAGGTCGTCTTTGGCCCACGTCGCGCGAAAAAGTCCATCGGACTCGAGTCCCAGACCTTTTATTTGCTGCACCTCTCCCTCCTTCGCGAGTACTTGGAGCTCGAGTTTTCGCATTTGCGCAAGACACTGCCCTTCTCATTTGATCTCGAGAAAATCATCGACGACTACATCCTACTGCACCTTTTTGTCGGCAATGACTTTTTACCGCACTTGCCCGGCTTGCATATCAATGAGGGTGCGATTGAGCTCCTGTTCCGTGTATACGAGCGCGTATTGCCGCGCGCCGGTGGCTACATCAATCAGCAGGGCCGACTACAACCTAGGCGATTAGAGCTTCTGATCAAAGAGCTGGCCAGTGTAGACCATTCCAACTTTGTCGGCGCGCATCTGCCCAAGGTCAAGGCAGCCATGGACAAGTCGCGACGGGCTCAGGAGTCCATGCAGCTCGAAAAACGTATCGAATTGACGCCACGGCAGGCCGAGGCGGTGCGCCGCGTCGTGGATCTCATCACGTCGTTCTTGGACAACCCAGGGGGCGCTAGCCACCACATCAAGTTCCCCGCTATCCCTGCCGCGGATGAAACAGATATACTCCAAATCATGGCCACCAAGCTTCAATTGGAGTTTGAGACCATGGCCTACGATCCAGAAGACGACACGTTGCACTCGCTCTTTGGCTTCCCATCTGGCAGGGCCCAGGCCTTACGCCTGAACCAAAGCCATAATGGCGCGATGCGCGAACAAACGAAGAAGTGGATGCTCTCAAAGATCGCGGCGTTTATCGAGGCCCTAGCATCGCACGATCCACAGGAAGATGCGTTGGACATGGAAGGCTCGTCCGATGGGCCGACGAGGCAAGTCGAGCGCATGTACCGTGACGAAAAGGCTGTGTACTACCACAGCAAGATGAGCATCGACAGCAAGGACCCAGAGCAGCTGCATGATATCGTGTACAACTACATCGAAGGCATGCAATGGGTTCTGCACTACTACTACGACGGCATCGCGTCTTGGGGCTGGTACTATCACTACCACTACGCACCACACATTTCCGACCTCACACACATTGGCGACTTTACGTTCTCGTTCGACCAGGGCCGACCTTTCTTGCCCTTTGAGCAGTTGATGGGTGTGCTGCCGCCACTCAGCAAGCAGTTAATTCCGGCAGCCTTCCAGCCACTCATGACGGATCCCACGTCGCCCATCCTAGACTTTTACCCAGCGACGTACGAAAGTGACTTGAACGGCAAGAAGAACAGCTGGGAGGCCGTCGTCAAAATCCCGTTCATTGATCAAGACCGCCTTACGCAAGCACTCGATCGTCGACAGGGCGGGCTGACGAACGAGGAAAGGGAGCGCAATAGTCATGGTCATCCGCATCGATTTTGGTACGATGCATCCTACCGTCATACGATGCCATCGAGCCTACCTGGCTTTTTGCCCGATTTGCTCGATACCCACACGAGGATCGAAACGTACACGCTACCGTCCATGTCTGGCCGAAGGTTTATCAAGACACTGCCCAAAGGCGTGAGCCTCGGTCTCAATGCCATGCCTGGTTTCCCCAGCCTCAAGACGCTGCCTTTCACCCACAAGCTGGAAAAGACGGGCGTCGAGGTCCACAGTCAGCCGTCCCGAGACCTGTCCATGATCCTTCACATGAACAACCCCGGCATGACGCAGGATGTCGCAGCGTATGCAAAGGACTTGATTGGTCAAACGACATTTATTCATTGGCCGTACCTGTTTGAAGGTCTCGTGGTGGGCGTCAGTGACTCGCACCACGAGTACCGTGCGCACTGGAAAGACATGGATGTCGTCACGCAATGCACCGAGTCCCCGTATGGCTCGCAGTCGTTCGACAGACAGCAGAGAGCCCTCAAGGAGCAGTACTTGAAGCGCCATGGCATGGCCCTCGACCGCATAGATGTGCTTCTCCACGTGCGTCCGTTCAAAGGCCTGAGCCATGGCTACGACGGATCTATTATCAAGCAATACGAGCCCTCGGCACAGAGCGAGGTGGTGCATCCTCTGCAGCTGCTGGTGAGCCAGGTGCGTCATCCCGACGCGCGCTTCATGGAACGCCCACCGATGACCGTGTCGGAAGAGTACCCGGAGGGCACCAAGGTCTTTTTCCTCGGTGTACCTGGTTTCGGGTGCCCAGCGCGAGTGATTGGCACGGCCGGCGACCAAATTACCGTCGAGATGGCGTTTTTCCACGACATGGCCAAGGAACATGCTATCCTCCGCAAGATTGTGCAGCAGCGTGCGCAGATCAAGTACTTCACGACGCAGGAAGTCACGGCTCAGCTGCGCATATCCTCGTTGGTGCTCGCGAAGCTGGCGAGTGGCGTGGCGGTTTATCACGGCAACCAGCGCATGAACATTGGCCTGAATCTCAAGTTCGAGGCCAAGGGCCGCAAGGTGCTGGGCTACTCGCGTCGCACTTCCCAAGGCTGGGAGTACAGCGAGCGAGCCGTGCATTTGATGCAGGACGTGCTTACCAAGTTCCCCGAGCTGCGCCGTGGACTGGCGAAGCGCCTCGCATCAGGTGAATTTTATTCATCCGAGGACATTTTCGAGCAGAACACGGCGCAGCGGATCAAGGATTTGCGCACGTGGATCCACGAGAACGGTCTGCGTGACATGGATATCGTGCCGCTCTACGTAGACCGCCTGGAGCGGTCTGTCATTTCTCTGCTGGAATCAGCTACGTCCATCATGGCGCAGAAGCGAGCGCAACATGGCCTGGCCGTCAAGCGCCAGATCATTCGCGGCCTGCCGCGCGGTGCCCTTCTCAAGCCAGAGCAGGCTCGCTACCGCGTGCCGGAGCAGACGTTCGACATGGGAGATCGCGTGATCAACGTATTCGACTTTGGCCCCCTTCCGCTAGCGGCCAAAGGCACGGTCATTGGCCTCGGCGCCAACAAATGCATCGATGTGGTGTTTGACGCGCCGTTCCTGGCTGGTACTACGCTGGGTGACGCCTGCTCGAATCATCGCGGCGCTACCGTCAGCACATCATCCGTGCTCAACCTGAGCACGCCGCAGATCGCCACGCGCTGGGGCGAGGAGTCGGTCAAAGAAGCCCACTTGTCGCCGTTGCAGCGTACGCTCAAGGTACGCGAACAGCCCGCCACCCAAGATATCAAGGGCTCGCTGTTTTACCAGCCGGCCGCGCCCAAGGCACAGAAGGAGCGCCCCCGATCCGCTGCCACGTCCCAAAAGGGACCTGTTGATGCCACGGCCCAACATCTCAAAGCTCTCTCGCTGCAGCCGCTCGCCCACCCGCGTCCGCCGCCTAACGCGTGGAAACAAAGAGGCGCCCCCTCGTCTGGCCCGCCGAAGAAGCAGCCAGGACCCGACAAGACAGGCCCTCAGAAACAATCTGGGCCCCCCAAGACAGGCCCGCCGAAGAAGCAGCTAGGACCCAGAAAGACAGGGCCCTCGAAGCAGTCTGGACCCAAAAAGACCGGCCCACCGAGACAAGGATCCAAAAAGGCAGGCCCACCGAAGCCAGGACCCAAGCAGCCGAGCCCGCCCAAGAACTAGGTTCCGATGCGTAGCCTTGCAAAGCCCAAGAGCATCACGTTGTAGGCTTGGTACTATGTGACAGGCGCCCACAGCGCTCCTTACTTCCATCCTGTAGGAAATAGGCGGGTTGAAATCGGTTCGTGGACGTGTCATACAGCTGGGGATTGGGGGTGGTGTGGTACCGATCACCTAGCGACGTGTAACCTTGGTCATACAGCACACAATAGGGCACTCCTGCCTCTTGTCCAGCAACACAAGCAGGTACGTGCTCCTCTCTGCTTCGCAACAATGGGCATCGCAAAAAGGCCCAAATGTCGCGGTAATCCCACTCGAGAATCGGGTGCACACGCATGATCTGGGGCCATGTCGGATCGCAAGGCACACGAACGCGGGCCTTGGAGCCGTGCGGATCATCGTGTCGCACGCCAATAAACATCGCATGCACGCCTTTCCCATCGGCGCTCTTCATATACGAATCTAAGGCCTGCCTCATCGGCCCGTGTTCTGTCCGCAACTGCATGTGATACCTCGTCGCTGCATAGCCAATAAAGGCTTCCACCTCAGGAAACGGATCATCACACGCCACATATAACGTGCGGATCGGCACTACATCAAAAGTTCCCTGCTTTTTTTGGATGCGGCGCAGTGATGCAGCAAGAATATGCGCCAACACTGTACAGTCCTTGCCGCCATTGAAACTGAACGCACAGCCATCGACACCGTAGTCATGCCATGCCGACTCACACGCCCATAGAGCCCGCTCCACCTTGCTTGCCAGATCCGGACACGTCTTACGCACCTCAGGATTCTCGACGAGCTCGTACGTCGCGTCAATGGAGCGCACCCAGGCGCGCAGGCGCTCGTCTGCCATGGCTGTTCCCAAAAACACGAGGGACCAGAACTTCGATGCTCCTCGAACCCCTCGGCCGATGTGGAGGTGTGATGACGACGCGCCGTTCCGCCAGGTACGATCATCATGGCAGGCCCTGTGCGTGTTCGTGTCCGCACGGCGCACCCGCTCCCACCTGCGCAGTTCTGGGTCGTCATTGATCGTGCGGACGATATAGATGTTGTGCGTGAACGCATAGCTCGCATACTGCAAACGCGCTACGACGCTCAAGTGACTGCGACCGCTTTGTGCCTCTCTGTCCTTGACTTTGAAGTGTGGGACTGTGTGGGCGACGTTCTCCAAGATGACGGTCTTGTCACCGTTTCGATGATAAAACGTCGCAAAGTATGTGAAGCTCCTAGTGAAAATACCGATATGGTCGTGCATCCTGACGCCGAGCGCAAGATCATGGCCGAAGCTCACAAAATTTCGCTCTTAATGCGCTCTGAATGCGGGGTACAACCGAGAAAGACGCTGGGTGTGAAGCGCAAGAAGACAGATGCGTCCGGTTTTGTGCATGATATTTCGCAGGATATTGAGCAAGCTGAACTAGATGAAGAGCCGGATGAGCTGGATTATGAGGATGACGTCGACTATGACGATGTCATGGACGAGAATGAAGTCATTGACGAAGTTGACTATGATGATATTGTGGATGATCTCGGAGATGATCACGATGTGCTAGAGGAAGTGGTGCGAATCAAGGACGAAGGCGAGAATGAGGAGAACGATGAGGAGGACAGTGATAAGGACGAAGGCGAGAATGAGGAGAACGATGAGGAGGACAGTGATAAGGAGGAAAACGAAGATGAGAGAGAAGAGAAGGAGGAAGAGCAGAGTCAGGACGAGGAGAGTGAAGAAGACGAGGAGAGTGAGGAAGAGGAAGAAGAGAGTGAAGAAGAGGATGACGAGGAGAGCGAGGAGAGTGAGGAAGAAGAGAGTAAAGAGAGTGAAGAAGAGGATGACGAGGAGAGCGAGGAGAATGAAGAAGAGAGAAAAGAAGAGGACGAGGGAGGCGACGATGAGCAAGGTGACTCAGAACCGAGTGTATACTCTTCGTCTTTTCCAAGCATTTGGGTACCTCCTGGTCAAGGAAAGGACCGTACGCGGCACAAAAATCAAAAGCGCCGTGAGCGTCGAAAGGCCGCGCGGAATGCTCAGTTCGCTCTCGATCATCAGGGCAGTATGTCGTGTCCTCGACCTTCGACAAATGTGCGCGTCGACGCTCCTCCGCATCTTCCTCCTGGTGGCGGATCTCTTGATATAACGTCGTCTACGCCGGAAAAATCACCGTTGGAAAGTATCGCGCAACGCATGCTGGAGCGCACCACCGTCGGGCATCGTAAACGCCGGAAGCGTAACCAAGAACTCGCTCTTCCATCGATTCATACACCAGCCTTTGTTAGTGCGTCGGACGTTCTTAAGGCTCATCAGCAAGAAGACCCGCCCAAGCTCATGCCGATACCCTCAAAACTTGCACCAGAAGAGCTACCAGCGAATGTTTCTGTCACCAGTACAGACTGCGAAAAATGGTATAATGAACAGCCGTTCTATGAAGAAGAGGACGACGATGACGCCTCTACGCAGGCTTACTACGACATGCAACGCCAAGTGCGTGCCTCTCTGGAGCAAGAAAAGCAGCAAGAAGACATACAGGATTCGGTGCTAGACGAAGAGCACGATCCGCTACGCGAGTCTCTTCCACGATCGTTTGGTCGTATCAGCGACCGTCGTCACGACGAGGGTCCTCCTCGTCATCCCATCTTCGACCGGATCCAGGCGATCCGTGCGTCGATATACGGTGCCTGAGTTGGGTAGATGCGCGTCGTAGTCCTACCACGTGACCCCACTTTTTTGTGCTGCCTTGGACCGCCGTGCCTGTCTGTTGGCAGCCACGATGGCGAATCCACGGCAACGACGCAAGGCGCGTTCAGGCAAGTGGTCCGGTGCGACCAAGAGCGCGAAGCGATCGCAGCAGCGCCGACTGAAGCGTGCGCCCACGGTCATGGGCCCTGAGGTGCTGCGTGAAAATTGGGATCCCAAGTTGACCGTGCGCCAAAAGTACGTGACCGCACCACTTATATCACAGTTATGCCAAACTCGGACTGGTACCCACGCTCGCATCTCAGTCGGGTGGTCTCGATCGGAATGACCCGTATGCCCAAGTGGCACCCGCTGAGCCATCTTCCTCCACCGATCGACCACGCAAAGGCATGGCGCGCGTGATTCGTGACGAGAGCGGCCAGATCGTGGATTTGATCGAGTACAGCGAAGAGGACCATGTCGAGACGACACCGTGGGGCAAGCAGCTCAATGCAGAGGAAGAAGAGCCTGTCGACCAGGCTGCGTCACTCATGCCGCCACGCCTGAACGAGGGCCGCGATACAGACACTGTGCAGGGTATGTCTTCTCTTACTCACTCCAGCGCTGGAAAAAATCGCCGCCGAACACCAGCCGGTCGAGCGCTTTGCGTCGGCGGGTGAGCATGCCTGGCTTGTAGATCTCGTGAAAGCGCATGGCTCGGACGTCGACTCTATGGCGCAAGACCTACGACGAAACGTGTGGCAAAAGACGCCAGGCGAGATTCGCAGAGCGTACGTGGCAGAGCAACTGACACGACAGTCTCAAAAAAGCAGGCCTGGCGACGTAGTTCCGTGTATGAATAGATGGTCTCCACTTGCCGTTGGCCGCCACGCGTCGTGGATGGGCAATACCGTGAGCGGCACGAGCCACGGGCTTGCCGGCGCTGCCGAGCTGCTGCAAGATCCATCACTGCAGTATGAATGCAGTCTCGGATCCTCGCGTTTCCTGCGCGCCACGCGCGTTCGGCACGAACGCGGCCTGCTGGTCGTCAAAACGTTTCTCAAGCCCGACGCGGACATGCGTCTACGGGGCCTCCAGCGGCGCCTCCAGCTAGAGCGTGACGCGCTAGAGAATGTACCCAATGTCCTGGCGATGCAAGAAGTGCTCGAAACAGAGGTAGCCGGCTACCTCATCCGCCCATGGCTGGCCTACAGCCTGTACGACCGCGTGAGTACGCGGCCCTTTTTGACAGATATGGAAAAATTGTGGATCACGTACCAGCTCGTGTATGCCCTGCATGCCACGCATGAACGCAAAGTAGCGCATGGAGATCTTAAATGCGAGAATGTGCTGGTGTCCTCGTCGCTGTGCGTCTACGTCACTGATTTTGCATCGCTGTTCAAGCCGACGTACTTGCCCCTCGACGATCCGACCGATTTTTCGCTGTTCTTCGATTCGTCAGCTCGAAGAGTGTGCCACATTGCGCCTGAGCGCTTTTACGAGTCCGTGGCAGAGGTGCCGTCGAGCGCGTCCGTCAAGAGGACCGCGGGAAGCGAGGTGGAAAATGTGTCGGATGTGCTGACGTTTGAGCCGTACCACGAGATGCTCGGGCTTGGGCGTCCGCACGGTCGCGTTACTGAGGCTATGGATGTGTTCTCTCTTGGCTGTGTCCTTGCCGAACTGTGGCGCGATGGATCGCCGCTGTTTTCCCTCAGTCAAATGTATCGCTACCGCACAGGCGACTATGACATTCGATCTAAGCTCGACGAGATACCGCACACGGGCACCAGAGACATGATCGCGCGCATGCTGGAGCTGCGTCCGCTGGAGCGTCCGACCTTGGAGCAGCTGTTGGCGGACACACACGTGTTCCCCGACTCGTTTTCAGCGTGCCTGCATCTGTACTTGGTGGACTTGCAGCGCCCGTCGAGTGTGCTGAATGAAAAAAGGCCGTATACGCCGTCTCTCGAGCCCGACGACCGCATCGAAAAGCTGTACCAGGACTGGCCGACCCTCTTGGGCTTCATAGGCGACGTGGAGCCCGTGCACGGCGACGATGTGTGTCTGAATGTGTCGATACCTGGCGTGTCGATCCCACGCCGTGCCCGACGACACTCGCCCGCGTCTGACTCGGAGGCGCTCTTGGTGCTCAATGTCGTACTAGCTCACATCCGGCATGCCATGCGGCCGTCGTCTGTATGCCACGCGCTCGCCCTCATCGTGCACATGGCCTGGGCCTGGCTCAGTGACGAAACGCGTCTCGATCGCGTCTTGCCGTACCTTGTGGTCCTATCGTCCCACTCTCATCCGCATGTACGCGCCATGGCCCTGCACAGCGTCGCTGCTCTTTTTGAATGCTTGAATCACCTCACTCACGCGAATGAACACGTCCTGCAGGAGTGCGTATGGCCGTCGTTTGCAGCACTCGTGCGCGATGCGTCCGTGCATGTTCGCTGCATGGCTGCCTCATGCCTGGCCCGGCTCGCTCGGCAAGCCTATCGATTGTGGCATGCCTCGCCTTCGCTCGATACCGATCTCGCCGCCCTTCGCGCGTGCCTGGGTGAGTATCTCGGTGCTTTGGCCGTCGATACCTCGTCCAGCGTACGCCGCGAGCTCCTGGCTCATGCACCATGGGCCCTCCTTGGCACGGAGCGTATCGAATCAGATCTACTACCGCACGTGCTCACCTACCTCAACGATGACGATCCGCAGCTGCGCATGTCGTTGTTTGAGGCCATCGTGCCGATGGCGCCTCTCGTGGATGTCGACACATACTTTCACCCGCTGCTCATCCAGGCTTTCGGCGACGAGGATGCACATGTCCAGGCATGTGCTTTACATGCCTTTGGGATGCTGATCGAGGTATGGCGCCCCGTCGTGCTGTGGGAACTCGCGTCCTACGTCGCCAGTCTTTTGTGCCATCCGAACGAATGGGTCCGTGAGGCAAGCATAGACGCCCTTGTACGTGCCGCTCACGCAGTGCGTGATGCAGATCGTTGGCTTCGTTTGTATGCGCTTCTCCGCCCTCGCCTCGCTTGCGATGTTGCCTGCCTTTCCAGCTCGACACTTCGCGAGCACGTCGTGCCGCCTATACCCACGTCTGCCCTGGAGGCATGCATAGCCAGTGACGTGCCAGCTCCTCGCACAGACTATGCGAAGCCCGCGCAAGAAGCCATCGACGAACTCGTCTACCCACCTGCAAGGCCACCGACCGTCGACCCAGAGTGGGCAGCGCAGCTTCCCCCTATGCCTGCCGGCACAGCTCCTCATCTCGCGGCCCTCTGGTGGTACATAGAGGGCCGCAGGCGGTCCGCTCCAAGGACGCGTGGCAAGGACCCAGATGGGTCTCTCGATGGCGTCCCGCAACGTACCGTGTTCTTCACGGCACACACGGCCGATCTAGCTCCATCTCCGTTCTCCCTGCGAACGGCTGAGCGCCGCCTACAGACTCTGGCGCCCGTGCAGCTCCGGCCCGTGCCATCCGAGGCGCCCGGCCAGGCACCTGCCGCGGTGCCTCCGTCAGATTCGCTGCGAGCCGCGCGGCGTTCGTCTGATACGCTGTCAACGCGCTCGTTCAAGTTGCCCTTTTTGGGTATGCCCAGTGCTACTGCACAGACGTCTACGACGTTGGTGCACGCCCAGGCTGAACGAACGCGCGCTGAGCGCCTCCCAGAGCCACCGGCGCGCAACACGCCAATGCATACGTACGAAGGGGTGGATCCCTACATTCACGCGCATCTCCGGGCGGTGTATCATCAGCTTGCCAGCATCCCCGCTGTGCATCCCCCCACGAAGCCACGGCGTCTCGACTCGTCGAGCAATCAGCGCCCACAGGGCGCCTTGGTGGCCAGCTTTGCCGAGCATCAGGGCGCTATTACGTCCGTGTGTGTGTCACACGACCATCTCTTCTTCGTGAGTGCATCGATGGACAAGACAGTCCGAGTATGGGACACGGCGCGTCTGGAAAAGAATGTCAACTCGCGCTCGCGGCTCACGTACGCGACGCACACGGCCCCCGTGACGTGCGTGTTGGTGCTGGGTGGCACCCACTGTATCATGAGCGCCTCTATGGACGGTGCGATCCATGTATGGGGCTTGAATGTCTCGCTGGGCCCATCCTTACCGCGGTACGCAAAGCCGCACATATTGGGCAAGCACACTCGGTCCGGTGACTATGTGCGATGCATGGCGCAATGGTCGAGTGGCACGGACCCCGTCGTGGTGCTTGGCACGAGCCGTGGACAGATTGTATTTTGGGACGTACGGCACATGCGTGAGATCGACACGCTGAGCCATCCTGCTGCGCACGGCTCGATCGAGGCCCTGGCCCTGGATCCACAGCGGCATTGGTTGTGTGCGGGCACCTCGAATGGACACGTTGCCTTATGGGACACTCGCTTCCATGTGCGTCTCCAGACGTGGCGGACCAGCAACCATGCTCGCATACGTGCGTGTGCATTGCATCCCACTCGCAAGTATGTCCTAACGGTAGCCACCTCTGCCGTCTTGTCGCTTGATCTCGGCACAGGCGCCGTTCTCGAGACCTTCGACTCGCGAGAGTTTGGCGAGCATGTCCCGAACATCACGCTCGAGCCATGCGCCGATGAGGCGCCGAGTGACACGTGTTTGGATGGCTCGTATGCTTTGTGCGTGGGTGCAGATGGGTATTTGAGCTCGCCGGCAGAGAGTCCCCGTGGGTGGATCATCACTGGCGGCAGTGACCGTGTCGTGCGGTTCTGGGATTTGGGACGGGCCGATACCTGCACAGCGTTCGGGTCCCAGATCCACGGCGAGTTTACCATGACGCATCATC
>ERZ501045.123-NODE-123-length-19401-cov-5.526982_pt1 | contig 19401 bp, 13 predicted proteins | sample MGYA00510870_ERZ501045 | MGnify/ENA primary metagenome ERZ501045 (study PRJEB25958, sample SAMN03398505) | human skin metagenome | study: EMG produced TPA metagenomics assembly of the Human Skin Microbiome Metagenome (human skin metagenome) data set. | reverse complement strand
CCACTTTCCCCGGGTGTCTACGCGGTGGACGCCGCTGCTCTACCCTGATCCCCGTGGCGAGTCGATCCCCGGCGTGCATGCACGCGCACAGGCCGTCATGCAGCGCATCGACGCGCGATGCCAGGAGTGGGGCGTCGAGCGCCTCCTGATCGTGTCGCATGCAGCGACCATCATCGCGTTGGGTCGTATGCTACAAACACACGGGTCCTACGAAGACGTGCGTGATCGCGACATTCGTGCGGGGACAGCGAGTGTCAGCAAGTACGTACGCTCGTCTCCGCACGAGGTGTGGCGCCAGGTGTACAATGGCAACACATCGTTCCTGCCACACGGCGAAGAACGCGCATGGGACTTTGGCTTCGTGCCCGACAACACCACGGAGCCCGGCATGGGTCCGCACTGGCACGATGCCTATGCGCCGCGCCACGCGCGCCTCATTCACCGACCGAAGCTGTAAACGAGCGCCGCGGCCATGGCATGCGCGAGGGGGCCCAGGGGCATGGACACGCGCGTGGTCGGTCCGGCCTGTTGAGCATATCCAGCGCCTCTGACACGGCGTCACTCCGCACCATGATGCTATGCGCTTCCACGCGCTGTCGTGCGGCAGGCACGGGCGGCGAGGCGGCACACGACGCCAGCATAGGATCGCGCGCCACGACGTCGGCGAGCATATCGAGTCCGCCGCGCCAGGCGGAAAAGTTGGGGTGACGTCGCAGACGCGTAAAGGCATGCGGCACGCTCTCCCGCGACACGGCCTTGTCGTCCCGCTGCATCGATACGGGGAGTCGGCATCGCCGCGATACAGCCGTGCAGAACTGCGCCAGCGCCGGGTCAGACTGACAGGCCTCGCAGGTGCGCTGATCGCCCGTGCACCGTAGTGCTCCTAGGTCATTCGTGACTGGCCATAGCCGCTGCCTTGGGCGAGAGCGCGACGGAAGACGCACGCTGGGCGCCGTGACACTGGGCTCAGTGGGCGGCGATGCGGTCGTCGTGTACCACAAGCGCGTCTTGCGAAGGGTAGGCGCAGGGGCGGGCCACGATGCGCAGGCATCGACTGGATCCAGGTCCAGTCGTGCCTGGCCCCGACACACACACACGGTATCATCTGTACAAAAGCCACAGTCCACATCAAGACTGCGCTCCTCGACCTCACTCGGCGAGGTGAGCGGAGGCGATGGCTCACGCTTGCGCCGAAGCGGCACAAGCTTCGCGGCTGCGAGCGGTATCGGAGACATGGCGTTGGGCGCCTCCGCGCCCGGCCTCTGCTCATGAGGAGGTGGACGACAGCCCGAGGCATGCGTGGCGATCGACGCCATCCGGCGCTGGCAGGTGGAAAGATCGCGCTCGAGACTTTCGCACCGCGTAAGCAGCTCGTGCTGGCTTTGCCGCAGGTAGTCCGCCTCCTCGCGATACTTCTGAGCGATGCGCTGCAGCTGGACGTTGGCATGTATTTCGCGCGCCTCAAACTGCGCCACCTTTTCTTCGAGCTCAGTCACGTAGGCATGGCGCCTCTCGCGGAACGCGCGCTGAGACGCTCGGTTCTGTGCCTTGCGCTTCGTCGCTGGCACCGTCGCCGATGGCTTGCGACCTGGTTTGCCCCGCGCGGGAAGGACCCATGCCTTGCTAGGCTGGATGACGTCATCGCCATCAGGGGGCGGCAGAACGAGCCTAGGAGGTGCTGGACGCAAGCTTGTCAAAGACAGAGCCGCGGTGGACATGGATCCGGGACGCGGTCAGTATGCGCGACACGAAGGCGTCGTGCGGCGGGTCCGTCGAGCACCGGCGTCGGGAACCACCGCCACAGCCTGGCCGATGGGGATCAGTGATGGCAGCGGCTTATCTGATTAGAGAGGCCACGTGGGGCCATGTGCGGCGCCGGACGACGCGGCGCGACCAACGACGCCCAGGTCGTCGACATGGCAGGCAGGGACACCGAGCTGGACGAGGAAGGCTGGGGGGCCCTGTTCGAGGAGCCGGAAGATTTTCGGCCACCGACGCCGCCCCCCACGGAGGTGCAGCATACGTGCTTGGATGGCGACGTCATCACCCTTCGGCTGGTAGGCACGCATCCTCTGTGGGGCCATTATCTGTGGAACGCCGCGCCGACGCTGTCGACGTTCCTGGAAGAGCACGCGTCCCTCGTTCGGGGAAAGCATGTGCTCGAGCTGGGTGCTGCGGCAGGTTTGCCCTCGATCGTGGCACGCAAGACGGGCGCGTCCCGCGTGGTGGCGACGGACTACCCCGATCCAGACCTCCTGCAGAATCTGGCGCACAATGTCGAGCGCTACCGTGGCCAGGTGGTGGGCTTTATCTGGGGCGCAGACTGTGCGCCGCTTCTGGCGCATGCGCCCGAGGGCTTCGATCTTGTGCTCTTATCCGACCTGATCTTCAATCACCAGGCCCACCCTGCGTTGCTCGACACCCTCGACCGGTGCATGCGGCGCGATGGCCAAGCGCTGGTCTTTTTCAGCCACCACCGTCCGCACCTCGCTGAGCGCGATCTGGCTTTTTTCGCACTCGCAGAAGAACGTGGATACGTCTGCACGAAGCTACAGGAATGGGTCTTGTCCGTACGTATACGCCGTGGTCTACTGACGCCTTCCCCGCAGCCCATGTTTCCCGATGATCCAGGCGATGCACAGGTTCGTGCCACCGTGCATGGGTATACCCTCAGGCATCGGTCGCGAGATGCAGAGGCTGTCCCTTGTCCTTCATAGCCAAGTCCTGACGTAGACGCGACAAGGCCGCTTCGGCTGTGGCGCGTTCCTCCGTGGACGCCGCGTCGTCAGACGTGCTGCTCTTGTCCAGGTGCGCCGAGGTGCGCTTGGCTCGGGCCGTGCCACGCACGCTCATTTTGGCAATCGCACTCGTGAGCTCGCGCGTGCTCGAAAGCACGGGCGAGTCGTCCTTCGGCAGCGCCTGCGACGGTGCCGGCTCCACGGCAGCCGTGGTGCCGGGGAATGGGTATTCGCCCCCCTCTGTAGGCGCCGCAGATGTGGGTGACACTTGCGCGGAGGGAGACACGGGCGGTGCATCCTGCAGCGCGGAGGGCTTGGAGGTGGACGGCGCGCGCGTGCGTTGGCGGACAGGTTGGGACCAGTGGGGCGTCGGTGGCAAAGGCGACGCATGCTGTGCCATCGCCATGGCATGATGCATGTCGACAGGGGCGCCAGGCGTGGTATTCAGGTAAGGATTGAAGCCACTCGAGACGCCTGGAGCATGCATGGCCAGGCCAGGACTCATGACGTAGGGGTATACAGGGGGTGTCTCGAGCGCGGGGCGCATCATGAAGCCTGGCATGCCGGGCGTGAGTGGTACACCGGGCGTCATCGCACCCATCATGGGAAACGACACGGGCGGCAGGGCAATCCGACCAGGGTGTGGGAAGGGCGCATGATGCGATGGTCGCGGTGCATCGGCGGGTCGCGGTGCCGCTGCGTGCATCCAGGGCGAGGCAGCCTCATGCATAGGCGCCATGTGGGCCATATCGGGCATGACATGCGGCTGCGGAGGAAAGGGAGAGAGCACGGGCGCTGGCATGGGCGGCAGCACGGGCGCGGGTGGCGCCATTCGGCGCGTGTGGAACGCGGACGTGTACTGCGACGGGTCCGTGGGCACCATGAACGAGGCAGGCCCGCACGGCGTGTGCCGATCAAAGTGCACCTTGAGGATACGTCCGCTGTACTCGTAGCCATGGTACAGACGCACCGCCGTCTGGGCATCTTCCGGCGACGCAAACAGCACCGTCCCAAACCCACGGCTGCGACCGTCCTCGTTCAGCGCGACGTCCGCGCGTAAAATATTGCCGGCGGCACGGAACAAGTCTTTCAGGTCCTGCCATTGGCAGTGGAAGGGCAGGTTGCCCACAAACAGCACGCGGCCGGGGTACGGCAGCGGCACCGGTGGCGCGGAAGTCTGCGGCGCACCAAAGCCATGCCTCGCGTCTCCGCCGGCATGAGGACGTGACAGACGACGCGATCCATCGATGCGCCCCGAAATGTGCTCGTCCAGCCCCACCTCGAGCACGTATCCGTGCCAGTTGTAGCCGTGCAGCGTGTTGATCGCATGGTGCGCATCTGCCTCCGTGGCAAAGAGCACGGTCCCACTGTCGATGTGGCGCGGCCCGAACGGCGAGGCGTGCACATCAGCCCGAAGCACGGTCCCCGCACGGCGGAACAGGTCCTTGAGGTCCTGCCACCGAACGTGTGGTGGCAGGTTGCGTACGTAGAGTTGGGTTCTTTGATCGCCAGCGGCATGTGCACCGGCGGCTGCGCCATGCAGCGTGGGTCGCGTGGCATCTGCCTCGTCGGTGCGATGGGTGGCGAACGAGGACATGGATCGCGCGGGTGACACGCTGCCTGAGCGGGGGAAATGGGAGAGCAGCGGCGAGGAGGCAGGCAAACGCCTATCAGCGGCAGACAGCGGGCGCGGCAGGGACGCCGACGATGCCATGGCGGTGGTATCGCCACCGCCGTCACTGGGCAGCAGAAGCATGGCGCTGGATGCCGGGTCGGTGTCCGGGGAGGAAAACACGTTGAGGGACACGTTGGACAGCGTGACCGAGTCGGACACTTGCGTACTCGAGCTGGGTCGACGACGATCAAGATCGCCCGAGACAGGCAGCTCGTCCGCGGCGCCACGGGATGACGACGAGGACGACGACAGAGAGGGGAAGGCTGTCGCCTCGTTGCGCGTGTCAGAGGATGTGACGAGTGCGAGTGGCCCTGGCGGCATCGCCTCTACGTCGAGGGACTGTGCGAAGCGCATGGGAAGCCTAGGACACGGCACCGGCTGCGAGTCGTGTGGGTCGTCCAGCAATGGCCTCGATCGCTGGACGAGCCAGTCGCAGCTTTACGTCACGTGATACGGAGCAGAAGAAGACGGACGGCGGCCGTCCGTTGACGCCTGCGTCGACGATGTGGCTCCTTCGGCGCGGTGGGTGTGCCTTGCGGCGCGTGCCCGCGCTCGCAAGAGGCACGTCATCTACTGCTAAGGATGCAGTGCGTCAGAAACAAGAGACGCCCATGCAGCGCGCTTTGCCGATCCTCTTCCACATGGAAGATCTTGCGCGGTTCCCCGATCTGCTCAAGAAGCCGGTGGCGGTGCACGATGTGCCCGTTCACCATGCGCCGTCGACGTATGGCTCGAGTGTATCGCTGTTCAATGAGGAGCCATACTTTCCCACGCCGCCGCCGTCCGTGCTGGCTATTATGACGGCTGGAAGTGACCAGGGCGAGGAGGTCAACTCGGAGAGCTACTTGAGCGCCGTGACGCCGCTGAGTCCCAACGAGATTCGTCAGCTGCACCGCTACAACATCACGATCAAGCGCGTCGTGAACATGACGGGCAAGGGCCGCACGCCGAGCTGGTACTCGCTCGTCGTGGCTGGCAATGGTCGGGGCCTCGTGGGCTATGGCGAAGGCAAAGATACCAACATCAGCCGCGCGAACAAAAAGGCGTTCCACGCCGCGGTGAAAAACATGGACTTGGTATCGGTCCATCGGTCCAAGAGTGGCGCCAACACGCTCGAGTCACCGGTCGAAGGCCGCTGGGGCGCCACGCGTGTGGTGATGCGCCCACGCCCTGCCGGCTTTGGTCTGCGTGTGCCGGACGTGCTGCATCCCATCGCCCGTGCTGCGGGCTTTACGGATCTCGGAGCTGCGATTTACGGCTCGTCGAATACCATGAACGTCGTCAAGGCGGCGCTGCAGGTACTCTGGGGCGGCAGTGCGCCGATCGGCATGGGCGGTGGCGTCCGTGGCCCGATGCGTCGTGGCGACCGCGGACAAGGCGCGCTGTCCCGTCGCGAGATGGAGCTGAGCCGCGGTCGGCGGTTGGAGGAGCTGGATGTATAGTCTATGTAGCCGCAGCAGCCCGCTTCAGCGCCGCGTCAAGGGTATGGACACAGGCTCGGAACCGCTCGTCCGACACGCCCCGCTGCGTGGTGCCTGCGAGCGGCATGGGTGCATGGTCGGGGCCCCAGCCGAAGGACAGGCGCACCACAGCGAGGTACTCGGCGGCGGAATACGTGGCAGGCGCATCGGCCAGCCATGACTCCGGCTCCTGGGCGAGGAGCTCCCAGAGACGCTTGCTGCGATCGAGGTGAATGCGCCGCGGCTCGTCGACAATGTTTTTGAGGTTTTGCTGCACACTGAGCAGATTGCGCAGCATCTTCGTGACGCCAAAGCGGTTGATGGCACGCACATGCAGGACCGCTTCGGTCATGAGCGTGTCCATGAGCACATCCAGTCCATCAAACACGTAGGCATGGTGCTGAGGCAGCATCGTCTCTCGGTACACTTCATGGCACGCACTCAGCTCGGTATTCAGCTCGACGACGTGCACGTCTGGCTCCATCGACAGGGCATCGCATATGTACGTCCCGCGGATGGCTTCGCGCAGATAGTACAGCGTCTTGAGACGCAGCTCGACACGCAAAGTCATCAGCACACACCTGGCCAAGACCGCATACATCGACGGCACATCCTGCCACAGCTTCTGCGCCTCGGGCGACACGGGCAGGGGCAGCGCGCCCGAGTCCGGTGCGTGGAAGGGGGCCATGTGCGTGCCCAGCCAGTCCAAGCTGTGGTGCAGCGTCCCGAGAGACATGTGCCGCTTGCGCGACGTGAGCAAATCCGCACGGCGCGGCGCCTGGCCCTCGGCGAGGCGCATTTCGGTGCGTGCCTCCGCCCGGTACACACCGGCCGCACGTGTGCTCGACGGCGGCGCATCCATCGCCGTGGCGAGACACGCATACAGCTCAGGCCGCTGCGTCCATACCGCCGCCAGCATGTACGGTCCATCTGGCGAGTCGCCGTCCTCCGACACGAGGCGCTTGAAACGCGCGTTGCATGCTTCATAGTACACAAGAAAGGCAAGTATGATCATGTTCGTGAAGCCTGCCTGATCAAAGGGAGCAGCCTGCTGCATCGAGTAGAGACTGTCCACGAGCGCCACCAGCTGGACGCTGCTGCGAACGACAGCGCGCGCGACGCCGATCCGGGCGGCTGGCTCAGCATGGAACGCGTCCGGCGCACTCGACGCGTTTTGAACCAGCGTCCGGACCTGCTGGCCCAGCAGCGGCAAGAATCGGCCCCGCACAAACTCGCGCAAAAAGGCGCCAAAGTCCGCTCCGTGGTCGGCATCGACCGGCCATATCTGCTCCGCACGCACAACGAGCTGCAAGGTCGGCGGCAAAAGCACCGACGCCGTGAACGACAACGGCTTGACAAGGCGGCGGTGCCCCGCGCCGAGATACTCGTCCGCATGAGCGCGCGGCTCCATGACAAAGGGCAGGCCGGTTTCCTGGCCCACGAGACCTGGCACATACACATCGAGGGCCTCGTCCACACGATCCGCCGAGGCCACCACGGAGGGCATCCGATTCGCGGGCGTGAGCCGGAAGAGCACATTGCGCTCGCGCTCAAAGCGCGTCATGCGCAGCACCGCGTCCAGCGACGGCACATGCTGGGACACGGTCGAGCGCTCCGAGTCCTCTGCCAGGTAGTCCAGGAGCAGCATACGGATCTCGTACTCGACCGCGCCCCATACGCCCGACAGCGCCGCGATGCCCAAGTCCGCATTCGCACGGTCGGCGGCCCCGGCATCGTCATGGCTTCCACGCCCAAGCAAGGCTCGAGCGACCTCTTGGACGGCACGATGCGCGGCAAGCACCGCCTCGAGCTTCGAGCACAGCGTCCAAAAGAGGTCGCGGAGTATATCGGCATCACGCTGCAGCGCAGCGATCTCGGCATTCGCCGACACGCGCGCATCCGGCAGACCACGCAGAGAAAACGTACGATGCGTCCGTCCCTCATCCAGCACGCTGTGCGTGGCGTGCGGAGCAAACAGAACCGTCTCGAGACGCACGCTCGTCGACGTGCTCTGCGCAGCATATCGCGCCTCGACTTGGTCGATCGTGGTGTCGACCAGTTGGTGCAATTCAGTCGGCAGCATTTGCGCGATCGTATCGAGAGCATAGCCCATTTTTCCCAGCTGTGCAAGCGACTCGAGAAGCATTTCAAGGTACAGAAAGCTGTCCTCTTCCGATGCACGGGATCGCGTTGCACGTGGGGATGCCGCGTCGTCTTTCGCCCCGCGCGAGTGCAGCGCATCGAGAAACTGCGTGAGCATCGTCCATGGCCGTTCCTCGGAGCCGTGCGCGCCGACGACTATGTCAGGCAGCGTATCTTGCCCGGGCATGTAGGACTGCCAGCGCACATCGCACCAGTAGCTTTTCAGGTACAGGTGGCTCTGCATCTCATCGATGAGGATGTCCAGGAGCGAATGCTCTTGGGCGCGCAAATAGGCACGCAGGTCCGCGGTGGCACCGAGCTCAGCCAAGTCTTCGCGCTGGATAAGACGCAGCGAGCGCATCAGCAGGTGCGTCGCTTCGAGGAACCGCTTCTCGGTCATGAGCGACTCGAGTTCGTCCGGTACATCGCGCAGCTGCTCCAGCAGCGCCAAGATGCGCATCGCCTCCTTGACGCTCTGCAGGCGCTGCCACATTTGCACGAGGTCGGCACGGCGCGTGCCAAGCGCATCCCGAGCCGATTGCAGTTGTTGGCGGGCAGCAGAGACGCCGTCCTGCGAGGCCGACAAGGACGAAATCATGCTGTGATTCACATTGATAGCAGAGGCAAACGAATCAAAATGATCTCCCACAGTGCTTTGCAGCGACGTCTCAATCAAGCCAGCGAGCGACGAAAAATCAGACATGGATCCCCGCAGCGGACCGTGGGGGAGGAGCGCCATCGACAGACGCACAGGATTAAAGTCCGTATCGAGCAGAAAGCCCCATTCCGTCTTGATTTTGCGCAGCACGGCATGAAGTCTCTGGAAAGGGGGCGCATCACTCGTGTCGACGTAGGCCTCTACCGGCCGACTTGGCTGCGGATGCATCACGCGTGGTGCGTGCGATAGGTGCCGCTCACGCTCAGCGCTTCGTAGAAGACGCAGCCTTTGCTTACGACGTGCTTCTGCGATCTCTCGCTCCTGCGTCAGAGAGCCGAGTCGCAAAGACTCGGCCACGTGTGGTTGCGACGATGCTGCTTGTCGTTCAGGAGCGCGCGATTGAATAGGTGGAGCATGACTGGGCGGTGGCGCCTCGCGCGCGCGCGGTGGTAGAGTGGATGGTGGTGGTGGTGCAGTAGATACAGCGACATTGGGTACGTGTGTGGCGGGACTTGGTGCCACAGGCGGCGTCGGAGTCGAGACGGGAACGGCTGCGTCCAGCGTGCTGGGAGGCGTCGACACACTGCCGGCCATGCCAGCATACGGATCGACATCGGGCATTTTCATGACGCGCGATAAGCGAGGAGGTCGCACGCGCGATACGGGAGGCGCCTGTGCGGACGATGCGTCAGGCTGCACGGGCTGGTCGGGTATCGGCGGCGCATCAGACGTGGAATCCGGCCCCGGCGCAGGGAACGTGTTGTGTCCAGGCACAACAATGGTGCCGTATGCCACGCCTGCACCCGCACCGAGATTCGGGTTCTCATGGCGGATAACCGGCCGCTGCTTCTTGCCGCCAGTGATCCGCTTCATGACGCGTCGCAATGCTCCGATGAGGCTGGCGTTGCAGTTCCCTTTCTTCGGCCGAGAGTGCGCACTGTCCAGACGACCCCCCTTCACCGAGCCAGGATGGCATGGGGCCCAATTTTCCCGAGGCCCTGGCCATTGCGCCCCAAGCGCCGAGCACGGGCGCCGACGATGTCGCATGGGCGCATGACAGTGCGGACGACATTGCGCAGTACGGCATCGCAGGCCGGATCTGGGAGTCGGCATTCCTCGTCGAGTCGTACGTGCATGCCCCCAGCACATGGACATGGGATCCGCCCCGCACCATCGTAGGCACGCCTCACGCACGCACGATTTTGGAGCTGGGCTCAGGCGTAGGCACAGCGGGCCTCACGACAGCTATGGCTCTCGATACAACGCAAACGCACGACTTGATCGTGACAGACCTGCCGGACGTCTGCCCGCTCTTGGATAGAAACACACGCAACTTCCATCGCAAGGGCGTTCGTGTGCATGTCCGGCCTTTAGCATGGGGCGATCAGGACGCTGCACAGCGCATCCTGCAGGAGTTTCGTCCTACGCACCTCCTCTGCTCAGACCTTGTGTACTTCCCCGACTTGCTGGCGCCGCTTCTCCACACGCTATTGGATGTGACCGACCGCGTGCCAGACGCTCAGGTGGTCCTAGCGTACAAAATCCGCTCGCTTACCAAGGAGCAGCCATTTTGGACGGCGCTGGGCGTTTGGTTCGATATGGCATGGACGCAGTGCAGCACAGGTCCCGACCAGCCGCTCGCTCCGTTCGGAAGTCACGCCTCGCACTTCGTGCACAAGCCGCCGTGCGATGCGCAAGGCAAGCCGCTGGACGACTTCTTCGTGCTCGTCGCCCACCGCAAGTCGCATACGCTTACATGGACGCGGCCATCGGCGCCGGCCACTCTGCTGAGCGGCATGCACATGGTCGACGGGCTTGCTGTGACAGGCGAGGGCACAGACACGTTTGAGTGGATGATGCTGAGTTCAGCGAGTGATGCATATCTACATTAGTCGGGTTTGTTTTTCATGACGGTCGGGAGCGCCTTCGTCCGTGTGCGGTCGCTTCGTGGTATCGGGTGCTGGAGGCGGCGGCATACCTGCAAAAGACTGGAAAAAGAGCATCTGCTGAAATTGCAGCTGCATCTGCAGTTGCATGCGCATCGGCATGGGCAATTGGGGATTCTGCAGCATCATGACGAGCTGCTGCACCATCTGGGGCTGGAAGGTGGGTCCGCTCGGCGCGGGCGCTGCCGCCGTGTTCTCCGGTGGCGGCGGAGGCGGCGCTGCCGCCGTCGCCGCCTCGGCAGCGGGGGGCTCGTCAGATGACCCCTTGTCTTGCTGCCCCGTCGCAGCAAACTCGGACACTGCCGCCTGCTGAGCCGCCTCCTCGTCCACACCCGTGCCCTGCTCAAAGGCCTCTTCGCTGCGAGCAATGGCCTTTTCCACGTACGCGCGAATCTTTTTGCGCAGCACGTCGTCGATTTTGAGCATTTCCAGATCGGGAATGTGCTTCTCACACTCGGGACACACAAAGTCGTGCTCAAAAAGGTGCGTCTGGACGCACTCTTCGCAAAAAGAGGTTTGACAACATGATGCCTTCACGGCATCGCGCATGAGCTTCGTGCACAGCGGGCAGGCAAGTGTCGGATCAGACGGCATCGATTGATACACGTCTGTCTTCGACAGCGGTCGTGCTCTCGCACGCGTCCGCTGCCAGGACCCAGAGTCCGGCGTAGCAATGACGTAGGAACCATCGGGCGTGACCATGACGCCTGTCATGTTTTCCGCCGTGGACTGCTCGACAGTTCTGAGCATGCTTTTTGGGATACCCGTCGTGCGCTTAAAGCGCCGGTTGTCGTACTCGGGGTTGTCGTTCGTGGGGCAGTCTTGGATCCAATGGCCTTTTTGGCCGCAGCGGTAGCATATAAAGCCAGGTGGGGGTGGGGGCCGCTCGACGGCGGGCGGCGCATACCGTCCCGTCGGTGGACCGCGGCGCGGTGCACCACTGCGCTCACGGTACGTCGCATGGGCCATACGCTCCTGGGTTTCTTCCCACTGCTCGGTGGAGGCCTGGAACATGGCAGCAATTTTGGACGCTTCATCCTGCTGATGGTCTATTACCGCAGACTGGATGGGTGCAGACGGCTCAGACGTAGCGGGGGCATCGCGTCCATCGAAGCGCTTGGACATGGGGCCACGGTACGGCATGCTTGGAGCGGTCGTCGTCGGTGGCGGAGCGGGCACATCTAGCCCAGCGGCAGCTGTGGGTGCCAGTGTGTCTGTCACATACAGCTGCGCCGTGCCGCGACCTGGCTTCGATGCTGGAAGTCGACGTACAGTGACATGCGTCGCGCGTGGAATCGAAAAATTGTCGTCTTTGTACTCTTCGTCGGTATCGGCATTGTACACGCACAGATCAAAGTCAGTGCCCTTGCCCATTTTGTTTTGCAACAAAATCTCACGCTTCAATTCCCATACACTGATGCCCGTTCCATCGAACGTGAGCCTCTGCGGCTCACGCTGCGACCGGAACTTGTAGTATACCGCGGACGTTGCCATCGTGGGCCGACCCAATCGATGGAGCGTGGCTGGCACGCGACGAGCACCCCCTGAATCACGTGGATACAAGGGGTCTTGCGCTGCTGCTTTTTTTCTTCAGCCCTTCCTGTCCACTACGTAGTCCACCGCTACCGGCGTTCGACCCGATTCATGTCGCACCCTCCGGCTCGTATGGCTGCGTCGAGGGTGTGAGCCCTCGTTGGATGAGTCTCTTTTGACTCTTTCGCGCACACTCCGTGTGACCACCGAGCGTCTAGCGGGTGGCCACAAGCGAGCATGCAGCCGCGTTGTGCGTCCCTTTTCCTGCGTTGAATGACTCGCATATACCAGAGGTACGTGTCACGACCAGATCGCACGGGCAGCGAGAGGACGAGAAAGTTTCATGCACCACGCCGAGAATTCGTGCGGAAACAAAAAACCTAATCACCATCTTTCGACTGATCGCTGCCTTTCTTGTGAGAGAACATGCTTACCTCCAGACGCTCCAACGCACGGAACTTCCTGGGCTCGATTGGCCGCCCTCAAGGAACTCTGTAGCTTGATCGAAGGCCACATTGCCATGGGCAGAGTCACGGCTGAAGTACGTGCCGAGCGTACTTGCCGCAGCGAGTCGATGAGGCGTTGGGATGTCGCTCGTGCGGGACATGAACGCGATGATGAAGGCCTCTCGCACATCACGACTTATTCCGCTCCGACTTGCCATCCTCAGCGTGTACATAATTTGGTGGGTCGATAGCACAGACACAGGCGGACATATGGATCGTGCGGCTCGCGTCGGGAGGCTAAACTTGCGGCGCATCCTGGGCCACTGCGTCGGAGCGTTTGGATAGTGGAGATGCCTTTTGCTATGCCACCGGATGTACCGGCCGCTCTCAAAGGCGTCGCCTCGATGCTCGCCCGGGCAGACCAAGTGGCCAAGGCGGATCCTGTGATGGCGTACTGGTGTGCGTGCTCGCGCAGCTGACATGTAGGCAAGTATTATGCCGCACAGATCGGGATTGATGAAGCGGCTGGAAAGGCGGATGCCCAGGCCTTTCTCATGCAGCTCATGGATGACCTGGAGCGCGTACGTATCGTCACGACTCATCTGTCAGCTGAAAGCAGAGCTCTCCGCGCAAGAAGCCGTCCAAAGTGAGACTGTCGCGTATGCCTACGTGGAAACCTTTGCCCTACGTATCTTTGTCGGAGCAGACAATGAGGACCGTCAAGGCCATGCGACGAGGTACGCATTCCATGTGCTGACACTTGCAGGGCCACAGCGCAAGCTTTTGCCGCGGCCTCCAAGTTTTTAGAGGTGCTGCGAGCCTTCGGTCCCTTGGACGACGACATACAGACCAAGATCAAGTATGCGAAATGGAAAGCGACGCAGATTCACAAGGCATTGCGCTGCGGCCAGCAACCTGCGCCTGGTCCCTCAGCGCCTCGCACGGAGGAAGATGAGGTGTTTTCCCAGCTCACAACGCCTCCGCCCACGGAGCCGCCCCCCACTGCACCACCGCGCGACCACACAGAGCCGTCGCTGCCCACTGTACCTACGAAACACGAAGGTGAAGCGCTACGGACAAACACACAAGGGACGTATGCACGCGAAGAGGCAGCAGCACCAACAATATCACCCACACCCCCCCAAGAGGAAGAAAGAGCAGACTGTCCCCTGTCGGTTCGAGACATTGCACACGTCCAAAAACTGTCGCGCTGGGCCTCAAGTGCACTAGACTATGAAGATATCGAAACGGCGCGCAAGCACCTGCGCGAAGCCCTCATGACGCTTGATGCTGCCGCCGCACAGCAGCCGTGAGCAGCCAGGCCTGGACGCTTGGATCCCACGTAGACGTACATACGGCGTTCCCACCCACGTGCTATATCACGTGATGTGCTCGGGCACGAAACCACCAGCTGGCAGGCGGTCGTGCGCCTCGTCCCGGGGAGACTGCCACCCATTAATTACGACATGATTGGGAAAGCCTCTGTGAACATGTTCCGCGGCGTCCAGCGCGCTGGTATGTATAGCATGATTGACCTGTCAGCTGGTGCCCGCTCGTTTTCGTCGACGGTCTTGCGCCGCAGCTACGACGACACCGTGAAGAACATCTACGTGAAGAAGGACTCGCCTATCATCTGCCAGGGTTTCACCGGTAAGACGGCCACATTCCACTGTGAGCAGACGCTCGCCTACGGTACCAACCTCGTGGGTGGTGTCTCTCCGAAGCGTGCTGGCCAGGAGCACCTCGGTCTGCCTGTGTTTGGTACGGTGAAGGAAGCTGTCGACAAGACCAAGCCTGATGCATCGGTGATCTACGTCCCCCCTGCTGGTGCTGCCGATGCCATTATTGAGGCCGTAGAGGCTGAAGTGCCTCTGATCGTGGCTATCACCGAGGGCATCCCGCAGAAGGACGAGATCCGCGTGGCCAACGTGCTGAAGCAGCAGAGCAAGTCGCGTCTGATTGGTCCCAACTGCCCTGGTGTGATCAACCCAGAGGGCTGCAAGATCGGTATCATGCCTGCTCACATCCACATGCCCGGCAAGATCGGCATTGTGTCGCGCTCGGGCACGCTGACGTACGAGGCCGTCAACCAGACGACGAACGTCGGCCTTGGTCAGTCGCTCTGTGTCGGCATTGGTGGTGACCCTTACCCAGGCTCCACGACCGTCGATCTCGTCAAGATGTACCTGGAGGATGAGCGCACGGAGGGTATCGTGATCATTGGTGAGATTGGTGGCAGCATGGAGGAAGACGCTGCTGAGTACCTCGAGAAGTACAACCTGACCCGCCCCAACCCCAAGCCCGTGGTCGCATTCATCGCTGGTCGTACGGCCCCTCCTGGTCGTCGTATGGGTCACGCTGGTGCTATCATTAGCGGCGGCAAGGGTGGTGCCGACTCCAAGGTCAACTCACTCCAGAAGGCCGGTGCCGTTGTCGCTGACAGCCCCGCTAAAATTGGCGAGCTCATGCTCCAGGCTATGAAGCAAGCCGGCAGGGCTTAAACGTGCTTGATACGCATACGTAGCACAACTAGTTTATCCGAGAATCACATCGTTTCTTTCCTCTTCGCGAGCCCAGTGACAAAAATCGTCCCATTTCTACTTACTCCACTCGTTGAAATTGGGTGGGGTCTTGGTTGTAGGCGATCTCATCCAGGGCCACGACGCAACTTTCCCGCACGACCCGCGGTGCCGATTCATCGAAAGCAAAGCGCCGGAGAATCTGAATCACCTTATCCGACTCCGATTCATTCGGCTCGCAGCCCTCTTCGAGAATCGCACCGAGTGCTTCGGCGGCCTCGTGACGCACCATTTCGTGCTCACGGTCATCATTGAGTACGCGAGCCATAGCCTGGATAGACGCTGGGTGGCACAGTTCACCAAATACAAAACATATTTCATGCTTGAATAGAGCGCTGTCATCACACAATGCCTCGATGAGCGCCTGTATAGCTGGACTTTGCGCAGCTTCGCCACCCTGCTGAACCGTATTCCGAAGCGCAAACATCGCACGGTAGCGCTCGAAGAGGCTCAGCGAGCGGTCCAACAGTGCCTCGCGGAACTTGGGAACATTTTCCAGAGTGTACACATTTTGGTCTGTGTCCTTTGTGCCAGCCACCCTCACTGTGGCAGGCGCCGGATCGATGGGCGCTGCTGCTGCACGAGCCGCACTCAGTGCGTCGCCATGCTCCTTCTCGCGCAGCTCCCTGAGCGCCTGCTCGCGCCGACCAGCTTCAGAATTGTCAAGCTCAATTTTATGAATAGCCAAATGGCACGTCTCACGGATCGATATGTCGTCATCGTGCAGGTATTTTTGTAGCACCGGCAGAGCGCTCGGCGAGGAAATAGCACCCATAGCCTCAGCAGCCTCATGACGCACCATCGCATGTTCCTTTTCATCGGAAAGTACTTCTTCCAGGCGCGGAAGCGCACGCGTATCCTTGATCTGACCCAACACATAGGCAAGCTCGTGCTTCAACAGCGCTGAGTCGTCATTCAGCGCCCTAGAAATGATATCAATCACGCGCAGGCGCTTTTCCTCTGACAGCGCCGCAATACCCTTGAGGGTAAAAAGAGTACGGAAGCGCACATCAAGCTTGACTGTGCCTGATGTATTGAGCAACGACGCCTCAAGAGCGTCCATGTCAGGCAGCATAATGGTCGTCTGGGGCAAGGGTCGCTGGGCGAGCTGACAAAACATGCAAGCCTTTTTTTTTCCGCCTGCACGTCACCTTTTTTGCACTTGACACAATGGCACGGACAAAGCGCGCCAAAGTCGTGTCGCTGACGCAGACCAAGGCCAAGACCCGCGAGCACAAAGAGAACCTGATCGAAACGATACGTGAGTCTGCGAATCAGTATGCATATGTTTGGATCTTTGCCGTGAGTAATATGCGGAATACATACCTGGGTGAAGTGCGCAAGCTGTGGACCGGATCCAAAATCTTTTTTGGCAAGCTGCGCGTGATTGCCAAGGCGCTGGGAGAGACGCCAGAGGAAGAAATTCGCCCTGGTCTAGGCCACATCGCCAAACGCTTGCGAGGCAACGTTGGCTTGCTCTTTACAGACTCTCCTCCTGCCGAAGTGCTCGATTGGTGTATGGACTACCGCCGTCTAGACTATGCACGTATGGGCAACCGAGCTACTGAGACCATTGAGCTTCCTGCTGGTCCCGTGTACTGCCGCACGGATCCTCCAGAGACGCTCCCCCACAGCATTGAGCCGCAGCTTCGTGCCCTCGGCATGCCGACCCAACTCAAGCGCGGTGTACCAACGCTCTTGGAAAACTTCGTGGTGTGCCGCAAGGGCGAAAAGCTCACGGCTGAGCGTGCACAAATTCTCAAGCATCTGATCGTACAAATGGCTCACTTTCGTCTGATTCCTCTGACGTACTGGTCGGCCGTTGGCGCGCCTGGCGACGACTCAGAGGGCGCTGTGGTCGATGTACCCGTGTCAGAAGAGGATCGCGAGCTGATCGAGGACTCGCGCACAGGAGGCCGCAAGGATCAGGAAGACGAAATGCCAGAAGACGAGATGGATGCTATCGAGGCTCGCGATCAGGCCATGATGATGCCACCAGGTTTGTAGAGTAGTTTCGTAGCGCAGATCCAGTTCCTACCTAATCGGCACGCCGTCATGCCGCTGATCCAAGTGCAGTCGGCGCCGCAGTGGGGACCGCGAATTCGGGATATCAATCGTAAAGTGTTTGTACTGGAAGGTATCCTTGTCATCCTTCACAAGCTCGATGTAAACTTCACCACTGGTCCATGTGCCTGGCACCGGCTTGGCTGCGGCAAAGTCGAGTGATGACATACCCACGGCGTCGCTCGTCTTGCCAATAATTTCGCCCACGCCATGCACGGCGCCGCGCAGTTTTCTTGTGATCCACCATGGCTGTGGGGGAAGCTTGGGTTCGGGAACCAAGGCTTGGTCTGATGAAGAGTCTGTTGGTTCCCGCGTCTGCTCTTGCCACCATACATAGGCCTTGTTTCCGCCCTCGATCGCCTGTGTCTTGAGCCATTGTGCGCCAGACACGATGGACGACCGCACAAACTGCCAATATCCAAGCGGCTTATCTTTATCACGAGATTCGATAAAGAAGTGAAGAAACATGGTTTCGCGACCCGACCTCGGGTCTATGAAGCGTGAAGAATGCACTGAATTCGTCGCATTGTGTGGGTGCGACGGCAGGTTCAGCGGCGAAAAGTCGCCATGAGCCAACGATGTGTGAAATCGGTACGGCTCCAGCAAGTGATCATGCACCTTGTCGCTTTTTTGGATCACCTTGCAAGCTTCATTGTAAATTACCGTCGGACTGTTGCGTGCAAACAGTTCGGACGTGAGCGAATATCCCACCACAAATGTGAGCAGAGCACCAAAGCTAACAACAAAAAAGCGCGTGGTGTTGACAGTCGCCCGCGCCGCTTTTTGCCCCCCACTAAGGTCGTGCCACTTTTTACCAAAGCCCGTCCATCTGTCGATGCGTCTGGTGCTGGCTGATGCCGCACCTTGAGACAGAGCCACACCAGCCAGACCTAGTGACTGCTCTGGAACACGCGAAAAAGCCTTTTTATTATTCAGAGACTCACTTTCTCGCAATAAGCGCAAAAGCTCAGCTTGCTCCTTGCTGATTTGTTCACCGTCGGAGGGACGCTGCTGTTGTTGCGACGCAAAATAGCGAATCAGCACAGGCGCACGAACTAAGCTCTGCCCGTTCAAGTTTCGGCTCAGACAAGCACCCGTGCGACTAGCAACACGCATTTGATACTTCCACATAATGCGAATCGTGATACTGACGGCCAAGATGTCGACGCGTGCATATTCTGGAACCTGATCACGCTACGCTTGCCCCTATCCAGATCACGTGCCAAATGACTGGGACGCACGACCGTAACCGTGGCCGTAGTTCGTCCCAGCAACAGCCGCATCGCAGCGTGTGCATCACGCATAAGCGCAAAATCCGAGCCTTTTGCTCGCAATTGCACATGTAGGGGACTTGGGTATCCGACATGTCGGACTCTTTGGTGGCTGAGAGAGCGCCTCAGTATCAACTATGTCGTGTGCACGCTGCACACGAGAGGCCTGTATGACTGGAGAAAAGAGTGCCGATACAGCGGGGCTATTGACGCCTGGCAAGGCGAAGAGAAGGGCGCCAGATGCGCATTGACATCCGCATCATACGTTACACTTTCAGGATAGGTGCATCCTATAAGACATGGCGCTGTGTACGCACACCTCGTTGCACAGCCACTGACGGCCTGCGAACACAATGGCGCTTTCGTTGATTATCAAAACTTTTGCTGTCCACGCCGTATAGCCACGGACGTCCACGTCCTCATCTGACGTAGCCTGTGGCTTGGGCGCAGGGAGCACACTGATGTGGAGGTCGTGAGGCTGTGCACACTTGCCGAACTGGCGGTGCAAACACCACAGAGTGTGGGGACGACGAATAGCACAAACTCAGGAGCTGCATTTTTTTTACGCCCAATTGTGATGCTTCGATTATGATTGGCTCATAATGGGCTTACGGTCATTGTCTTGTAAGCGCAAAAACACGCATATCTTTTTTTGGCCTAGCATAGACTTTTCACCTCAGGTACAGGCCCAGTGTCTATGCAGCAGGTTGAAAACGACAGAACAGAGCAAGAGCAGTAAGGAAAACAATGCACATATCTTTTAGCCAATCAAATATCCATAAACATATATCTCCACAAGCCATGTGATATGTAAGATTATAGCCTAACGCATGTACACCCTGCCCGTGCAGGAAAATACATATGATGGCGATAGGTGCATATATTCAAC
>ERZ501045.122-NODE-122-length-19445-cov-6.184322_pt1 | contig 19445 bp, 13 predicted proteins | sample MGYA00510870_ERZ501045 | MGnify/ENA primary metagenome ERZ501045 (study PRJEB25958, sample SAMN03398505) | human skin metagenome | study: EMG produced TPA metagenomics assembly of the Human Skin Microbiome Metagenome (human skin metagenome) data set. | reverse complement strand
TCGAGCGGTTGACGAGGTCGTTGCTCATCTTCTCGAGGCTCTTCACGTTACGCGAAGTGAGCGTGATGCGGATCTTGTGCAGCTTCACGGGGGCGGGGGCATCGACTTCCTTGTCCTTGGCGACGTAGCTCATCTTGTAATACGATTGGGAACCAGCGGTGACCAAGTAAAGGAGAGAAGATTTTCAGTGCGCTTGCCGTTTTGACGTGCAAACAGATCACGTGGAATATAGTCACGTGTGTGTCGCTTGGTAGGTACATCGCGCTCATGGCTTCTGGCTCTCACCCGTCGGTGTCTGTCTTGTCCGCTTTGATGCGCCATGTTAGTCCTACTTGTGATGTGCCCAACGCGAACAGAATAAGTAGTGCACTTCCCCCGATGACATGCGAGGAAAGTGAATAGTCTGGTGTGCTTTTTTTCTTTCATCATCTGTTGTTCCGCATTCCGCCACAAGCGTGTCTCGCACCTCTTGTGCGGATCTTCATAGATACGCGCGACGCCGCGTTTTTTCATCACCTTGTACCACGCCTTGGAACGGTGCTGAAACGACGGACGCCCAGCTGGTAGTGTGTGGAGGTAGTGCCGCTCCCTCTCCTCTCCATACCCTATTGGCCCCGGCACAGCGGCAGTGTGCGTCATGGCCGATGCACCAAAAGAGGCACAAGACATACATCAGAGCCCCGATTCAGATGCGAATGGTTCTGATCAAGTAGATGCCATGTCGGAGCGCCTCAGGCAACTGGATGTACACGAGCCAATGAGACTCAAGGAGGAAATACTCCGATTGCAGGATGAGCGCGATGGTCTAGAGGAGCAATATACGAGTCTGTTAGAGAAGCTATCGCAGATGCGAATGACGCTGGGTGACCGTCTCCAACAGGATGCAGAAGAGCTAGATCGGCGAGACCAGCAGATTGAGCAGCTTACGCAGCAAGTATCGGATCTCGAGGCGCGCATTCACACGCTCAAGGAGGAGCTGGGCGTTTCGAATGACGAAGCACGGCAACTGACGCATGAATTGGAACAGATGCGTGCTCAGCTATCGAATACGACGCAGAAAGAGACTGCCGAGCTACATCGGCTAGAATCGAGATGCCGCGATCTTGAGAATAAGGTGCACGCGCACCGTGTGGATGTGGACCGTTTAGAAACGGTTTGCACTGAGGAGCGGTCGCTGAAGGAAGAGTGTCAGGTACGTGCCAGGCATGCATCCGAGACTCTAGACCATGCTCGGTTGCGTATCGGGGAGCTGGAGGCGGCCGTGGAGCAGGAAAAGCAAGTCGCGCGACAAATGCAACAGACCCTCGAAGAGCTCCAGCATGCGCAAGACGACGGCATGCAACGCAGTGTGAGTGAATTGCAACAGCAAGTGGATGAAGCCGAGTCTGAAGTCGAAAAGTACAAGCTACAAGTCCATTCGATGGAGTCTATCGTGGACGAGGCGCAGCAGGCGACGAGCAAGTGCCGGGACTTGGAGCAGGAACTGAAAGAAAAACACCTATTGATTGGCAAGTTGCGGCATGAAGCGGTCATCTTGAATGAACACCTGAAGCATGCCTTGGGCCGACTACGACGAGATTCGCCTGAAGACTACATTGATCGGCGACTCATGTCGAATCTACTATTGCAATTCCTCTCTACGCCGCGTGCAGATACAAAACGCTATGAGATGCTGCGGCTGATAGCCTCTATCCTACAATGGGACGATACCGAGCGTGAGAAGGCGGGCCTTCAACGCCAGCTTGACCGGTCCCAGAGCTCTTCCTATGGATTTTGGGGGTTTGGCGGACGAGACACGAGGTCGCAGCGAGATACCGGCGGTGATGAGTCCGTGTCGAACTTGTTTGTCGAATTTCTGCTTTCTGAGGTGGAGCGAGGAAAGACGGACCGAGCGCCCGGTGCGCCGACTTGAGACGACGCAGGCGGCTGTGTCGCTCGGGCCATTGGTAAAATCGGCCCTTTTTTTGTGCACGTGTGAATAGAACGAGTGGAGCTGACCCAAGGTAGCTAGCAAGGCGTCCCATCAGCCCGCCCCGTGCTCGGTTCCTCTGCCTCCCTTGCGATTCATGCGTTTCGCACTCTTTGCCACCGCTGCGCTTGCCGTCTGCGCCGCTGCGAACGCTGTGGCGCCGCAAAAGCGGGGCGATCATCATATCAAGTCTACCATTTACGTACGTGCCGCTCCACTCACTCGGTAGCTGATCCGTCACGGCGAAAAGGTCGATGACGACACTACAGGTCTGTCGGACGCGGGAAAGAGCCGTGCCAACTGCATCGTCGATATTTTCTCGCAGAGTTCGATGAAGCCTGACTTTATTATGGCACAGGACTACAAGTCCAACGGCAAGCGCATCCGCCCCTATGACACGGTCAAGCCACTCGCTGATAGGTTGGGCCTTGCCGTGGACCATTCATGCGACCGCGATGACGAGGACTGTGCGGCAGATCTCATCAAGAGGGCCGCAAATAATGGTGCGAGGCGGATCCTCGTGTGCTGGGAGCACAAGGTGCTGAGCGACATTGCCCACAAGCTCGGTGTGGACGACCTCGACTACCCCTCGGACCGCTTTGACATTGTGTTCCAGATGTACAACGGCGAGATGCAGCGCATTTTCTCGGAGGAATGCCCGGGCCTCGATGACAAGTTCCAAGGCTGGACAGGCAACAAGGACTCGGACCTGATTGATGACGATGACTGGGCCGATGGCGCTGGCCACTAGGTAGCTGCTCTGTAGCGCATCTGCTGAAAGAACTGGGCGAGTGCGCGAATGCTCGAGCCGAATCGGTCATGCACCCGCACCTGCGAGCGAATCCAACCCGGAAGCCGGGATTGGATCTGCTCTCGGGCATACCGTCGATCCAGCAGGAGAAAGGCCGCATAGTCCGCGCGGTGCCGAATCGCGCGGCCCATGGACTGGTTCACAGCGCGCATGCACATATTGACGTACATATCCCGTCCATCCTCACCTGCAAATGCCAGGCGTTCGGCCAGTTCCCTGCTTTTCGCATGCGGAAATGGCAGACCAATCATGACGACGCACCGCGCGAGATCGTCCTGGAAGTTGATGCCTTCCGATAGCTTGGCACCTACGACGGCGAGCAGCACGGCGCCTTTCGGCGAAGATGGCGGAGGATCTGCGATGGTGGCCGCATACTGCTGCAGGACAGCATCTACGTCCTTGGCGTCCTTCGGCTCAATGAGCACCTTTTTTCGTCGCGAGAGTCGTTCCAACGCATGCGTATGTTGCCAGCGCGCCAAAGCTGCATCCAGTGTCGCATAAGATGGGAAAAACACCACCATACCATGCGGTACAATGTTGGTATAATTGCCGAGCGCCACGGCGAGCTCGTCGAGCAGGGCCGGCTGCTGCCACGACGCATGCGTGAATTCCAGCGTCTGGCCCTTCGGCCCGAGTGGCACGACGGCGCCCATGACATGCGATGATGGCACAATATGGCCACATGAGAAGGTGGTGAATCGGTCGCGCGGCACGAGCTGCTCAAAGTCAGACATGGGCTCCATCGTTCCACCTGCCAGAATGATGGCTCGCGCGCTCGACACGATCGGCTCGAATGCGTCACGGGGGTCCAGCAGTAGGTACTTGAAGCGCACACCTTGCATCTTATCGACCGTCACCAGGACTCGCCCATTCTTTGCGCGATTACATAGCGCCAGCAAAAATGCCTCCAAGGCGTGCATGGCCACTGCTCGGTGCGCAGGTGCTGCATGGGTCTCGAGCCACACTTTGTCCGCATACCCGCCCATCTTGCGCGCTATTCGCGTGTCTTTGAGCCAGCGCTCCAGGCGCACGAGGTTGATTTGGTCCACCGACCCTCCCAGGCGCGACATAAAGTCCGGGAGCGAAAAGGTCTGGGATTCGGTCAGCTCGACACATAGCCCCTGCAGCGCACGCAGCAGCACCTGAAGAATGCGCACCTGCTCCTCGTTGGTGCCTCGGAGTCGCATCGAGAACCGGCGCAAATACATCTCAACTTGCTGGACGGCCTGTTCAATCTGGGCCTGCGTGAGTTCGGCAGCGTACGTGGCCAACAGAGTATCGATGAGATTGTGTGCCTCGTCAATGATGACGACGCTGCCATCAAGCGCCAGCTGCAGTGCCTCTCGAGCATCACGCAGAAGGAGCAAATTGTACGGCAGCGTCACCAGCTCGGCATGGCGTGCGCTGTGTCGGGTACCAAAGTACGGGCACATGTGCATGTCCTTTCCGAGCTGCACGAGGTCCTCCATATCCTGGACGTGAGCCAAAGCATGATCTCGGTACGTGTCGAATTCAGCACGCCCCACAGGATCGCTCTGTGCCGGCAGGTAGGGGCATCGCTTGCCTTTTTTGCCCTCCATGAGCTCGAGACACCGCTCATTCATAGCCTCCGTTCCGAACAATGCTCCGATCCGACGCACATCGTGATGAATACACATTTGCTTGCGGCTGCCGAGGCTCACGCACCGCACAGGCTCATCCCCTTGGCCATACGGCGTTCGCTTTACTTCGTGAACCAACTGCACCAGCTGACTATGCGTCCGACTTGCGTAGAATATCTTGGGCCGCGTCTCGTCGTCACCTATGTTTGGTGCACTCCATTGCGACTCATACGTGTGCATCATCGCTCGTACCTCGGCAGACAGGAACGAATCTTGGGCGTCATGGTAGTCGTTCACGAGAAACTCGTCGTCCGACAAGGTATCTTTTTCGCGCCTCGCGCGCTTCTGGGTGACGGGTACATGCTTCCGAGCACTGCGTGCATGCTGCAATCTTTCACGAAGCTCCGTCTCGTACGCTTCGATGGCTTCGCGCTGCTTGGCCTCCTCGTGTGCCAAGACCCACTCAGGCTCCGCATCCTGGCTGTCGGCAGTGACTGCCGCCCTCTGCCCCCATATGTGTCGCTGTCGATGCATACGGAGCCATGAGAGTGCACTGCAAAGCAGACTCAACGTCTTGCCTGTGCCCGTGGGACTCTCGAACACGCCTACCTGACCATGCTCCACGGCCTGGAATACAGCCGTCATGAGGTCCAATTGGATACGGTATGCCGTCTCATACGGAAATTGGAAGGCCCGCGATCGCACTGCATCGTTCTCACCAGCATCATGACCTGGAACGGGCAAGACTAGCGCTTCCCTCGCCGACGCGGTCGGCACGGCCAACTCCATACATGCGTGTGGCTCAGCGTTGGGACCTATCTCCACGTGGAAAAAAGCGCATGGGTTGTTTCCGCGTCTATCAACTAGGTTCAGAGGGGGCCATGTGGCCTCAGCCAAATGTACATGTATTTTATTCATCCTCGTTACTCGACAGTGACACTCTTGGCCAAGTTGCGCGGGAAGTCCACGTCAATGCCGTTCGCCGTGGCAAGGTGGTACGAAATCAGCTGGAGCGGTAACACCGTGATGAGACCTTGAAGACAATCGACCGTCATGGGAACACGCAGCACGCGAGCGTCGTTCGGCAGGTTTGTATCACCGTCGTTGCAGATAATAATCGGGCGGCCGTTGCGCGCCGACACCTGACTCAGGGCCGTCTGCACCTTGGGGTACAGCGAATCCTTGGTCATAATCAGAATCACAGCCATGGCTTCGTCAATAAGGGCCAGCGGACCGTGCTTCAGCTCACCCGCCAATATGCCCTCTGAATGCATGTAGCACACCTCCTTGATCTTCAGCGCACCTTCCAGACACGTAGCGTGCTGGTAGCCACGGCCCATAATGAGTAGCGACTTTTCGTTCACCAGCGTGTTGTATCCCAAGTCCTGGAACTGTTTATCGTTCGCCAACACCGCGCGGATCTGATCCGGCAGCGCGTGCAGGCCGTCGATAATTTCGTGACGACGAGCCATCTTCGAGATACGATCCTCTGACAGGTGCACAGCCATCATAATGAGGGCAATATACTGCGACGTGTAAGCCTTGGTCGATGCTACACCAATCTCTGGGCCAGCATTGATGTGCACACCACAGTGAGTTTCACGCGAGATAGTGCTGCCAACCGTGTTCACAATACCGACGCACAGGGCATCACGGCCCAGACAATAGCGCATGGCCAGAATCGTGTCAGCCGTCTCACCCGACTGCGACACAAACACGCAAACGTCGTCACGGAAAATCGGCGACTTGCGATCCAAAAAGTCGGACGCCAATTCAATCGAAACAGGAATTTCCGTCAGCTCCTCAAAGATCGCACGCGTCGCAAGGCAAGAATGGTAACTCGTACCGCAAGCAATGAACACAATGCGTCGGCAGCGTCGAATCACGCTCAGATATGACATAAGTCCACCGAGGCGAACCTCACGTGTGTCAAAGTTGACGCGACCACGCATGGTGTTGACCACCGACTCGGGCTGCTCGTAAATCTCCTTTTGCATAAAGTGGTCAAATTGCCCCTTCATAATTTCTGCCAGTTCCATCTCCAGCGTTTCGATCGAACGAGTAGACGACAGGCCATCATTGCGCCGCAGACGGTGGATATGCAGCTCGCCGTCAGCAATATGAGCAATGTCATCATCCTCCAGGTACAGCACGCGCTTCGTATGCTCAACCACAGCCGAAGCATCCGATGCAATGAAAAACTCAATGGGTTGCGGCATACCATCCTCCGACAAGAACGCGCGCGATTGAGAGCGGATGAGCTTATCGATGCTAGCAGGAGCCATCGGGGCCTGAGCATTCACCTGATCAAAGTTAGGTGGTGAATGTAGGTTGGGCTCGTTGGAATACTCGTCACCCTCCAGGGGGTTGCCAAACTGGACATCGACCGAGTCTACCTTGAGCTTTTTCTCCGTCTTGACACCAATGAGCAGGGGTGAGCCGCGTCGAGCTATGACCACTTCACCAGGGAAGTGAACCGATTTGAAAACAAACGAAAAGGCACCCTCAAGCTCCTTAACGGCACAGCGCACCACAATGTGAAAGTCGGGCTTGCGGTTCTCCGGATAGCTATCCCAGAAGTACTTGACAAGCACAGCCACTGCTTCGGTGTCTGTATCCGTCTCGAACTTGTAACCACGCTTTTCGAGTACCAGCCTCAGCTCGCGGTAGTTTGTGATGATACCATTGTGTACCACAGTAAACTCACCCCTTGGGTCACTTTTGTGGGGATGGCAGTTGAGTGGTGAGGGTGTGCCATGAGTGGCCCAACGAGTGTGGGCCATACCAGCGTGCGACACGAATGTGCGATCCATGTCCACAGATGATTCAGATATATGCTTGCGTAGAGCGTTGACCTTACCGACCTGCTTGAACAACAGCGCTTCTTTCTCGCGGTCACCGTCGACACTTAGGCCTGCGCTATCATAACCGCGATATTCCAGTCGAGAAAGGGCATTGAGAAGCACATCAATTATGGTTCGGCGGTCCTAACGATGTTAGCATATCGAAACGAAGTAATACACACCTTTTCTACGAGGTAATTCACGTAGGCGAAAATACCACACTGCACGGGTTAGTTTGCTGTTCTTTTGCAAAGCACGGGGCTTTGCGTGACATCTTTGTTTATACATACCATGTTTTGTACAACACGCTTTCAGTGGTATGATTCAGTCTCTTGGTCCTTTACACTTGCTCAACAGGAGCAAGGCGGGCTGGGAGTGAACCTGAGTTAAAGAGGCTGAAAAAGCCGGTAGAGGCTTGCCCGTTTCGCAGGTGACGCGTCCATTGTGGAACAGCCAGCAGCCTTCGTTGGGCGCCAGCCACTCGACCTCCACATGCTCACATGTTCACATCAGCCCCCCTTACGGATCTATCTTACAGTATTCCCTTGTTTGTGATTCTTGAAGTCACATGTGATTGGCTATATTTATATCACAAATCCCATGGCTTATCTACCACGCAGCAAAATTTAGCATCAACACGTGTGTGGCGCAGCTTGCATGCAGTTTCAATGAATCCAATGCACAATAAGGGGGGTCCTTTTGGCACTGAGGCTCCGCGTTTACGATAAATATTTCCTAATGATGCGCAAGCACGCACATTCCTTGGCCTATTATGGAGAGGAGGAAACGCTTGACATATTACATATGCAGGAATGCGATATAATTGGACGAAATACATAAAGCCTAGCTTGCCCACTCGAAGATAGGTGGGTAATCGTGCACGGATCGTCCGTTATTGCTGAGGCGCCTCGTCGCGATGCTGACAATGTCTGTGCTTATCATTGTCATCATAGCGTGATTCACGTCGCAGCGGAGAATAATCGCGTGCAGAGGTTCGCCTATGCTGCGAATCATGGCGATGGTGGCGATGGTGACGATGGTGACGATGGTGGCGGTGCCGTCGTTCTCCTTCTGCCGTTGGCGTGGAGGGGGGGTATCGTCGCTTGCTAGCGTCTAGAGGCTCAGCATTTGCACCCGTCTGCGCAGTTTCATGATTCTGTGGCTTGTGACCCAACATTTGCTCCATAGCTTCGCGCTCCGCAGCTTTTAGTTCTGAAAGTTCCTTACTTCTTGCTTCCTTGTCATTAGTGCTCGCATGATCCTTTGAGTTTTTGCTGTACCATAAGATGTCGCGGCCCTGGGCCCATCGTCCACGAGGCGCCGCCACCGAATTGCCTAAATAATTCTCGCGGTGCTTGTCTTCTCTCACCACATCCCAAGAAAAGTCTGCTTGGCCACCACGCGTACCACCACGACTGTAAGAGTCAGCTATGTCTGATTCATACGCACCTGGATGTAGCGTACATGAGCTTGATGAACCGCAGGCGTAACCGTCGTCCGGCTATCACGCCTATTTCGACGCGTTTTCTCTTCGGCCGAGAAGCTTATCCAACACTGGCCACCTGTCGAGACGCGCGTCGCCTGTTGGTTCTCGTAACACGCTTCCCTACGCTGTGGCGCATGGCCGCCGCGCGCACAGAAGAAAGGCACAACTTGCCTGATACCCCCAAAGAACTATCCATCCAATTTGATCACACGGAGAAATCTCGTCAGACATGCGATGACTCCATGATCGACGCGTTATCCACGCACAAAAACCAACACACATTTTGGCGGCGTTATAATAGCTGTACATCAGTTTTTCCAAACTTGAAGGAGTCGAAAAAGGACCAACCTGATCCTTGGGATGATGAAATTGATTTTTTTGAGACGTTGGATGACTCGGCATGGCAATTGCTGGACGAGACGTCCAACAACAGCATGAGCTCTTCTGATCCTATTGAGGGTGTGAATGTGCCATGCTTTCAAAGGGCCAGCGGCAAACGTATCGCGCGTCCAAATGCAGAAGCTATGAAGCAAGCTGCCAAGCGGCTCCGACTCGATGAATGGGACCAGCCAGATACCCCCTCCGCTAAGGCAGATACTTTCTCGATACCCCAACAGCAGGGCCACTTTGTTCCCTTCACAGTCGTCGCTACACCACCACGACCTCGAACGCCACTTGCAAAACCGCCCATGAGTAGGCGATGTTTTAGAAGTCCACTACGTCCTATCACACCACAACCCAAGCAGATTTCCGTGGGTCTTAACCCACGTACGTACAAGTCGGGTCTTTTGACGCCCCAAGGCCGTCCGCCCTTCATATCGCCTTTCAAAAAGGGTGTCAGTGCTACGCCATCGACTTCTGCGAGTCATGCATCACCTCCTATGTTTATTCTCAAGGCGCCTGAAAAACGTATGTCTTACAAAGATGCTGGCATTATACCTTCTTCGCGAAGGCCTCAAGCATCGTCACACATCCTGCGCATTCTGCAGAATCCAACCCAAGCGGCACAATACGTATTTCATGGACAGCATCATATACTGGGCCCATCAGAAGCGTTGGAGGAGCTAGAACGTCTTGGTGGTTCGCGCCTCACTCTCAAATGGGTCCGGCATCACTGGTCATTGATCTTGTGGAAGTTGGCGGCCTATACGTATTGGCGCCCAGATATTCATGTTTGGTCTTTTGGAGAGTGCTTACGCCAATTGCGCTACAGATACGAGCGTGAATTTGTGCGCAAGCATAAAAGTACCATCAAACAGATTCAGGAGCAATTGTCCTCTTCTGCACGATGCATGGTGTTATGCGTGCGACAGATTCTTTTCTTTGACGAGGACGAGGGGACGTCGCTGATGCTAGAGCTATCAGATGGCTGGTACTGTATCCGAGCAGAAGTTGATGAACCGATACGTCGTGCTATACAAGCTGGTAAACTGCGTGTGGGGCACAAGTTGGCGCTGATGTGCGCCAAGCTACGCTCGTCGGGCGAGCCAACGGCTGTTCTCGATGCACTATATACTGCCGACCTGCAGCTGTATGCAAATTCTACAACACTTGCGCCTTGGGATGCAAAGCTCGGCTTTTGTGGCGGTTTATTTGTGTCAAGTTTATCGCGGCTTTTGCCAGATGGTGGTGTGGTGGGCCGCATTGATGTTGTGATTGAGCGTGTATACCCTACAGGCTATATCGAAGGGACGATCGATGCCCGAGGCACGGTTCAGTTTCATGGCCAGCCACAGTACAGTGCTGCTGAGGAAGCTGAGCGAGAGGCACGGTGGAATGAGCAGTATGAAGCAGCGAAAATACAGCTGAATGCACGTGTCAAGCGCCTTAACAAGGCAGCCACCTGGCTTGAGACCCAAGTCGAATCGGCTCATGAAGACAAAGATATGCATGCGTATATCCATGCGCTCGAAGAGCACGACGATCCATCTGCGATTCTGCGCGATGCGCCTCTATCAGGAGTACTTTACGCAGTGCAAGAACGACTGCATGTCCTGAGCCAGCCCAGTTATGAGGTTCTCCCACCACGGCATACGCGTTCTTTCACGATTGTGCGGGTGCGTGAGGCGCGTCCGACGCGTCGAGAGAGCGGGCGTACTGTGCAGCTCACGGTCTGGAAGCATGAAGGCACACCCTTGATCAAGGAAGGCTCTCGCTACGAGGTATGTGTACTCCTACTTACTTGTAGATCACGCATCTCATTCCTACGCAGCAACGGTCATGGCGCCCTCGTACTTATGTTGCGGATGCATTTTTGTCTACGACCCGCGATACACAATGGTACGTCCGCGGCACTTCGGGAGTATCGACCGAGCACGGCGGTGGATGCTAGTCGAGTGCAGTAGGGAGCGTATGGCATTGGTGGAGCCGAGCGTAGATGTCGAACTTTATCACGTGACATGCATTGCAACGCGTGGTGTGCAGGAGAGAGTTTAGTGTTGTGTTGGTTTACGTAGGCGCTGGGCCGCAACGCTTGTATACATACGATTGTGTTGATCCTCTTGTGGGAGTACTGAACAGCGGGACTTGCACTCCCCTGACCTAAAGAGACAAATAAGACGATGTCTACGGACGTGCCTCGTCATATTCGGGAGGCGGCCGTGCCGCTGCCGATGGCGCCGCGCCGCGCTGTGTTACAGAGTCTGTCGACCCAGGAAACAGTGCCTGTGCAGCGTCACCAGACCGACGCCCCCCTGTACAAGTTGAATGAGAATGGTCTGCATACAGAAGCACAAAAGGTCGTACAGGATCGCATCCGTGAGCAGCAGCCCCGTGTCCAACGTGACCATTTGGCCCCGTTGGAGGGCCTCCGCAATGTCCCGCCGTCCGGTGCGCAGCCACCGATTGCGAAGGAGACAACGAGCAAGAAGCCACAGCTTCCGACGCCACCACGGGTGATTGTCGACCCAGAGGGCCAGCAGTACGAGCGCCATGCCATGTTGGGCCAGGGCGGCTTTGCTCGCGTTTACCACGTCACCAACAGTCGTGGGGAGGACAAGGCGTTCAAGGTGATTGCAAAGAGCGCCATTATGCAGTCTAAGAAGAATCGCCAAAAGATTCTTGCGGAGATTATGATTCATAAATCGCTCAAGCACGTTCACATCGTGGCTTTTGAGGACGTGTTTGAGGATGCTGAGAACGTGTACTTTGTGCTCGAGCTGTGCCATAACGGCAACATGAATGACATTGTGAAGCGCCGTGGCCCATATCTTGAGAGCGAGGCGCGTTACTTTATGGTACAGATCCTGGCGGGGATTCAAAACATGCACAACAACTCGGTGATCCATCGCGACCTTAAGCTCGGCAATGTGTTCCTTGACAAGGACATGCAGGTCAAGATTGGAGACTTTGGACTTGCTGCGCTTCTGAAATATCCAGAGGAGCGGAAGAAGACGGTGTGTGGCACGCCGAACTACATTGCGCCTGAGATCTTGTATGATCAGGGCGAGGGCCACAGCTTTGAGGTGGACATTTGGTCCGTCGGTGTGATTTTGTACACGCTGTTGGTCGGCCGCCCGCCTTTTCAGACAAGCAATGTGCAAAAGATCTACGACCGCATACGCCGCAACGAGTACGAGATTCCGCCTGAGGCGAACTTGTCGCCTGAATCGAAAGAGCTGATACGCCAGATCCTCTCGCAGCGCCCGTCCGAGCGTCCCTCTCTGCATGAAATTATGCATCACCCATGGTTCCAGGCGGGCACCGTGCCTCTTAGCGTGCCATCGTCAGCCGTCTACCATCAACCTTATATCCCTACCCTCTCTGATGCCGAGAGCCGACGAAACTTTGAGGAGCTCAAGACCCGTGCTCATTGGCAAAGCGAGGAACAAGAAGCCGCTGCCCTGGCACGCACGCCGCCACGCAGTGCGCGCCAGGAAATGTGTGCGCTCGAGGCTGCCGAAGAAGATCGCGATCGCTTAGACCGTGAGTCTCAGCGCGCGATTGATCCGGGCAGTCCCATCTCGACGCTGCTGAAGGTGGGCCGGCAGCCGCTCGTGAGGGTGCCACAGGCCACAGGCGGTAGCCTCGCCTCCCGAATGCAGGACATGCAGCTACAAGACAAGGAGCCACAACGCGCCGTGCCGCGTCGTCCACTGACGGCGATGGAGCTGACGGAGCACTACCTGAGCCAAGCCTTGGCACATCTGGATCACGGCATCGTCGAGCCGATGGTGCCTGTGGATCCCAACGGCGACGTCGTGACGGTGCCGCTGCCGAACGTCATTGATGGTGAGCATGGCCAGCTGCGTCTGAAGCCGGATGCGCCGCGTCTCTTTATCATTTCGTGGCTCGATCACTCGGAAAAGTACGGTCTGGGCTATGCACTGTGCAACGGCACCGTCGGCGTGCACTTCCGCGACTCGACGAGCATGGTTCTTGCTCCTGCTCGCCAAGCCTTTGACTATGTATACACGGTGCGGCAGCGCACGGCGCACGAGCGGCACGACCAGCTGCGGCGGGAGAACTATGCGATGCCGCCGTCGCTCGGCCAGCTTGAATGGCTGCCGCATGAGCTCGTGTCCAAGTTCAAGCTGCTGCGCTTTTTCGAGAGCGAGATCATGGAGCGCCTGTACGGTGCCGACAGCCCGCTCACGTACGTCGACGAGCAGGCGACGTCGCATCTCGGCTTTGTGCACAAGTGGTACCGCTGCAAACAGGCCATTGTGTTCCGCCTGAGCAACGGCACTGTGCAGTTCAACTTTTACGACCACACCAAAGTGTTTTTGTCGTGCGACGGCCTCGTCATCTCAGCGATCGAGCCTGTCGACCGCACGGACGGCGTGCCCATTCTTCGCACCTGGACGCTGTCGGAGCTCGTGGCGATCGCTCATCCGAGTCGCTCGGCCACCGAGGCGGCCGCGCACGAGGCCGCCCAGTTCCCGACGTATTTCCAGACGAAGCCCAGTGAGCGTCGCTTCGTGCGCCAGGTCCTCAAGAAGCTGCGCTATGTACGCGACGTGCTTCTGACGACCACCACCGCATCCACGGCCTAATTCCCTCCCTTCCCTTTCCCCCTGTTCCCCATATGATGTTGTAGGGTGCCGACTAATACGATCTACCTTCACCCAAGTGGGCCAGCAGCTGTTCGTAGACATGCCATGGCGTACGTGGATGCACGACGAGGCGCAGGTACTCTTGGCCGTCGTCCAGCGGCGCATAGTCGACGGCAAACTGGCCATGCGCCCGCAGCTGTGCGTGCAGAGCCCGCACCGACTGCTCGCGTGGGCGCACGCATATCTGCAGAAACAGCGGATCGGCATGCGGCCCCAGCTCGAGCGAGGGTATACGCTGCAGCCGCTGCCACAGGGCCTGCGCCATCCGCAGGCCCTGTGCAATATGTTCGCCCAGACCCTGTGTGCCGTAGCGCAGCCACACGAGGTAAAACTTGAGTGCGTCGCCACGCCGGCCGCATCCCAGCGTCTTGGTCGCCATGTCCAGGGCATCTTCTGCCGGTGCATGAAATAGATAGCCGCCATCGCTGTGAGATGGCGGAATCAGCACGCTCTTGTCATGCACGAGCAGGAAGGAGCATTGGTGCGTCACGCCCAGCAGCTTGTGCGGATTGATCGTGATGCTGTGCGCGTTCTCCAGACCCGCTATCACGCTCCGTGCCGGCGCGTCGTGCGGTAAAAAGGCAGCTGCGCCGCCCCAAGAGGCATCCACATGCAGCCACAAATCGTACTTGCGACACACCTCGGCGATCGCTGCCACATCATCGAACGCGCCCAGCACCGTCGTGCCGCTCGTCGCACACACGATCAAAGGCACACCCTGCGGATGCGCTGGGTCCGCTTGCATCTCGGCACACATGCGCTCCAACTCGCGCACGTCCATCCGACCGTGCTCGTCGGTGCGAATGTGCACGACGGCGTCCGTGCCCAGTCCCGCCGCGACGGCCGCCCGAGCGATGGAAAAATGTGCGTTCGTACTCGTGAGAATCGCAGGATGGGCACCGCGCTCTACACGCCCATGGTGCTCACGGTACGCCTTCATCAAGGCATAGATGCCGCCCCGGCGATACACGCCGCCGAACTTTTGCAAAAGGGCCACTTGCACGCCCAGGGTATTGGATGCCGCGCCTCCCGGCATCGTGATCCCATCTGCTTGCGGACCGTATCCCACGCGCTCGCAAATAGCTGCCGCACACTGCTCTTCGATCATCGTGAGGATCGGCGAGGCGGAGAACACATGGACAGAGGCATTCATGACGCCCAGCAGCATATCCCCCAGAATCGAAACGACCGCCGGCGCCGAATACAGCTTCTCAAGAAACCTATCCGTCCACGGATTCACACTATTGTACAGAATCGCACGCATCTTCTCCAAGAGGGAGCTCTCATCGACGCCCTGCTCAGGCAGACGCACGTCCATGGATGCCCGAAACGCATCCACACTGGGCCATGGCACGGCGCGTGCCTCTCCAGACTCACCATACGCGATCCACTCGGTCGCCGTCGCCAGGCACTGCGTGCCCAGCCGCTCCAGCTCTGCCGAGGCCGGTTCGCCACCCAGCGGCGTCATGCGTTCCGGACAAGCCGCGCCCCTTCTTCCCTCCACTTTTTGTTATGCAGGACGAGGGGCCTGCGTTTCAGGCACTGTACACCGAGCGCGCTCATGCGTTTCATGCGCAATGGCAGCAGGATATGCTGGCGCTTCTGTATGATCCTTCAGGCGCCGACATCTCGTGGCCGACGCATACCGCTCACCAACGTACGTTCGCTGGACTTACGCAGCCATCGTATATGCACGTATGCATGGCATCCTGCCACGCCTCTTATTTCCTCGTCGCAGGTGGCGTTGGTGGCGGCCCAGGCACCTTGATCCACCCATCCTACAGGCCCTTCTTGAATGGATGTACACGGGTCTTTCCCACCCACGCTTGGCCGATGATCTGAGCCGTGTAGCACGTGTGCCCCACGCTGAAATGGAAGCATGCTTGGCGCGCTCGTTCGATCAAGACGCGGAGCGTATCATGGCGTATGTGCTAGCGAGCAAGCCAACAAGCGACGTATGGCATCACATCGTTACCCACCGGTGGCCTCACATGCCCAGCGCACTCCGCCTAGCTCCCGCAGCCCAGCACCAATTGGAATGGCTCGTCTGCACAGGCCACTTGCATCCCTCCAGCACGTGTACGGCATCTGAGTGGCTCAGTCTGGCAGACGCCCTAGCTTCACACCATTGGCCTGAGGCAGCTCAGCTCATCGCAGCCTACGCTATGATCGCATGGGATACCCAGGCCTGCGCGCCTCTGGTCACCAAGCAGTACGTGCTGGCTGACACTGCCTTTTGGGAGTGCATGTCACAGTGCCCTCGTGGGGCTGCCTTGCTACCGACCATGCCGCCTACTTGGCAAGCTCACCTGCTATCTTGTGTCATGGCACATGCATCAGGCGATACCTGCCTTGCGTATATTGACGCCGTTCGGCAACATGGTCTTGATGCAGATCGCCTGTCCCTCGTTCCACTCACAACAGAGCCGAGGCAAGATGTGCTTCCCTCCGCTCGTGCCTGGCCTCACATTCTCGATACGTGCAGTCCCCTCCTGAGCTATATACTACACCTGCTCACATCGCGCCTCGACGTACACAATGCACCACGCATGTACGAATACGTTGTGGGGCACATTCTCTTGTCCGATTACGGCCCTATCCCAACCAAGGATGCCCTCCGTGTCGTGGAACGTGCGCAGCAGGACATTGTACAGTTCTTGCAGGCTCACTGGGTGCATGTGCGCGCCGCGCGCGGATTTGACACGCTCCCACGATGGTGCCTCAAAGAACTCAGCGACGAATTGGGCATCGATGCGCCTGACCTTACGCTCGACTATACGCCGACCTCCTCCGCCACGGTCAGTGATGCTCAAAGCACCGTTGGCATGACTAGTGCAGGGCTGAACACGACGCGAGCACCTACGCACCGCGGTCCCGCGAGTATGTATGCGGCTGTACTCAACAAGAGCGCTGCTGCACACGCCTCGATTAAAAGTCAAGCGACTGTCGCTGCGCGACGCGTTTCTGTTCCTGCGCCTGCCGCACGATCCGCGCGCACACCTGATCAAACTGTGCAACAAAGGGACGCAAGCTCGTTTTTTCCCACTCATTATGGCCCGACGCCTCGGCAACCTGATTCAGCTCTTGCAGTACCTGCTCGACGGTCGGTGCGGATGTCTGAGGATCAAACGACTGAATCTGCTCTAGCTCGAGCGGAACACAAATGCGGCCGGTCGACGGATGCACCACAAAAGGCGCCTTGAGCAAGTGGTTCTGCCGCTTCGATACCTCTGAATCGATGCGTGGATATGTGTACTGCAGCACGATATCTTCTAGCGCCGCCACCCACGCTGGTCGGAGGCGTTCCTGGGCGCGTGCGGCTACCTCCAGTACGTCATCCCATTTCTGCACACTTGAACGAGATGTGGCCCACTTAGCCTGCAGCTTTGCCAATGCCTCTGCATCAGACGCTGGCAGTAATGACAAAAGCACGTCAGAGCGCTCCTGTTCACGGAAACAGTCCTGGTCCTGCAGAACCAAATCCACAAAGGCGCGCTGTAGCAAACCACGATGCCTTGCGTGGGCTGTACTGCTTGTGGCCGTCAGAATGTCGTGACCCAACGCACGTCGCAGGCTAGGATGCAGCGTGCGATGGAAGCCGGGTGCGGACGCACCCAAGGACACCTTCTTGGCCTGATTGGCACTGCCTTTGATCACCTCGATCCAGCCGACGAGGGCCTTACGTGCATCGTCGGCCAGCACAAAGGCTTCCTGGTCCGATACCCAGCAGTGAATACCGCGCCGACCCGAATATACCCAGACGATATGCTTAAAGCCAAAGTCTTCACGTAGTGTCATGTCCAACACTTCGGCCGCCACCCCGATCCACTTCCAGCACCGATGGCAGATACTTTTATCGGAGCAGCACGTTCGGATTTCGTCATAGTCTGTCATGTCAATATCAAACACAAGCTCGCGCGCGACTGGTCGGAACGTGGCCTTTTGCATTGTCTTGCGATCCTTGGGCTTGGCGCTGTAGACCGGTCCGATCTCAAAGCGCGATGGGTTCAGTCGGCACACTTCTTTCTTCCACTCGTCCCACGTCGAGTAGCTCTGGTATCGTAGGTAAGCATTATTCTGAAGAGTGAGGGCAAATTCGCGGTGCGTAAAGTGCCGCGCGGGAGTAATATCACGATTCAACCACATGTACAAGGACTTGAAGGGCAAAATGCGGCGATAATACACCAGCAGCGCCATGGGATCAACTGAATCGTCCGCTTTAGATTGCGACAACATGGGCTCATCCATTCTGGACACGGCTTGATCCCACGCCTTGTCTTCTTCCATAGCATCCGAGGCTTCGACCGCCGCCATCGTTGCACACGCGCACCTCAATTACGGCGCAGGCCACGCGTCACGAAGCGCGCTCGGCCCACGTGGCTCCAAGGGCGTCCAGACGCCCCTCCTCCACCGACTGGTGTCGAACATGGCACGGTGGCATGCCACGCGTACCAAGATCCAGCTCAAGCTCGCGATTCAGCGATCGCGCATGCTACAGGAAAAAAAGACTGCACTGCATAAAAAAGTGCGACTTGAAATTGCGGAACTAGTTGAGCGTCATAAGCTTGAATCTGCGCGCGTCAAAACCGAATCGCTTATCATGGACGACATACATTTGGAGTTGCTTGAACTACTTGAGCTCTACTGTGAGACACTCTATGCCAGATTTGGATTGCTAGAAGGACGAGACAATGAGCCTGATGATGCGATTCGCGAGCCTATGATCGCAATTATCCATGCGGCTCATCGCACAGAGGTGAAAGAACTGCATGTGCTCCAAAACATGCTAAGTGCACGCTACAGTACCGAATTTTCCGAGGCAGCTTTACAAAATACAGAGAACTGTGTGTCGGAACGCATCACACGCAAGCTAGCGTTTCATCTGCCACCACCCGAAATGGTGGATGCGTACTTGAGCGAGATTTGCAAGGCCTACCAGGTACCCTTTGGACAGGCGCCGACGCCCCTTGATACCCTTTCGACCGACGCCGTCGATCACGACTGGCACACGTTGGTGCAGCGATTCGATGCATTGAAACGAACTCATGGATAAAAAGTGGTCTATGTGGCAATCGCACTACCACGCATCGCGGCAGCTTCTGCATGATGAGAGAGAGTCGAGGGCTGTGCGCCGCCAGACGATCGTGCGCGTGGCGTATCCGCAGGATCACGGATGACCATGGCCTCAGTATCGCGGCGATGACGTCGACGACGAGGTAGTGTGACAAACTTGGGCATCCGGCGACAGTCGAGGTCTGTCGACACGTTTGTCGAGCCCTGCAAGGCCTCAATCCAGTCGACAAGGTGGTGGTTGTTGCGCGTTTGAATCAAAAACTGGTTGTTCGCCACCTTGATGCGAATAACGCAAGGCCGCTTGGTATAATCTGCCGCATAGCCACACTGTGCTCCATCCATGGAGTAGGTGTGGAAATGATGCTTTTCTAGCATGTCGGCAAATCGGGTGCGTTCTTCTTGACTGGGCACACGTGGCGCATCGGATGGGGCATGATAGGACGCAAATGAGCGGCCCAGCTCAATGCCTTGCTTCACGCGCTCTTCGAGTGACATCGACAGCTCATCAACCGCAGCGTGGTTGTCATCCGGCACATCTTCCGCATTGCATGGATGCTTGTGCACAAGGACACCCTCACTGTTGTTCAAATTCCATGCGTGCGTAGGCG
>ERZ501045.105-NODE-105-length-21879-cov-5.760035_pt1 | contig 21879 bp, 14 predicted proteins | sample MGYA00510870_ERZ501045 | MGnify/ENA primary metagenome ERZ501045 (study PRJEB25958, sample SAMN03398505) | human skin metagenome | study: EMG produced TPA metagenomics assembly of the Human Skin Microbiome Metagenome (human skin metagenome) data set. | reverse complement strand
ATAGAAGAAAACACAGTTCAAACTCTCGAAGCAGTGGCTCGTGAGATAACGATACCTTTTCCGCGTCACACGCTCGCTGCATCACATGCTCAAGCAGCCAAGATTTGTCCAAACTCCATCGTGTTCTTTCCTCACCGTGCGCCTCGGGCGGCCAACTATGCGAAAGTGAAAATGAGGTGAATGCCAGCCCAGGTAGAGAAATTTCTTCTTGCAGGCGAGGATCCGTACGAAGTTCTCGTAACGAGGAACGTGCATTACGATCTGTCACCGGCGTGAACGAATCGCACGTGGCGTCGGCAGAGCGAGCGTCGATGCCAAACACACGATCGATGGTGCTTCGGCTGAGCCGTAAAAAGTGTGTTAAACGATGCCATAATGGGCTTGAATCCATGGGGTAAGCAGCCAGATGGCGATCCATGCTTTGGAGGTGATCTCGTGAGACAATCACAGGCGTTTCTGCACCTGTACCGGGCGCCGTCATCCATGTATCGGACGTTGCATCATACATGCGTACCAGAACGGTTTCTTCCTGAACGTAAAAGAACCAAATAGATCGAATACCCTCCGACAAGCCGTCGTGTCGGTCGCCGTCGTCCGCGGAGGCAGCCGCACTCTGCCATGCAATGCAGTGTATGCCGGGCGGAACAAGTTTGAAGCCCTCAAAAGATGTGTCTGTCCGATATGCATGCTGATCTATCGATATATACGAGCCGCGCGGCAAATTTTGCAGGAGGATAAAGGCATGACGAGCATACCAATCCGCCACCGACATGCAGGAGAGACGCGTCGATGACCGAGTGGAGGTGGCATCAGGCGGCCCCGGATCCTTGCAGGACAAAGGCGACCAGCGTGCGCGAGCGATTCCACGACGGGGGCGACGTAATGCGTGCGAGCGTTGCTTCTGACTTGGTGGGGCTAGTCTGCGTCAGTTGAGATAGAATGTGCTCCACGAGTTGGAGACGGCCATCGGCTTCTTGGCTGCCGGGCAAGGCACGTGGTGTGCCTGACTTGGCAGAGATTTCCACCCGCACCTGGTGTCCACGTTCCAGTTCACGACGCGCTTTGGAAAGCTTGTGGGAAAGATCATGGTCTGACACGTTCCAAGAAAGCGACAATGCCTTGGATTGTGTGCTGGTGGGCTTTTTTTTCTTCTCGCGTTGTCGCTCATATTCCATGCGCTTGTTAATCAGGCGGCATATGGGAAGATCTCGAAGAGACCACTCTTTCTTTTTCTGCTTAGAGTCGTCCATAGCGCCCTTTGTGACTTGCACAAGCAGGTATGCCTTGCGGTCGATTTTCGCTAGAATATCTTGGGGTTTGAACGGCCCTTGAAGTTGTCCGCTGGTCGGGTCGACAAGCTGAATGAGGGGGGCAGCAATTCGCTCATCGACAAGCTTGTCTTGCGCCGACTTGTCATTCGCCGCGCGGGGGGCTGCTGTATGGAACGGGAGGGTTGCGGCGCCAAGTGGTCCAGTGGGCCATTTGGCGCGCAGCGGTGTCATGCGGCCACGCAGAGTCGGCGACAGCAGAGCGAAACTCTTCATGCTTGAGTAGATCAAGGAAATAGAGAGCTTGTGGGTATGTGAGGTACTTGACGTACTGAGGCGCACGGAAATACTCGAGGTACTCTAGGTAGTTCAGAAACGCCGGATCGTCAAAGTAGCCTTGCTGCGATAGCTGGTGCAAGTAGTAGGGGTTGCTAAGCGCTGATAAAAACTCCAGATCCCGCGAGAACCGCTGTTGATTTGCCACGCGCACTGGATCCAGCTCGGTGCCCGTAGCCGTGTGGAGCATGACCAACGCCCTCCTCGCACGGCGCTGGCCGCTCTGGCCCCTGGCCTGCGAGCTTAATTCCTCGACAGCACCCACGGCCGCCCAGCGTGGAGCACCTACCTCGTCCTTGACGAGAACGCGATGCGTGGCGTCCAGGAGGGTGCGGCCGGTGCGCGCGCGCCTCAGAGATGCACATCGCAGAAGCGTTTAGTCCTGCGTTATATAAATGTAGTGACTTCAGCGATGAGGACGAGTCCGCGATGGTCGCAGGCGGCTAGCGCACCGAACGCCGTCCTGAGCTCAGCCACCACGAGTACCATGGCGCTGAGCCTTACGCGCGCAGCGCAGGTGCTCGCGCGGTCTGAGCTATCTTCACAAGAAAAGGAGCAGGATGAGTTGAAAGAGGATGCGCGCTTAGAGCCTGCGAGTGTCGGCCTGTTGGGCGGCTTTACCGTGCTACGTGCTCAGCTTCGCATGGTATCGGACGTGGCCGAGATTCCGCTGCCCACCTTGTTATCGCACTTTATCGGTGTGATTCTCAGCTCGAGAACGACAGGCGCTGTCACGCAAGCGGCGCTGGAAGCAGTGGCGGCGTTCCTGGACAGTGGCCTGTTCCGCACGTCGAGTATCGGACTGGAGCAGGCCGTGCAGGAGGTGGCGCATGCAACGTCTCACTGCCGCTTTGAGCCATCAGATGCAGGGAAAGATGAGGTGGTGCTGTTGGCAATTCTTGATGTTATGTATGCGCTGGTCCGTGGCCGTGCGGTGCACGACGACGACGCCAACGGAGAGGGGAAGCCGTTTGTTGATATGCTCGGCGACGAAAGCGTGTGTGAGCTCATGGAGACGTGCCTGAGCATGGGCTGTCAGACACGTCTTAGTTCGGCGCTGCGGCGGACGGCCGAGCGCAAGATGCAAGGTATGATCCGAGAGGTATTCTCGCGTTTGCAGACCATGCCACTCCAAGCTGATGAAGCATATACAGAAACAGGGCGTCCGCAGGAGCCAGATGTGGCAACCTTGATGGCGGACCGCGTTGGTGCTGACGCCGAAGACGACAAGCAACTGCGGATGGCGACGCCCGATCCCAAAAGTCGCTCAATCCCTGCAGCAGGGGGTGGGACTGAGCCCGAGGAAGAGCCGCTCAGGAACGAGCAGGAAGCATCAGAAACTGAGCGCGAGGCCCAAGGAGAGCCAGACGCGGACGAGCAGAGGGACGAAGAGGCTTTGGACAAGCCCGCCAACCCAGCGGCTGAGCCGCAAGAGCCGTTCGATGCCCTTCACCACGCGCCCGCTCCCGAGGCATCCAACGCGGAAGAGATGCGCACACCGACCGATGTGGACCGACGTACGCGATCAGCCGAGCCTGTGGTGCCGTTTGGCATGCCAGCGCTCAAAGAGATCCTGCGCGTCCTTATCTCGCTGCTGGACCCCGGCAGTGTGCGGCACACTATGACTATGCGCTTGCTGGGTCTGTCACTGCTGGGCAGTGTGCTGGACACGCATGGTGCATGGCTCGCGCGCTTTCCATCGCTGCGAGCCCTCCTGGGCGACTCTGCGTGCCGCTACCTCTTCCAGCTTGCGAATAGTGAGTATGGTCCGCTAGTCGCACACAGTCTGCGTGTGTTGCATGTGCTGTTTGTCGAGCTTCGTGGGCACCTCAAGATGCAGCAGGAACTGCTTCTTCAGTTCTATGTGCAGCAGCTTCGATCAGCTCAGACGTTGGTGGACAAGCCGTGGTCGGACGAAGAAAGCCAGCCCGAATCTCCCCCAGTCCTCGCCTCCTTCCACGCGAGCGCCTCGGGTGAGCAACGCGAGCTGTTTACCGAGGCCTTGTGTCTCCACCTTGCAGGGGATGACGACACCGCCGATCCGTTTGTGGTACTGTGGCGCAACTACGATTGCGATATGGACTGCGTGAATTTGTACGATCATGTCACTCAGTTTTTGTGCCGCGTTATTTTTGCGCAGCCGATGCCTGGTGCAGCGGCGATGGCGCCGCGCTCTTCACCGACCGGGCTACAGCTTGTAGCGCTCGACATGGTCTTGGGCATCGTCGAGCGCATGGCAGCACGGCACGAGTCCGACGGCACGGACGAGTCGGAGCTGCCGAGCACGCTGCGCATGCAACGCGAGCGCAAAGCGCTCTTGGCCGCCGGAGCTGCGGCATTTAATCATAAGCCAAAGGACGGCATTGCATACCTTGCGCAGCAGGCGCTGCTTGCACCGAGTGGTCGCGAGCGAGCACGCAGCATTGCGCGCTTCCTGAAAGACTCGCCGCTGGTGGACAAGCGTCTGCTGGGTGACTACATTTCGCGTGCAGAAAACGTGGATGTCCTGGCCGAGTATATGGACATGTTCGACTTTGGCGATTGTGACGTGGCCGAGGCTATGCGCGCGCTCTGTGAGGCCTTCCGGCTTCCTGGGGAGGCGCAGCAGATTGCGCGCATCACCGAGACGTTCGCGCGCAAGTACTTTGCGTCCAAGCCGCCCGGGATCCGGAGTGAGGACGCTGTCTACGTCCTAGCCTACAGTATTATCATGCTCAACACAGACTTGCACAACCCACAAGTGACGCGTCGTATGACGACGGCCGACTACCAGCGCAATTTGCGTGGTGTGAACGATGGCGCCGACTTTGATCAGGCGTACCTGGCGGCGATCTACGACGGCATCCGACGTCGCGAGATTGTGATGCCTGAAGAACACGCTGGCCAACTGGGCTTTGACTACGCGTGGAAAGAGCTGCTGCGTCGTGCGCGTGCCGGCAATACGTTGCATCTGTACACGGGCGCGGCTCTGGATGCCGACATGTTCCGGCACAGCTGGCGCCCCTTTGTGGCCAGTATCGTGCATGCATTTTCGACGCTGCAGGACGAGCACCTGCTGCACCGCGTCATTGCAGGATGCCGGCAGTGCGTTGTGTTGGCGCGGGCTTATGACGTGCCGGGCGTGCTGGACTACATGGTCGAGCACCTCGCGTCTGCGACGGGTTTGATGCCAGGCACGGAGCTGGACGATGCACGCACCGATGCTGTGGTCGAGCATGACGGCACGCGCCTCACTGTGTCGCCACTAAGTGTGGCTTTCGGCAGCCAGTTCAAGCAGCAGCTCGCGGCCGTGGTGCTATTTACTATCGCCCATGGCAGCGGTGCCTCATTGCGCTCGGGATGGTCCAGTCTGCTGGCCTGCATCGAGACGCTCCTGGTGCATGGCCTGCTGCCACGCGGCACAGCGCAGATGTATGTGGCGCGCGACACGTATGCGCCGATTCCCCTCACGGGCAAGGGTGCGATGGCCGCCAGTACAGCTCCTACCACCGCGGCCGCGGGCGGCCTCTTTTCCACGCTCTCGAGCTACTTTCTGTCGCCGTATCCCGCTGCCTCCGAGCCTATGCACGTCAGCGACGCGGATCTCGAAAGCACGCTGTGTGCTCTTGACTGCCTTGCGTCGTGCAAGATTCATCAGATGCACTCACACATCGCCGAGCTGCCAGACGACGCACTCGCCGCGTACGTCGCTGCCGTGTATGAGCGATTGGGCGCCTCAGTGCGGCTGCGCCCTGATTACAGTCCCGTGCCCGTGTTCTGGCTGGAGCAGTTGACCACGCTGGTGTGCACGCGCCCTGCGTGTGTCTCACAGCCGCAGGCACTGGATGTGCACCTCGCACGGATCAAAGAGGCGCCGCATATTCCGCCCACGGAACTCGAGAGGGCCACGTTGGGTGCGATGCGGATCGCTGCCGCTACGGACCACGTGCACGATGCGCTCATGGCCGTCCTAGATGCCCTGCGCAGCGTGCCGAGTACCTTGCATGCCACCGTAAGTGCCGCGTTCCTGACGGGCCTCGTCACGATCATCGAGCGCGGCATGCCGCCCGTCTCTGACGACGAGTGGCGAACGCTTCTGCATCTGGTGACGTCGTATGCACGCGTGCGCCGGGCGGCGACGGCGCGTGCAGCGCTGGAGCTTGTCGTGCACATGGTGCCGCAGCACGTCCAGCCCGTGACGTACGCGGCACTCGTCGAGCTCGTACGCGAGACGCTGTCAGACGCGGATCGCGCGATGTGGCACGGCGAAGACCACGCACCGCGCCGTACCCTGACCGAGAAGCGCGAGCTCAGCGATTGGATGGCGGCTGTGCACGCCGCGAGCCCGGCCGCCCTCGAGGCTCTCGCGCGCGTCCGGACACAGATCCCCCCGATGGTGGCCCCCGCGACGTGGCCCGAGTACTGGCTGCCCCTCGTGACGGCATTCGCGCAGCCATGCGTCAGTGTGCATGCCCCGACGCGTCACGCCGCCGTCTCGCACCTCCCGTACGTGGTCCTCGCACCCGAGATGCACCAGCACATCGATCCCGCGCACCTCGCTCCCCACATGGAGGCCATGTTTGGGCACATCCTGCTGCCCCTCCTCGAGACGCTCATGGCACCCGAGACGACGCGGGCCGATACGCCCGACAAAACGCCGCCGACCATCGCCGAGACACGCGCACTCGTGTGCCTACTGGTGATCCGCGCATGGGTCCGCAACGTAGGCACGCTGATGGACGGCGTGCCGAACGATGTGGAGAAACCGGCCGCCGCTCGTGTGCTGCGCCTGTGGATCGGTGTGGTGCACGCCACGGCCAAGCTGCTGCGCACGCCGCAGCCCCACAGCGAGGCGATCGACGAGCAGCTGAAGAACATGGTGCTGGTGATGCACACGGCCGGCCACCTGGTCGAGGGCCCGCCAGGCTCGCTCCGCCGTGCCCTGTGGGTCGAGACGTGGCGCCGCATCGATCCCATCCGACCGGACTTGCGTGCATCGCTGCAGCAGTCGACCGCACAGACCGACAGAGGAACATAGATTACACGCCTACGTACTCAGCAGCAGCCGCCGTTGTTCGTGGGCTGCACACTCTGGCCCTGGCCGACCTTGAGGGACGACTTGCCTGCACTGCCATTCTGCATCGCCGACACGCCCATGCGGTCCTTGATCTGCTTGGCCATCGTCAAGAAGGCCTGCTCGACGTTCGTAGCATCTTTGGCACTCGTCTCGAGGAAGGGAATGCCCAGCTCGTCCGCGAGCTGCTTCGCCGCATCAAAGTCGACAGCCTTGCTGCTTGTCAGGTCTGCCTTGTTGCCCACGAGCAGTTTGTTGACGCCCTCACACGCATAGCGCTCAATCTCCTGCAGCCACTGCTTCACATTCGCGAAGGTCGACTCATCCGTCACGTCGTACACGACAATGATACCATGCGCGCCGCGGTAGTACGACGAAGTAATTGTCCGGAACCGCTCCTGGCCCGCCGTGTCCCAAATTTGCAGCTTGACCGTCTTGCCCTCCAGCTCAATCGTCCGGATCTTAAAGTCAACACCAATCGTAGATATATACGACTCCGTATACGTGTCGTCGGCAAAACGCAGGAGAAGACACGACTTACCCACGCCCGAGTCACCAATCAGCAAAAGCTTGAACAGATAGTCGTAGTCTGGGGACAGGCCCGTCATGCTATGCAGTCGAGAGGAAAAAAGAGGCGGTGCGACGGCCGCCGCCGCGTACGTGGAGCCACAATCGTGGATGTATGCACGACGCACGCGTGATCCCTAGGCTGACACAATCTTACGTATGTGCCCTGTCCCCCACACCGCTCCCTCGTCGTGGCCGCGTAGCTTCTCCGAACCCACAATGGTGAGTGAGTCGTTCGTGCATGCATGCGCCGGCGGCGCCGGTGGCCTCGTCGCCATGACAGCTACGTATCCGCTCATGGGCATCTCAACGCGGGCTGCCGTCGACCAGTCCAAGAACCCAGGCGAGTCCCTGGTCAAGGCCATCACCACTGTCATTGCAAAGGAGGGCATCACTGGTCTGTATGACGGTCTCAGCTCGTCGCTTATCGGCATCGGTGTGACCAACTTTGTTTACTACTTTTTCTTTGAGGCAATGCGTGAGTTTATCCTCACATCCAAGCGTATCACGCGGTCGTCCAAGGCCAAACTCGGCGCTCTCACCACCACCGAAAGCATTCTGTCCGGTCTCGTGGCTGGTATCACGACGGCCTTGATCAGCAATCCCATTTGGGTGATCAATACGCGCCAAACTGTGCGTGTATCACAAAAAGATACGACGGGCGCCAACAAAGTTGTAGCACGCAAGTCGTTCTTGCAAACCCTACACCATATCGTCGAGAAGGACGGCGTACGTGCCCTGTGGAAGGGTATCGGCCCTGCCTTGGTGCTCGTAACTAACCCCGTACTGCAGTACACGGCTTTTGAGCAGCTCAAGAACTGGCTCGTGAATATTCGCCAAGTGTCGCGCAGCAACACACCAGCGGCTGCCAAGCCTCTGCTGTCTGACCTCGACTTTTTCTGGCTCGGCGCCCTCAGCAAGCTGATTGCCACCAGCATCACGTATCCACAGATCGTCATCAAGTCACGGCAACAGGCCATGTCCAACGAGTCGTCACGCGACCGCAAAAAAGTCAATGTCTGGTCGGCCATGACCGAAGTCGTACATAACGAGGGCGTCGGCGGTCTGTATCGCGGCATTTCTTCCAAGCTGCTCCAGTCGATCCTCACCGCCGCCATCCTATTCGCTTCCAAAGAGCGTATCTACAAAATGACCAAGGCCGTGCTGGTCCATGTTTAAGCGCGACCTCGTATCTAGATTAGGCGGGCGATGCCTCATACCGCTCCCATCGGCCCTGTCTGAATAGATGTGTGATTCGCTCGTCATCTGCACAAGCGCATAGAGCAACAGCGGTTGGTGCCTTGGCACCAGCAGATTCCCATGCATGCTGCACGTCCTCACACAGCCGCAGCAGACGCCGTTCCGCTGGTGTCGATAGCGACTCGCTTCCCTGCGGTTTGGGGCCACTGGCCACCGCCGCAAGACTTTGGGGCTCAAGACGGATGTGCGTCAAAAGGGTAGCTGCCTGGACATGTCGGACGTGCCATGAGCGCTGGCCGTTCAATTTCACTCGTTCTAAAGCCACGGAGAGAGCAGTATCATCCGGCACACCATCGATCCAAACGGCATTACCATACGGAGCCTTGGGCGACACGTGGCGACGCGCTTCAAGAGCCGAGCGGGCCGGCTGCGTCGCTGCATACTCGGTCAGCAGCACCGACGGAATGCGCGTGTCTCGCGTACGTCGCACGCGCACGTCGGCATCGCGGGCAGGCGACACAAGCGGGCCTGTATAAAGCAAGCCGGACAACGTGCAAAGTTCCGTCTCCAGATGGTACATGCGAGCCAACTGCTCCACGAAGGTCAAGAGGTCCATATGGACTTTGATAGGCTCACAGCCACGGCGAAGAGCGTAGGAAGCGAGGAGTGAGTGTACCTGCGCAGCAGCTCGAGGTGACTGCACAAATTCATTCAGCACATCCTGCACAGCTTGTGCCCCTCGCGGATCTTGGGCGACATACTGGACAAGTGCCGGTGCATATGATACATGCTCGCTCCGCACGTCCAAACCCAGGGCACGAGCAAAGCGGGCGTTTCGTTGTGCCACCTTACAGGCTGGTGTGCATGAAAGCATGGGTACAGGTTCGCGGTCGACACCAGGAGCTGCCCCGCACACATCGAGTTGCTCACGATGACCGCACTCACAGTGCCGAAGAATCATGGCACGACACGGCTCGCTCGTATCGCATGCGACGGGCGCATGACACGGCCGTTCACATGGATGCCCACATAGCGGGCGCGGTCGACCACACACCTGCTTACACGGTGGGCATTCGCCTTCCGCGTGACATGCACCAGAACAGGTATGTTGACCGCATGCTAAAGTTCGACGGCACGGTGCACTGCACCGCACATTTTTTCGACTGCATGGCACAGCAGGAAGAGTCGTGCGTCCACACATACATACCTTGTTCGTAAGGTGTACGCAAGGAGGGCAGCAGGTATCGGGTGGATGACACGTGTGGGATATTTTGGGATGACCACAAGGAGGCGGTGGCAAAGAACACGGATACGAGCACTCGACTTGCGTGCCGCAGGGCACAGGTGGATCAAGCACAGTGCGTCCACATGTACAGCTCACCTCAGTGAACGTTGACCGCAGGCATGGTGCGCATGCGCCGCGATGACACGGCGCATCGCAAGTGTGGCGGCCGCACGACAAAAGCTTTTGGCAGCGCACATGGCACGCATGGTAGTGCATGGGATCGAGCAGCGACAGGTCGGTGGGCAACATCTTTTTCGGAACACTCGCTTGGTACGCAAGTGGACAGCATCGCTGTTGACATACGTGTTTGCCACAGTGCCGCGCGACTTTACAGATCTGATCACATAGGAAAGGCTCGTTAGAGTCTTTGGTTTCACAGCACATCACACGTCGCTTGGATGCACCGCAGCGACAAACCTGCAGCACGGATGCCTCGCATGGCGGGCAAGGCCCAATGTGGCACGTTGCGGTGCATGCATGGCCACAGGACGCATGAGTTTTGCCACACGAAGCCTCACAGGTCGGAATAGGGTCACGGCAATCCAAGCGGTCCAATAAAGGCATGCGACCACAAGGACATGTCCGAACCTGATCAGGGCCGTACGGACAAGGCGCCACTCCCGTACGGATGTGGCACGGCTTCTGGCATGTGTGGTGTCCACATGCTAAGGGTGCGCCACACGGCTCTTGGCACGACCAGCACGCACGGAGGCCGGCCGCCTCAGGCGGACGCTCGCCGCATGTTATCGTGCTCGCATGGCGTCCGCAAAAGCATGGTACATCCACCAGGATCTCCGCGCATGGGGCACATGGTCCGGCATGGCACGGCTGAGCACATGTGTGGTGACCACACGCCAGACTTTTTCCGCATACATTCCCGCAGGATACACGGCCGCCCGTTTCTTGAGGCAATTGAGAGCACCGGACGTGCATATGTGGCTCCTTGCCACAGAAGCACGCTACTTCGACTGTGGCAGCACAGGGCGGGCACGGCCCTGGATGGCATTTATTCGCTGGACAGCCATGCCGCTGGCATCCACGTTTGCATCGACCACCGCAGGAATGCGGCACTCCATGAGATGGTGGATGCGGATTCGATACGCGGTGGCACCAGCACTTGTATGTGCGCGGCACATCATGCTTCACGTCTTGGCAACCGGGGCATCGCCAGTGCCCTGGCATGTCTCGCACACTGGCCTCTTGGTGCAAAGCATTTTGTTCCTTAATTTGCGCTACACTTCTTTCGGCCCAGGTTCGAACGCAGGACAGGTGCAGGACTGCATAGCATCGTGTACAGGACCAGATAGGATGCTTGCGTTTAATCGCATTATAGCATATGATGCAGTCGTATTCACCCTGGGAAATTTCAGTGACAATGCGCGATCTTAAATCAGTGTATTCTCGCACTGTCGGTGGCGGTACAGGTGCGGATGCCTCTTTTTGATGGGTGAGCTTGGCACCAAACTTGCGTGAAGACTTGCGGTCGGATGCACGGTGGTGAGACGGGGTATGTTCTTGATTATGGGAATGCTCCTTATTCTTGGTAGCACGAGTAGAGCGGCCACGTCCACGACTCCGCCTTGTTCCATGCTGGGGCGGTGCAGGCGACGGCGTCGAAGACGACGACGACATGTCGCACGACGCAAACAAAAAAAAATTGACCAATTTTTCCACATGCATCCAAAGAAACGCACTTGCAGCCATCTCCACCTCGCCACACCTACCGAGGCTCTACGGAGACCATGTCGGCCGTGCGAAGTGCAGCGCATCCATCTGTTCGCCTGGTTCCAATCTCGCCTGCTGCTTTACAACCGCCTAGCGCTGTCGTAAAAATGAACTGTCCACCGGCACTTCAGTACCGCACGCAACTATTCTCTCTGTCTTTATACCCCTTACACGCACGAATTGACCAGCCACGCCAGAATCGCATGCCACCCGTTCTCGGTCCGCCATGGCTCCCATTTCCACCTTCACCAGATACGCATAATGCGCGGCATATAAGGCGATACCGCGAGCTCATGTACGATATCGAGCACAAGACGCCGCGTCTTTATGCCTCCATCCTCATCAGCAAAAAACGTGTGCACAAGCACGCGGTTGTGCGCAATAGGTGCCGGACGCGCCTAATGGCTGCACTACAGCAGCTTATACGACGAGAAAAGGATATGCCTGTCCATTCCTGTATGTATGATTGTACTTACGTGCCAGCACACGCCTACATTTTTTTTGGAACCAGCTACTTGTTTTCCGCTGAGTCTGTTGTCATTGAGCAAGAACTACGCCGTGCTTTACTCGCGGTCGGAGGCAAGGTGCTGCGTCCGACCGCCAGGCCACCAACACGATCGAAGCCCCTGTAGGGCTTGTGATTGGGTACGAGGCTCGTGTGACCCATCACGTGATACCCATGTGCGTGCGTCCGGTTTTGTCAGACTCGTCATTTGCACGAGGCCACCTAGCGAGAACGTAGCGCGCCGATCCGCCGCGTGGGCAGAACGGTTTTCCACCGCACAACACACTCGCGTTGCCCTTGTCCCCCTCCGTTCTCATGTCCCAGCCCACGAGCACAGGTGTACAGGCACATCGCGCAGCAGAAAAGCTCGAGCAGGACACGAAAGGCGAATCGGGTCTCCCGCAGCCTGCCGTGCACTCGCAGCGGCCCAACAAGCGCGTGTTGCACCCGTCGATCATCATTGCTATTTGGATTGCGTTTAGCAGTGGCGTCATTGTGTACAACAAGTATCTTCTTGTGAATCTCCACTTTCCGTACCCTGTATTCCTTACGACGTTCCACATGGCTTTCGCTGCTGTGGGCACGCGCTTGCTCGCCCGGTATACGAACTTGCTGGATGGACTAGCTAATGTGGACATGACTATGGAGCGCTGGTACCGAAACATTCTGCCGATTGGTGTGCTGTTTTCGGCTAGTCTGATTCTGAGTAACATGGCATACCTGCATTTGAGTGTGCCGTTCATCCAGATGCTGAAGGCGTTCACGCCCGTGGCCGTGTTGATCATCTCGTTCTCATTTGGTCTGAAACAGTTGTCCACTACACTTACGGCGATTGTCGTCATGATCTCGTTCGGTGTGGCCACTGCGTCGTACGGTGAGCTGGAATTCAACATGACCGGCTTTATCTTCCAGGTGCTTGCTATTGCTTTCGAGAGCACGCGTCTCGTCATGGTTCAGGTGCTTCTCCAGGGTCTCAAGATGGACCCCCTCGTGAGTCTGTACTACTTCTCGCCTGTATGTGGTGCGCTCAATATGCTGGTCTTGCCGCTCCTCGAGGGTCTCCAGCCATTCCGTGCACTTGCTCAGCTTGGTCCCCTTGTGCTCTTGTCGAATGCTGGCGTGGCCTTTGGTTTGAATGTGGCTTCTGTGTTCCTGATCGGTGCCGCTTCGTCGCTTACGCTTACGCTGGCCGGTGTGCTCAAAGATATTCTGCTCATCATCGGCTCCATGTGGATCTTAGGCAGCACTGTCACAGGCCTCCAGTTTGTCGGCTACGGTATCGCTCTCGCTGGTCTTGTCCTGTTCAAGACCCACAAGGGGTAATTTTCATCAGCATATTCCCTTGGCTTCACAGCCATCCTATCTTTTTCTCTTCTATCGCTTGCATTAATTTTCGTAGATATCCACATCACGCGCACAATGCACTCGTCGTTTCTTGGTTTCGCGGTGCGTTTCAGGACTAGGCCGCTCGTCCAGCACAAGGCATGTCCATGGCACCTGCTTGGCGGCGGCTGTGGACGATTCCTGCACCACCACCTCGTGCTTAGCCTCGTCCACACCCAGTAGCTGTACCGTCCACACGGCGCCCTGCATCTTGATGCGCACGGGCATGGGGAATGTGAGCGCACGTAGCTTGTCACGCACAGCCTCGTGACGCCGTTGCATGTCGATGGCACGCCGATGAGGATTGTGTGCGCGGCACAACACCACGGCACGCTCTTCCGGAGCATCCGAGGACGAGCGTACACCCTCGAGCTGATCGGCCGTCTCGCGCGCACAAATATCCAGCAGCCATCCGCTTGTTTCGTTGAGGGCACAGCTCACATGCACTGCATGCACGCACCGGCCCTTGGTGCACTGGATCTTGGCACCATGCATGCGGTCTGCTGGATCGGTGCACACTTGACATTTAAGGGTCCAGCGCGAGCGTTCAATGGTGGCTGCACCTTGTACCTGTGACGAAGCATCGACCCATGTTTCGGGCAGAAAACAGGCGCACAAGCGATGCGCCATGTACGGCGAAGCCGACGCGGAGAGTGACTTTTTTGCATTCGTGCGCTCGAGGGCCGCACAGGCCTCAGCTGGGACGGGCACGAGGGTATCCAAGGAGGTATCATGGGGACAAAAGATGCACTTGTGGCCTAGCACAACAGGTTCTGACTGCTGCTCTGTGGGCCACCATGCGTTCACGTCAAAGTGTACGCTCTCTTGCGCGAGCGGGCAGCGGCAGTAGTCTGCACGTCGGCCGATCTCGATCCAGGTCGGGAGCGCAAAGTTGACGCTCTCGGCGCAGTTGAAGCCGAGATTGTAGCCGGAGTGGTAGCCATAAGGGTACGTAATGACAAATTCATGTGCATGCTGCACGAGGCGCAGTGGTTGAATGCCATGACTCGCGAGCACCGATGGCGACACGAGAAACGATTTGTGACGTAGGAAGTGCGCACATTTGCGTGCATCTGCCGGGAACGTCGATGCCATTACCGACTCGAAGCGCTTGCGGTCCGCCTGCCGGATGGCGTACCACTGCTTTGGTGCGCCGAAATGGATATAGTTGATCGAGTAGAGGTCCATGTCTTCCACGTGCCACGCGAACGACGCACGCCACATGCCAAAGTACAGGTACGGCGTCGTGACGCCTGGCAGCGCACATTTGAGCGTGCGAGATAGCAGGCTATCAAGCGTGCCGACATTCCATTGCGTGGTGCGGTCATCGAATAGGGTGCCCTGTTGATCCGCACCGTACATGGGCGGCGTGCCGAGATTCAGGGTGCGCCAGTATTCAGCCTCGATGGCACGGCAGGACGGCACGTCCCAATCCCGCACAGATACGTGGTGTCCTGCATCACGTTCGGCGTCGGTGAGTGCCTCGTTCAGCCAGCCGTGTTCAAAGTCAAAGGTGTCCCAGTCTTGGGGCGTCGTGGCCTTGCATTTCGGCACGGAACGCTGCGAGGCCTCGCGACTGAGGCCGCCACTGCGCGTGAGTTTGCCGGGAGCATCGATCGGTGGTGCATCGCTGGAAGTGTATGATCTCGAGTGCTGATGTGCCACCTCTGCCGCTCGGTTCGCGGCGACTTGGCGGCGTATGCGCGACATGGCCGGCCCGCGCTGGCACATGCATAGATCGGACCACTGCTTGGCGTCGTATGGCTTGGCACGCGTCACATTCGTCTGCTTCCACCGGCCAGGTCCAGCGGCGAGAAAGTGCTGGGTGATGGCGTGGCGGATCCGCACCTTGCCAAGATGCGCATGCTGTGGATCAGCATCAGGACGCAGGCTCGGTAAAGCCTCGACCCACTCGCGTGGCGGCACGATCTTGACGATGCCTGTCTGCATGCCCCATGCATCAATCGCCTGACAGAACGCATAAAAGTCGGCAAACTGCGCCATGGTCGGCTCAAATACCGGCACGCCCGGCGACGATGCCGACGGCTTCGCATCCGGCGCTACAAGCACATGCGCATCGGAGTCTGTGGCGTAAAAGTACGACGGCTGAATGGCCTCGCATGCCATGGCCACCGGCTTGGGGGTGCCTGAGACGTGGGGGACCGAGAGACGCGCGTCCTTTTTTTTGCTTAGTCACATTTGGGCACGGCTTTCCTCGCTGGGTGTCACGATCTGTCGGCCGCCATGTCGACGAGTGCGAAGAGTGCGGGGCCGGCGTCCAAGCCGCACGACTACAAGGCCCACTTTACGCGCACGCGAGGCAAGTATGACACGGCGATGGAGCGCAATGCGGCGCTGCAAGGTGCTGCGGCGAAGATGATCGCCAAGCAGCAGAAGCTGCAGGAGGAGCTAGATTTCCTTCTCGACGCGATCCACGACGTCGAGACCAAGGCACGCACGGGCGATCTCGTCTTTCGACCGATCGCTATCCCGCCGCAGCGCGATGAGCCCGTGACCGCGGCCAAACCCAAAGCTCCTAAGAGGGCGCGCGCCAAACCCCGTCGTCAGCCCCGCGCTTCGACGGCCGCGGTCACCGAGTACTCTGACGATGATGTCCCAGCGCAGCCAGAGCACCGACAGGACGAGGAGGCCGAGGCGGAACATACGGACGCCGATCAAACGGTGACCATGCTGCCTATCGACGACATGGCCTCATCGACGCCAGAGCACGACGCCTCCGCCAAGCGACCACGCGACGACGGCGAATCGCCTGACGCACACGTACCTGATGACGACCACGGCTCGCCGAAGCGGCCGCGTCTGTTTGTAGCGTAGTCTCGAAGCCCAGGGGCCTCCCTCCACACTACCATCATCGTCGTCATGGCCTTCCTACTCAGGCACGGGCGGTGGGGCGTGGCGTGCCCCCGATTCGTGCGTGCGTATGCCCAGCGTGTGGCGCAGTATAGGCCGCTGCCTGACCCGAGTGTCGCGTGGCGTGCGGAGGACGCGGCGGAGGCGCGGCGCGTCGCGCTCCAGCGGCACATGCCGTTTGCCGAGGCGGATGCCGAGGCGCTGCCTGCGATGCACGCATCGCTTGCGCATATGCGCGCCGAGCGCACGAAGCTCGAGGACGAGCAGAAACGCGTCGGAGCTACGATACCAATGCTGGCGCAGTCCCGGGGCGATCCTGAGCGCCTCATGCAGCTTCGAGGACGTGCGCGGGAGCTGCGGACCGTGCTTCGTGAGCTCAGTCAGCGCATCGACGAAGCGAGTGCGCGCTCGCTCGAGATCCGCTCTGCGTGGCCGAACCGCATGCATCCCGACGTGCCGATCGGGCCCGAGTCGGCCTCGCGTGTCGTGGTCGTGCACGATGCACGGGCGGGCGCATCGGCGCTCCCTGGCGTCTCCCTGCCATGCTCGCAGCACGACTTTGATGCGTGCATGGAGCAGGCCCTCGTGCCGCGGCCTGAGCGTGATCACCTATCTCTCGCCCATGCTATGCCGGACGGCGGCGTCGATATGGCGGCCGGCCTCACGACGACCGGCCCATCGTGGCCGTACCTGATCGGCACGCTGTCGATGCTCGAGCATGCGCTGTGCCAGTACGCGCTGCATGTGGCGCAAAAGCATGGATTCGTGCCCGTGTCCGTGCCGGACGTCGTGAAGACGGATGTAGCCGAGCGGTGCGGGTTCCGACCGCGTGACGAAGCGGCGGCCCAGACCTACTTTGTCGATACGCGGCGCGACACGGACGGCGCGGCGGGCCTGTGTCTCGCGGGCACGGCTGAGATCCCGCTTGCGGCTCTCGTGGCGAAGCACACGTACGAAGCGCGCGGTCCCTCGAGCATGGGCGACGTACGCCACATGGCGCTGCCGATGCGACTCACGGCCCTCGGCCATGCATTCCGCGCGGAAGCTGGCGCTCGTGGTGCGGATACGCGCGGACTCTACCGCATCCACCAGTTCTCGAAGGTCGAGCTGTTTGCCGTGACGACGCCGGACGAGAGCGATCGGATGCTCGAGTCGCTGCGTGAGGTCCAGCAGGACATGGTCGAGGGCCTGGGCCTGCTGTATCGCGTGCTGGACATGTCGTCGGAGGAGCTCGGCGCGAGTGCGTACCGCAAGTACGATATCGAGGCGTGGATGCCGGGCCGCGGAGCGTGGGGCGAAATATGCTCGGCGTCCAACTGCACGGACTACCAGGCGCGGCGACTCGCGATCAAGTACCGCGACGCCGAGAGCGGCAAGAACGCGTACGCCCACACGCTCAACGCGACGGCCGCCGCGATCCCGCGTCTGCAGCTCGCGCTCCTCGAGACGTACGCCTCGACGCGCCTCGCCCTGCCATCGACGCTTCGTCCCTTCTGGCTCGGCGGGCCGAAGGACCCGCGTGTCGAGTGGATCGATCTGCACGCGCCATCGGCCATCGCTCGCGCACAGGCGCAGCTGCGGGCCATGGCACAGCGCACCGGCGCGAAGCCTGCGCCCCTCCTCCTCGCCTTTGCGATCCTGCACGAGCTGACGGCGCTCGTGCCCCTCTTTGTCCTCGCGTTCGTGCTAACCACGCTCGGAGCCGGCGACGCGATCCTCAGGAGCATCGACGCAGCCATGCTGCACATCGCGCCGTCGGAGCACGACCGCCTCTCGGCGTGGATCGACCGTGGATCGCGCATGGCCAGGCGCCTGTCCCACCGCCTGGGCGCAGACGCGTCGACGAACCCTGCAGCCTGGCTCACGAGTCTCACGGCCTCGTACGTCGTCGTCAAGCTGCTCCTGCCCGTCCGCATCGCCGCCTCCCTCGCCCTCGCCCCCGTCGCCGCCCGCGCCTTGGTCCGGTGCTGGCGGCGTACATAGACTCTCTCTCCACCTTCCTGTCGGGGCTGCCTTTTCCATGCTGGTGGCCATTGTCGGCCTGGCGTGTGCGGGCAAGACGGCCGTAGCCGAGTACCTCGAAACGCAGCATGGATTCCAGCGCATCACACTGAGCGGCGAAGACGGTCCGACGGACTTTGCCTCGCCTGACGCCATGCTGCACCATGTCACGGCGCACTGGCGCACCGCCTTTGTCACCCTCGATCTCGACACGGCGCCGCTGATTGACCTGTTTGAGAAGCGGCCGTTCTTCCTCCTGATCGGCGTCGAGGCGCCGCTCATGCAGCGGTGGCATCGTGCGTGCATGCGCGCGCACGCCGGCGGACAGGAGCCCATGTCGCTCGAGTCGTTCGTCGCGTACGACGATGCCATCCTGTACGGCGTGCCGCCCGAGACGGACGACCCAGACGCGAGCGTGTCGACCGACATCGCCAACCTGTCGCTTATGCGCCACAGCGGGGCGACCGTGTCGGCGTCGCTCCCATCCGCCGGCCACACCCTCACCGGCCTCCTCCAGCGCTGCCACTTGCGCATCGCCAATACCTTCGCGCAGGTCGACGATCTCCATGCCCACCTGCACACACTCGCCCTGCCGTCGCTGCACCGACTGCGCCCCACATGGGACACGTACTTTGTGCGCCTGTGCACACTCGCGGCCATGCGCTCCAACTGCATGAAGCGCCGCGTCGGCGCCGTGATTGTGCGGCAGCACCGCGTGCTGTCGACCGGCTACAACGGCACACCCAGCGGCCTGCTCAACTGCAACGAGGGCGGATGCGCACGCTGCAACGAGAGCGCGCCGTGCGGCAGCAGCCTCGACGAGTGCCTGTGCCTCCATGCCGAGGAAAATGCCCTGCTCGAGCTGGGCCGAGACCGCGGCGGCGCACAGGGCACGGTACTCTACTGCAACACATGTCCATGCCTCCGGTGCGCCGTCAAGATCGTGCAGACGGGCGTCATGGAAGTCGTCTATCAACTCGAGTACAGTATGGACGGTCGCAGCGCCCGCATCTTCCAGGAGGCCGGCGTGGCCGTCCGGAAATACATCCCACCCTTCTAGTGACACACGGCGCCACTCTCGCCGATGACCGTCCGCGCATGGCGCGTGTACGATGCACCGATCATCGCACCGATCACGAGAGCACCCAGCAGCCATGCATTGTACGTCATCATGACCAGCATCAGGAAACAGGATAGCGACACTTGTGCGCCGTACAGAACCGTGGATACCATTCGTAGTCGCGCCGGCGTCTGTAGTGTACGCGGCATCACCCGCAGGATCAATGAATGCTTGCTCACATCGCCCTCCAGTGCATCGTCGAGCACCAGTGGCATCACACGCCGCGGCCCTGAGCGCGTCCGCGTCGGAACATCATCACTCCCACGGTACAGCAGCGTGCCGTTGTGTACTGCCTCAGTATGCGCCACTGCCTCGTCTACTCGCCGCAGCGTCAGCTTCAGCCACTCGTACGCAAACGAGAAGAGGCACACGAGCATGCATGACACCAGCATCTGCCGCTCCGACCTCACATGCCAGGACTTGAACACCACGCACATGCCTTTGGTATCCGTGTTCCATACCATCGCCATGCGACACATATCCGTCGATCCATGGCCTTGATGCACCTCGTGCATACTCATATCGTGCCCCGCATGCCCGTCCATCCCAGCCATGTCGTGATGCATCATCGCATGGTCCATGATGCAGGCACGTGGAAGGTGGAGAAACGGACCTTGGCCTTCCATGACACCCTTTCAGCCGAGTCAGCATCCGCATCGCCGGTGGAATCCGCTGCTGCAAACCTTCGTGCTATGCTCACCGCACAGGACGCAGCGGCCATGGCAAGGCGCACAGGAATCGGCAGACCTGCCACCTTTGCCCGTGTATCTCGACACGTGCTACTTGTGCCCCGGCAACACGCGCGCCACAGGGGCCCACAACGACCCGTACACCCAGACGTTTGTGTTTGAAAACGACTTTGCCGCCCTCAAGGATGTACACGTCGAGGCACAAGACACCGACACCCACTTCGGCCTCTTCCGCATGGCGCCCGCGCGGGGCAAGTGCTATGTCGTGTGCTTTCACCCGCACCACAACCTCACCCTAGCACAAATGACAACGGCGCCGTACAGTGCCGAGACTCACATCATTCCTATTATACATGCATGGCGCGATATGTACATGCGCATCTCTGCTGAAAACCCTTTTGTTCAGTACATCCAACTCTTTGAGAACAAAGGCAGCGCCATGGGATGCAGCAATCCACATCCTCACGGCCAAATCTGGGCACTCGATTACGTGCCCAGCGAGCCTATGAAGGTCATGAAAAGCATGTATGAATTTAGTGCCGATTCAGCCAACGAACATGCACCTGGCCCTCGCCACCCCCACGGGCGACCCCATCTCCTCCTGGCGTACGCACACATGGAACTCCACGCCCCAGGAAGACCACGTGTCGTAACTCTCAACCACGATTTCGTGGCGCTCGTGCCGTTTTGGGCTGTATGGCCTTTTGAAATCATGGTGCTGCCGTACAAGCGCTTTCTCGGGTCCCTCCAAGACTTGACCGATGCCGAAATAGCGTCCCTGGCACACATCTTGGGCGAAGTTACTTGCCGTTACGACAACCTCTTCCGGACATCCTTTCCATACTCCATGGGCATCCATCAAAAGCCTGTCTCACATGCACAAGATTCATTGGCCTTGTATGCCCTGTTCCATATCCACTTTTATCCACCTCTCCTCCGCAGTGCCACCGTACGGAAATTCCTTGTTGGGTACGTCTTTTCACACGCTTCACTGACATCAGGTTTGAAATGATGGCAGAGCCACAGCGAGATATCACCGCGGAGAGTGCAGCAGAAAGACTACGAGCATGCGATACGACACACTACCTCTCCAGTGACGCGCGTACATAAGATGCTGTAGAGCCCGTTCCTTGCGCGGTCATAAAGCCATGCGCATCATTGGTCCATTCAGAAAAAAACTTGCTACGGCTTGGACCCTGCACTGCATCAACATGTATGCAAGAACCATGTCCCAACGTCATCCCATACGTCAATCTTCGCACGGCCCCCTCCCTAAGTCGTCAACTAGTCATAGACGATGAGAAAGATTTTTCCAGTACTCGATCACTCTATGTCACACCGTCTCCCATGCACACTATAAATGCGCACGGCTCATGCAATACAAACGCTTTGTTGCAGTTGAGTACGATCTCCTACAGGGATCGTTCCAAAGGCTAGACCCAACAACCTCTTCTCGCCACTCTTTTAGCATGAAGTTTATCACAGTTTCGAAGGTAGCCGTGGCTATCACGCTCGCTAACATCGCTGCGCATGTGTCAGCTGTGCCAGTTGAATCCACGCCAGGGTCTGTTGATGTGGTTGTCCGTAATCTTGGCCAGGCCAACTCTTCATACTCTCACTATGCCCCTGTTGCGAAATTTGAAGCTACACAATTGAGACGAAGCGACCTTCTCAACGTGAAAGAAGATTGTGTTGACATCGACCATGATGACAGCCATATCGGTGACGATCAAACCAGCGGCAATGGAGGCAACGGTGGCAACGGAGGCGATGGTGGAAATGGAGGCTCTGGAAGCTCTGGTGGCGACGGCGGCTCTGGAAGCTCTCGCGGCAACGGAGGCGATGGTGGCAATGGCGGCAACGGAGGCAACGGCGG
>ERZ501045.98-NODE-98-length-22964-cov-6.578943_pt1 | contig 22964 bp, 17 predicted proteins | sample MGYA00510870_ERZ501045 | MGnify/ENA primary metagenome ERZ501045 (study PRJEB25958, sample SAMN03398505) | human skin metagenome | study: EMG produced TPA metagenomics assembly of the Human Skin Microbiome Metagenome (human skin metagenome) data set. | reverse complement strand
CTCAATCTGGTCGCAGCTGCACGTATGGCTCAAAAGCTTGGTAAGGGCAGCAAGGTGGCGACGATCATTTGCGATGGTGCTGCACGCTACCAGACGCGCCTGTTTAGTCGCAAGTGGCTCGAAAGCAAGTCGCTCCTATCGGCCATTCCTTCGCACCTGCACCGCTACATTGTGCTGCCGTAGAAGCCACATCGATTTTGCTTACATAACAATAGGTGTGACACGGGGCGAATTAGGGGCGCTGACACGGCCTATTGTAGCTTGCATTGCAGTGACATCCTTGGCACGCTGTCCAGTGTGGCGAGAGCCTAGCAGCTGCTAAGATGCCAACGTCGGCGCGTGATAGTGCCGACTCGGCTCTCGCGAATGCGTGGACTGACGCACAGTCGAATGAATTTGCAGAGACGTATTCTGAACACGACGACGAGAGCGAGAACATGCATGCTCCGACGGAGCCGGCTAACGAATCCACGAGCCAGGTATCATCATTAGACCTATCGCACGATACAAGTGCATATGCACGCATGATGCGTGAGTCAGATGCCATGACACCGGCGTCTTCATCGTCTGAGCATATATCGGCGTCCTCGGGCACACACTTGCCCTCGCCATCATCAACGTCATCCTCAGGCAGCTCGTCCATCGAGACAGCGCTCGTCTCAGAGGATGGACAAACTCGCAGTGTGCCCTTGAGCACGACGACGGCTTCCACGAGTGCGGCACAGCACAGTAATGTTTCACTAGTAAAGAAACGGCCCGGTCAGCCACAGTTTGAAGGATTCTGGCAGGTTCAATCGCTGGATGATTTGCGACCTATGCGAGACTGCAGCCAACTGTGCGCGAAGCAGCGTCGAGCAGATCCAGCAGGTGGCTCTGTGAGTCCACTCAAGGCTCTCACATCATATTTGCACCATACTTACCATCTCGTCAACCCGGCGTTTGTCTACGAATTGGCATTTAATCCACGACGTGTCCTGACCAAGCCCAGTAAGCCGATGCACAATAGTGGCTACGATAATGAGGACAGTGACTATATCCTGTACGTCAATGACTACCTCGGAAGTGAAGAGGGACATCGCTACCTCATTCTCGATGTGCTCGGTCAGGGCACCTTTGGCCAAGTCGTCAAGTGCCAAAACATGTCCACCCATGAGATTGTGGCTGTGAAAGTCATCAAAAACAAGCCTGCCTACTTCAATCAGAGTATGATGGAGGTCACCATTCTTGAGACCCTGAACCAGGACTGGGATCCGAATGACCGGCACAATATACTTCGGCTCCGTGACACATTCATTCACCACAAGCACCTATGTTTGGTCTTTGAGCTGCTATCATCGAATTTGTATGAGCTCATCAAGCAAAACTCGTTTCGCGGACTCAGCACGAGCTTGGTGCGCGTTTTCATCATGCAGCTACTAGATGCGCTCGTGGTACTCAAAGAAGCACGGCTCATACATTGTGATCTCAAGCCGGAGAACATTCTTCTTCGAACACTGCAAGCGCCATCCATCAAGCTCGTCGACTTTGGCTCGGCATGTCACGAGGAGCAGACCGTGTACACGTACATCCAGAGTCGCTTTTACCGCTCGCCCGAGGTCCTTCTTGGCCTACCATATACAGCATCCATCGACATGTGGTCGCTTGGGTGCATTGCTGCCGAGCTCTTTCTTGGTCTGCCCATTTTCCCCGGCACGTCCGAGTACAACCAGCTGAGTCGTATTATAAGCATGCTTGGCATGCCACCAGCGTACATGCTGGAGCGCGGCCGTCAGACCCACGAGTTTTTCAATGCGCATACCGACTCGTTTGGCCGAAAGGTGTACCAGCTCAAGTCTATGGATCAATTTTCGCGCGAGCATCGCGTGCAGGAACAGGCCAGCAAGCAGTACTTTCCCGGCACGACCCTGCCCGAAGTCATACGGCTCACTCCCATTTCGCGGCGGAGCAGTAGAGCATCGGATGCCGAGAAGGAAATGGCAAACCGTGCAGCTTTTACCGACTTTGTCGCAGGCCTCTTGAATCTGAATCCCCTCGAGCGCTGGACGCCGCAGCAGGCCAAGCTGCACCCCTTCATCACCGGAGAGCCTTTCACGCAACCATGGCAGCCGCCTGACTTGGTCGCGGCGAAAACAGCGGCTTCTGCCGCTGTTGCTGCTACTGCGACTGCTGCTGCCGTAGCTGCGACCACGTCGAACAAGGCAGATGCAGTTCCACAGGACAGCGCGTACTCTGAGCCGCCGCCGCCGGAGGACCCGTATGTGGTCGCCGAGCCGTATGCCAGGGCCAATGCACGGGCATATATGTCACCGTCCAAAGTCGAGACACGACACCTGTACCATATGAGCAACAGCTATCGTTCCCATGCATCACGCCACGCATCGCATGTCCCGATGTACTCATATGATCACGATCCTGCCTGGGCGTGGAGCCCAGCCGCGACGCCGCTGGCTTCGGTCCAACATGCTGTACCATCGCAAGGCGTTGCATATTCCATGTACAGCGGGGCAGCGGGGCAGCCGCCGGCCGCGGCTCAGCCAGCGCAAGGTGGTTTCGCAGTCGTGGTGCATGGCAACGAGCCTTCGCCGTATGCGATGCCCGAGCATGGGATGCCCTCGGCGGAGGTCACATACGGAATGTCGTCGTATGCGGCGCCCTATGATACCTCCCACGATGCTGTGCATGCTGGAGCAGATCCTTACGCACAGCCAGCACGCTACAGCAGTGAGCGGCGCATCGATCCACATTTGCTGCCCATGTACGTGAACCAGCGATAACTATCGCCACGGCGTCGGCGACATGACCGAGGAGCGTTTGCTGGGTGAGATGGGCCGCGGCACTTTGGTGGGCGAGCGCAGGGCAGAAGGGGGTCGAGATGGCGTGCGCGACGGCAAAGGGATACCACTGAGACTGCTTCCACCCAGACTACGCCGCCTCCCAAGTGAGCTTTGACGCATCGGTGACGCAGCTGGATCGTGTTCCATGAACTCGAACGGCACGGGACCCACAGGCGATTGTTGTACATCTTGCACGAGACGCGACGGCGGTCGGCTGCGTGACTGAGAGCGACTTAGGCCACCCACAGGCACTGGAATCGAGCTGCCAGGGCGGCGATCTGCTGGCGTCTCTGGTCGTGACGGTGTGGGCGCACGCCACGCGGCTGGTGAAGCAGGAGCACCGGCGCTGCCGCTGGCCGACATACTGGAACGCGGACGAGGAATCGAGCTGCGTTGCCAATGATACCGCTGTAGATGGGTAGATGTAACGCCTGCTGTCTGCGCACGCTGCAGGCGCTGCTGCAACTGCTGCATGTGCTCACGAAGTCGCTCCAGAGGGCTCACTGCGTCAGAAGTGCGGTCCGGACGGGGTTTGACGACTACCAGGTCACTCAGCGTAAGTTCGCCTTGGTCCTGGCGCGGTGCTTCAGAGCGCTGCAGCACAGCGACTTCCTCACGCAGTTCGCGCAGCTCGTCCTTGAGCCGCTGGTTCTCGGTCTCGAGACGTGCCTTGTCTTCCAGCTCCGTCTCGAGCAGCACGGTGCGCTCCATGGCCTGGTGGTATCGCGTTTCCATGTCCTTGAGAGATGAGTTGATCATGCGCTCGGCATTTTCGAGCGTATCATTATCCACTTCCATATCGCGAAGACGCGCTTTGTATACGTCATGCGTTTCACGCAACTTGGTGAGCTCGTGCTGCAGATCCGCCAGCGTCCTGCTGTGCTCACCCATAGACTTTTGGTACTTGGACCGCCACTCTTCCACATCTGCGCGCAAATGCTCATTCTCTGCCTCAAGCGCATCCGCACGCTTATTCGCCGCGGTCATATCAGCCTCCATCTCGGCCTCCAGCCCCTTGCTGCTCTCCATAAATTCCTGCAGACCTGACTCGGCCTCATGCAGAGCGGCGCGCATCTCCTCTACCTGTTCCTTCCAGTGCCTTGCTTCTTCAGCGGCACTGCTGAATGCTTTGACGTCGTGCATGCTTTGAGGCCGTGCGTCAAGGGACCTGGGGTCGTGGATCGAAGAGCGACACCGGCGCGAATAAACAGGCGTCACGTGTTGTTGGTCCAACACATCACGCCTTGCCTAGGGACTCTTATGAGCGATACTCCCGCACGCCGCTCGGCGTATGCATATGCGACTCCGGCGCGCACGCGGCCTAAGGACTTTATGTCTGGCCCAAGCTCGCCGACGCGGCGCGAGCAGCGCGCATTCGAGATTGGCGATATGGTCAAGTTGGATGGCACGGGCCTCACGGGTGTCTTGCGGTATATGGGACCCGTGCATGGTCGAGAGGGCAACTTTGCAGGGCTCGAGCTGACTGGCTCGTCTTATGGCCATGGAAAAAACGATGGAACGATTGATGGATGGCAGTACTTTGCGACGACACCGAATAATGGCGTGTTTGGACCTGTGAGCAAGCTCATTCCACTCAGTACAGCACGGCCTACGAGTGCCACAGCACGGCCCCTCTCCGCCCTTGCTGGACGATCGAGTCGTACAGATATGTCGAAACCTGACGCCACGCCGCGGCGCCCCCGCACGAGTGCCGTGCCTGTGCCTTCGTCGGTCCCGCGCACAGCGCCACGGAAGAGTATAGGCGCGCGAACCACGCGCACGGCATTGGCATCATCCGCTCAAGCAGCTCCCTCGCCTCGAAGGCCGCTGTCATCAGCTGCAACAATCCACAGGCCTGCGACGCGTCAGGACGATGGTTTCGTGTTTGATGATGATCCGCCAGAAAAGGCCTCGCCACAAGATACACGACAGACATTGCTAGAGCAACTGGCTCTACCTACGACAAAAGATGCGATCGCGGATATAAAAGCCGATCATGCAGTGCCGATGGCTGAGTACGAGCGGCTGTGCGACGAGCTGGCGGATATGCGACGAAAGCACAGTCTATGGGACGAGGAGCGGGCTGAGCTCATTCTCCATGCCCAGCAGCGCGAAAATGAACTCGAAGCCACGAAACGACTCGAATGGGAAGACGAGGTGCGGCAGCGGCACATCTTGGAAACCCGAGTACGGGAGCTAGAGCGGCAGCTGCATGAGGCACTCGATACGGCCACGGTAGCGGCTGACGCGCATGATGCTCTCGAGCGAAAGATCAATGACCACGTGGAGCGTATCGTGGATCTAGAGACGGCCCTGGCAGCCGCACAACTGCGTGCAGAACACGCCGCACCTGAATCGAGCGAGTCGGACGCTCAAAGCGAGCTTTCGCTCCTTCACGCCAAGGTCGAGACGATGATGGCCGGCTGGAACCGCGAACGAGTCGACCTCACGGACAAGATTGCCGAACTGCAGCGAGCGGGAAATGAGCTTGTCCATGTCCTCGAGCAGCTGGCTCTAGCCAGAGATGAGAACGAGCAGCTCCGCCAACGAGTTCAGGCACTCGAGGCGACAGCGCCCGGTGACGACACAGCAACAGGTATTGACCGCGCTGCGCTACAAGAGCAGACGGCGCACCTTCAAGCTAAGGTCGAAGCGCTCGAAGAGGAAGTGCATGAGGCGCGTACAGCAGCAGATGCGGCGCGCGCTGAGCACGATAAGGTACGCGCAAACATGGACGAGGCTGTCAAGGAGGGGCATGCCAAGGCCACACAGCTTCAGAAGGCCCTACATGAGGCCGAGACACGCACGTCTAAAGTCGAGCTGGCACTCAAAGAGTGCCATGCTAGCTGGGAACGCGACCGGGCGGAGCTTGAGCAATTGCGCGAGATACCCGCTACGCCCACACTCCAAACGGATACGAGTGACCGCACGATAGACTCGGGTGTCGTGCAGGCGCTCGAGGCTCGCATCTCTCAGCTGGAACGCGAGAAAGATGAACAGCATACACAATTTACGAGAGATATTGCTGAACTTGAATCGCTGGTTGAGTCGCGCATCTTTCGCGAAGACGAGCTTGAGACCGAATTGGAGCAGTTACGGGCGCAGACTGCGTCCAGCTAATCACCCTCAAAGCCACCTACATCGTTCTGGCGGCGAATGTGACCTGGGTGTACAAGTGATTTTGATGCGTACGACGCTCGTACTGGTCGATCCGCCATCAATAGCTGCTGGCTCGTCATGTAGTCATACGTACCTCACGATACTTGGCTCGCTCAGACTCGAGTTCTGCTTGGAGAAGTGAGAGAGCGTCATTTGAGGTATTCTGTTGCATCTGCATCACATTTTCTTGTGCTACGCATCGCTCAGATAGCTGAATGAGTGCAGGAAAACGTACCTCAGCCAAAGCATGGACACTGACTTGGGCTGCAGCTCGATCTGTGCACGGCGGCAGCTCGATACGAATCAGTCCGCTCGTAAGGCACAATTGAAGCATACATGATTCTTCGCGCCCTCCATCCTCCTCTTCTGGCGTATCATAATCCACCACTTCGACTTGCATTTGACGCTTACACCACGCCTCACTCACGTCAGTGGGTGTCGGTGGCGGATGCCCTAATTCGGGCCACGCTACGGATCTGCCCCACCATCGCACACGATGACCAAACACAGATGGCTCAAATGCGACATATACCTGCCATGTATCGCATTTGTACGTCGAGACCGCGACGTAACGGCCGTACGGCCCCGCCACGATACGCACGCGGCCATGGAGATAAGAAGCCATGCGCACGGACAAGCAATGACCACGTGGCTCAAAAAAAGAGATTTTTTCTGGCCCCTCCTTTTTCACCTTGCAGCTCGACGGTATGGTCCGCGTCAAGAAGCGCGCGTCCAAGCGCCAGACCACGAAGCAGCGCGAGAAAGTCCTGAAAAAGGTGCGGGAACATCACCGCAAGCAGAGACGAGATGCAAAGCGCAATCCGCAATGGAAGTCGCGACGGCGCCAGGACCCTGGTATTCCCAATTCGTTCCCCTTTAAGGAGGAGCTTCTGAATGAAATCGAGCAGCAGCGACGCATGCAGGAGGAGCAGCGCATGGCTTTGAAGGATCAAAAGATGGATGAGAGTGAAGAGGAGCTACCTGAATCTGAGCCACAAGCTGAGGTTGATGAAGATGACGACACGGAAATGGGAAGCCTACCTCATGCTCCTATGCTTCAGCGCTCGCTGCGCGACGTACTGGAAAAGCCAGATAGCATCAAGGCGCTTGTATACGTCATGGACGCTCGTGATCCATCGAGTTTCCACAGCTCATGGCTCGAATCAGAATGCAAGAAGCGCCAGCGTTCCGTGCCGCTTATCTATGCCCTCGCCAAGGCTGACCTCGTGCCAGCTGAAGTGCTGACGGGCTGGGTATATGCTTTCACTAAGGCCGGTTTCCCAACGTTTCCTATATCCGTTCTACCTACGTCTCATCTCGATCACCAGGGCGTCCACGCACTCGCCAAACACTTGGTATCCAAGTGCAAGTCGGGCGAGGTGGCCATAGTGGGACTGGAAAATGTGGGCAAGACATCGGTGGCTACCGCCCTTCAAGGCACATTTCAAGAAATGGAAAAGGATTTGCATGTGTACGATACGCCAATGCTGCTTCCTCCCACGGCGCCGTTACCTGTCCACACTGAGGATGAGGATGATGACGAAGAAGAGGATGACGACGAAGAGGAAGAAGAAGATATCACTGCAGAGATTGAGCGGCGCGAGCGATTGCGATCTAAGCTCATGTGGATGCTGATGCGCAATCAGGGCAATGTCCAGCGCTTTAAGGACCCTGTAATGTTAGTGCAAACGCTCCTCTCGCGTGTGGCACACCCCGTGGACTTGATGATGATATATGGAACACCGGCGTTCGGCTCGTTCGTACCAGAACGGGCTTCGCTTGCAGACGATGCGCCCTTGGAAGATGTTGTTCGCGATCAGCACCGCCAGAGCGATGAGAAAGCATATGCGGACACGGAGCAGTTCCTCATTAGTGTCGCTCGTTCGGTTGGCCGTCTCAAGCGAATGGGCGTGCCAGATGTTTTGGGTGCGGCACGTATTCTTTTGCGTGACTGGTCGCATGCTGTTCTCGGATACTACGCGGTGCCACACGACCGGGCAAAGCATGTCTTGAGTCATGGCTCGAGTCAGGAGAAGAAAATATGGACATCGGTGGCCGAATTGGTTGAGCAGGTCAAGACTGTACTACCTCGAAGAGATTGGCGACAAAATTGGGCTTCACGAGAATTGCGTCTCGTACCTCTCAAGGAAGCCCCTTTTGAACAGGTAGACCTTGTGTTCGCACCGGTCCCTGAGGATGCGGACGATGATGATATCCCTGAATTTGAAGACGAGGAGATTGACAGCGACGAGGCCGATGGAATCAAGAAACCGGGAGAGGACCTTGAGGAAGATCTTGAGGAGGACGATGATGAAGAGGACCTCGATGATGAGGACCTCGATGATGAGGACTTTGATAATGAAGACTTCGATGGAGAAGAAGATGAAGAAGACGAGGAAGAAGACGACCTCAGTGAAAGCGATGTCGAAGAAGATGACCTCGACGAAAGCGAAGACGAGATGGAACCAGAGGTCCCTCTGAGCAAGAAGCGCGCCTCCAAGAAGCGATCAGCTAAACCTATCACACCCAAGCGGGCCGCCAAAACGACCAGGCCTTCGTCCAGAAAAGCTGCACCCAAGCCTGGTGAAGCTTACGATATAAATGCGTACTTTTAGTACTACGTAGCCAGCACTATACATCCTTGCTCGCAAGCACAGGCAGTTTGTCACCTGGAATAAAGTGACGTTCGACGCCATCTTCCTTGATCACGGCCAGACGAATCGTACCGCCGGAAGCACCATCGCGGCGCATCGCCAAGCTCAACGCATTCTTGACAAATTCGAGTGTCTGCTCTTCGTTCCAGCCCTCGCGCCATGTTGAATCGCAGAAGCCGTAAATATACGCCGAGCCAGAGCCTCCGATGGCCCATGGCTGTTCAAACAAGCCACCACCAAGTGGCACATTGAAAACGCGACCACCATGCTGTTTGTCCCAGCCGGCAACAATAATGCCAGCGGTAAGGCGGTCCTTGTTCTGGTATATGAGCTCCTGAAATAGATTGGCTGCTACAGCCGTAGGAGGTTGTTGCTCCTGCATGACGTGGTACAGCTGTAGATGATATGTGACAACATCAGCCAAAGCTTGTGTATCAGCGGCAGAGCCTGAGCGACAACAGTAAATACGGTCGGACAAGTGCGTCAGCTTGTCGGTGACGCGATTCGCAATGTATGGTCCCATCGTCGTGCGCGAGTCAGCCCCAATCACAACACCGCCATCGAACTTGACAGCCATAATTGATGTGCCCAGATCCACCTCGCCTTTTTTGAGGTGCGCGATGTCTACTGCACCCATTGCCATGGTGGTAATCGTCGCGCTGGAAAAATCGCGTCTCGATCGCCTCCAGTCCATGGGTGTCGTCAGCGTTTGCGCGGCATGGCCAACCACGTGATTGATTCGCTGGGGGAACGCTCTCACGTCGACGAGCTCATTCGCTGACAAATAAGCTCTGACGGCGCTCTCTTTCCACACGATGGGACAGCAAGGATCACAGCTGTTAGATGACATTGAACGAGGCACGCATTTCTCATCTGAAGAAATCCAGCGGCTGAAAAAGAGGTTTCTAAAACTGGACAGTGATGGATCAGGGTCTATTGACCGCGAGGAATTCCTCCAGATACCTGCCATTGCCAGCAACCCACTGGCTCAACGTCTTATTGCGATCTTTGATGCAGACGGCGGTGGATCTGTGGATTTTCAAGAATTTGTCTATGCTCTAAGTGTATTTACGAGCCGGGGAAGCCAAGAAGAAAAATTACAATGTATGTACACGATGACTCACGCTTCAGTTGTATTTAAAGTGTACGATATGGACCGCGATGGATACATTTCGAACGGCGAACTTTTCATTGTGCTGAAGATGATGGTGGGTGGTAATCTGAAGGACCAGCAGCTTCAGCAGATCGTAGACAAAACGATCATGGAGGCAGACAAGAACGGCGATGGCAAAATTGATTTCTCCGAGTTCTTGGATATGGTCAATAATACAGACGTGGCAAAACAGCTCACGCTTGGTGTAAGTACCCCCTTCACTCACTCAACAGGACCTCTTCTAAGTTTTCCCCCTTGAACGTGATTGTAGCATACATACATTCTTACACATTTATCCATGTCAATTTTTTGCCTACATGAAGCGCATACGAGCCAAGGGGCGCAGTACATCTGAAAGTACTGAGGACGTTGAGTATTGCCGGCGTTCAAGACGATTCAGACGACGCGCAGTAAGGGCGTTACTCTGTGTCCGTTGACCGCGGGCCGGATAGCCTCCAGCATGCCGACGACCCACATACGAGCCGATGGAACGGTGGTGCGCGATATTAGCGAGCACTTCACGGCGCAAGTCACCTTCGAGTACAATGGACCGCAATGGATCCATTGCCGACTTGGGGCGTTGTGATGGAGGCAGGTCAGCCGGGTTGGAAGATGCGGGGGGTTTGGGGACACTACCGTGCAGTGTAGAGCGGGTCTGAGATGGAGACGCCGCAGGTATCATGCTTGGAGAGGATAGGTACGCAGAGAGCTCGGTAATTTGTGTTTCGGTGAGAGAAGAGACCGTAGCTTGATCGTGTACTCGGATACGGGCGCACAGTCGACGAGCTGTATCGTACGAAATACCATAAAAGTTGGTTAGTGCAATCTGAAAGTGTCAGCTAGTTCCTAACGGCGTATACATACGCGCACCAGCTTATGGTCGGGCAAGTACGTGCCCAGCAAGTACATGGCTCTGGATAAGTCCAAAGAAGAGGACGAGGCAACAGAGGCTTCCGAGTCACGTGTACCCTCTACGTGAATCAGGAATCGCATGGCATACATCTATAATAGTACATGGGGCATAGTATACAAGGAGCTAACATGACAATTCGAAGTTGTTTAGAACAGAGAGGACTTGAGATGCAAGAGGTCTGTCCTCCGGTTGGGGTGATACCATAGCTCGAATTAAATCACGAAGTGCATCGGGTAATCGGTCACCGCCCGGTAAAATCAGGGCGGGTGCACCATCAGCGTACGAGCGCATATCAGGTTCGTGGTTCGATTTGGGCGATGTTGGCATGAAGGAAGATGATAGAGGAGATGGAGGTGCAGAGGTAGGGGATGCGGGGTGTATCGTATTAGTGCTTTGTTCTTCATCCTGACCTAGAGTTTGCCGCTTCTCACTGTTGGGTACCTGTAGGTACGAGCCGGAGAGATACCGACGCGATAGTCGCGAGCTTCTCGGTTCAGATGAGAGAGATACGCAACGACCCAATACACTGGCATCGTTCTTGCGAGAACCCGGCGAGAATGACGTAGCGCGTTTTATGGGCGGCACTGTCAATGTTGAAGGGCTGTGAGTCGGAGGTATAAATACGCCCCTGGGTGTCGGCGCTGGATCAAGGAGTTGATCGAGCAAGGTATCCTGTATCCCGGACAGGGAGAGACTCTTTTCTAACGACGTAACCGAATCAGGTGAGTCTGGTGGGTGCTGAATGTCAAGATTTGACCTTAGCTGCGATTGGGACCAAGGTCTTGAGCGAGAGGGCAAAGGGGTGCGAGGATGCTGAAATGACAGTCGCTCCATGCGATCGTCCTCTTCACTGAGGAAAAAGTGCTTTTGGCGCTGCCGGATCGCCATTACACTCTTTACACGATGACTCGGATCGACTCCCGTAGCGAGGGAATACAAGAGCACACCTAGACTAAAGATGTCCAATGTGAATGACAGAGCAGGATGCGCTTGGCCTTGGGCTTCGTCTGGGGACCAGGACCATATGTGGAAAAGTTCAGGCGCACGGAATGCAGGCGTCCCGACGGAGTAACAGTCAGTGACGGGTACAGAGGCATTCGAAAAGAGAACGGACGAAAAATCGCACAGCTTGATCGACAGGTTGTGAGTCAAGAGCACATTTTCCTTCTTGATATCGCCATGGACACATCCACGAGAATGCAGCCACTCGACTGTCTCGGCAAGCTGCCGCGCCCAACCTAGCCATAGAGGTAAGTCGACATCAGAAGTGTGGGAACGAACATAGTCTACGAGCGTGCAGGGCAGGTGCTCCAGCACAATGAGTAATCGAGGCGGGTCATCCGATGCATGGACGGGAGGAGCCTTGGACGTATCATCCCGTAGCTCCATTTCGTCTAGCACGGAAATGAGGCGCACGATGTGTGGGTGGGAACCCAAGCGCCTAAGAGCAAAAGCCTCCTGTAAGCCAGCCAGTTGTGACTCCTGGTCCGCTTGAACGCGCTTGACAGCGCACAGTTGCCAGTCCACAAACGCGTCAGAGTCATCCACACGTTCCCGATGATATGCGCCCAGGTAAACTTCAGAATTGCGTCCCTCACCCAGCTTGAACGGCTTGTTGAGAAATAGGCGCAAGGACACCTTGTCATTATGCGCTCGAATGCGCTGTTCTTCTGACTTGCGCTCTTCGAGGGACATCCTCCCAAAAGACGGCTTCTTAGCATGTCCACGAGCTGGATTTTGTTTCGATGGCTGTGTGCTAGGCCGGAGCATGGAGTTGGTCGAGCTCGCTGGCGCCACGGCCACTGCTTCGCCTGACTTATCGATGCGCAAAGGCGGCGGTTTTGGCGGTGCCGGCGTTGGCGTCGATACCCCACGAAAGAACAAGTCGTTCCGTGATGCTTTCATCGCCTACGAACCGCTCACGCAATACCGTCCCCGCTCGCCACTAGCTGCAATGGGTGCCGGCGTCGCTGAAAGGCCCAGGTTGCCCGCCTGGTGGCGTGGTCCTCTATCACGTGAGGTCTGGTAGGCCAGCGAGCCTCGAGGTGGACGCGTGGGGCGTGGAGACTTCCTGCGACATGGCAACGAAACCCGAAGCACAGCAGCCATTGCAGGGCCGACAGGTGTGGACGCCGCCTGAGGGCCCAAAGCGTATGGACTCATTCCGCGAGCGCATTAATGCTGAGCACGGCGTGAACCTCAAAAATTATGCAGACCTGCACAAATGGAGTGTGAGCGAGGTAGGCAAGTTTTGGCAGGCCGTGTGGGATGAAATGGGCGTGGTAGCCAGCGAAAAGGCACCACACCCAGTTGTGGAAAATGCGCCTATGTTTCCCCCAGCGGAGTGGTTCGTTGGCGCACGCCTGAATTTTGCCGAGAACATTCTTCACTTTGGCAAGGACGAGGACGTCGCGGTGATTGCATGCACGGAGCGTGAAGATGACACACAGCGCACGACGTATGGCGATTTGCGCAAGCAGGTGGCGCAGGCGGGTCATGCATTGCGCAGTCTCGGCATTAAGCCGGGCGATACTGTCGCGAGTTACTCGGGCAACACGTGCGAGAACCTAGTCGCGTTCCTTGCTGCCAGTGCCGTAGGTGCTGTGTGGACGAGTGTGCCCCCAGACTTTGGCACGGCTGGTGTTTTAGAACGCTTCACGACCGTGCGTCCGCGCGTGATTTTTAGTACGAACCAGGTCTTGTACAATGGTAAACTGCATGACCATATTGGTAAACTGAATGCTACGATCGAAGGCTTGCTAGCTCTGCAGGATGAGTCAAGTCACGATCGTAAGGAAGATGGGCCGCAGTCCAAGCGCGCGCGTTTTGAGGTGGCGGGGTCCAAATTGGAGCATATTATTATTGCACCTTACAGCGGCACTCATCCCGACCGCGATGCGCGTCCCAACGGCGTAGACGGTGCCAACGACACGCACGGCCTTCAGCGCCACACATGGTCCGATTTTCTTCAAATGGGTGCGCGCGATGAGCCATTTACATTTGAGCAGCTCGATTTTAACCAACCATTGTGGATCCTATTCTCGTCTGGCACAACGGGCACGCCGAAAGCCATCACGCACCGTGCCGGTGGAATGTTGCTTCAGCTAGGCAAGGAGCATCTCCTGCACGGTGGCTTGAGCCGCGATGATGTGGTGTTCCAGCATACGACGATCGGCTGGATGATGTGGAACTGGCTTCTGGGTGCCTTGTTGGGTGGCTGCCCGATTGTGTTGTACGACGGTTCACCCGTGTACCCTACGGGTGTGCTGTGGGAAATGGCGGCGAGGCTGGGTGTGACAGTGTTTGGCACGTCGGCTGCATACCTCTCGATCATCGAACGCCGTGCGTTCGTACCGACGGAGCTGCACGACCAGCTCAAGGTGCGCATGATATTGTCGACGGGCTCTCCGCTGCGGGCGGAGCTGTACCCGTTTGCCGAGAAGCTTGTGGGCCGCCCTGTCATGGTCGGCAGTATCACGGGTGGATCGGATCTGTGCTCGTTGTTTTCAGCCCACAATGAAACTCTGCCTGTGTATGCCGGCGAAACGCAGTGCTTCGGCTTGGGCATGGATGTGGACGTATTTGATGCCCAAGGCCAGTCCGTGCCGAACATGGTGGAAGGCGATTTGGTGTGCAAGACGCCTTTCCCTGCGCAGCCGATTGGCTTCTGGCACCAGCCGAATGAGCGGTACCGCGACAGTTACTATGTCCAGTACCCAGGCGTATGGTACCATGGCGACTTGGTTATGCGCACCGACCACGGTGGTCTTATCATGCTTGGCCGCTCGGACGGTATTCTGAATCCGAACGGCATCCGCTTCGGCAGTGCCGATATATACGATGTGTTGGAAAGCTCGGAGGCTACAGATCCCTCATCGCCACTGTCCCACGTATCCGATTCCCTCGTGGTCGGCCTCAAGACGCCGGCCAAAGACGACGAAGTCGTTGTGCTGTTCCTGGTCGTTCCAGACGACGCCGACTGGAGTGCGATTGAAGCACAGTCAAAGTCTCTCATCCGCCAGCAGCGCAGTGCGCGACACGTTCCGGCCTACGTCCGCCGTGTCCAGGGCTGCCCCAAGACGCTGAACGGCAAGCGTGTGGAAGTGCCCGTGAAAAAGCTGATCAACGGTGCCCCCATCACCACGATCAACAAGGCCACGCTTCTCAATCCCGAGGTGCTCGACGAGTACGTGGCCCTGGGCGAGGAACTGCGTGCGTCGCTGGCTGAGAGCCGTGCTGCTGCTTCACGCTCCTAGAACACGGACCATGCTAAGATGTGTCACGTGATATTCCCTTTATAGTGTGACAGAGCGGCCCTTTTTCGACTCGTCTTTTTTTCCATGTTTCGTGGTGGTCGCGGTGGTGGTCGCGGCGGCGGATTCAGCGGGCGTGGCGGTCGTGGTGGCATGATGAATGCTGGACCGCCTGCCAGTGTTGTGCCGTTCGGAAAGTTTGTGCATGCTGTTGAGGGCGAGATGTTCTGCTCGAGCACCGACCCCAAGCATGTCCCATACTTTAATGCACCCATCTTTCTGGAAAACAAGTCGCAAATTGGAAAGGTCGATGAGATCCTGGGTCCCATCAACGAGGTTTACTTCACAGTGAAGACGGAGCCTGGTGTGGTGGCGACGTCGTTCCAGGCAGATGATACCGTGTACATTTCAGATGACCGCAAGTTGCCTATTGAGCGATTCTTGCCCAAACCAAAGACGCTCGTCAAAGCTACCAAGAAGCGGGGAGGTGCGCGTGGTGGTGGCCCTGGCGGTCGTGGTGGTGGCCGCGGTGGTGGTCGTGGAGGTGCGCGTGGCGGCGGCTTTGGTGGTCGTGGCCGCGGCGGCTTCCGTGGCGGTGGCCGTGGGGCTCCGCGTGGTCGTGGCAGCTTCCGTGGCGGACGCTAGTGCCATTTCTCACTTTCTATGACATCCTGATTGTCGGAACTTGTACCATAGCCCAAGACGTAGCATGCATCATTTGCACCGTGGCAACCCGTGCCTTGCCATGGCATGGCTATATGACTAAGCATGGAGAGCCCTGGCCTATCTACATGATAACGAGTGACCCAAGCGATGCACTGATAAGGAGCTGATGGCGTCGCGTAGAAATACGGGCTGGGTCGTGAGGATGTCGCTCAAAAATGAGCACGGCGGAGCATCCTGCGCAAGTGCTGGGACAGGGTGTGGGATGGGCTGTCGTCGTGGGCCTCGGCCTGGCGTTTGCGGCGTTCATGATCAGCTTGACATGGATCCAATCGCGTTACACGGGGCACAAGGCGACGTCGGTGGAAGAGTTTAGTTCGGCATCGCGTTCAGTCAGGCCGGGCTTGATTGCCGCCGGCATTGTATCGGCCTGGACCTGGGCAGCGACACTGCTCACAAGTGCGTCGATGACATTTCAGTACGGCGTGGCAGGTGCGTACTGGTACTCAGCGGGTGCGATGCTCCAGATTCTGCTGTGCTCGATCATGGCATGCAAGTTGAAGAGCTTTGCGCCGTTTTGTTCCACTTACCTGGAGGTCATTCGCATTCGGTACGGCAAGCGCGTGCATGCTGTTTTCATGGCCTTTGCGTTTGTCACCAACTTGCTCGTATCGTCCCAGCTCGTATTGGGAGGCGCAGCTGTGGTGCATGAACTGACGGGACTGCACAAACTAGCCGGCATTTTCCTCATACCTTTCAGTGTGGCTGTGTACACCGTCACGGGAGGTCTTCGAGCCACGCTGATCGCGGATTATGTGCACACGGTGGGTTTGCTGGTCATCATCTTGTACTTTTTCTTTCGTGTATGGACAGGCCACGGCTTGATGGGCAGTCTGTCTCACATGGTCGAGCGCCTAGAACACGCCGCCCGGATCAAGCCGGTGGCGGGTAACGCCGGTGGCTCGTACCTGACGATGCGTTCGCAGGGCGGTCTCTTGTTTGGCATCATCAACGTGTGCAGCAATGTGGCGGCGGTATTTTGCGACCAGTCGTATCACCAGCGCTCGATTGCGTCGTTGCCTGCCACAGCATCGCGTGGATTCCTGCTCGGTGGTAGTGCGTGGTTCCCCATCCCCTTTGTGTTTGGCACGACCATGGGGTTGGCTGCTCGTGCCCTGGTTCACCAGGTGCCGTCGATGTATGAGCTCACAGCGAAGCAAATTGCAGATGGTCTGACGGCGCCGTCCGTGGCCGTGGTCTTGTGTGGCAAGGGCGGAGCGGTGGCCATGCTGATTCTCCTGTTTCTGGCTGTCACGTCAGCTACGTCTGCACAGCAAATCGCCGTGTCATCCGTCTTTACGTTTGACGTGTGGAAAGTGTACGTGCATCCGAGCCCCCGTGGACAGCACATGCAGATGATCACGCACGGCGCCGTGTTGGCCTGGGCCCTCATCATGAGTCTTTTTGGCTTGGTCTTGCATTATGGAGGCATCGGCCTCGGTTGGGTGTACACCATGATGGGCATTGCCGTGGCGCCTGCCGCGTGTCCCATCTTTGCGTCGCTGGTGTGGAACAAGACCCATCCACATGCCTGTGTCGTGGGCATGACGCTGGGCTGCGGGCTTGGCATGATGACATGGCTCGTGACGGCCGGCATGTTGTATGGCCATATCACGGTCGAGTCCACGGGCGAGCAGTACCCGACGGTGGCAGGCAATCTCGTATCGCTGCTCGTGTCAGGCGTCGTCGTCGTCGGATGGAGCCTTGTCCAGCCGAGGAACTATACGTTTGCGGATACGCGCGCCTTCCATGCACCCAAGGATCTCTTTGCGATGCCTGATCCGATGGGATCGTCGCCCAGCGAGCCCGTCGAGGAAAAGTGTGGCGCGACAGACTCGGAGATGAGCAAGCCCGTCGTGGCGCTGGGAGCATGGGAGCATGATGCTGGCGAGAACAACATCGAGTACGTGCGTGCTGCTGGGCTGGATCCTGCGGAGATGGCTGCTCAAGGGCGCCGCGTCACAGGCATCGCGGTCGCATGCTCGATCCTGTTGATCGCGATCGTGCCGGCGGTAGCGATATGTGCACGGACCTGGACGCCGGCTGGCCTGGGAGTGTGGATGTACCTCGGACTCCTGTGGCTTGGATGGAGTGTGTTGGCCGTGGTCATCTGGCCGCTCTGGGAAGCGCGCGCGGAACTGGTCGAGATAGGTAGGCAGAGGTGTTGGCGACCCGCGCCACACGGCGAGTAGGGAAATTCTCCACGCGGCGGGGTCCCTTTTTTCCGCTTCGCATGGTTGGGCGGCCAGCACGGCACCATGACGTCGCTCTTTAGTTTCTCGACGCCGGTGGATATTGACATTCGCTTGGAGGATGAGCATGAGCGCAAGACGGTGGATGTAAAGACGGTCGGCACATCGAAGGAGACATACCCGGTGTATTATGATGGCGAGAGCGTGCGGGGCAGTGTGGTGATTCAGCCGCGGCAAGCCAAGAAGCTCCAGCACGATGGCATAAAGATCGAGCTAGTAGGCTGTATGGATTTGCTGTATGACCGCGGGAATCACGACGAGTTCCTTTCGCTGGTCGAGGACCTGGCGCCGGCTGGCGAGGTGCGTGACGCGGTGACGATCCCCTTCGAGTTTCGGGGGGTGGAAAAGAAGTACGAGAGCTACCAGGGCATCAATGTGCGACTGCGCTACTTTCTGCGTGTGACGATGCACCGCCGCATATCGGATGTCGTGCGTGAGCGCGACGTCTGGGTGCACTCGTTCCGCCTGCCGTCCGACTCGAACCATGCGATCAAGATGGAAGTAGGCATTGAAGACTGCCTGCACATTGAGTTTGAGTACAACAAGTCCAAGTACCACTTGAAGGACGTGATCGTCGGCAAGATTTACTTCTTGCTCGTGCGCATCAAGATCAAGCATATGGAGCTCTCGATCGTGCGGCGCGAGACGACGGGGTCCGGTCAGAACCAGTACAACGAGTCGGAGACGATCACCAAGTTTGAAATTATGGACGGCGCGCCCGTGCGGGGCGAGACGATTCCCATCCGCCTGTTCCTGGGCGGCTTTGATCTGACGCCGACGTTCCGCGACGTGAGCAAGAAGTTCAGTGCGCGGTACTATCTCAACCTCGTGCTGAACGACGAGGAGAATCGGCGGTACTTTAAGCAACAGGAAATCACCTTTTACCGGATTCCTGATAATGGGTAAATAGATGACGTGGCATGCGACCTCCATGTCTGTGGCTGCTGCTCGTGCCCGTGGCCTGGGCGGCGGCGCCTTTTTCGTGCCAGAGCGTCGACGTGCAGGGCCATGGTCGCGCCGTGGACGTGAGCTCGGCGTTTCAGCGTGGGCCGCTCACCGCGAGCACATCGCGGTCGACGCCGCCCTCGCTGAGTGTGATCAACGTCACGATGGATCTGTGCCGGCCGCTGCCGCGCGTGCCGGGAGCGGGGGCTGAGGACCAGTGCCCCGATGGGACGAACGTGTGCATGATCGCATCGAGTCGGCGGGCCGGCCTGGACGACCGGATCGAGCAGGTCGTGCCGAGCGCCGGCACGGACGCGGGCTTGATCCTGGACGCTGCGCAGCCGTACGAGCTGCGCTTCCGTGGACGCACCTGGTCTGATACCACACAGAGCACGCAGCTGCACATGCTCTGCGACAAGCGCTCCGAGCTGAGTGTGGCGTCGTACGATGCGATGCGTGGCGTCCTCACGCTGACATGGCGCACGCCGCTGGCCTGCTCCGCCCCACGCAAGGCGCAGCGACGTGGCTCTTCGCTGGGATGGTGGATGGTGTGCGTCGCTGTCCTGTACGTGGCCGTGGGTATGTGGTACAACTACCAGCACTATGGCGCGAGGGGATGGGACATGCTACCGCACCGCGACGCATGGCGCGACGTGCCGTATTATGTGCGCGACCTGTCACGGCACATGACACGCGCCGCCGGTGGATCGGCGCCGCGGTCAGGGTACGAGGCCGTCTAGCGCCCCATCTTTTGAAAAAAGCGGCGCACGACCGCTTGGCCTTTCTGTACGTGAGTAGACGGTACGTACCTCGAGATTCACGAGGCGGATGCGTTCGTTCGGGAGATGCGCATGGTCCGACGCCTGGCCCATGGGCAGATGCACGGCCTTGGCGCCCAGCTCCTTTTCCAGGATGGCTATGCCGGGAATCGAGCCGCCCTCGCGGATCAAGCGCACGGGCGCGCCCCACTCGGCCTCGACGGCTTCGACGAGCGCGCCCCATGCCGCGTCCTGCAGGGACCCGAGCCACCAGTCGGCGCAGTGGAAGACGTGCACGTCGACCGTGTTGGACGAGCGCATGCGCTGAAAGTGCTCGTGGATCGTGCGCACGAACTGCGACTGGATGGCATGCACGTCCTGGTCCGGCACGATCCGCATGCTCACGGACGCCTCGACGGCCCGTGGGATGACGGTCGAGTGCGCCGTGCTGCTGTTGGTGACCTGGTGCACGGTCAGCGATGGCATGCACCACAGGGCCATCAGGCGCTCGACGCTCGTGGAACGCGATGCCTCCTGCGCCAGCTCGGCGAGATGCGCGCGCTCGTCGTCTGTCACGGCGCGCACGTCGTCGTAGAAGTGCGGCAGCGCTACACGCCCGTCCGCATCCACGAGCGAGGCCAGCAGTTTGATCATGTCCATCATCGGCTCCCGCTCCCCGCCGCCATCCACACCGGAATGCTGATCGGCGCCGCCGAGCCCACTGATGCGCACGAGCGCGCGAAGCACGCCCCGCAACCCGATCGTAAGGCACGGCTGATGCTCGCCGAGCCAGTACGAGTTGCACACGAGCACTGTATCGATCGGGCCGAGGAGGTGCTTGTTTTGTTGCAGGCACGCCTGGAAGGGCGACGAGCCGGCCTCCTGCTCGCCCTCGACCAGCATGACGACGTCCATGTCGAGTTGGTGTGCGTGCAAGAGCTCGCTCGCAGCGTGCGCGACGGCCAGCACGGGCCCCTTGTTGTCGCTAACGCCGCGGCCGTACACGTAGCCGTCGCGGCCATGCAGGGTCCATGGATCCGAGTCCCAGCCGTCACCGGCCGGCACACAGTCATAGTGGCCGTAAAACAGGCACCGGCGGCGCGGGCGCTCGGCGCGGAACGTGCCGAGTACCATGGGGTTCGTGCGCCGCCCCGTCGGCAGCAGCTGCACGTCACTCGCGCCCAGTTCCATCAGCGTCGTGCGCAGAAAGTGCGCTGCCTGACGCGAGTCTTCCCCGTTTTCGTCGTCGGCGTGCATCGTCGGGCCGTGCGATACGGATTTGTAGCGCACAAACTGCGCGAGCCGCTGCAAGAGAGACGACGCATACGGCCTCGGCATCGGCGGCGCGGTGCCGAAGCGGGGGTAGTGCCACAGGCGTACGTGGCCGTCCGAGGCGCCCGTCAGGAGCAGCGGCGCATGAGCCAGCCACGAGTACGCCTGCGTCGGAGGCGCCGCATGCAGCGCGAGGCATTGCACGTCCTTGGTATGCGCCGAAAACCGGCCGCAGCATCGAAAGTAGCGGTCGAAGCGGCACACCGCACCGTCTGCGCCGCCGGACCAAAACACGTACGCATCGCCTTCGGCCAGGGGCTGGAGGCACAGCACGTCCTTGGTGTGCGCTGGCAGAACGCGGACGGGTGTGTAGCTTTCCATGTCCCAGACATCGATCGTTCCTCCCTGCTTGCCGGCCAGCAGCGTGCCTTTCCACGCCGCCAAAGAAAGAACGGCATCGCCCGCTGGGTGCGGCAGGACAAGCGTGCGGAACAGTGTCGGAGACGCACCACACAGGCGCCATAGCCGCACGGCCTCGTCGCCCGCCCCACTCGCGAGCATCGTCTCGCCATTCACTTCCGCCCACGTCAGGCAATACACGTAGCTGTGGTGGGCCGAATGCACGACATGCGCAGGATCGACACGCAACACCGCCATGCGGCTCTCGGCACAGGTACGTCCGTCCGACCAGCGGACATGCGTGCGCCGCAACAGGGCCGAGGCCGTCGCTGAGCGCGCGGACATCGCCGTCTCCGAGGTCCGATGCCACAGCGAGCGCGGGCGCGAGTCGAAAAACTTGTCGTACGACGCGGCAGTGGGCCATAGAGGCTCACAAGCAGCCTCTTGCAGACGCTCTGGCGTGATCGAGATCCATTCAATCGACGTGTCCTGGCACCCAAAGTACAGGACCTGCGCCTCGGCGTCCCAGGCGAGCGAATAGATATCTCCGGTGTTGGTGCTCGCAGGAAACACACACGCCCGCGGCTGCAGGGTCTCCGCATCCCAAACGCGCACAGTGCTGTCAGAAGACGCACTGAACACATAGTCGTCCGAGAGCACGAGCGACAAGACGCTGCTGTGGTGTCCCACGAGGTCCGCCTGCACTTGGAACGTGTGCAGATTCCACACACGGATATCGCCCTGCTGCGTGCCGACGAGCATGCGTCCACGCACATTATCCACCGCAAGAGCCAGGACCGCCGAGTCACACGTCACCGTATGGTGCAGCTCATCCTGGCTCTCACGCGACCACAGCTGGGCCGACGTCGAAGCTCCCTCATCGACCCACGCCATGAGAGCTTACGTCAAATGGAGGTTCGCAGCCTTTTTTTCGTCTTCCTCATGCCACCCAAAGCAGCGGCCCACGAGGCCCAGGGCCTGTCGCCACTAGAAAAGCAGATCCACGGCGCAGCCCTCGCAGCGCCAGAGCACACACTCACAGGTGATGAGCTGTCAGCGCAGTTTTCGACCGCGCCCATTGAGGAACAGCTTCTCGCGATCAACGGCCTCCTGAAAAAGAACCTGTTCACAGCGCAAAAGGGACCCCGCGGGATCCAGTACGTCGCCGTCTCGAGAGGCGAGGCTAGCTTGCTGGGCAGCATGGATGCCAACGAGCTCATTATTTACAACCACATCAAGGAAGCCAAAAATGAAGGTATATGGACCAAGCTGATCAAGGCGCGCACGAATCTGCATCAGACCGTCATGACTCGCTGTCTCCGTCTGCTGGAGCAAAAGCAGCTCGTCAAGTCCGTCAAGTCCGTCAAGTTCCCTACGCGCAAGATCTACATGCTGTATGATCTCACACCGTCCATCGAATTGTCCGGTGGACCTTGGTACACGGACAATGAATTAGATACCGGCTTCATTCACGAACTGTCCATGGCCTGTCTACGCTTCATTCAGTCCAAAACATGGCCGAAGGACGGCCGCTCCTCTGCATTGTTCCCTGCTTCACATACCCACCAGTTCCCCACCGCCCAGCAGGTGCACCGCTACCTTCGGCAGGCCCGGCTCACCGATACGGAACTCGAGCAGGAGCACGTCGT
>ERZ501045.91-NODE-91-length-23695-cov-7.006218_pt1 | contig 23695 bp, 14 predicted proteins | sample MGYA00510870_ERZ501045 | MGnify/ENA primary metagenome ERZ501045 (study PRJEB25958, sample SAMN03398505) | human skin metagenome | study: EMG produced TPA metagenomics assembly of the Human Skin Microbiome Metagenome (human skin metagenome) data set. | reverse complement strand
CTCGAAATGACGCAATGTGTGAGTGATTTTGCACTTCATGGACATGAGCAGCTAGTGGTGGTCGCTATAGAACTGGCTATTCTTGCGATCATCCGCATTGGAACGTACCATGGCACAATTTCTACGATGCAGCTACTTCAGGATCCAGAGTGTCGTTACTGTAAACAGATGTCTGGGCACAACAAGCACAAAGAATTGCTGGAATTGATACAGCAACTGTACAATGCACAACAGGATGTGGCACTGCAGTCTATTATCGACTCGCCGGATAGCTCACCGCTGAAGGCGCTGAGTAACGAAGGACTGGATTTGGGGCATACATTCATGCTGATTGCCAAAGAAATGCAATGGCACGATATGGCGCTACCAGAAGCTCAAGCCCTTGCTGTATGTTCCCAGTGGATGACTGCGTCTGATATGCCGTGTTCTGACGAATTCTTTAGGAGGTTGTCAATGTACCAGGCCGATGCGGAAAACCGCGCATTGCTCACTAGTAGCCAAGCGGGGGCATATATTTACGACGACATTGTGGATGCATGGGTTTCTCCTGAAAGTAGTAGACCCACCATGCACAGGTCTTTAAGTGAAAAAGAAAATATCGTGCCGCCTAAGCGCCGTCGAAGACACACTGATATTTTGCCGAGATGCGCTGACTTCGCACAGGAAGACGACGACGAAATCGACTTTCTCGGTCATGCCGACGAGCTCAACTCATCGCGTGTACGTAGAAAGGTCCAGCGTCTTGATGTAGCGCGCGAAGCAAGTCGCTCTCAGATGCTGGGTCGCCGTTCTCGCCGTTCGTCACTTCTTCCCTACTTGTAACGTATACCCAAAATAATAGACTATCTCCACATCCAGGCTTTGTGTGCCTTTTTGCCTTCGACCATGTCTGGATCGCGACGATTGACCAAGGTATGCGGGAATCAAAGATCTCATGTATAGGAGCTGAAAGAACTCAAGGATACACCGTTGCCAGGTCTTCGTATGTGTGCCTAAAAGCTGACGAGACAGTTCTGTTAGAGGCTCATGAGTATGTTGTGGGATATGTTGGCTTATACACCCAGAGGCCATTTGTATACGTGGGATGCCGTATTACTAGGTGTACGTGCATGAGATGCTAATGAGAGCCTGTATGTGCGCATGTGGCTCACAAATCAGGCAGGCACGCCGTATGAGGGCGGACATTTTCCAGTGCGTACCTGAAGTATTAACGGCAGGTGAGGTTCGAGTTCCCTATCGACTACCCATTTAAGGGACCCAACGTGCACTTTCAGTGCCGCATGTACCATCCCAACGTTGATGAGGTGGGCGCAATGTGTATTAGTCTGATCAAGTCGGATGCATGGAAACCATCTACTAAGGTCTCGGCGAGTACGTATGCGTCATGTTCATATCACAGTTCTTCAAACGATTCTACAGCTACTAGAAGAGCCCAACCCAGAGGATGCGCTTTCAGCGGGCATAGGTACGCATGGATGCGCCATACTAACGACTCAGCTGATCAGTATCAAAGGGACCCTGTTTCCTTTCGCCAAACGGCGACAGAGTACACGAGGAAATACGCCCCACGAACGCCATAGCGCCCTGTTGAAGGGGCCACACGCTCGATAGGCGTAATGATTATGTCATGCCGCGTACCTCACGTGTATCAACAATCTGTGCCCATGGGCCACTCGGCGAACTGCGACGGCTCTGGCCCTGCTACGACTGTGCTCCGCGATCATTGTGCTTGACAGAACTGCCTAATGTCAGCGTCGTATGCTATATACACGTCGCCGAATCACCCACTGGTGGCCTACCATCTTCCTACGCTGATTGTCACGCCATTTGGCCAGCCACAGCATATTTTGTATTCGTACGTGCATACGAACTACAACAATGAGTCGTACCTGCTTACGCCGTCGATGATGGGTGAGCTATGTGTGGCCAAGGCCATTCCCCCACCAGGCTCGCGCCGTCTCGGGGGTCCGCCCGCGCCTCCCACGACCGAACGTAATGTGTATTGTGAGGCGTCGCGCAACTTGAGATGGACCATCATCAACACGGGTATCAACGCGCCTGTGTACAAACTGACGTTGCCGAACCCGGACATGCCTGGCCATGACCAGCCCCTATTCCAGATTTCGAAGCCGAATCCAAATGATACGTGGTGGACCATGTTCTACTTCACATATGGGGGTCATCAGCTTCCGCCCAAACGGATTGAATTTGGACGCATCCAGAAAAATGCGACGGCTACGAGCGGTGGTGGTTCAGGCACACGCGTCACGATCACCGGTCGCACGCCTGAGCAGCAGGCTGTGTGGCATACCCTTGGTGAGGGTAACGAGGACATGGTTGAGTGGATCGTCATTTTTGCTGCGCTCAATCTTATTGATGAAGAAATCGTTCGCGCCGCTGCGCGTACGACGCTATCTGATACACCGCTGCAGACATCGACGCCTGCGTCGCAGCGCTCGACAAGACCAGCCACAGCGCAGCCCCGCGCAGCGGTGGCCCAAACACAAGGCGCCACATTTATGGCTAGCGGTACCAGAACTCATCCCGTGCCGGGCTCAGCGGCGGCCAAGGGACGTAAAAGCGGCAGGGGTCTCTTTGGCCTGAAAAAGGCATGATCCGTGCCCTGTACTTTAGTGCTATGGATTCCAAAATACCTGGGTCATGGTTTCGTGGTGAGTACAGCATGACCCAATCCCACACCACACAATCGCTCTGGGTGCTCGTAGAAGCAAGTAGATGTCACTCCCTCTATCCCAGGTGACGCTGTGTCCGGTGGCGCATGCCAAAATGCGTCGCCGATGATGTCGACATGCAGGGTGCACAGCTTGGTCCGTGGCTTGGTCCGGCGTGGATCCGGCACAGACGCCCATACGAGTGTGGTTCCCTTGCGGAAAAATGCGGGGAGTTTATCGTAATTGATGCCAAATTGCTGGAAGAGCATCTCGTGCTTTTCGGACGACACGGTGCCCTTGAGGAGGTCGTGTGCTTCGCGTTCGGTTTTTTGGCCCTGGAGAACCAGGGCCCAGAAGACAGTGTTGTACAGGTTGTTGATGTGGGTGTCAGCCTGGCGCCACGCAAAGTAGTCGCGGATCTCCTGGGTGCCGGGATACACGATGAGTCGTCCATCAAATGAGGGCGGCTCTTCGAGGGGTACAGACATGTACTGGCCCCAGTGAAACACATAGGCAGACGTAAAGAGCGAGACGATGTGCGTCACGAGTTTGCTCTGCCGCCGATTGTAGAGCGTCGAGTACTTGTCGATCAGGAAACTGCGTCAGAACGAGCAACATACCTGTACTCATCGCTCTCGCCAAATGCTAGCGTTACGTGCCCCTTGAAGGCGTGCATGACCTGCCGCGCCGCTTCATTCATGAGCTCGAGTGCCTGGGCATCATTGGGCTTCGAGAACGCGTGTCGCTGTGAAAATCTTGCGTCAGTGCATCCAGCCTACCTGTGGAAGCCCGTGCCGTCGATGCGGACGAGCATGTACGTGTGCGGCACCACGACATCCGATAGCTCAAAGTCGCGCACGTAGGCAAAGCGGCTGCCTGCCATGGACGTGGAGAGAAGGCACTCCACTTGGAGTGGCGCTCTCACCGCCGGTCTGGGCCCACGATGGATGTGTTGGCGAATATTGACCCGACCTCGTCGAATAGCGCGACGGCCGATCCATTTCGTCCGTCGTTCTTTGAGCTGATTGCACAGGAGCAGCTGTCGGACTTGCTCAAGCCGGCGATTCGGTACGTCCTCACCGTCCTAGCGCAGCGCCATCCACGGTATTTGCTCCGCATCGTGCACCGATTCGACGAGCTGTACATGGTGCTTATGCTCGCCGTAGAGCGGCACTACTTGCGTACATGGAATGCATCGTTCACAGAGCACTTTTATGGCTTGCGCCGGCGACGCCGTCCAGCTGTGTCGACGCAGCGCCTCGACGCGAGTGTGCCACCGAACAAGCTCCAAGCAGCGCGGCAGCTGCGCGACCGCGAAGTGAGCTGGTCGGTCTTTTTCCTCGTGGGTCTGCCGTACCTCGAGGCCAAGGTCACAGACTACTGGGAACGCATGGGCGGCGGTGCGGTCGTCGATGGAGACGACTTGTGGGACGACGACGAGCCGCCGCCAGCTCGGCTAGAAACGCTTGAGGAGCGCCGTCGTCGTCAGTGGGTCTCTCTTGTGCGTCGCGGGTATCCGTATGCACAAGTCGCCTTCCAGCTGTGGATGCTCGCCTACCACATCCGCTACCTGTTTGGACGCACGCCGTACTGGCGCCCATGGCTCGCGGCGATGCGTGTCGACGTGCGCCGTGCGATGGGCAACGAGGCGCCGTTTCGTGTTGGAGCCTCAGCGCAGCGCCTCCCCCCCTTCACGCGGTATCCATGTCTCTTCGCGTACCTCGTCGCGTGCAAAGGCACAGCGCGTGTGCTGGACGCGCTCAAGTACGCACTGCCCGCTGCCATCTTTGTGTTTAAATTTCTCGAGTGGTGGTACAGCCCACAGAACCGCCGGCGGCGTGGCGACAGTAATGGCGACTCGGTCAAGCGCATTGGCGCGCCGGCCATTTTGCCGCCGAGTCCACAGGGCGTCGTGTATGCGCCGCTGCCGACGTACCGCGCGCCCCCTGTGCTCTTCCGGCACGAGGGCTCCGAGGGGGCCAAGGACGCGTCAGCGCCTGTGCTGCTCCACTATAGCTGCCCGCTGTGTGGCGCTACACCGATGCACAATGCGAGTGTCTTGGCGTCGGGCTATGCGTGTTGCTATGCATGTGCGACAGACTATGTCGACAAGTGGCACAGGTGTCCTGTCACGCACATGCCTTTGCCGGGTGGCGTGGAGCAGATCCGGCGGGTGCTCGTCTAGGGCATACGTCGGAAAAAGTACAGGTACGCCATGTCGCTGAGGGCGGACACGCTGGACGCTGTGCCATGCATCGGCGCGTGCACGACCTTGTCGTCGTTGTAAAACACCCATCCAGCGTCGTCTCGCACATGCGCGACATAGTGGCCGCTGTGCACGGATGGCCCGCGGTGCGTGACGAAGCTCATGAGTTGGTACGTGGTGGGCGAGCGCGTGCCGAGGCGCTGCGTCGCTGTGGGCGCGTCGGTGTCATCGTCGCCGGGGTCGTCCGGGTTGTCGAAGAGCCATGCCACGGCCGCTTCGAGGTCGCTGTGCAGGCGGAGGGCCTTGCGGGACTGCGCACGAGAAAAGCCCATGTCTTCGAGCGTTTGGAGTTGTGTCGAGCCCTCATCGACGCTGGACCCGTGCTCGAGGAGCCAATGAGCACTGGCCTCCAAGTCGCCCCCGGTGGCGTGCCACGCTTGCTGCGCTTGCGCGTCGGAGAACCCGAGACTCGATAGCGTGGCCATAGCATCCGGATCCACGGCGACGTGGCCTTCGTCTGGCAGCGCCTCTTCGTCGTCTTGCTGGCCGTGTCCGAGGTACGCGCTCATGTCCAGCGACTCGGTGAGCGGGACCTTGAAGCGCACGGGCATCTTTTGGGGCACCCAGTTCACGAGCTGGAAGCGCTGGGCTTGGACGACGAGCACGTCAGGCAGCGTCGCAAAGCGCGTCTGCTTCGTCGCAGAGACGGAGCGCGCGCACGACGGGCATGTATACTGGATCGTGTCGGGCGCCACGAGGGCGTCTAAGCTCTCGAAGAGCGACACGTCCTCGTAGCTGCCGTCCGTGCCGCGCACAGGCACAGGGAGTCCTACGCCGACGTCGACGGCCTCTTCCGTGTACCGCACGCGGCGGCATGCCGTGCACTGCAAGCGGTGCTCGAGGACGTACCCAAACACGCGCGTCGGATCGCCCTCGGGATGCGACTCGCGCCGCAGGACCGTGGTCAGGTGCTGCAGAAACTCTTCGGCGTCCTGCTGCCGCATGCTCGCAAACTCGGGATGCCCACGTCCGAGGCATGCCTTGAGCATCGCTGGGCGGATGCCGCGCGGCGCCTCGCCCTCCGCGTACCGCCCCGAGCAGAGTCCATCTGTGAGCTTGCGCAGCTGGCACTCGAGGTCCCAGGGCGACGCACAGGCCCATGCATCGTGGCCGTACCGCTCACGGAACGCCGGGATCGACCATACGGCCTGGATGACCGAGGCGAGGTAGCAGCTGTTGCCGAGGTTCTGGATGCCCGTGTGTCCTGGGCCATACGCGGGGCGCATGGCATGGCCGTCGTCGTCGACCATGCGAAAATCGAACTGGATGTTCTGCTCGAGCTGCAGCTCCGTGCTGCTCTTTTCCGTCTTGCTCAGCGTAGCCACAGGCACGCCCAGCGCGCGCAAGTGCACGTCGAGCGCTGGATCGATGCGTGCGTCGTTGCATGCGTAGCAGTACACGTCGCCACTGCCCTCGGGCGTGATGGTGCCTTGCTTCACACTGCAGGGATGCCCCGTCTGTTCATAGTGGGCGAGTGCGTGACTGTGCCCTGCGACGCCGCCAAACTGCGCGCGACCACAGCCGAGGTGGCCGCATTGCAGGCACATCCACAAGTTCGACGTGAGCTCGCAGCGCGCGCACGACGCATCGCCGCCCAGCGACGGCGCCGCCACCGCGTCCTGCTCGAGGGCCTGGGTGTGTGCACACGGCACGATGTCCTCTTCCCATGCATGCACCTCGGTCTTGTGGGCGTGTGACGTCGCATGCACGATCGCCGTAGCGACGGCCTGGATGTGCGCAGGCACGTCGCGGAGCTCGCGGCCGTGCTTCGTGTCGCATGCCATGCACACGATCCGCCGCTCATAGTCGTACCGCTCGTCGTCCGGCACATCGACGACCGCCAGACGCGTGATCGGCGCAGCGGGCTTGGGCGTGCGCCGCAGCCAGAGCGCCAGTGCATGCCCCGTCTGCGCGCAGTGCCGGCCAGCATGCGCCTGCGCCAGGCACCCGGCGAGGAAGCAGTGCATGCACACAGCGACGCCGGTAGGCGTGTCCTGTGAGTCAAAGCACCACATGCACTCGTCCTTGTACACATCCTGCGAGGCCGTAGGAGGCTGCAGCGATGCGCTGGCTACGTGGCCACACGCGTCGTCACTCGCTCGGCGCTTCATGGCGCGTCGTGGTAAGCAGTGGAGGTGGGAGTCTATGTTAGCCTGCATGGTGGACGACCTCGCTGTGCGCCACGGTCCGTGCGCCTGAGCGTGTGAGGGTGTGCCTGAGCTGCTCGGGCAGCGCGATTTCCTCGAGCACGCCCGGCTCGCCACTGGCGGCGGGCACGCTGACGTTGAGCGCACTGCTCTTGGCCGTGATCACGTCCGTCTGGAGGCCCTGCTCGGACAGGTACACTTGGCCACTGTCGCAGCTGTCGATCAGCACGGTCGGCGTGTAGCCCATGACCTGTGCGGCAAAGGAGCGGCAGTGCGTCACTTCGAGCGACGAGACGAGCGAGTCGATCACGACGCTCGTCTTGGTGCACGAGAGCATCGACACGGCATTGACCTTGCCATGGATGTGAATCACGCAGTGGTCGCAGTCAAAGATGTGGACCGTGTGCCCGATGTCCGTGCCGTCCACGACGATGTGCGCGTCGTGCGCAAAGTGCTCGACGGCCCACTTGTTGCCGTCGAGGGCCTTGTGGGGCGCATGGCGCTTCGACGCCACAGGTGCCGCCGTCGAGGCGGACGCGGCCGGCGCAGCGGGCGCCGCCTGTGGCGCACGCAAGGCTGGGTTCTTGTGCGTCATCTCGCTCCTGTCGACCTTGCGCAGCGACCGCGTGATGCCTTCGCCCTGATTAATGTCTTGGAACACGGCGTCCATGCCGCCCGCGCTCGGCGGCACAGACGCGGGCGCCGTGGCAGCAGGTGCGGGTGGCGCGGGCGGTGCTGGTGGTGCCGGCGGCGCTGGTGGCGCGGGCGGTGCCGAGGTTTTGTGGTACACACTTACATCTTGACCATGCGCCTGCCACGCCAGACCCGTGCGGTGGTGCGCCATGACATACGTCCGCATGGCGTCGAGGACCGCGATGAACGAGCGCGCCCAGGCTACGTGGGCCTCGTCGGTGCCTTTGTGCTCCTTGATGATGCGATTCGCATAGAACTGAGCACTGTCCTTCATATCGCCGATGTACGGCCCGGGCGTCGGCTCGACGGCGACCCAGCCGAGGGCCGACACGCCTTCACTGACGGTAGAAAAGTGGGACAAGAGGGCTGCGTCGCCGCGGTGCGCATCGCGAAAGTCGACGACGCTCTTGACAGCGGCTTGGAGCGGCTCGAAGAACGCGGGCAGGGCGTCCTGATCCGGCTTGCGGCACACGGTCGCCGCCTCGATCACATGCTGCACCTCGTCCATCGCGCGTCGCACCAGCTCGGCATGCTCGCGCACGAGCGGGCCGATCGCCGCACTCGCATCCTCGTACGCACGGACGGCGGGCCCCACGTCGGCGGCCCACGCCTCCAGAGCCGGCGACGACGCAGCCGCCGCCACCGGCACAGCCTCGGGCTTCTCGCTCTTCTCCGGCTCACCCGTCTGCGCGATCACAATATCCTCGAGGCGCGACGCTGCGGCCTCGAGGCGCTGAATGAGCGTCGTCAGATTCCCAATGCCGGACGACATGGTGACAAGTGGAGAACCTATGTCCTACGTGGCCTAAGCTCGCATGGCCCCGTGCACCGCCGAGGTGACGGCATCGAGGCCCTTGCCGACGCGCACCTTGAGGTCGAGGAGGGTATGCAGCGCCCGGCAGATCTCCTCGTGCATCGCAGCGCGCTCGTCGGCCGTCGACTCGAGCGCCTCTTGCAGTTGCAGCTGCAGGGCCTTGACCCGCGTGTCGGCCTGCTGCAGGGCCATCGAGCTCGCATGCTCCATGCTGTTGACGAGATGCTCCTGCCGCATGTACTCGGCGCCTGACTCGTCCTCTTCCGCACTCGAGATGCGCCCCATCTCGTCAATCTGCTCGCGCAGCGACTCGTGGCGCATCTCCAGGCTCCGTGTGCTGCGCCGCGTGCGTTCCAGACGCTCCAAGAGCTCGTCCACGGCCTCCTGGAGGGCCACACGCTCGTCCGAGAGCCGCCGGAACGAGTCGACTTCCGCGGCGCGCATCGTCTCGATCTTGGCTCGCACCGCCTCCATCGTCACACCCGGCGCCAGCATCGTCGTCGGGTGCGCCGGCACAAGCTCCAGCTCCGACAGCTCCACGCCGTTCGGCAGCGACAGAGGCAGCAGGTGGATGCGCTGCTGCCCGGTGTGAAAGACCTGGAGTCGCTTCTCCACATCCGCTTGGCGCTTGCTCAGCGCCATTTCCAGGCTCCAGCACTGCTCCATCGCCTCGCGGTTCTGGACACGGAGCTCCTCCAGCTGCCGCGCGAGCCACTCGCGCTCCGACACGAGCCGCTCAAACTCCTCCGACGACACGTCCTGCGTGTCGACGAGCTTCTGGCGGCGCTCACGTTCCTGCTGCTTGTCCCGCAGCTCAGAGGTATACTCGTCCCATGCAGCATGCAGCCGCTGGATCGTGCGTCGGCTCTTGTCCAGCTTGGGCACGAGCACCTCGTGGTGGTACTTGATAAACTTGGCGAGGTCGCCTTGCAGCACTTGGTTCTCGTGCTCTTCGCGCTCCAGCGGCGATGGCTTGTCGGTCAGCGCACGCAACTCAGCCTCCATCTCGTCCTTCTCCGCCTCGAGGGCCTTGACGGACGCCGCGAGCGCCTCGTTCTTGTGCTCAAAGCTGCGCGCCAGATCCGCGAGCTCATCAGGGTACGTGTCATAATTCTCCCAAAACTTTTCGTAGCACTTCCACAAGTACGGGAAAAACAGCGCATGCAGCTCATTTTCATCGTCCCGCCCCATCGGACCACTGCGCGATGGCCCCACAGCCACGCCAAGATGCACGATCCAGTCGAGTAGCGCAAGGCACGCCGGCCAGTTCTGCTGGCTGCCCGCCGCAGTGAGCTTCGTCTTCGTCAGGTCGTCCACAAACGGGTACCGAATCTCCTTCATGAGCAGCATCACTTCCTCCTCAAACTTTTTCCCGTCCGCCCCCATCTGGTAGTCAGGATCGACGCATACCTGGTAAATATGCTTGAACATGTGAACGAACGCCGACTGCGTCGGCTCATGCACAAATTTCGACGACCACCCCGCCATGGTAAAGCCCGTCTCTTCCAGGAACTGCGTCAGGTTCGCCTCCATCGCCGAGCGCGCATTCTTGCTGCGCAGTCGACTGTCCTTCAGCACCGGCATCGACAGCGGCGGCACAGCACCCGGCGCCAGCGATACGCGGCCCATCCCGACCGACCGCCGCTGCCCTGGCGCCAAACTCATCCGCGAACGCACGTCACCCCCACCCAGAGCCACGCTCGAGCGGCGCAGCGCCAAAGACGGCCGGCTGCCTCGAACACTCCCAGCGGGTGGCGGCGGCATAGATCCCTTCGACGTGCGCGGCGGCACAGCACCTTTGTTGGTGTCAATCGACGCCAGCGTCATGCGCCGCTGCGACATGACAGTGCGGAAAACAGCCACGCGCCGGCAGCGGACGCGTATCCACACGCGGGTCACGTGAACAGAAAGGAGCATGCGTCGTCGTTACAGGGGATATACTACGGGGCTTAAAAGTCTTCCGAGAGGCTGAACGTGTGGTTGCTCTGGGCATTCGCGCAGTCGTCGTCGTGCGCCACACCGGCCTTGGCATAGTCGCCCACGCGGCGCTCGAAAAAGTTCGACTTGCCTTGCAGCGAAATATTCTCCATAAAGTCAAAGGGGTTCGTCGAGTGGTAGTGCTTCGGGCAGCCCAGCGCCACCAGCAGGCGGTCCGCCACAAATTCAATGTACTGGCACATCAGGCGCGCATTCATACCAATGAGCGAGACGGGCAGGGCATCCGACAAAAAGTCCTGCTCAATGGCCACAGCCTCCGTGATAATGCGGTTCACCGTGTCGGGGTGCGAGCGCTTCTTCAGGTGGCTGAACAGCAGGCACGCAAAGTCGGTGTGCAGACCCTCGTCACGCGAAATAAGCTCGTTCGAGAACGACAGACCGGGCATGAGACCACGCTTCTTGAGCCAGAAGATCGAGGCAAACGAGCCCGAGAAAAAGATGCCCTCTACGGCCGCAAAGGCCACGAGACGCTCCGAGAACGAGGCACGCTTGTCCGAGATCCAGCGAAGCGCCCACTCGGCCTTCTTCTTCACAACAGGGATCGTCTCAATGGCGTTGAACAGGAAGGCGCGCTGCTCGGGCTCGCGGATATACGTGTCAATCAGGAGCGAGTACGTCTCCGAGTGGATGTTCTCAATCATGATCTGGAAACCGTAAAAGCAGCGAGCCTCGGTCGCCTGGACCTCGGTGCTGAAGCGCTCCACGAGATTCTCGTTCACAATACCATCCGACGCAGCGAAAAAGGCCAGCACATGGCTCACAAAGTGACGCTCACCGTCCGTCATGCGGTTGTCCCAGTCATTCAGGTCGTTCGACAAGTCAATCTCCTCGGCGGTCCAGAACGACGCCTCGGCCTTCTTGTACATCTGCCAGATCTCGTGGTAGCGAATTGGGAAGAGCACAAAACGGCCAGGGTCTTCCTTCAAAAGAGGCTCCTCCTCTTCCGGCAGGTCCACTTCACCAACAAACTTGCCGTACATGTCATCGCTATGCGACTCGGTCCGCGCCTCGTCCTCCTCCTTGACGAGGTGCTTCGGCGCCTGCTTCGCCTTGGTGGGCGAGCTCATATCGATCTTCGCAAGGCCTGCGGCCATCTGTTTGGAAGGCGTGGCAGATACGGTGGACATGTCCAAGCGGAAAGGGGGGTGGGACAGAGAGCTCCCGGAAAAAAATGCCGCGCTTTATGTGGCAAAACTCGGCGAGCGCGTTCGTGGCGTTCATTTGATCTGGCGACCGCGCTCCCCGTTCGCCACGCACCGCGACAAAAAAAGAAATTCCACATTTGCACCTGCTAGGGTTTTTGTAGCCAACCGATTTTCTAGCTCGTATGCGCGTCTCTGACGCGCTTTGAATGCGCGTTCCTTGTCGTGCTCGAACGCATCGGCCGTGTCAATGCGTGCAATCGCATCGATGGAGGGGCGTCATGCATAGATTGTATCAACGTTCTACTCCTTGACTACGTAAAAACACGCCACCTGCGCCGCCGTCGTCCTGGGCCGCGGCGAACATACCGGCAGACAACGCCACAGAGCGCTGCGCCGAGCCCGTCCACACGTACTCACCACGCAGCACGCGCTCGATCGTGGCGTATGCTTCGGTCGTCGCATATGGTATACCCGTGCGCGGATCGCGGTAACGAGCAGGTAGGCCTGTAATGACACACGTACTTTGCCGTGGACGGTACGGCCGGTTACGTGATGGGACAAACGGCAGCCGGTCCCATGCACAGTGGTCGCCGAGCAGGTATCGAAACTCGTCGACCCATGTCGCCCCAGGCTCCAGGCCATGGAGTGAGAGAATCGTGCGAGCCGTCTTTTCCGTCGAAGAAGGGGTATCAGGGTCCGTAGAAGCGGCCACTTCCATTGGCGCATTCGAGGGGGCTGGAGGAGGGTGGGCCTCTTGAGCTGTCTGGCTGGGCTCGCTGCGTGCCAGACTCGGAGGCTGAGCTGCCTCGCTGTGAGGTTCGGTGACCTCATTGAGCACCTCGCGAGAGGGATTTGGGGCCTCGCTGTGAGGCTCGGCAACCTCGTTGGGCGCTTCGCGAGATTCGTTCGGCACTTCGCTGCGAGGTTCAGCAACCTCGTTGGGCGCCTCGCGTGACTCGATAGGAGCGTCGCTCTGACGTTCGGCGGCCTCGTTCGGCGCTTCGCTGTGAGGCTCGGCAACTTCGTTGGGCGCCTCGCGAGATTCACTCAGGGCCTCGCTATGAGGCTCAGCAGCCTCGTTGGGTGTCTCGCGAGATTCGTTCGGCGCTTCGGTACGAGGTTCGGCGGCCCCGCTATCAGGTTCAGGGCCCGCTTCCTCAGTTGGTAGAGGTGTCGTTCTCTCGGGCATCTCCCTCGCGGCCTGTGCCTCAGTCCCTTGGGGGAATGCATTCTCGCGTTCCTCCGACGGTGGCTCCTTTTTCGCCTTGGCATCTCGCACCTCGATAGAGTTGAATATATTCTGATCCAGACCCACGCTAATCCAGCGCACAAAGGGCCCTGACATGTGCTTCTTGCCTGCCTGGCGCTGCCGCGCCTTTCGTTCCTCCTCCTGCTCGAGGTAATGCAATAGGCTCTGGGTGTTTTCCTCCTCCATCTCGAGTGCCTCACGAATCAAGGCATCCTGCGTCAAGTGCTTGACCCGCTTCGCAGGACGAGCCCTGACACTCGCGCGGCGTGCTTCGGCCTCTTGAAGCTTGGTCTGCGTAGCCATCTTGTTTTCCACCGTCGAGCGACGTGAGCTGCTTCGAACGCCACCGGGCGGCACGACCGATGGCACGGTCCGTGGCGCGCGTGGGCGCGCAGGAGCAGGAGCCGTAGGGCCTTTAGGCTGCGCAAGCGTACGCACAACAGGCTTAGCTGCTTTGCGCTGCCGCCTCTCTTCGCGAGCGATGGACTCTTCCGCCTCGACATCCTCGTCGCTCTCTTCCTCGGTGCTGTTCCCGTCAAAGTCGGAATCAACGATATCAGGCTCTTCCTCGCGCGCCTCAAACTCGACGTCGTTCTCTGCCTCGAGAAACATGTCATCCGCCTCGAACTCGCCGCGAGCCAGCAGCTCCTGCATGCGATTGCCGGCGTTGGAACGCCGCGCCCGTTCTTGGACGAGCATGGTGGAAAGTGGAGGTGAATGCCGAGGCCACTATGAGAGGGAAATTACATGGCATGAGGCAGAGGCGCCTTGCTACTGCCGCCCGCGTATGTATAATCAGTGACGTACGACTGGATGAGATCCGCGGCAAACTTGGTGCCGCCAGCCTGCTGCGTCTTGAGCTTCCATGCCAGCGCCGTGTGGCGGAACTTGTGGTCTTTGTCCTCGACGAGCTGCAGGAGCTGGGAACAAATGTCCTCCGGCACAAAGTCAGGTGAGTACTCCGACCACAAGCCGACGCCCGAGTGCCTGATGCACAGGCCAATGTCGTGCGTATCGACCCACTGCGATATACAGAATTGAGGGATGCCGTAAGCCAGGCACTCGTTCAGCGAGTTGCCACCGCCGTGGTGCATCATGACGGCCAGCGCTGGGTGCTCCATCACCGCCGTCATGGATGGGATCCACGACAAGCGGCGCACGTACGGCGGCAGCGCTGCCTCCTCCTCGGAGGGAATATTCTGCACGTGCTTGGGCCGCTGCGCAATCTTCCACAAAAACGCCACGTTGGGATTCTGCTCGTGGATCATGTGGAGCGCTTGCACCATATGGGCGTAGTCCTGCGGCTGGTAGTAGTAGATGGTGCCCATGTTGATGCACACGACACGTCGGCCCTCCGCGTGCATCTTGTCCATCCATGTGATGACCTCGTCGTCGGCTGGCTGCTGCGCGTCGGGCCGTGCCTGGGGCGGGAAGCAGGGGCCGACAAAGAACACGGAGCGGTCGTACGCGGACGGGGCGTAGATGTCGAGCCCTGCGACGTTGAACGTGATCGTCGCGATCTGCTGCGGCAGAACGCCAGGCGACGGCGGCATGATCGCGTCGTCCATGAGACTCGGCGCTGTGAGGCGCAAAACGTCTTTTCGGAACTGACGACGGCGGATGGACCATGGGTCGTACAGCGCAAAGTACAGCCACCGGAACACGTACGACGTGTTGCGGAGGACGACCGAGAGACCGCCCGCTTCTGATCGTCCGCCGCTCATCGCGAGGGGCTGCTTGAATGGGTTCACGCGGTTCGCGAGACCCATCGCCGAGCCCGGGGCTGTCTCGATAAAGGGGCGCTTCGTGAGCCGGACGCCATCCACGGCGAACGGGCTAAAGTTGTCGACGATAATCATGTCAGGATCGAGGGCGTCCACGGCATCGCGCACGAGGTGCACGATGCGCAGGTACTCGTCCGTCGAGTCGGGCACGAGCTCCGTGTACAGCTTCGTCCAGCCCATGACGTCGCCCGGCTTCCGGCAGCAGTGCTCGTGGAAGCGCTCCGGGTACTCCTCGACAAAGTTGAGGTAGGTGAGCACAGGGCTCTCGCCCAGCGAGTGCAGCAGAATAGGGTGCGTCTTGAGCAGGGCGCCCGTCGCAGATCCCGCCTCTGTTTGCACGGGGAACGACCCCAGCCGCTGGATAGCCTGCACTCGCGATAGGACCTTGGCTGCCGAGACCAGAATGCACTGGCAGCCGCGCTGTGCCAGCTCGAGCATGATCGGCATCAGCGGCGCCGTCTGGCCATTGTCAGCATTCGAGACAAAGAGGTAGCGCCTAGCCCACGACATGATGACGCAAAGGAGCCCAGGGCCCAGGCTGCGAAAAAGGGCTGGGGGTCGCACACGGGCCCAAGGAGCGCTTTGTCAGCAATACGAGGGTTGTGACACCGACGCATGTGTAGCGGCCCAGCAGCTCGGGGGCATCGTCGTAGCGAGACGGGGAGGCCAGATTCGCGGTAGTCCACACCTGGCTAGCACGGCATCTCAACGCGCGTATGCGGCCTAAGCGCGTGCATGCCCGCATCTCGTTCATGACCCGTGGCGTATCGGCCCATGCCTCCGCTCATCCGACCATAGATCCGCCAGCAACATAGAGAACGAGGTACGTCGGCCCACGGTTCGTGCGTCGCGTGCCGTGCCTGCAACGGCAGACGGCCCAGGTACGTCAGCGACGCCGCGGCGCCGGTGGCGAGAAAAACGCCTACTCCACCTGGCGGTGGGGCTTGGGTTCGTGCCATGCAGAGCACGAACCGGTGGCACAAGAGCCATCGGTCCACCAAGATTCCGAATGTCAAGCTTCGGCCCGCACCGCCATCGAAGCGCACACGCGATCCAGAGGCCGAGGACGATGCGCATTTCCGCAAGACGCGCGTAACGACGACAGCGCGCGCGCATACGCATGCCGACTTTGTGGCGCACGCGCCACTCCAGCACGTCGTCCTGAGCTTTACCGGCATACCTGACAAGCACGACCTGATCCAGGTTGCAGAGCGACTGGGCGCGCGTGTGTGCGGTGACCTCACCATCGAGGTGACGCACCTCATTGCCCTCTCCGCCGGCTCGGACAAGTACCGCGCTGCCGTGCAGTTCCACATGTGCGTCGTGCGTCCGGAATGGCTGTACCTCGTGCGTGAGGCATGGCTGGCGGGCGACGACACAGTCGATGTCGCGCGATTGGCCGAGCAGTGCCGTCTGCTGCCTTTCGAGGGACTCGTGCTCGGCCTGACGGGCTTTGATGCCCACGAGCGCGAACGACTAGCGGCGCGCATCGATGCCCTCGGTGGACGCGTCGCACCCCGCATCGTTTGGGACGGATCGATCACGCATCTCGTGTGCGCACCGCCCTCAGAGGGCCGCCACCGCAAGGGCCTCGATCGCGTGCTCATGCATCGCGCCCTGCTCAGCGAGTGCCCCGACGCACCGCATGTCCAGCACGCCGCACGCATCCATCTTGTGCACCACGTATGGGTTGACGACTGCGAGCACGCGCGCGTCCTGCTGCCTGAATCAGCCTACGACGCTACCAGAGACGTGGACAGCGCCGACGCGCGTGCACAACGCGTGGCTTCGCTCCGACCACGCGTCTTGGACCGGACACGCAGCGACGTAGCACCGCCACCCGCACCGCCCACGCCACCTGCCGCTTCCGCGCCTCGTCGGCGCACGTCCCTCTTGTCGTGGTCGCGCTCTGCGAGTTTCGACGCCCCGAGTCGCGATCAGGGCCTATGGGCTATGCACACGTTCCACATCGATATGCACGACGCAGCACGGACGCGACGCGTCATCCATGTGGTGCGGAGTGCGGGCGGCCACGTCGTGCCCAGCACCGACGAAGCCGATTATGCGATTGGTCCCTATGTGCCCCCGGCACCGGGCCGGGCCCGGTGCTACGCCACACACCATTGGATCGAGCGGTGCCTGTACGACGAGGCGCTCGTCGACGTGCATGCACACCCGGCGTACCGACCTCCGACACGGCCGCTGCCCATCCCCGAGGCGAGGGACTGGTGCATCACACTCACCGGCATGGACCGACATGCCCCCACATACCACCACACCTGTGCCGTCATTGAGGCCATCGGCGCACGCGTAAGTGCCTCGCTCGCGCGGCACACTACGACGCACCTGTTCTGTGCGCCGGGCGCGCACGCGAGCCTCAAGGCCCAAAAGGCCGCCGAATGGCAGATTCCTCTCGTCGACCTGGCGTTCCTCGAGGCCCTCGTGCATCCCGCGGCAGCCTCGCCGTCACGTCGTCGTGCACGGCCGACGCACCGCGCGGTCCTCGAGCACGACGCGCGTCCCTCGATCACCGAGGAAGCGCCGGTGGCCAGCGAGCCGGACAGGATCGAGGCGCCTGCGCAGCCCATGGTCCTGTACGACGACCCCGTCGCCCGTCGTGAGCAGTCCAAGCTCATGGCCCTCGTGCATGGCGAGCCTAGCCATCGCACACGAAAGAGCTAGCGCCATCGGAGACACGCGACGACGACCCACTTGCTCCGCTCCTCGATGTCGCCCATGTCGTCCGACGCCGTGTACGCCCGCTCGTCGCCCAGCACGCTGCGTTCGTACATGCCGCCGAACTTCGCCGTCGCGTCCGGTACGAGGCCCGCTTCGCGCGCCGCCTCAAAAAAACGCGCCGTCGCCGGTCGGCCCGTGTGAAAGCCGGCTACAATCACAGCGCGCGCCTCGGATGTGTGTGCGAGCAGCGCACATATGGAGTGCAGTAGGTGGGCGTGCTGCGAAGATACCCATAGCACATCAGCCGCCATCACCATGTCAAAAGGACCGCCTGCTTGGGCCTCCTGCGTCGCATCGCCCCATGCCAGGCCACGCACTTCTATCGACAGCGCTGCATATGCGTCGCATGTGTCGCGCACGTTGCGCTGAAGCGCTGCGAGAATGTCGGGATCTGGATAGTCCGTCACGACGCAGTGCCGCGCGCCCATGACGGCCGCCACGAGCGACGGCAGACCGGTCCCTGCACCAAGTTCCACGACGCGCTTGGCACGCACATCCATCTCGCGCGCCGTGATCATCCTGGCAAGATGCACGCCTGCATCCCACTGGTGGTGCGCGAATAGACGCGTGTTCTCCGAGCTGAGCTCAGGGATGCGGTACACGATGCGCCGCTCCCCGTGCCGAGACGGTGCGAGGGCCTCATCGGCAAACACGCTGCGCGTGCCAGGATCGCCACGTGCCGGCTGGTGGTGCGCAAAGACCGTGAACAGCGCGTCCTCAAAATAGTCCATCGACGAGAAGAATGGGCCCAAATTGGGCGTCCCATGTCCCTCCACTATACACCTATGCTGCGTCCTCGTCCGACTCGGCATCGTCGTCGACCTGGATGTCAGCCGGTCGTTCCGTGCGCTCGTCCCATGACAGATGGTGCTGTCGCAAGCGATCGCCAAACGTCCGCCGCACACCAGGGTTGGTGAGCGTGTCCCAGATATGCAGCTTGCCGCCCGATCCGGCAGCAGCAATCGTCAATGGATCGTTGGGCGAGAAGCTCGTCGTGAAGAGTTTGCCAATGCCGAGATCGCGGGCGGACACGAGACTGATACTCCGCGGCTTATCGCCATCGCTGTCCACATTCCATACCTTGACTTGGCGGTCCGTGCCGGCTGTGAGCAAGCACCCAGGGATGTGTGGACTGATATCGAGTGACGTGCACGCACCATCATGCGCCACCAGCGTATACAGAGCCGCATCCGTGCCACTCGGCGTGAGTGCACGCACATCAAATCCTTGCACGATACCTGACTCGAGTGCCACCAGGAACGAGTGCTCCTTCCATCCATCCCACCGGACGGCTTCCACATCCGCTCCAATACGCGCCACCACAGCCTGCTCGGCCATGCGCGCATCAAACACACGGATCGTCTTGTCATAGCTGCCGGACAGGAGCACGGCTGGGTTCTCTGTGCCCGACGAGCCGCCAGGCGCACCTACCTGCCATGCCACGCTCTGGACCTTGTCCGTGTGCGCCGAGAAGCTGCGCAGCGCACTCGACGATGTGCCACTCATCGGCCGCGACAAATCCCACAGCTTGACCGTCGTGTCTGCCGACGCCGACGCCAGCAGATTCCGCGCATGCCGGTTCCACGAAAGCGACAAGACGGCATCGACGTGGTGCGTCTCGTTCGGCACACGCGCCTTGGGAACGCGCCGCTTCTTTTTGCCCGTGCCAGACGGTGCATCCAGTTGCGAGGTAAGGTCCTTGCGGCCCAGGACGGCATCAGGGAAAATGCCCTCGATCGTATCCATATCCCAAATCTCAATCTCGGGATCCATCGTGCCGACCGCCACAAAGTTGCCCATAGTGCCTGCGACACGACCGCGCGTATCGCCCTCGAATGGCGCCGGCGCATAGTCGAGCCACTCCAGATGCAGGGGGAACGACGGGAGAAGCAAATCGTGATGCACGTACAGATTCTGATCCTCGGACGAGTACACATACGCCTCGATCATCGATACGTCGTCCTCTGTCTTGGCCGTCAAAATCATATTGTCCGTTGGAAGTATTTCGAGCTGCTCACGCTCTTCCTGCTCGTCGGCCGGGTCGTCCTTGAGCGTCATGTATGGGTCGTCATTGTCATCACGGAAAAACTGCGCGCCACGAATACCACTTAGGGCGCCTATCGCCATCGTCTGACTAGGTTCCTCATCATACGTGTCCAACCGATAGCGCGTAAGGTCGTGCGCATCCGTGTCATCCTCCTCCATCGCCTCCTCGTCCTCGTCCACATCTTCCCAGCCATCACCACCAGCCTCCGCCTGGGCCTGTGCGAGCTGCCGCTCAGCCTCGCCCAGCTCCGTGCCTGTGAGCGCACTTATGCGCTCCATCTCGGCCTCATCGAGCTTCTGCTTCGTCGGGTGCCGCGCAGCTACGCCACGAGCAATCCAAACCCCTGACGAAATCATGGCACGAGAACAAGGTGTGGAGTCAGCCTTTTTTTTTCTTCCGGCCGACGTCGCCTAGTTTTTTTCTTTCCAGTGGTTCACGATATGCTGCGTGTAGCCAAGCCCAAGAATGCGCGATCGAAGCGTGCCCTCGAGAAGCGCGAGTCCAAAGAGAAGGAAAATGCCAAGACGGCCATCTTTGTGAGAGGCACTAGGACCTCTGAAAAGGTGAATGTGGCCATGACGGAGCTGGCCGCTCTCAAGAAGCCCGATTCCGTGGCGTTCAACAAGCGCAACGATGTGCTGCCCTTTGAAGATGCCACGAGCCTCGAGTTTTGGGGTCAGAAGAACGATGCAAGTCTGCTTGTCGTTGGAAGCAGCCAAAAGAAGCGTCCTGACAACCTGTGCTGGGTTCGTCTCTTTGACGGCCAAGTGCTTGATATGCTGGAGATGGGCGTCTTGGAGGCAACGAGCATGAACGCGTTCAAGACCAACAAGCCTGGTATCGGTATGCGCCCCCTCTTTCATTTCTCGGGCCCTGAGTTTGAGTCGGATCCGGAAACGGATCGTCTTGGCGCCGCTGGCGCTGATCCCGAGGCCAAAGGTGCATTTCTGCATCTCAAGTCTCTGCTCCTCGACTTTTACCGCGGCGAGGAACTGGATCCAAATCACATCGCGCTGGGCGGTCTCGAGCATGTGATCTCCGTGAGCGTCGCGCCGTCCAGAAAAGCAGCGCCTAGTGAAACGGACCTGTCCAGTCTGTACCGAGCCGCAGGCGTCTCGTCCCAGGCCTCTGGCGTCTCGTCCGTACACCGCTGCGAGCCATGCAGAATCCATTTTCGCGTATACACGATTAGGATGATTGCTTCTGGCACTAGGACACCCCGCATCGAGCTCGATCTATGCGGGCCATCGTTCGACTTTGAGCTCCGGCGCAGGTTGCCTGCCAGTGTCGACCGCATGACGCAGGCACTCAAGCGACCCAAGACGGCCGAGCAAAAGAACAGTCAAGGCAAGGGCAAGCGCAAGAATATCGATACAGACGAGATGGGCGATATGGTCGGCCGTGTGCACCTGGGCCGCCAGGATCTGTCACAATTACAGGTGAAGAAGATGAAAGGCTTGCGAGGTAAACCACAGTTTGACGAAGAGGATGAAATGCATCCTGCCTTTGACGACGATGAGGAGGAGGAGGAAGAAGAAGAAGAGGACGAGGAATAGGTACACGTAGACGTCAACCGTATACCCTATCAAGACCAAGCGCCTGAGAAGCGCGGACAAAAAAGGCCTGTGACGCCTCATCTGTAAGTATGCCTATCTCGTCTCGAGACGGCCAGTTGCATGACCTTGTAACTCAGTTGGTTAGAGTATCACGTTAACACAGACGTGACTAGCGGAGATTACCGTGAAAGTCCCCGGTTCGAGTCCGGGCAAGGTCATATTTTTCATTCGCCTTTTTTTTTTACCGCCCTGTGGGCGGCGCTGGAAGGACATCTTTGGATCGTTCTTACAAGGTATAGGCGGCCTGTTGGGTCCTGCGGGAGCGATCTGGCGTGCATGGCGCAGCTGCCCTGATGCTCTCTCTGTGCGTCACCTTTTTGAACTGACGTGCCATAAAGATTACTCAGCACATGTTATAGGTAATGTAGCGCGTCTGTTGTGCATGCAAAGCCCGATATACAGAATTTGTTACGTCCGATACACTGGGCAGGCATGTGAATTTCCCGAAATCCCAATGCAGTTCGCGCCGGACTAGGTTCTAACAATGTAGGGCAGCCAGTGGCGAATGCGCATGTACGTTCCGAAAACGGATCGGGCGGTTGCATGTTTTGGACTTCCCATCCCTCCGCTTTGAGGCCGCCATTTGTTTATAGGTTTTCTCCTTCATCTCCTTCAACACGCACCGTTGACCCACCTATACCATCATGGACATGAGCTCGACGATCCGTCGCGGCCACCCCGCCGCTTTTGCTATCTTCATTGTTCTGTCGCTCATCGTGGCTATTATCGCCTCGGCTGTCGTGGCAGACCTGAACAAGCACGACGACACTGGCTACGATTCTAACCTGGTGCGCGACACCACTCGTTTCATGGTCTTCACCGGCTGGTGGAGTTTCCTCGTTGGTGTTCTCTTCGTACGTATACCTCTGCGAGTCATGGCAAGCATACTAACCTGCACAGCTGGTTCTTTTCTTGACGGGTACGGGCGGTGTCGTCTCCTCCATTGCTGTTCACGGTCTTGTTCTTTTCGTCACATGGGTATTCTGGCTTTGCGGCTCTGCAGCCCTGTCGAACGGTGTGGGTAACATGAGTTGCAACTCGGACGCCCCCCGTGACTGTGATGCGATCAAGGCTATTCTTGCGTTCGGCTGGATTGGCTGGATTGAACTCACTTTCCTTCTCTGTGTTATCTGCTACCTCGCATTCAAGGCCTTCCGTGGTGGCCGCGGTGTGCAGCAGGGCTTCTAATGGCTCTCTGTCTACAAGATTCCACTACTCGTTGCTGTCGCACATAACCTGGGTTTTGTGCCGCACCTAATGAGATGCCATGCTAATTGTCGTTGATCTCGCCCATCTACCCCCTTCCGTTTTTGTTGAAAGGCTGTGTATGCTCACATCTCTTTGTGACCGCTCCAAACGTTTCTTTATCATACCCTAGGGCGTATGTTTTTATTTTTTGCAATGGGGAGTTTTTTTGGTTACAATGCGATTGTAGCTTACACAATTCTATCTATAGCGATGGATACAGATGTACGCAGCTGATCTATTGTCACAGTTAGGTAGCATCACAGTCCTTCTTTTCCCTCTAGTTGTACACCTTTTTTGCGGCGCGGATCGCGTGTTTTATGCGCGGTTGCCCAAATTCTTTGTCTTGAATGCGTCGCCCGCCCGTATTACCTGTAAATCACGTGGCGGATGTGGCCCCTCGGTGGGTCACGAGACGAATGACCCGGCCGAGAGCCTACATACTATGCGCCAGTCACGCGTGTCCCCGAGCCGTCGCATCAAGCGGCGCGACGCGGTACGCGTTCATTGATCGCATTTTACGCGCCCGTGACACGCCTAGCCACGCATTGCTGTGTTGGCCGTTCCAACACTTTTTAAACCGCCACACGTTCGTTTCCCACCTCCCCCTTGTCCACTAGGTCTTGTGCCGTACCATGATTTACGTGTACAAGCGAGGTATGTACATGATCACTCACCACCGCAGACGGACGCAAAGAAGAAGTTCGCTTCGACAAGGTCACAGCCCGTGTGGCAAAGCTGTGCTATGGCCTTGACATGAACTACATTGATCCCATCGAAATCACTCGCAAGGTAATTGACGGTATCTACGAAGGAGTTACTACGGTCGAGCTGGACAACCTGGCTGCTGAGACGGCTGCCTACAAGACTACAACACATCCCGACTACGCCGTGCTGGCTGCGCGTATCGCCATCAGCAACCTGCACAAGGAGACAAAGAAGGGTTTTAGCCAGGTCATTCAGGATCTGCACGACTATGTGAATCCGAAGACGGGTAAGCACAGCTCTATGATTTCTGAAGAGACGTTCCACACCGTGATGAAGCACCGCGACGTGCTCGACTCTGCTATTATTTACGACCGCGACTTTCACTACAACTTTTTCGGATTCAAGACTCTGGAGCGTTCATACCTGCTGCGCATCAATGGCAAGGTGGCTGAGCGGCCTCAGCACATGCTTATGCGTGTGGCTGTAGGTATTCACGGCGAAGACATTGAGAGCGCGATTGAGACCTACAACTACATGTCTGAAAAGGCTTTTACGCACGCATCGCCCACGCT
>ERZ501045.87-NODE-87-length-24038-cov-7.233749_pt1 | contig 24038 bp, 12 predicted proteins | sample MGYA00510870_ERZ501045 | MGnify/ENA primary metagenome ERZ501045 (study PRJEB25958, sample SAMN03398505) | human skin metagenome | study: EMG produced TPA metagenomics assembly of the Human Skin Microbiome Metagenome (human skin metagenome) data set. | reverse complement strand
CGGGTCATGTTGTGGGACTTGATACGCAAACTGGTGAGTGCATGGATCCCATCTCGTGTGGTGTTTGGGATAACTACCGTGTCAAGCGTCATATGATTCACAGCAGCGCTGTGATTGCATCTAACCTGCTCTCCGTGGACGAAATTTTGCGTGCCGGTCGTAGTTCCCTAAAGGGCGACGCCCCTGGTCCATAAGTAGCCTGCATGTGTTGCTCGTAATATTGTCTCCATAAGCTTTGGCTGTTCATTCGAGCGTGATTTTGATCTCCGCTGCGCTTCTCCACTCGTCTCGCAACCAGCGAATCTGATCCACGACCATCAATGGTGCATCGTACAGCGCTGGATCAGCTTGGCAATGCGCCACCTATACGTGTTTCATACACGCTTCCATCTATTTTATCATTCCAAGATGACAATGCGCATCGGTATGTACCAAATGAAGACAATTCGATCGCGCACTCTTTGCCAGTCTTGCACCTTCCTGCTTCGAAAGAAAGGCCACTTGCACGAACAGTAAATGGCTCGCCGTTTCCTAAAATTCGGTATTCTGCGGATTACCAACAATGCACAAGGTCTATGCCACCAGAGGATCTACAACCACAACATCTTAGACCAGTTAATGCACTTGCTTTGGACGTGCGGTCTAACGGCACACGTCTTTTTAGTGCGGGTGTCGATGGTCTTGTGTGTGTATGGGATCTAGACCACCAAAATATGACAGCAACCCCTAGACTTAATTCAAAATTTAGGCCGCATAGGAGCTGGATCTGGGATATGAAGTATTGTTCGCATTTAAGTACAGTACTGACTTGTTCATCTGACTGTACAATCAAGGCGTGGAGTATCGATACCGCACATTCTGCATTAGAACTAGGCACTCACAAAGATTATGTGAAAGCTTTGGCACCATCTAACGCCTCCGACTGGGTCGCTAGTGGCTCCTTAGATCATCATTTGTGCCTTTGGGATTTGCGAGAAGGGCGTAAAAAACCCATGTGGCAGATTCGGACACCTTCAAGCATTTACTCCGTTGCTAGTAATCATTCTGGGAGTGTCATTGCTACCGCTGGACTTGATGGTGTTGTTCATGGATGGGATCCTCGCATGCGGGACTCGGCATTTGAGCTTGTCGGACATGAAGATCTCATTCGCACAATGATAATGAGTTCCGATGGAACACGCGTTATATCAGGTTCATCAGACTCAACTGTTCGTCTTTGGTCAACAAATGAGCGGAGGTGCATGCATACTTACACACATCATAACACAAGTGTATGGAAGCTATTCAGTGACGACGAAAACATGTCAACTTTCTATTCTGGTGATCGAGACGGTTTCTTATGCAAGGTTTCTTTAGATCCTAGCGGGCACGCAGAAAATGATCAATGCATTGTACTTGCTCACGAGGCGCAAGATAATTCTGTTCATGGATCAGGCATCACAAGCATCGTGGCCTACCAGGACAAGTTTGTTTGGACTTCGAATTCCTTATCACCTACCTTCCGATGCTGGCAAGACACTTCTGATCTAAATATGTTCAAATCTAGTCAAGTAAATTTGCACGATTCTGCCGTGTTTCACCTCTTCAACTCAAATGCGCCAAACTATCGTCCAAATCAAAGTGAACTCCCATTGGTGGCATCTGAGGCCACTCCTCTGTCTAGTCAGCCCATGCGAGAAGTTTTTGGTTATCATGGCATTCTCCGTGGCACTATGCTTAATGATCGCATGCATGCATTGACCATCGATTCTGGAGGTGTTGTGGTACTTTGGAACGTTTTTCATGGTTCATGTATCGGTACTTTCAATGTAAATGATCTCTTCGCCGCTGCTATGTCCAACAATTGCACGTCAGCGTGGCAGCCACAACATTCGCCAAGCAGCACTCTTGAATTTGTGCAACATCTTATTGAGGGTGAGGGCTGTGTCATTCCGTGGTGCTCAATCGACACGTCAGACGGTCGCCTCACAATAACGATTGACCAGTCTAACCTATGGTTATCAAGCATGTATTTGGATGAATTGCATGAATTACTTGGAAATTCACCGACTTCGAGGTGGACAGAAGATCGCGTGATTCTCGGTATTTGTGTTTTGCGAAACTTGTTCAAGAATTTACTCTTGTCAGAATCAGAGATGCGCAGCGATATCAAAGATGGGCAGCTAATGTTGCTTAATTGGATTAAGCGACTAAACATCTCTCCTGAGGCTCTAATGCATATGCCTATTTCGCAACTGCCCAACCCACCAGGTCCGAATTCTGCTCCATATCAACACTTTCATGCTATTCTTGCAGAAATGACAGGCAGCAATTCGGCCAAGGATAAAGACTCATTATCAATAAGCATCCCAGAATCACCTCTGATGCACGATATTGTTCGCTTTTTACATGAAATGACTAACAAGCAAGCTCTCAATACAGAAGAGCAGGTGGCGTCACAATCATCAGATTCTGGCAACACATTTTTTGGCAGTTTCCGTCGAAATGCTTCCAAGCGAAGAACTCAAAATGCATCATTTATGGCCCCTAAGAGTGAAGAAGTTCCTCAAGACTACTTGAGAGACTTGGCATCGTTGTTGTCTGGCTCGTGGCGCGAAAAGTCGCCATTGACAGGTATACCTAAGATTCAATTCTCAGACACCACATCGATTCAGATTTCCCGTGTCGATCGTGAAAATGGTAGACAGGTAATGCTATACCATGGTACTGTTGGATCTGTTGGCACAGATGCTCCATTGCTTGAATTACTGGCTCCATTATGGCTTCTTTCCGTGGTATTATCGCCCGAGGTTGTTCAAAAGGATGCGCCACTAATCAAAGTGGTTCTTCTCAAATGGTCACCTTCTCAAGCGGCCCAAGAAACTTCATCTTGCTCTAATTTAGAGTTAGATCAGATTCCCACCGAAAGCATGTCTTTGACTGCGCCTCGAAACATTCGCGTTGGGCGCATAGCTCAGTATGTGAAGCAGTCACTCTTGTCCATGGGCATCCAAATTCCAGATTCTGGTGAAAACCTGGCTGACATTCCTATCGAACTCTTGTGTAATGGATATCTTGTACCCCCTCGCTATACCATGGCGCAATGTCAAACATTCTGCTGGAAAAATGCTACCCCAGGCATGGTGCGCTTGCGGTATCGTCGTAAACAACTTTTATGAATAGTTTTCAAATTTATAAATTAAAAAACCTGCAAGTCAGGGGATGTGTTGGGCACATAGCGGAGTGGTTTACCGCATCGGTTTTCGGTTCGACGATTCCCGAAGGTCATGGGTTCGATCCCCATTGTGCTCTAATTTTTTTCATTTATAGCCAAAACATTTTGGTAAATGGTACCATACACTTGAATTTACGCTACGATGGATCAGGCCACTGCGACATAATTTGATGGCACCATGAGGCACTTGTCATGCTGCACAATAAGCCACCAGTTTTCATCACTTTGGTCAACAATTTGGACCATTTCGCCTTCTTTCAGAGAGGCTTCCTCAGGTGATGTTGCGTCATAGTCATATAAGGCTTCGGCAGCCACGACTAGAAAAAAGTTAGTATGTCTCGGAGAGACGTTAACGTACCGTGCTCCATATCGGTTACATATGCGGCAGGAATCAAGCCTTTATGTGATGGGTCGGAAAGCAATGCACCATATGTCCAATCACCCTCCACGGACAATCCGCTGAGCGATGGATGAATCAAAAACACCTGGTTTTCTGAGAAAGAGAGCATGCCCTCGCCGCCTTCAAACGGATAAATGCTGCGAAAATGCATTGTCCGTCCCAAATCGAATCCAAGCGATATATCCACATCAGCGTTATTAGCGGACTGAGTTTCTTGGTAGGCTTCCGAATCGAAACTCGGTCCAATGGCGTCCGGCTCTTGTATCATTTCCTCAGCAGTATGCACCGGCACCACTACTCCAGCTTCGTCATCGTCACTACTTTCCGGTTCAGGAATGGACGCAAGAGACAAACCATTGGGTGGAGAGGAAGATCCGAGCACGGCACCTGCACTCTGAGCACCAGACCTATCGTGTGTAACAGTCTTCCTGAGCATTTGACCGCCACGAATTTGAGACAAAAGAGCATTTCGATCACCCATGCCGCCTCCGAGGCTGGTTCGCGGAGGTGCTGGTGCTGGTTCTAAAGCTGGATATGGCGGAGCAGGTGGCGCTTCTGGAGCAGGTGGTGCTGGCTCTGTTGCAGGAACAACACCACTAAAGAGCTGCTGAGCAAGTTGTTGCCGTGTTGCACGTGAACTCATAGGATTTTCTTCCTCTTCTTCCTCTTCGTCCCAATCATCCTCATTGGATGGAGGCAAGTGAATTGAGCGTGAAGAAGATGCAGAAGGCGTATATCTTCGAGACGGAATAGCAGAAGTTGGTTGGGGCCCGGAGCGAATTTCGTCTGGACTTTCAGAAGCAAATTCTGTTTTTGAAAGAATCTCTGGCCGTTGCTCTTGTTGCTTTATTGATTCCGCATTTTGTGAACGGAAAAAAGGATTGTTCGATGGCCTACTAGGTTGAGGTTCATGCTCTGGCTCTGGCTCTGGCTCTGGTTCTGGTTCTGGTTCTGGTTCTGGTTCTGGTTCCGGTTCCGGTTCTGACGCTAGTTCTGGCTGTAGCGTTAATTCACGCGGAGGATCCAGTGCTGGTTCCGGCTCTGGCTCTGGCGTTAACTTGAGCTGAGTATCAGGTGCTTGCCCCAGCTCTCGCTCTGGCATTAATATATGTTGAGAATCGAGTGCTCGCTCCTCCTCTGGCTCTGGTGATGCCATCGACCGGCTTTTGCGGGCCTCTGAAGTATGACTTCGAGCAGGAGGTTGAGGAGCCTGTCTATTTCCACGCATACGGGCTTTGCGAGCTTCTTCACGCTCTTTAGCGTCCTTATCAGCTTGAGCGGCTCGGGCCTCTGCTTCGCTGCGCTCAGCGGCAAGTCGCTGTTCCACCGAAACATCAACAGACGGCGTCTTGTCGACTGTGCCACCACCCACGCCAAGCATCCGCATACGCTCCTGAACTCGTCGCTGTGCCTCAGACCTAATCCATGCATCACGCTCTGAAGGAGACAACTTGGCTGCTGGAGCCGATAATGCTGAAGGGTTTTTGCGTGTTTCCACTTCGGTAAAGTCTTGCTCTTGAGGGGTCACTTGAACAGATGGCGTCGGTATCGTTGCAGGCTCTCGAAGATGCGCATATCGGTCATTGTTCCGTTCATCACGCTGCCTGCTTTCCTGCACGCCTCTTTGATAGTCCTGGTTCTGACGCCGCTCTAGACGCCTCTCTAACTGCGGAAGTCGCTCGTGAAGAAGCTGCATGAGCGTTCTTTCCGCCTTACGCCGGTGTTCACCCGCGTGGGGACCTTCTTTGCGGTTGTAATACTCAATATCATCTTGAAGTCGGCGAATAGCAAACTGCACATCTTCCATTTCATTCTGCAGGTCATGGTCTTCTTCATCACGCAGATCCGTACGTTCTAGCATCCGCTGCGTCTTTTCAAGCTGGCGCTTCATCTCTCCAAGGCTTTCTGCAGCAACCTGGCCATTAAAGCTCACTTCGCGACGATCCAGATGGCGGCTTCGACTGCGATATCCAGCAGAATCGGTATCCTGGTGCCTGTAAGCGATAGCATCACTAGAATGCGACGTAGCTTCCCTTTCCACTGGATTCTTGTAGAAAGAGCGCGATTCATAGTATTTTGTATCTTTGTTCGAGCCTGGTTCGGCCAGATTCAGAGCCGTGGATTTGCGGACATGTGTGTCCTGCTTGAGCAAATCCTTGAGGAAATCCACGCTTTCGCTCAGATCGCGTGTCGATGATGGGATTAATTCTGAAGGTAGCTTATCCGGTATTTCATTACCGTTGAGGGCGCGGTATATGAGTGCCATAGCGATGTGGAACTCAGCAATGTTGAGCTTACCCCGGTTTTCTGGGTCAGCAAGATGCCATATTTGTAGAAGCTGCTCGCGAGATAGGCCACTTTGACTGAACAATTCCCGCGCCACATCACCGCTAATCCAGCCCGTTCTTTTCGAGTCCCAAGCACGAAAAATATTATCGTAGCTCTTACGTTCTTCTTTACTCATAGCCCATGAGAGACCTTTCTTAGCAGGACCTGCCTGTATCTGTGAGAGTGACTGGAGCTTGGACTGAAACTGAGCCGGCTGAAGGCTGTTTTGATTAAAGTTCATATTGCTCGGTGCTGGCATTCCGGAATAAGGCTGTGCCGCAGGCAAGAATTGCGTATACATTAAGCGCACGCTCGGGTCAGCAAACGCACCGGTCATTTGAGGCGTCATGGGCAAGCCTGTCGTCTGAGCCATCATGGGAGGCATACCAGTAGGCTGGCCCATCATAGGAGACATGCCTGTTGGTTGACCCATCATGGGAGACATGCCTGTTGGTTGACCCATCATAGGAGACATACCCGTCATTTGCCCCACTATGGGACGCATACTGTTCATTTGGGTCATCATTTGAGGTGTGGAACCCGTAGGCGCTGCAGCGATTTGAGGCGGCGGTGGCGGCGGAGCCGATGGACGCTGTACAAATGATGCATTCGGTAGCATACCCGTTGGGAAACCTGTTCCCTGCATCTGCATGGGCATGCCTCTCGTTATTTGTGAATTTTGGTATAAGCCATAGTTGGGGGCACCAGTTCCGCCCCACTGATTTACCGGGAACATGGTGCACGGTGAGCAACACCACGACTGGTAGGATGGAGGTGTTAATAAACTATGACGCCTGCCGATGTCCGAGCCACGTTGGTCACGTGAAGCAGCGGTGAGATTCTGTCAGTCAGGCATCTCTGCACGGGCCTGAACTGATGATCCCTTGGATAACATCCAAGCAATTATGGTCAAATATCTCATCGGACGGTACGTGGCATAATGTGTGATGCCCTAATGAAAGTGTGGCCGATCCAATCTTTGGCATAGCAACTGGCATCGGTGCCTTTTTTATCTGGGAAAATGACCGGCGAAACGCACATGACCATGGAGCTGGCAACACGCTTCTAGACCTATTGAGTCGTCGAATGGGGGTGAACAACTATTTACGCAAGCGTGAAGATAAACTGGAAATAACGCCTTCGCCGAAATAACTTCATTATACAATCATCTCTCATTCAGGGAAATAGTTTCCTAACAAGGTACACGAATGCACCTAGGAATCGGAAAAATGCCAAGCTGGTAAATGTGTAAAATAGCACAGCCATGTATATGTTGTGTACCTTGCGAGAAACATTGAGAATCACAATTACCAGAGCAACGTTCGTAAGAGTCCAGGCTAGCACGACATTAGTGCGCACAGTCGCATAATAGTCCTTCTGGGCCTGCTCTGCATCTCGTGACGGGGCAGGCAGCGATTCCCTGGAAGATAAGACCTGGCATGCATCATCGTAAGCTGCATCGATATCTTTCATACGGTCCGGAACTGCCACTTCTACAGCGTCTTTAGATGTTCCAGATGCCTGGCCCAAATCCATAGAGAGTGTAGTGGAGCCTTTCGTGCCCCATGATACATCGTGTGTGTTGCAAAATGCATATATGTTGATAACGTTGATAAAGCTCGGTGAAACGAGGATAAATTGAAATAAACTCGTGAAAATGTGCCATGGATCCAAAAACATTAGAGAAGCAAGCAACCAGATGCCATATGTGCTGAGTACTGAAATGACAATGCGCACAAATACACCATCTGTGAGAATCTCAGCGTTCTTGTGATGTACCACCTCTTTCTTAATACTCCAATACGCCAAAAATACGACAAATGATACAAGAATGAGCATTATAAACCCAAAAACAATCATCGATACAAGATATCCGATCCGATTTCCTTGTGGACGATTTCCCATGGAGAGGAGGAAACAATAGATAATGAACGCGAGATAGATATATTCACATATCAAGGTAGGCACATGGATCCAGCGTGCAATATCCTCCATGGACCTGGCCAGAATATGGAAAATAAGAAAGTAGTTCGCCAGTGAAAACCAAGAGAAGAACAGCATAACAGTCTGATACAGCATCTCCACGTGTAGCAAGAACTTCCGAAACACACTGTGTTTTGACCTGTAAATACGCCCAAACTTGATGATGGAGTGAATTGCTGCGAAGAATGAACCGTTCAGCCATCGGCGACGTTGGGATATGAGCTCAGCAACATGGGTTGGTACGTCTGTTTCTGCTTGTGCACGTTTCACGAACCGTAAGAGCCAAGCGCTATCGCGCTTTGTGACAAGCTCCCAACATAAAATACGATCTTCCGCGAGATACATATTGCTCGAAAAAATGTCAGCATCATGCTTTCCACCGTGCATCGTTTCACCCTTGAGGTATGAATGTAATGGTCCATGTCCCATCGGATCATTTTGAAGGGCAGTATAACGGTATGCACTAAATGCACCCGGCAACACACTAATGTATCCAAATGCACTTTCCATAGGTTTGTCAAGTATATTGCTCATTTTATATTCAAAATGTTGAGCAGCCACAAGCGGATTCAATAGTTCATGCCACAACTTGCCCTTTTGAACCACAATTTCACCGCATGCGCCGCCAACATTAGGATCACTGTCAAAAGCGCGCCACAGATGATAAATACTGTGAGGTTTCGGCATGGTACCCACGTCCAACAAGATGCATATTCGTGGATTTAATAAAGGGGATAGTGCATTGAACGCCCACCGATGAGAGTTAATCTTCTTCTTATTTTCCTCCTTGAGTAAAAATATCACTTGAACAGGCACAATTCCACGTTCCGCACTACGAAACTTAAGTGATGAGTCGACAGAAATTTGTGCCGTATACTCATACATGTGCGCCTGAACGGGTGTGCCTTGTACTGCGTTCTTTCCCACGCCTTCTTGATATATGCCCATTGCAGCAAGTACACTGAGCGTGCGACTGTGAATTTTTTGACGTCCGTCAGATACAATCAATACAACGACTTTTTTCCATGTACCTTCGCCCCAGGTCGAATGATTGCGAAGAGAACAGAGATAAGCGATATTTAGCATGACACCATGCATCGTGCGAGTAAAAAGGCGCTCGTCTTCATTGTACATCGTCAAAATAATGCATAGCTCTGTAGTGCGCGGGCTTCCGTACAATTGTTGTCGAATTGTATACCGATCTGTGACAAAATGATCAGGATCACTTGTGATAGCAGTGTAACGCATGTATCCAAACTCGCGACCTTCACGGATGGGTAAAAGTCGCATAAGGCGTGGGGGAATAGGACAGTCAAGGACAAGGTGCCCATTATGCAAGGGTACGCGCTTTAAAGTGCGGTATCGGCGCGGTTGACGTTGAGGGATATTTCCATAGTGTGCTGCATATTTTTCTTCGTCACCTGAGACGGTGTCAGTAGGTAACATGGGCCATTCAGAATCACCATTTTGGATATCACTTTGTGGCATTAATGCATTCAAACTTTGGTCTCGTTCATCATTGAACGACATCGTCGTATTCCACGCGTCTTTGGTATATTCCTGATCAGGTTCAAGATACGGCATATCGTTTTCAGAAGACACCATATCTGAGTGTCTTGAATCTAACCCAGTCACCGACAATGCTTTAGGCTCAGAATTTTGTCCCTCGGGGTTATCATAAAAGTATTCTTCAATGTATGAATGTTCATTAAACGCCTGGACATCGTATGGATTAATAAGATGGTCTTGTTCAGGATCTGCCTCTCCATATTCACTGCTTCCCACAGATGCAGGCGTTGTAAACACTCGCCTAGGATGTAGGAATGAACGCATATGTGTATTTGATATGGCGATGTGAGATGCCGTGTGCGACAAAAACACGTCAAAAAAAAGGTGGCTCGATCAGCGTGTCATCCACTCGCATTATGCGTGTTGTGTGTTGTTCTCGCCCAGGTTTAATTCCCCTATCGGTGGAGACGGTGCGCGAGCGCAGCGAATTCCTACTGTTCGTCTCGGCGCGCCACGTACACTAACATGACGTCAGAGCTTCCTCGAATGAAGATTCTGACGTCCCGTTGGGCGCAAAATGAGCGGAAAATTGTTCGTGAGCGTCACGGAAGTGTTTTGTCCCGTGGACTTATTTTAAAGCGGGATCAAGCTGCAAGTGGTGAAGACTATGCACTTGAACATGCTGTTGCGCTCGAGGGAGCCCCCCTTTTTCGCGAGGCAGACGTGGGCCTAGGAGTGTATGGTGTGGCACAGCCCACGATAATCGGTCTAAAAACAGCTTTGTCTGTATTACAGTGCGATCCACAAGATGATATAAAGGGACCTACGCGTCGATGCGCTTGGGTTTGTACGCGGGAAGAACCTGTAGTCTTTGTCGGCGATACTCCGTATGTGTTGCGCGAGGCTCATAAACCGCGAAATACATATAGCATGAGTGATCGTGCCGAAAATCTTGAAGGCATTGAGAAAAGACTGAAGAACGACATTTTGGCAGAAGCATCAAAAAACAATGGACTGCTTCTTGTTCATCAAGAGCAAGACAGGACAACTGAACTTAAATCCAAGTGGGTGGCCGTACAATGTGATAATGTACGAACTATGCGTGAGGTTTTCACTTGGATTCAGTCCCAAGGTTGGCGTGTCACTTACCACCGTTTACCCATTGCACCAGATCAGCCGCTTGAGCACAACTACCTGGATGCGTATACCCAAATCATTAAAGATAACGACCCACTCAATACGTGCTTCATTGCGAATTGCGGTGCAGGTGTATTCCGCACGACATTCGCAATGATAGCAGCAGTCCTAGTACGTCGGCGTCAGACGCACCTACTCACCCAAGTCGATCCTTTGCTGGACTCAGACGACGCTGGAAATGTTGACAAGCATGCGCCATCCAAATCTTTGGTTCACACACTTCGCCGCATTCAAGACAATATGGTGCATGATCGTCATCTGCTTCGTTTAGTTCATGTGTTGAACCACAGTCTATCAACGCATGATACTCGTTCTGTCATGGAGCGGTTATTGACGCAGCCTTCTTTGCTTAAATCTCTACAAGAGGCAAACACTGGTAATTATGGCATGGTTCGGCAGTTATGCGGTTTGTTGGACAATGGCTTAGCATGTAAAGAGATTGTGGACATGGCGATTGATGCATGTTCCCACATGACGAATTTGCGCGAGTCAATTTTAGCCCATCGATTGCGGTATTCAACTGCTGCAGCCATTGATGAGCCTCAAGCGCATGCCTTGTTGCGCCGAGCAGCCAAAGCTCTTGAAGTATACTATTTTTTGATCGCTTTTTCGAGTTACGTGGAAGACAGTCGGACCGCCGTCTTCCACGTCCGGTTTGTCGACTGGCTCAAGGAGCGTGCGGAGATTTGGCGTGGTATCGGTCGTATTCGAGGTCTTCATCATCACTTGTCACTCTTTGACCCAGTGGCGGACTTATCGCTTATCAGCCGTGGTGACACAGGCGTCCTAGCTGCCCCTAACGATTCGGTGAGACAGCGTTTCGGTGAAGTCATCGCCCAAGGTGCGCTAGTAACGGGAGACGAATTTGCCGATTTTGTTGTCCGTAATCGCACGGGTACAGTTCTGCGCTCAGGTCTATTACTCAAGCGCGATGTATGGCGCAAATTTGAGCATCAGGCCAAGGTTCCATGCATTCGTGGAGCCGTGAATTTTCGGCGCATCCGGGACACGAATGTTTTTGGCACCGGACAGCCATCGGTGGATGGCATTCGTAATCTTCTCATGACTGTGTTGGACGAAATTCCACGCCAAGATAATGAGAGGCGCACAGTCTTGTGGATCAATTTGCGTGAAGAGCCTCTCGTATATGTAAGTGGTGGTCCTTACTGTCTCCGCCAACGCGAATTGTCACTGCGAAACATTACGGATTACAGCGGCATCACGTCAGAACGCCTCGCTCAATTGGAAGAGCGATTGCGACAAGACGTGATACAGGAGCTCTTGGCCAGTGATAATAAACTTTTATTGCATACAGAAACCGAAGACGGAACCGTGGTGCCTCTATGGGAGGATGCAGAGCCAAGTGACATTTCGACAATGCAGGAGGTGATGGACCATATTTCAGCATCCTTACCGAATGATGTGCATTTGGTGTTTCGGCGTGTTCCTATCACAGCTGAGAAGAGCTTGGATTCGTCGGATATTTGTGACTTGATAAATGCAGTATTGCACAGCTACAATAACCGAATGCCAATCATCGTCAATTGCCAGTTGGGTCGAGGCCGAACAACTTTGGTTTCTGTGCTTATTTTGCTCATCAAGCATTGGTTGGGCGACGCGCCACTCTCTAATCAGACACAAGATAAACATCCCCTCACATATCATGTCATCAACAGCTTACTTCGTGTGGTGCCGTACGGTCAAGAGACCAAGCGTATCGTGGACAATGCCATTGATAGCTGTGGCTATATGATAAATATCCGCGATGACATTGAAGAATCGCGTTGCAAAGCCATCGAAACATCGGACGAGGTGAAAAAGCAACAGTACATTGCACGTGGTGTACAGAGTCTGCGACGTTACTTTCAGATCCTCACATTTCAGGCATATCTTAACAGCGTGCGCCCTGACACAATCGTTTCTCACACGTACGAGCACTTTATCCGGAAGCAGCCCGTCTTGGAAACAATCGCTCGCGATCTAAATCAGTGGGAGTTGTCTACCATCACACCGCTACGCAAAGTAGACATTGGGAACGGTGTGGCACTCACGGACGAAGTTGAAGAAGTCGTGCGAAACCGTACAGGAAATATTCTAAGTGCATCGACCATACTCAAGTCGGACTTTTTCAGTGGAATCCTCAAAGCCGGCCTTCCGCTAAGGATCGAAGGTATGCCGAATCTTCGAGGTGTATGCCCTCTCGTCTCACTACATCATGCATTACTTCATAAAAATATCACACTGCACACTGCGCGAGAGACATGGGGGTGTGGTATGCCGACGATTGATGGACTCCGCGCAGGCCTATCACGGATGAATGCTGCGCCCAATGGATATGGTCGGATCGTGTGGACGAATCTGCGTGAAGAGCCTGTGCTTTACGTCAATGGACGGCCGCATGTATTGCGCCTAGCTGACCAGCCTCTCACGAACGTCGAAGCGACAGGTGTAACTACCGAAGTGGTCGAGCGCATTGAGCGTGCGTTGCAACGTGATTTGCGACAGGAAGCTCGACAAAGGAACGGCCATGTGCTGCTGCACGATGAAGTGGCGCTGGAGAATGGCGAGTATGCTATTGTGCCCGTATGGGAGACAGTACAGGATTCAGACATTCTTACACCACGCGATGTATATGAGCGGGTAAGCAGCGAGGGCTTCCGAGTCGATTATGCAAGGGTTGCTATCACTGATGAGCAAGCGCCGGTGCCAGAAGTGTTTTCACACCTCGAGGAACGTGTACAACGTGCGATTGACACAGACTCAATGTGCGTATTTAATTGCCAAATGGGTCGCGGGCGTACGACTAGCGGCATGGTGATTGCGTCTATGATTGTGAGCGTCCGTGAATATGGACACGTATGGCTGGAACAGGATGTATGGGCCACGATGGACCAAGCACAAGCGGAGGATGAATCTCGCGAGCTGCGTGAAGACGAGCTACGCTCAGATGGAGAATATCGCTGTATATTGCAGCTCGTCGCTGTATTGTCACATGGACGCCTTGCCAAGATGTTACTCGACCACGCCATTGATCGTATGGATACCATACAGAACTTACGCAAGGCAATCAGCATGATGAAGCTGCGAGCAGATAATGCTAGTCCAGACTCCCCCCGACACAAGCAGCTCATTACTGCATTTCACAATTACCTCGGTCGATATGGGTATCTCATTGCATATGCAAGTTATCTTTTGGACAAGCATCAATTTGACACACATTTACAAGACGGAGACGCATTATTTGGTTCGCCGCTGCGACCACATCGCTCGCATTCCGGATCATTTGAAGATGCCGGTGCACTAGCAGGCATCTACCCGAGCTTCCCTGAATGGCTCCATAAGCGTCGAGAAATTAGTGCGATCCTCGATCGCGAGGAGCTCGACTAGATGTCTCAGCCTGATGTAGACGTGAACTCCACTGTTGAGATGCTCGTTGAAATCTCTCACGGTGTTCCATATTTGGAAACTCCTTCTTCAGCGTGGCAAGCGTTTCTTTAATGAAGCGTTGATACGCACTAGTCACTGGCTTTTTTCGGCCCTTTCTTGCCATACGGTCGATTGATACCGTGGCAGTGGAGAACGAATGACACCACACTTCGTTCTCCACATGGTGGACACAAGCACCAAATCGTGCATTTTGGAACTACGAAAGACCTTGCAAAAAAGTTGTCACAGCATCGCATAACGTTTTCTGAGCGACGGGATCATCCACTTTGTGGTTAGCCCCAGGCACGACTTTGGTGGACAACGGAAGGTTGCGCAGAGATGTCTCCCAGTGCTTCGCGATTTGCACAGGATCTACATCAGGTGGTGCATATTCGCTGCCATGTTAGTTTGATGTACGTACTCATTCATGCCGAACAGCATAAGCAATGGAGCACGATTTAATGCAGGTTGCAGGGTGCGAACAATGCTTTCGGAGTCCAGGTAGCTACTAAATAAATCATCATCACCATGGTGTCCATTTAAGCTGGCGAAACGATATGCGGTTAAAGCTGGGGTCAGTACCGCTGCAGAATTGCCCTCTCCGCGACCATTCACAGAAGTCCTGACGGGAAAAATGTGTGAGCGATCAAGTAGCGCACCCGGAAGACCTTTTTTCACATATTCTTGACTCTTACTGAGCAATTCCCGTGCAGAATCTTGCCTTCCATGGTGTGAGTCAAAGTATTCACTGTCCGACACCGGTGCTTGACAAATGCCGCCGTGCACTAGAATTTGTCGGCCTGTTTTCAGATTCAAGCGCTCCTTAGAAAGGAATGTCACAACATCTTGGCAACCTGTAGAGTGGCCCATGAGCACAAGTTTACCTGTGCATGGAGAGTCAGAACGAGTGAGCAAATGTTCTGCGAGTTGTGCTATTTCCTGAGCATCACCTTCGAGTGATGACGTCCCAAATCCACCCAAATCGGAGCATTTTACAAATTGTATAAGGGAGTACTCGAGATCATTTAAGACAGACGCAAGGCTTGGAAGGTACGGCACGACACCCATCGTATCAGTGAGACCAGGTATGAATATCAGCTTGTTGGGGTGCTGTGCATTGGTCTCAAAATACGGTAGAGAAATAGGCTCAGTCTGGAACAAACGCAAGGTACCCTGCAATGGGGACGGTTCATGTACCATACTCAGGAAGTGGCTACCGAAGTGGCTAGCGGTGTGGCTCTGCGATAGGAAATAAATAGCTCATATCGCGTACTTCCCCACCCGCCACAGTGACACACCACAGCAATGTTCACCATCTCCAATGTTCGTCTATAGTTTAGGTGAAAGTGTTGATTTTTGGCGGAGAGACAGGCAAGTCGTGTTCTTGCCACGCAGACCGCTACTGTACTACGGTATCAACCGATGCCAGGATAGAGACAAACACAAATGGCACGCCACGAAGCGAGCCATCTTGAAAATTGGAAGAACACGTAAGGAGGCCATATATCATCAAGCCCCTGGGCACTTACTGGGTCTTCGCAGGAGCAATGGCGCGAGAAGCTGCCACACGCTTCTTAGCAAGCTGGCGCTTGTTCAGGCGCACAGGCACGACCGACTTGGTCTTCTGCACCTGCTCAGAGGGCGAGGCAAGGAGGATCTCGATGTGGCAAGGGTTGCTGCGGTAAGGGTTGATACGACCGTGAGCGCGATAGGTGCGGCGGTAAGTCGTAGGAGCTTGTTGAACAACAATGTTGCGGATAATCAATGTCTGAGCGTCCATATCCTTTGCCTCAGCGTTCGACTCAGCATTCTTCAGCAGGTCACGCAAAAACTTGACAGACTTGACTGGCCAGCGACCCTGCGTCGTACCCAGGTGGTTTACCTGAGGAGTACGACCGACACCACCATTAAAGCGGCGGAAGGGAATAGCCTGCTTGTGCTCGAGCACATTGTCAAAGTATTCGTAAGCCTTCTGGAGAGGCATGCCAGTCACGGCGGCAGCGGTCTCACGCGTGTTCTTGAAGTGAACACGGAGGTAGGCGCCACGCGACTTGGCCGTCGTCTCAGGAACCTTGGTGTCGTCGAATGCGTAGCGGACCTGTTTCGGTTAGCGACCACTCCAATGTCGAAGATTATCGAACAGACGAGCATAGCACCATCCTACAACATTAAAGTGTATTTGTTACAAGTTCAAGGATGGAGCCGCGCATCGCATGTCGACTTGAATTGTACGTACCATCCTGGCAGTGACGAGGTCGTCGAACGATGGAACACCGCTGGATACGTTTCGCCGACATCAGGGCTCGCCGAAGACTGCTACCTGCAAACTAGCCGAAAATATCACGTGCCATTTGTAGTTTCAGACATCGCCATGTGGTGCCATGTGGTATTTCGAGTGGAGCACGGGCCTGTTAACGCCGATGCTGTATAAGCAGCACAGGGCCCGAGGTGGAGTTGCCACCTGCTTGTTTGCGCTCTCCATCTTGCGTCCCATTCGCCATCATCATGGGAGATGAAGCATCACGCTATGATCCGTACATTCCAGCGGAATCTGCAACAAAGTCAGCAGGTGCTGGCAGCTCGCGCACTGCTCAAATCCAGGCTCAGATTGATGAGACCGTAGGTGTGATGCGCGATAACATCAATCGCGTCAATGAACGTGGAGAAAACCTGGACGCACTTCAGGACAAGACAGACAATTTGGCTGTTTCAGCTCAAGGATTCCGTCGTGGTGCTAACCAGGTCCGTAAGCGCATGTGGTGGAAGGACGTAAAAATGCGTTTGTTAATTGTACTTGCCATCATCATCCTTTTGTGTGTCATTATCATCCCTGCAGCTGTTACGACAACAGACAAACATGATGACAAGAATACGAATAATAACAAAACAACTTCCGCCAACGGAACCGGATCTAACAGTGCCGAAAACGCTAAGGCTACTTCCCGCTGAAATGGGCACTCCTTGATCAGGTTTAGATCATCTTTGTAACGTATTTTCAAGTCTCTGTATATAGTAGACAAATCTGGTTGTTCCGATCCTGCCAATACGCAAAGAATCCGGAAGTTTCTATATAGACACAAGCCTATTTAGGAACTAGCGACTTCATCCTCGCCACCTCGCTGCTTGTGAAAGGCGTTGTGAAGGTAATTCTTTACTTCGGCAACATGGGCCGCCTTATGACCCGTGGCCACTGAGCTCGTCGGAGGACGAGCCGACACAAGGAACTCGTTGTCCTTGTGGTGTTCCGATTTCATACAGATTCTTCGCAGACGTGGTTCCAAGTAAGACCAAGCGCCATTATTGACAGGTTCCTCTTGTGCAAACAAGAGAAGGGCGTTAGGGTACTTGTCAATGCTCTCAAGCAAAGACTCATAGTCCAGCGGCGAAATCTGCTCAATGCGTGAAATCGCCACATCATTAATCTTGTGCTCACGGCGGTAGTTAAGCAATGCATAGTATGCTTGACCCACGGTGATAATGTGGCGCGAGATCTGCTCTGGTGCCACCAGCGCATCCTTACCCTCCGTGGCGTGGGGTTCAGGGATGTAACGCTGGAACGACGTGCCAGGAAGCATTTCAGCGAGCGTGGAACGGGCCTCGGGATGACGCAAGAGAGACTTGCTAAACAAGTTGATCAGCGGCTTGCGGAAATCACGGTGGACCTGACGACGAAGAACATGGAACAAGTTAGCAGGCGTCGTGCAGTAAACGACGGCCATATTGGCATCCTGGTGCTGACGAGAAAGCTGTTCCTTTGTGGGGAAGCGATACGGATGGTCATCGCACAGCTGAAGGAAGCGTTCCATACGTGCACTCGAATGTTCTGGGCCCTGACCATCGTAACCATGAGGCAAGTTCATTACCAGACCTGTACGCTGCAGCCATTTTTGCTCACCAGAGGCGATAAATTGGTCGATAATGCACTGAGCATTGTTAGCAAAGTCACCAAACTGCGCCTCCCATATAGTGAGGTTGTTAGGGTCCACCAGCGAGAAACCAAGCTCAAAACCGAGGGCGCCAAATTCAGAGAGAGAACTGTTACAGATCGTGAATGGAGCCTGGTCGTCCGACAAATGCGCTAGAGGCGTGTAGGTACGCTCGCTATTCTGATCGTGCAGTACGGCATGGCGTTGAGAGAATGTACCACGCTCCACATCCTGACCAGCAACACGTACCAGGTTCTTCTCCAGAGCCAGCGAACCAAAGGCCAGGGCCTCGGCCGTGCTCATATCGATACCTTCACCATCATCAATGGCCTTCTTGCGACCCTTAAGGATACGCGCAAGATTGCGATGCACCACAAAATCGTCAGGATGCGAAGCAGAGACAGTGCCAATGTATTTGAGACGGTCCTCATCCACACCAGTGTCGTGCTGCTCAAGCACACGTTCTTTCAACTCCCTAGGCGACGGGAAGCCCTCCCAAGCACTTGAGAGCCATTGACGCTCCTCCGGTTCAAAAGTCTTGCTCTTTTCGAACATCTCCTGAAGCAAGTTCCAAACCCATTGCAGATGGTCGTCTACCTCTTTTTGAGAAAGCGATCCCTCATCCACTAAGCGCTTGACGTATTGCTCGAGCGTAGGCTTCTGGTTTTCGATAGCTTTGTACATACGCGGCTGGGTAAAAGCCGGCTGGTCAATTTCGTTGTGGCCATGACGACGATAGCAAACAAGGTCAATGACCACATCCTTCTTAAACTCATGGCGCCAATCAACGGCCAACTGACAAACAAAGTTTACAGCTTCAACGTCATCACCGTTAACGTGGAAAATGGGTGCATCAATGGCCTTGGCAATATCCGATGGGTAGGGCGTCGAACGGGAGAAACGAGGGTCTGTCGTGAAGCCAATTTGGTTGTTCACGATAATATGGATCGTACCACCAGTGGCATACTTCGGAAGATTGTACATGCCCATCGTCTCGTATACAACGCCTTGACCAGCAAAGGCAGCGTCACCGTGCAAGAGTAAAGCCATTGAGCTGGTGTGATCATGGTCGCCAGCAAAGTCCTGGAGAGCACGGGTCTTACCCAGCACAACTGGGTCTTCAGCCTCCAAGTGCGATGGGTTGGCAACGAGTGATAGTGCTACCTTTGAGCCACTCGGCGTGGGTCGAATATAGTTGGCACCAAGGTGGTATTTGACATCACCACCGCCCTCTTCATTGGAGTTGTCTGCAAATTGATGCAAGATGCCCTCAATAGGACGTCGAATGACGTTACCCAGCACATTAAGACGACCACGGTGCGGCATACCCATAGTGATAGAACTGACGCCATAATCAACGGCACGATCAATGATCGTCTTGATACCAGGAATGAGCGACTCACCACCCTCAAGACCAAAGCGCTTCTCGTTTGGATACTTGGATGCAATGAATCGCTCAAACGAGTCAGACCATGCAAGACGGTCGAAAATACGACGCTTCTGGTCACGCGAGTACGAGTAAGGCGTAGGCACCTCGATACGCTGTCGCAGCCAGTCACACATGTTGCGATCGGGAACATGAACATACTGGTAACCAATCGAGCCTCCATAGATACGTTCACAAGCTTGAATGACCTCGCGGATCGTAAGCTTCTCGATGCCGTTAGTGACAAAGTTGGGCAGCAGACCAGGGCCAAGCTGCATCTCCTTATCGAGATCAGATTCGGACCAACCGTAGAAGCTAGGGTTCATCTCCTGGGGCATGTGGCCCTCGCGTTCTGAATCAATGATCTTGAGCGGGTCAAGCTTAGAGATAATGTGTCCCTGGACCTGGTACGCACGGACAAGAAGCTGAAGCTTCAAATAATCATTTGCAGGGTGCACATGGCTTTTCAATGTTGCTGATGAAGGAGGAAGCTGGCTTGGCGCTGGCGTGAAAGCCTGCTGACTAGGTAGGCCATTATTCAAGCCCTTGAAATAAGCATCCCAGCTGCTATGCACCGACTTTGGGTCCTCCAGCCAGCGACGATGCATTTCCTCAGCATAATAAGCGTTTGTCGTGTTCGCAAAAGAGTCATTGGGAGAGGGACCCGACGGCTTCGCGAGTGTGCGGGCCGAAGTGGTCAACAATCGCCAACCATTCGTGGTCGCGACTGGTCGCAAAGCGCGCGATGAAGCCAAAGCACGGCTTGAAATGTTCATCATATTGCGTAACATGGATCAAGAAACGAAATGAACAACCTTTCCGGGCAGGAAAAGTATGCTCAAATCTGTGATTGCCACAGTAGAGTTGTAGCAAGACGTGAATCCAGTTGGACCAGCTCTAGCGGAAGGCAAGTCGAGGCATCGGATATAAGCCGTATATTTTAGTAAGGGATAATTCCGTAGCCAATCATTGGAGACGTGGCAAGCCGGATTTCGGGCGCGGCTGCAACGACGCTGTCATCTCGCATAAAACATCGATTACGCCGTACGTGGCGAATCCATGACAATTAAGCGTAAGAGGAATCAAAGACATCTATAAAAAGGAATGTTATGAGTTCTGAAGTAACGCTGAGACGTAGTCGTAAAAGTCCACATAGCTTGCCCGAGGACCCTTGGCATAGATAAACCCTGCAGCTACTTGAGCAGCAAACGCACTCTTTAAATATGATTTAGGCACACGCTTGACGAGCATGTCCAGACCCACCTTGTTCACAAGCGTTTTAGGGAACACGAGCTTGAGAATCCTGCTTCTAAGTACCTCTTGTTCAAAGAGGTTTGTGTTCTCAATCTGAAGAGACAAACGGTTTAGTGCGTTGGACATGTCAGTAGAAATAAGCGAGCGCGGTTTGCCTGTGTCCTTATGTTCGCGCCAAATCGCCTCAAACTCACTGTGCGCATTACGCGCTATATTCATTTGGATATCACGCACATAATCCATGTAGAACTGTGTCGGTTTTCCGTTAACAAAAAGCATGTTGGAAATGTATTCGTCATCAGAGAGACTCAGACCCACAAGCACTTCTAAACTGCTAGACGTGACGCCGCCCTTGTTGGCACTAGCATCAGGGTAAAGAATAACACCGTGCTTTTCAAGTTCCAAGCGAGCTTGACGCGTGATAAACAAGTTGGCACCTTCAACAATGTATTTGTAGTTGCACTTATCTCCGTCTTTGATCAATTCGTTGACATTCGAAATGTTGATGGACTCGGGCCGGCCACCACAAGGAACGAAAAAGTCTGCTTTGAACAGAAGGTGGGCCCTATTACGGAATGCAAAGCCATCAGTAATCACTTGACCAGAAGGCAGCGTCACATTACGATCTTCCACAAGTACACGATAACCCTCGGGCGACAACTTCGAAATGTCAAAGTGGGAAATCATCCTTCGCTCTTTAGCGAGACGCAACAGTTCACCACGATCAATGCCAATGGGGTCGTGAAGCACGCCTGATCCGTCAATAATAGCGACTGTTTTGTCTTTCGACTGGAGAATTTCATTAGAACCGAGATCACCGTCAGGACCCCCTGTTTGGACCTTTGTCACGTCTTCTTCCTTTAAGCCCAGAAAATTGATAATACCATGGATGTACTGACGAATTGACAGGGTCGTCATACCAAACTCATCGTGAGGCACACCTCCTAGTGTAGAAGCAGTCTTGCCTGTGGTAAATGACTTCCACCATGGGGCACCACGAAGACGAGCGTGTTCGGCGCCCCAGTCCATCATGTTCGCAGTGCCCTCATCAGGTCCAAAGAAAAGAATTTCTTCAGAGCCAACTAGATCAACAATAGGTTCTTTAATACCAGACGTGTCTTTAATCAAAAGATCGAGCACTGAATCGACATATTTTTCAAAACATCGACTAGGGTCTGCCCCCAGGTTGGGCAGAATCGTGCCCTTGGCACCACCCTCGGGAATGTCTTTGTTTTTCAGATGCTGAGTCCGTGCAAGATCATAATTTTCATCGAAGAGTGTACGCTGATTGATTGAGTAGTTTTCCTTATTACGACTTCGGACAATACGAATGCCACCACGAGCCACGTCACGGAAACGAACGTGGAAACCACGGAAATCGGATCCCACCACGAAAATAATACCATAAGGGGATATGGGATACTCGGACTTGGGCAGGAACGAAGGGTCAAGCCGGAAACTCAGGGCAACCTTAGTAGGTGTGTAAAAGTTCGTCTTAAGAACAGACTTGTTAAAGGCAAGCAGAGCAAGAAGTACTTGCCGCTCATGGGAGTTACTAGCCGATTCAATAATCGTGTCGTACAATTCCTGTTCGGACAATGGCTTCTCCGACATGAGTTTGTAGTGAGCCGAGGTAGGCTCATCATTGGTCATGTGAGTTTGTTGGGAGTAGTGGATGTGGGAGAATCTAGCATAAAGCAAGCGAACGATGTGCGGAAAACTCTTTATTACCTCAAAGATCGATTGACGTGTGAACGTTTCTTCACGAAGACGCAACTTGATATCGTGAAGAATAGCAAGCTGGTGAGAGTCCGATTCGTCAATAATTTCTCGCAAAGCTTCGTATGCCGTGCCGAGACGGTTACAAAAATGTTGTGCAAAAAGCCAGCCAACGTACGCATAGGTGGCCTCCTGAACGCCAAGTTTGCTTTCGCCTTCATGCACGGAGAAGAAAGGATTGTCTGGCAAAGCATAAATGAGCGATACTTCCTCTAGCACACGATAGATACTAATATTGATCGGTGGAGCCTCAGACGGCATCGGCTTAAGATAAATCGACATGATAGTAATGCCGTTACTAAAATGTTCCACAGACTTTCTAGTCGAGTACAGACCGTAGTAATGGCACAAGTCTGTCACAGCACTAAAAAAGTTTGAGGTTGATCCCATGCGGTAACCCACCACAATATGATGCTCCGATGAGTTTTCAACCTGAAACATTTCAATGGCAGGGCCATCGTGCTCAAGAGCTTGCTGCATTACATCCTCGTAAATTTTTTGTAGGGGTTCACTCGTTTTCGTTAAAAACGTCTTATCTGCCACGGAGCGAATATCACGGGCTGCCTCAGAATGAAGATCAGGGGCAGGTTCGGCAAAGTTGCACTCTTGTAGAAAGTAGCAACGCAGCTGCTCGGGTGCATTTTCAGCGACGACACCTGTCGAACGGTACGACTCTAGGCGATAAGCATGGTTCACATCAGGCTTATTAAGATACTCGACATCAATTTTGCGTTCCCATTGCGATTCAGACAGACTTACACCAGGCTCACTTGAATGAATGAACACTGCAGAGTTATTGGTCCGCTTTTGCAATTCAATATTGATGTGACCCGTATTCTTGGCATATTCAGAAATTTTTGCAGCGTAAAGTGATACAATGTGACCAGCAATCGTTTCAGCATTTTCCAGAATAAAATAGGTAATGTCGATTCCTAAATCTTCGTAAAACCAATTCACTTCAGAACGAATGCGCTCCTTAGGAAGCATACCGTCTTCCTCGAGAATAGAAATGACGCGTTCGGCTTGTGCTTTTTTGTCCACCTTGGAGGAAAATGTTTCAGGAACAGCCTTTTGGACTTTGACGGCACTGTACGAGCGGTCTGTCAAAGCATGTGAGGAGCTTGGTTTGCTTGAATGTGGCATTGTCAAAATGGGAGACCGCATAGCGAGTAGACGTGCAGATGTACTGAGCATTCTCACATGAGATAATATCCCGGACGGAAGAGGCCTAGGACACCAGCATGTCGAGAGGTACAAGACTGGCGCCCCTATTATCGGGCGAAACATTTTTAAAGTGGGCAAGGCTAAGTCCACTCGTAACATGCACACAGGATTTGAATAGCCTCAGAATCAACTTAGCAGCAATGCGATAGAGAAGCTCGACGCACTGATACAAAGTGTATTTATACACCACTATGGTATTGGTTCGTTCATGATAACGCAGTCCAATCACATTTGGCTAACAAATACGTGCCAAAATCCATCGGGGCTGAATGGGTACCCTGGTCACAGCTCCACAGACCTTCGATATATCACTCCTAATTTGGTACAACGGACAAAGAGCTTAACATTACTTGGAATTGTGTTTACGCTTTC
>ERZ501045.83-NODE-83-length-24301-cov-6.623484_pt1 | contig 24301 bp, 16 predicted proteins | sample MGYA00510870_ERZ501045 | MGnify/ENA primary metagenome ERZ501045 (study PRJEB25958, sample SAMN03398505) | human skin metagenome | study: EMG produced TPA metagenomics assembly of the Human Skin Microbiome Metagenome (human skin metagenome) data set. | reverse complement strand
ACTTTCTCTATACCTGCACTTTTTCTCACTCCTTGACCACACCCAGCTACGCGAAGCTCTGGACCTGCTCGCCAAGCCGCCGATTCAGGATATGGTCAACAAGAACCTTGGCATCCAGTTTCAAGTAAGGGAGTGTTGGAAAGCTCTAGAAGACCAGGATAGCCTTTTAAACGACTGCCGCACACGCATTCAAAGCGGCGATCGAAATTGGGCGGTCATCTCGCAGTTCGTCTCGTCGAGTGTTGCTAGGGGCGCCCTTGCGGAGGAAGATGTTAAACTCGTGCTGCATGCGGCGGCCCAGGATGAGTGGAAAGATCGCGGATCGTTCCTTGGTGTACTGGAACTGTGCCGCTTGACGCTTGATGCCAAACGGTCGTTACCGAATGGCGTGGACTATGCGAAGCTCGTCACAAATTATATTGAGCGCTTTGCGTCCAAACTCACCTGCTTTGACGATATACGTCCGCACCTTGCTGCGCTCAGTACGACCCCTGACGTGCCTCATGAGCCACTCACATCTGAGGCAAGTATTTCACAGCGGATCAATGCAGAAAAAATAGCCTTGTTTTTCGGGCAAGGTGCCTCTGCCGAGGACTTATTGCAAGCGTACATCGAGTCACTCGAGCGTGTGCGTGAGCCGTCTACTGAAATGCAGCCTGGTGATGACCTGGCTTTACTAGCTGTCTACGTGACTCTTTCCAAGTCCTCCAGCGCCGAGAACTTGATACAGGCGGCAGCTATCGCATCATATGCATGTGAAAAAAGTGTGAGAGCATACAAACTTCGTCTTTTGCTGATCCGTCTCCTTCTCCGCTTGGGATGTCTAAAGCTCGCTGTATACCACTTCGATGCGCTTGAAATTAAGGCGGTCCAGCTCGACACTATGTCCCACTATTTACTCGACCGCAATGCCTCGTTCGGCGGCTCTCATGCTGCTGACGTTGGCAACCATTGGGAGGGCAGTATCAAGGACTTTTACGAACTCAGTGCTTTCGAAGTCCCAGAGGCTTTGGGCCGTGCATTCCTAAATGGCAAGTTCTCACAAGTTTCGGATTTGTGTGATTTTTATGACTGCGTCGAGGGTTCATATGCTCGGCTCATACTGCTCGTCGATATGCTCTGCAGTAAGTTTGTGACCCAGGACTTGGTGGATTCGGAACGTGATCATGCTGTGAAACTACTTCAATACATCTTCGATATGATTCAAGCTGATCGTTTAAGTGATCAGCGCGATACTCACTTGCTACCCTGGATCAACGAGACGCAAAAGACGCACCTCGAGTCTGTTTTGTCATGTGGCCCTCTGCGAAAGAAACAGTGGCTCAAAGCTATGCTCGAGATTCTTTCTGTTGCCTTACCTACACCTTCGGCTCCATCAGATATTTCATCGGATGTACTCACCGGCCCAGAAGGCGCCTTGCTTGACTTAGCACGTGCCCTAAGAGAAGGCACAAATTTGGCTGCCCCCTCGTTCTTCGAGCAAATGCATACATATGCAAGTCAGGCAACAGCTCCTTTCGAAATGCTTCATGCTGCATGGACAGGTATCATGGGTTTACGTTTGTTGGAAGCTGTAGGCGAAGGCACGAATAAGGATATCAAGGACCTGCTAGGACCTGTTGCAGGTTCCGCCCTTTCGAATATTCACGACTTACTTATCAAGGAAATGGACAAAAACATTCATGTGAACCTCATTGAACGCCTAGGCGCGTCTGGCTTAGCTTTTATTCAAGACGTGGATTCTGGCCGGAAGGACGCACTAAAGGACGCCCTTCGTCCTTACCAGGCTGTCCTCCGCACCATAGCTTGACTTCACCTCCACACATAGCTCTAATTTACGCGCGCTGACGCGCCTACCTGTTATTATATCATTGATCCAGTCTAGATTGACTCAAGTATTGTGAACATGACAGAGGCCATTTATGCTGAAATCGACAAAAAGTATGCCGACATTGCGTCTACTCTTTCTGAGAAAGACAAGGTATGATACTTGAACCCAGTATTTACAATTCATCAGATGGTTTTGGGCCTTGCGTACTGTCCTTTGGACGGGGAACTTACGAGGGATCGCATTCGTGTTCGCAAGCTCTATCGCAAGTACAACCTTTCTGCACCGGCGACCATGTCCATGGATCCTTCCGATGAAGGTGACGACGACTCAGATGATCTAATGGGGGTTCAGAGGCGCGAGTTACTCGCTCAAATCTTCGGCCTTGATAACGAGCTAAAACACAAAATCGAGATCGAGCCTCCATTTTACCTGTACGTAATGATCGATACCGGCGCTTTTCGAGCGTAGCGAAACTTTTTATGAAGCGGGCTAACGATTGACAGAGACTATGGCTATAATGTCAAATTCGAAGGAGCCTTCTATGCTAATTCAAATGCGACAATTTTGGATTGTGCTGAGGTTACGTTCGGCGATGGTGTTCTTTTGGGACCAGGGTGTGTACAAGCGTACATGACAAATCACATGTACTAACTCGTGCAGAGTGCATATTTATGCAGCGACCCATTCGGTTAGTGCAAAAGAGCGGGACGCGGTTCTGGAAAGAGCTTTACCCGTAAAAATTGGAAAAAATTGCTGGATGTACGTATTTAAATTTTATTCTATTATTTTAACAAAAAAGCGGCGGAAACACGACTATTGTGTACGTTAAAAATTATTATATTAATTTTTATTAGTGCAGGTGTGACTATTGGAGAAAACGCAACAATTGTAAGTTTGAAAAATGATATATTTATTCTAAAGGGAGCAGGAAGCGTTGTTACGAAAAATATTCCAGAAAATTGTGTTGCTGTCGGTTGTCCTGCAAAAGTAATTAAATATATTTAAATTAAATTTAAATAATTATCTTAAAAATAATAAAATAAGTAGGCGAAATTTAAATTTACTATTTTAGTCTAATTTACTATATTTATCTTTTTCTGGATATTTTTAATAAGGGTGTTAATTTTCTCCTGATTTGGTAGGGTTGAAATCATTATCATGTTGGGCTCGTAGGCGCGGTCATGATTGGATGTCCTTGGTATCTCATGTGGAGTTGATCCGGTCACAATTTCATTCCAAACTGAGGCCAAGCTTGGTAAGGGTTTTAGCAGCGGGCTTCTTGTTGCGCCGGTGACCTCTTTTGTCTCTTTGTGCGTCAAATTTTCAAAAGTATCTGTCAACAGAAGCCGATTTTCGGGTATCACACGTAGATCTAGTGCGTGAACTTCGTAGAAGCGGACGCGGTACCATTGTGTATCCATAAATTGCACATCGGGACAGTCAGCCGAGACGATAGCGTTTTGGATGAGATCATGTAGTTGAGACAGTATTGGTAAGGTAGATGCCAGAGTCTGATGTGAGTGTATTTGTACTTACTTGGAACATGGTGAACCAAATACTTTCAGTGTCAGTTGTGTCTGCATTCAAGCTTCGTTCAAGATTTCTTACGATATGCTGGTGTGGGTTGGACATGGCACTGCGCAGAACGCCGCATTCCAAAATATAGCGGGGTTGTTCAAGAGGTTCAGCCATGTTGAATTTGACTCGCAGAAAGTAAGGATGATCGCATTCCTTTTCGCCATAGGCTATTTCCACTTGTTGCCAAGTCAGGGAATGTAGAGTCAGGAAAAAGTTGGGCGCGTTCCAGGAAGAAAGAGAGTTTAGCAACAAACAAAAGCGGGCAATTTGTTGCCAAATCTGTTGGAACTTGGTAAGACATGCTGTAGCTTCGTAGCACGTAAAGGTAAATACGCCCGACCTGGGATCGAAGTTCAATCTGTCAGATAATTGCAGCGATTCCAAATCGTAACATTCCTTCAGATCGACTTTGAAGTGCATGACGACTCTGCGCCTGAGGGATAGCCACCACTCACAGAGCTGAAGCGACATATTGGGCTTAATAAGGTCCTGATACGAGGTGAGTAATTTACAAGCTTGGATACAGAGACTGGGAAGTAATGGATCTGGACTTTTACCCGTGGGCGGAGTGGTAGCATGCGACTTGCCATCCAAAAGCACGAATGGGACAAGCTTGAGGCGCAACTGCTCCTCCAGATGAGAGTATACGACTGTGGCTACGCTGTAATGCAAAGCCAACTCGAGTTCTTCCGTGTGAATTCGGTCTTTGGTATATGAATCGTGTGGCTCACTGGCTAAGTCAGCCGGCGTATTGACCAGCATCGAATCTTGAATTGAGAATTGAGACAGGTGTGTCTTATTCAACCACTTAACAGAGCTGATCACCTTCGTTATCTTGCCGTTTTCCATCTCAGATGCGATGAGAACAAGGGCCATGCCAAGTTGTTGCTTGGGCTCGAAATACAGCAAAAGATGGTAACCAGGTAAAATACCGAGTGGGACATACAAAAGAGGATGCCCTTTTTGCAATCCCATCCTGCTGAATTCGCCCGAGCGAAGAGAGATGGATGCCGAGCACGGCAAACCGAGCCATGCCATTTTGAGCTGCAGGTTTTTCGTCAAGCATTGCATTCGGAATGCAAAGATTGTGTCGGCAACACACGACAAGTTTGCTTGAATGCGGTCTGCCATTTGTTGCAACGCGGCATTTTGACTCTGACTCAGTGATAGGGTCATTTCGTTCGGGTGAGCTTCGAGCAGCTTCAGTCCGATCCGGCCAGAGATAGTTGAAATATACAACATAATACGCACCGTTTCTGTTAACTGGAGATGGAGAGAGTACTGGGGTCCATAGCCATTGTCCTTGTGCGTGCAAAGTCGACATAAGCCTGGGTTGCCTGCGCCTAGTCCTTCGAAGCGCCCGATTTCTGCCTCGAATCGTTTCATGAGCGCATGCGAATGGCGCCTGATGCACAAGAGCACTAGTGCCTCGATATCCAAGCGATCCAACGCACAAGTTTGATCATCTCGCGGGACATGTGCACGGACCTCGTCTTCCAAATGCCACTGTACATGGATGCGGTTCTGCTTCGCAGCGGCATTTGTGCCAGACATGATCTCCGACAGCACACGATTGGGGCCTTGCAGTGGTAGCGATTCAAGCTGAAGGGTGATATGGCCTTGTAGCTCGCTGTGACCGTTCCAGTACGTAATATCCAATACATGCTCTTTAAGGGTGAAGCTGATATGCCTTCCCCAATTGGAGCTGGACATGCGCTGAAGCTGGCGATGCATGATATGCAGTTGGCGCTGGAGTGCCTCCTGCTCAAGCATGTGGTGCAGTCGCATAAGCGCTGGTTCATCGTCTTCGCTTGTTTCTGAAGAAAACATCGCCTCAGCCTTTTCATAAATGCGATCTAGGTAAGCCTCGGTCCATGTTGGCTCTTGTTCGTCTTCATCGACTTGATCAGCAAAGTGAAAATCGAGGAGCCACCAACGGTCTTGCTTCTCAGGGCCTTGTACAGTGAGACACATATCGTATAGACCAGGCATCTCCATGTAAGCTTTCCCATCGGCTATGCGCTGTAGTCGTAGCTTCATCGGGATGGACTCTGTCCATGCGAGTCGCGCTCGCAGTATGCGGTCGAGATTCGCCATGATGCTGCGTGCCTCTTCGTTATTGAGAGGCGTCGGCGTGACTGTGCTATCTTTGATGGACGCTGGTAAGCGTTGGTATGTTCCAGTGCACAACACATCGATCGCAGTGACAAAGTCTGCATCACTCATTCGTGCATTCGGCAAAATTTTTCGCACTTGCGTCAGGCCTGAGAATGCATCCTCATGGGCCCATTGCTGCTCGACAAGCAGCGCTACAACATTTCGTGCGCGATGGAGCAACTTGGCATCCTTTGTCCATCGCACGATGACAAGCAGCTTGACAAAGAGGCGGCGTAACTCGAGTGCTGTCGTGAATATTTTGGCGCGTTTTGCGTCGCTCGATAGCGACGGAAGCGTGTCACTCAGACTCTGGATCACTTGATACGCCGTATTCGTTATTCTTTCGACGATCAATCCCAGGGGCACCAGCCCGCCATCCTCGAGTGGCAGCTCTTGAAGCAGCTGCTCCAGCGATACGCGTGCCTCGGGGCTCTGGTGGCTCATAACGAAAAAGGAACGCCTCCACATCCTCTTGGCATTGGCCCACGATGGAGTACTTTCGATCGCTGTCGTCGGCGCTGGGCAAGTCGGGGGGACCTCTATCTAACTACGTCATCGATGAGGACGTCGAATCGTACCATGGGCAAAGTATATGGACACTGCACCGCGGCACGCGCCGTTCTGATGCGGTGCCTGTTAGCATCTTCAGCTTCGATCAGACACAGGCATCGCGCGATCAAATTGCTATGGCCCAGAATGCCATAAAGCGTCTACGGACCACCAGATACCCACACATTCTCAAGTTTTTAGACACGGCAGAGAGTCACGGCACGCTGTATCTCGTGGTGGAGCGCGTCGAACCATTGATTGACACCATGGCGCTGTGGGCGCAAGGCAAGGGACGCGGTGCATCCACACCGGCCTGGATCGTTTGGGGCTTGAGCCACATCGCGAGTGCCTTGGCATTCTTCCACGAAAATATGCATGCCGTGCATGGTAACGTGCACCCCGGCAGTGTGTTTCTCGCGCCATCGGGGGAATGGCTCTTGGGTGGCATGGAAACGCTAAGTCAGCCATCTGAGCCTGATGCCTTGGTTCTTCGTCTCGGTGGTAGAGCTCCGCGTGCGAATGTGTATGCTGCGCCGGAAGTGGCTCAAGCTGGGTTTGGCGCTTTAGAAACTCGCCACATCTACGCAACTGACAGCTACAGCTTGTGCATGCTGGCCGTTGAGGCGTTCAATGGCACTCTGCCGGCCAACACGTCGCATTTCCCTGCAGGGCGTATCCCGACACCCCTATATGCACATCTCAAGCGCATGGCCCAACCACGTCCTGATGCACGACTGAGCGTAACCGAGTTCCTCGAGCTCGGACGCCAGCCTCAAGGCTTCCTCAGCACCAATGTCCTGGTCCAGGCCGATCAAATCCTCGAGGATTTCCGTGTAGCTCATCCCGTGGACAAGGGCAGTGTACTTGCTCGTCTCGTGGTATCACAGGAACAGATTGCGCCATCCTTTGCTCAGTTCAAGGTCCTGCCTGCGCTTGTAGAGACATTCCGCTACAAGGGCGGATCTAAGGATCTCGATCTCGAGTTTTCTGCCTCATCCCTCTTGCCGCTTATTCTGGAGATCGGCGCCCATATGGACTCGGACGCATGGCGTCGTGTGCTCAGTGAGCCGATACTCGGTGCTATGGCTTCGCCTTACCAGCCGATCCGCTTCGTGCTTATGTCCAATGTGACGCTGTACGCTCATCATCTCGATGCCAAGGCCGTATCACACCAACTCTGGCCTCTCGTGTGGAAGTCGTTCCAGTCGACCCAGGAATTAGAGCGCACAGCGGCGATCAACAGTATCCGGGTCTTGCTCCCCAAGTTCAGCGAGCGCATCCTGAACAATGAGCTGCTACGCGAACTTGCCAAGATGCAAAAAGACGTTCGTCCGCTTCTTCGTCTGCAGGCGACACAGTTGCTTTCAGAAATGTCGCCTCGTTTAACATCACGCACCAAAGCCGACGTCCTGATTCCTGCTTTTGCTTGCAGTTTGCGCGACACTTTCGACGAAACGCGCCTCGCCGGTATCAAGGCCTTCCGCGAGGCTGCCGACAACTTTGACGCTCCAACAGCTGCTTGCCATGTCGTCCCGGCTCTTTCTCCGTGTCTCGTTGATGCGAATGCGGTGGTTCGTGACTCGGCGTCTGAAGCATTGCACTTTTATCTCAACAAAATCAGCGAGTACACGCAGGACATGTCGTCGCACAGTGTAGAGCTGCCATCCGAAGAGCCCCTATCGAAAGACACAGAGCCGACTCGTAAGCCTGAACCACGCGCCAACAACTTTGCCTCGTTTCTCTCAGCCACAGCCGGAAGCGCAGCCTCTCGATTGGGCGAATGGGCCATGGCGCAGCTCGAAGAGGATGATGCACTCGCGACACAGGTATCGCAGAGCCTAGCGCAGCCCAGCAAACCTGCACAGTCACAAGCATCCCATACACCTGATTTGTTATCGCCTCCAGCTGTGCCCGTCCACCAAGCGTCCTCCTCAGGCATGGACCTTTCTGCCAACAACAGGGCCGAAAAGGTGGCCAATACACTCATGCAGTCACAGCTCAAGAAGGCGGCGCCCAGTCTTGCGAGCAAGCCGCGAGATGCGTCCCCTCTCACACGGGTGAACGCTCCGTCCAAGACACTATCGAAGGAAGAAAAAATGGCCCAGCTCCATAAACTTCGTGAAGAACGACGCGCCGTACGTATGATCTACTAACCTCAGCGTATTTCGCAGCTCAAGTCTCAGTCAAATACTTAGGGCCATGTTGTCTGCCAATTGTTGCAGGACCGTAGACGAATCCAGCCCTATCCGCGTGTCAATGATCGCATCCGCACGCGTCTGCCCTCGGTTCAAGAGAATCGTGGGCTTGTCAGCCTCTACGGCATCGCGCACAAGGCGGTATGCCGAGTGCGTGGCGACCGTTGTGCCCACGAGCAGCAGGGCATCGGCCTCCTCCACGAGTCGCTCGCAAGTGTGGCGCAGGGATCGCCTTACATTTTCGCCAAAAAAGACGACGTCCGGTTTGAGTATGCCTCCACATGCTGGGCATGACGGGTACTGAAACGTTTCGTAGGCTACCCCCTCGAGCTGGACATCGCCATCGGGATTACGACGCAAGGATAGGTGCGGCTCGCGCTCCAGTCGCTCAGCCCATGCATGCCAATCGGGGTTGAGCTCAGTGAGCTTGTCCTGCAAGGCATCACGCGAGCACACAAAGCCACAACCGTGATGGACGTCCGTGGAGCCGACAGAAGTAGGGACGAAGCGATCAATCGGACCGAAGGAGCGTGTGTGGCGCGCCTCCCACCATCGCTTGTCCTGCTCATGTGGGGTATCATGCCGCGACGTGCAGCGCACTTCGCCGAGCGAGCCTGTGGGTTAGTTACCTGCATACAAACCGTGCAGCTCATGGATCGATGACGTGTCACCACCTATTGAGTCCGTTGCCACATGATGCAGCCGGTCGACGTTTTGTGTAACTAGTTGGTCCAAATATTTCGTGTGCTGCAGCGCGGCTAGCACCTGGTGGGTCGCATTGGGCTGGGCCAAACGAACTGATGGGTATCCTAAGTAAGACCGCGCCCAGTACCGACGCCGTTTTAAATCTCCGAAAGCACCCTGGTGCATGAATTCGTGATAATAGACGGGGCGGTACCCCTTGTTGACGTACAGTCCATTAGGGCCTCGGTACGACGAAATACCGCTGCCGACCGAAACTCCAGCGCCAGTGATACACAAAACGCGTCTGTTATGATCCAGGAGCTGGTACAGTTGCTGTACTGCCTCCTGTACGTCCGTCACCGTGGGCAACAAGCGTTGCGTCTGGGGCAACGACGGAATGGAAATCCGCATGAGGTGGAGGTACGGCAGAACCCGTCCTACGCCTGAAACCAAGCATGTAGCTCGACCGCCATGGAGTTCTATGCGCACGATATAATATCGGTCGTGGCACTGCTCATTGCTTTAGTCCTTACCTTTTTCGTTCTGTGCGCACTATCGCTTGGCGTGATTATGCCTATCCTCGTGACTATAACGTGCTATCGCGCGAATTATACGCCTCGGGCCGTATCACTTTCTGAGGATACGCCAGCGAGGAGCCCATCGTATCTGGCAAGCCTGTTTCGCCAAGACCGCACGCACAAGTTGGGGCCCGAAGGTATGCATGGATTTGTCGCAACATGGAAGCGTATCTGCGCTATAGAAGGCTGGCGCGGCCTGTTTCGCGGGACGCATCTTCTTGTATGTACCTGTGCGGTGGCGACTTTGCTATTTTTCTTCGTTCCGACTGGCATCATGTTGGCCCAAGCTCTTGCGAATCCTTCTAAGGAAGTGGGTGCCTCTGCGAACGTAGGAGCTGGTTTGATGATCTTCGTGTCGTTCCTCCTATTCCCCGTGGATATCCTGATACGCCGAACGATCGTTCATCCGACACACCTGAACTGGGCTCATCCATGTGAGTGTTTGAAGCATATCCTCACTGTGCAAGAGTACAAACAGCCGTGGCGGCTATTCTTGTTGCCGGGAGTGACGTCGACGTGCCTCGTGCGGCTGCTTATCAGTGTCTTGACGTCTTTGGTGGCGTTGTTCCTTGCGCCACCCGGTCGTTTCACGATACTTGCGCCCTTTGTTTCAAAAACGTCGGACTATGCAGCGGTCACTGTGCATGGGAGTGCGTGGCAGGCGCTGGTGCGTGTGCTGTTGCCATGCCTGATATGGTTTGTGCAGCTGCCTCTCGACAATATCTATGTTCGCGCAGCGACACAGCTTTCGGATCGCTCGTATGCCGCGGTGCATGGAGCAGAGCCTATTGTACCGGACAAGGAGCCTATTGTGTCGCTACGCCCTTGCCGTGGTAATGATGATCCAGCATGGACGTATTTTGGCGCTTCGCATGTCGAGCCGTATACAAGCTTGGTGGATGTATTCCGCAAGATCCGCGACGAAGAAGGCAATAGCAGTCTGACTCGTGGATTACTATACACAATCTTGGGACGTCCGATCCTAATGTAACTATGGCACAGAAAAACACTCTTTAGCATGTACCTGTCTCTTCCTCATACACCACCTTGATAGTCGTCTCAATATCGCCTTTAATGAAGCGCGAGAGCGTGTGGTCTGACTCGCTGTTGTCGAGAATGGGCGGCCGTTGCCATGCAGGCGTCACAGGTGCGAGGGCCTCAATATCAATGTGAATGTGGTCCAATGATGCTGGATCGTCGGGCCTGATCGAAAAAGACATCTGTTTGAGCGCTTCTGAGCACCGCTTGCGTCGAATACGCAAGAGTCGAATGAAGATGAGCACCATCAAAAGAAGGCACATCAGGTACTTGAACACCACAAACGCTTCCTTGCTTTCCCATTCCATGTTGGTGGAAGTGTGGCGTGCTTTCCCTCGGCGCTTTTTATCGCACCAAGACCATCCTGCATCGATGCCCACCGGATCGTAGCCGGTCAAATTCATGCTTGGGTGCATGTGATCAGAGTATGATCATTAGGTAAAGGCCATGAGCATATATCCCACCACCGTATAAAAGGCGCCCCGCATTAAACTTTCTTGGCCCTCTTCGTCGTACATTTTGCAGGCACAGTCCCATGCACCCGTGTACGGCTGCACTTCCGATGCACCAAACTCTGTCGATGTGGGCTGGTCGTGTCCATAGCATGGCCGCAACGACGTGACGGGCTCCGCCGTCGTTGTTGCCCTCATTTCGTCCTCCACATCCTGTTCGTAGGAGGCTTGGTGGTTATGGGAGGCAGGCGCCGTGGAAGCGTCAATCGATGTCGTGCGATCATACTGCGTCATAAGCCGCACGAGAATGCAATCGATGGGTACTAAGAGCACTGCCACACTCAGACTCCACACCACAAAGAGAACCAAGCCCCAAAACGTGACGCGGAAGGTGTCGGACGTCGGCGCCTCAAACGTATCCTTGTTTTGGCGCGACACTTGGGGAACAAAGTTTTCGAGCAAGGGCAGAGTCCAGTACCGCACCATGTGAGTCATGTATGATGCAGTGAGGTGCCGAAAGAGCTGTAGAGGTACGAGGCCTGGGACAATATACAAGCGCCATGGCTGCAGCACCTCGGCGGGCGACAATACTTGACGCAGTGCTGTGCGTGGGTGGCGCCACGACACGGCTGCATGATGGACCATCGTCCGCCTCAGAAGCACCTCGGTGGGAAGCAGCACGAGAACCGAGACAATCAGCGTGCACAGGCTGCGGAACGGGCGTTCAACAGCGATCAAGCGCACTTCGTTAGGGTGATAAGCAGATGGCTGATTCAGGAGGAGTATCAACACAAGCATGACCAAGAACTGGACAAGGATGAGCGTTGTGCCTTTGTACAGCCCACGAATGCCTTCGATTCGGTAGACGCGCCGGGCCATTGGAATAAATGTGCGGACATTTGGTCCGATTTTGGGATTCTCATAGTGCCGCCACGCAAAAAGGAGGCCCCACAGGGATGGTCGACTTGGCTCACGACCTGCTTCCATGACATGGTCGAGTGACACGGCGTGCGGCAAGTAATTTGCACGAAGCCGCGTAAGCACATTCGCCACCGGGACACTGATGCCCACGAAGAACGCTATTTCTACCGCGAGAATCAATGGCACTAGCAGGAACCATGCTACCTGCTCTGCCGTCGACGACATGACCGTTCGAGACAAGACGCGTCCTCCTCATGTGGGTGTCCAAGTCAAGTTCACGTGACACTGCACCGTGAGCCGCGACGAATCGCGGTTCGAGGCTCGCTGTGTACATCATGGCGAGCCGTGTGATGGACTATGCACTGCAAGGTGCGCCAAGCTTTGAGTGCTGACGCTAGTCTCTGAAACACTGAAGAATTTCCGCGAGACCAAGCTCTCGACCGTGCGCCCTGTGCGCGAGTTCTTCGACTACCACCGGATAAGCGTGCCGCGCGACACGAATGAGGCGATCCAAGTACGTCTTGTCTTTGACTGACACCAGCGTATCACGTACAACACGCGCCACTTCTCTGGTAACTACTCACTTGTCATCATTTTGTTGGCCATTTACAGCCTGTACGTATGCACCTGTCTTCTTACGCCTCGCCAGCCTGTCAGACCCCTTGTTGCTGATTGCTCTCTTTATCCTTGTGGGTGGATTTGCGGCGATCAACCGCTTTGCACCAGAGCCCATGCAGGTGGGAAACCACCTCGTCACGCAGAAGAGCCTGTATGCGATCCTCGTGGTTGTTGTGCTCGTGCTCTTGTGGTTCGCTCAGCCATTCGCCCTGATTTTCTGGCTTGTGGGCAGCAGTGCGCTGTTGATTCTCGGGCACGCTGCGTTCATCGAACCACCTGTCTCGAGCGAGTACGCTGGTGTCGAGTCGGTCTAATAGTCCATACGTACCTAATCCGACGCCGGATCCTTGGTACGTAGCACGTGGTATTCTCTCGAGGGACCGTCTCGTTCCCTCTCCACATCGCCATGCAGCGATGCCTCAAACAGGCGTCGTTGCCAAGCATGTGCTTCCGACGTATTATGCGACTGTCGTCTCTTTGCGCACGTACGTAGAGCGTGTGCGTGCGGCGGCACTACCATCACATGAATTGTCCTGGAACCTCATTTTGGACGGTCTCGTGGCGCTGCCATGCTCTTTGGACGATCATATTCACCAGGGGGAGACTGATACATATGGCCTAGAGGCGAACGATTACATGCCACTGGAGTCCGTCATAGGACATGTCCAACGCACTTTGCACATACGTCGCCGACATGACATGCTTCTTCTTGGCTTTCATGTGATGCCTCATCGCATGGTAGCGACACATACCAACTCGATCGTGCAAGCCTTGTTAACGGACGACGCATGGAATTCTCTGCTAGTCCTCATGGGTACGCATGCCTTTGTACATATGCTGTGTGGAACCACCTACTATTATCCTGTGGCACTTCATCGTGACTGCTACTCCCAAATGTGGGGCATGCCGCTAACCGATCAGAGACCCTTAACACGTGGTCCTCCCACTGTCTCAGAGCGCCATGTATCCGCCGCGCATCTCTTTTTCCGTCGCTCTCGTCTTTTCTATGCTCGCCCGGTCCAGGTGTACCGCTACGGCATTGTTTTGGGTTTGCCACCGACGCACACTTTTCACATGCATGGACACACCCATACCGATCGACGTGTGCACACGGCCCGTATCCTGCGCGACATGCAGCCTCATGCATTTGGTTTACCCCATGCATGGCACCGCCTCCCATCCAAGAACGAGACCCACGACCTGCCCCGACGCCGCTGGCCCAGAGGTCTCACGACCCTTGCTCATCTCGTGTCGCGCATGCTACAAAAACACCGGCGGTGCAGGTACGACGTCATCTTAGAGGCGTGCTGTCCTCGGCAACATTTGGTGCCTACGATGTCTGTACCCTCATATTCGCCACCCGAGGTGCTTTCGCAGCAAACGACCTCTGCACGCCCATCTCCCTCAGAGCCTCGCTCATCATCACCGCCGCTGCTCAGCTACGCAACGCCGCCCAGTCGTGTCACTTGGTATGTATGCGTCGTGCTTCGTACTATTCTGCCGCACGACATGGTGGGCAGCCCACATAATTGGGCTGTGGTGCGTCGCACTATTCGCCGCTTTGTGCATGCGCGTCGCTCGGAGAAAATTAGTGTGCATGAAGCCCTCCAAGGCTTCCGCAAAAATGAATGTGCGTGGCTGCAAGAGTACCGCGATCCGGTGCAGACACATACACGACTCTGCGCGTGGATGTGGTGGCTATTGGACGACGTTGTTTTGCCCTTACTGCGCACCTGCTTTTACGTAACCGACTCGGCTGTGTTCCGGCGACGCGTGTTGTATTTTCGACAGGACGTATGGGCGCAGCAAACCAGGCCGCATGTACATGCACTATGTATGCACTTGTTTTCGCGCGTGCAGACACCCATGGATGCTCCTATACCCTACGCCACCATGCGTCTCGTGCCCAAAGAAGCGAGCGTGCGCCCCATTGTCAACTTGGCGCGCCGGCCTATGGGCTTTGGGCGATCCATCAACGCGCAGCTCCAGGGCGCCTTGGATGTCCTGAGCTACGAGGCGGCACAGCAGTCCCCCCACATCTTCGGTGCGGCTATGCCTAGTATTCATGCTGTGTACGCGCGCCTCAAGGCGTACAAGCAGCGTTTCCAGGGCAGGTGGCCGCGGCTTTACATGGTGCGGGCAGACATTCGAGCGGCCTTTGACTCGCTCGATCACACGCGCCTCTTGCACCTGGTGCGTGCGTTGGTGCCACCGCATGCGACTTATGTGCTACAACGGCATGCACAGATCCGGCCGGGCATCGGCATGATTCGACGCACGCAGGTACGGCGTGCATGGCCCGCGCCTCATCCGCCCTCGTTTCTTGAGCAAAATGCGGCGCAGTCAGCGCCTCCGCCTCGGCACGCGGTACTCGTCGACGGTGTCACATACACCACGATCAAGGCTGAAGATGTGTTGGCGCGCGTCGAGGCACATATCCAGTGCACCCTCGTACGCATCGGTAATGCATTGCATCGCCAAACGACTGGCATCCCACAAGGCTCGATCCTATCGACGCTCTTGTGCAATCTCGTCCTTGCTGACGCCGAGCGGACCTACCTAAGCATCGATGAGGATGAGGACTGTTTACTGCGGTTCACCGACGATTTCTTGTTCGTGTCGCCCTCATATCAGCGCGCCTACGATGTGTGTCAGGCGCTGCACAAGGGCTTTCCCCTGCATGGATGCCGCATTGCTCCCGAAAAAAGCCTCGTAAATTTCGACGCGTGTCTCCCCCCGGGCCACGTTGTCCGTCGCCTCGCACCCCACACCCCATTTCCCTGGTGCGGCATCTGCATTGACCCCACGACTCTGGCTATCCAGCCTGATACCCAACGATACCCCAGGCACATGGGAGATACGCTCACCGTGCGTGCCGCTGGCCTTACTTCGATGCTTGTTCATGCGATGCATCCGCGCGCCGCGGCTGTGTATACAGACACGCATCTGAATACCCCCGGCGGTGTCTACACCAATCTGCTAGAGGGCTTCGTTTTCGCTGCGGCCAAGCTTCGGGTATTTATGCGGCACATGCCCTTTGCCTATGCGCCGCCTGTCATGCGTGCCATCGTGCATGCCGTGCGACTGACATGGAACATGATCCGCGCAGCGATTCGTGAAGCTCGTGTCACGCTGCATCCCGACGCTCAGTGTCAGATCCAGCGCGCCTGTGTCGAGTGGATCGGCTACTTTGCCTTTGCGCACGTGCTAGAGCCATGGCCCGTACATGCGCCGCTTGTCGCCGCCCTCATGCCCTTTGTGCATGCACAGCGGTACGCACGCTCGCGCCGCAAGATCGGCCCCCTTGTTCTGCGCGCCTGGGCCGCTCACCGCGAGCGGATCCGTCGCCTTACCTAGACGCCCCATAGTGCCACGCGCCGCTCGCGCCTCTGATGGTGATCACGTGATCAAATATGCACAGGGCTGTCGGCAAGTCCACGAGCGATCGGACGAACAGCGTTTCCGCAGACCACAATGGTGTCAGGATCCATCCGTATGCTGCGTGCACCTGCATCGCGCTCTATGGGCATTGTTCGTGGTCTTCATATGACCAAGGTGGCTCGTGGTGCGCAGCAGCCGATGTCCGAGGCGCAGACGGCCGAGTACCCTCGCGAAGGTATGTAGCGTTTTCCTCACCTCCAGGCTTCAACTCGCGGCTCTGGACGCTCGGTATCGCGGCAATCGCCGGGGGTGCGATTACGAATCACTTTTTGAAGAAATACGTCAAGGGCGATGAGGAGGCAGCTAAGCCCTTCTTTACCGACCTAATTGAGTCGTGCTCGACGAGCACGGACAAGATCCGGGAGGCGAATCAGGAGCACATTGACTTGTCCATCAAGCGCGCTGAAGCGCAGCTCATGATTCAAGACGCACAGAAGCCCAGCACGCACCGTGTGAGGTTTCCTTAGTACGTGGACTCGGCGCAACTAACGACCTAGCTTGATGGAGCAGTACCCGAGGCGCGGCCTTCAGACCGGCTCTGTCGTCGACACGTCAGACTTGCAAGTCAACCGGGAGCGTGTATAGGTAGACTAGCACGAATAGCAGATGAGCCAAGCAGCTTTGGACACGGAGCACGCTGCGACGGTGAGCCCCTCTTACGCCGTACGCGGACCGACCGCCTGCTGGGTCCGACCCAGGCCGGCAGCCCTGAGCGGATGCTCCATGTGCATAAATCCCCGAATTCCAAACCAGGTTTTTCTTTTTTTGCGAGCACAGACAATCCAGGCTAGGTAACGATGACGACGACAGGCGGAAGCAGCCGGGGACGCCTTCGTACGTCGTTTTCCAAGAGCGAAGCGCTCGACCCATTTTATTCGGGCGGCGCTGTCGCTGTGACGTCTGATGCGGCATGGATCGCCGCGACGTTTGGAACGGACGTACACATGGTCGAGGCACGTACCTCGCGCATTTTGCACAAGATCGCCGGAGATGGCGAGGATATACAGAGCCTCACGCTGAGTAACGATGATACGTACCTTGTGACGGCCTCCCGCTCCTTAGCGCTGCACTTCTATGTTCTGCCTGGTATGGAGCATGTGCGCACGATTTCCAAGGCCCACGAGGCGCCTGTAGCCCTGATGGCCGTGGATCCGACCTCGAGTCTGCTGGCGACAGGGAGTGCCGATGGCTCTGTGAAGATCTGGGACATGCGGGGCGGATACTGCACACACGTGTTCCGGGGCCATGGCGGCGTGATTAGCGCGTTGTGCTGGCATGTCGAGAGCCCTTCGAAGGCAGGACGCCGCGTGCAGCTCTTCACCGGCTGCGTCGATGGCAAAGTGCGCGTATGGGATTTGCACGGCCACAAGAAGGCGATGCACGCCAAGCCATCGGCCGTGCTGAATGCGCACGCCGGCGTTGTGCGTGGCATTAGTCTCTCCTCGGATGGACAGACACTCGTGAGTGGTGCTCGAGACCAGACGCTTGTGTTTTGGGACGCACGCGATGGACACTGGCATCGCCGCGAAATTCAACTGGCGCATGAGCGCATCGAGGCGCTGCATTTCCTGCCTGATGTACCGTACTTTTACACGGCCGGCTCTCGAGGCGCACTTCGAGTGTGGGATACCAAGGGACGGGTGGTGAGTGAGCAAACGGTCGAGCGAGTCGATGAGGACGAAGAAGATGAGCTGCGTGGCCTGGTGGATGCGGTTCTTGCTTCGAATACGATCGTGACTGTCTCAGCTACCCAGGACCTAGCCTTTTTCGTGTGGGACGGACAGCTGGTTCAGACGCGCCAATTGGTGGGCTACAATGACGAAATCGTGGACTTGGCGCTCGTACAAACACACTTTCTCGCTGTGGCATCAAACAACAGCCAGCTGCGCATCTACAGGCTCGATACCCAGGACCGTGATCACGACGTGGCGCTTGTGGATGGGCATTCCGACATGGTACTGAGCATCGACACAAATGGCGAATGGCTCGTATCCGGTTCCAAGGACCACACAGCGCGGATCTGGGCGCGTGTGCACGACGGACGTCATGGATGGGTCTGTCTTGGTGTATGTGAAGGGCATGCAGAAAGCGTCGGATGCGTCGTCTTTTCGAAGAAGGAAGATGCGCCCTTTGTCATCACAGCCAGTCAGGACCGGACCGTCAAGTTGTGGGATCTCTCTGTGCTGACAAAGGACAGCCGTAACGTCAAGCTGTCGTCCTTGCTAACCCTAAAAATCCACGACAAGGACATCAATTCCATCGATATCGCGCCTAATAATGCGCTCCTTGTGTCGGGTTCGCAGGACCGCACGGCCAAGGTATTCCGTCTGCATTATGCGCCGCCACGCAAGAATGCCAAGCCCACAGCCTCCCTTGAGCTGCTATCTACGTGCCGCGGCCACAAGCGCGGCGTATGGTCCGTCCAATTCTCTCCAGCTGAGCAGGCCTTTGCCACGGCGTCGAGTGATCAGACAGTCCGAATGTGGAGTCTCAAGGACTTTACCTGCGTGCGGGTCTTTGAGGGCCACACGGGCAGTGTGCTGCGGCTGCGATACACGCCCAGCGGTACACAGATTGTGTCGTCAGGCAACGATGGACTCATCAAGATCTGGAATGTGCGCGACGAGGAGTGTGCGGTGACGATCGATGCGCACGAAGACAAGATTTGGACGCTGGTCGTGCGAGATGAAACGCCCACGACGCCGCTCCAGATTGTGAGTGGTGCCGCGGACAGCACAATAGCCGTCTGGAACGACACCACCGAGGTCGTCGAGGCCGAGCAGGCGGCAGCAGCCAAGGACGCCGTCGAGCGTGAGCAGGCCTTTACGAATCTCGTGCTGCTTCAGGACTACCGCAGTGCGATAGCACTGGCCTTCCAAATGAATCAGCCACGCCGGCTGCTGCAGCTGTTTACCCAGGTAGCAGCATCGCGACCGGAAGAGGATGCGATCGTATCGATGGAGCGTCTGTTCCAAGATGCACTAGGCACCGCAGACGCCCAAAGCGGCAGCATCACTGGCCTCGCGACCGTCGATGATATCCTGCGCGACTTGCCGCGGAGTCAGTTGGCGCAGCTGCTCGTATACGTGCGCGACTGGAACACGTCTGCACGCACATCTCCGATCGCACAGCTGGTCCTGCATGCGATCGTACGGCAATGGGATGCCGAATCGATTCTCGATGCGATAGAAGACGCGCGTGCGTCGCTCCAGGTATCGGCCGTTGCCCTGCTGGAGGGCCTCGTCCCGTACACAGAGCGCCACTATGCGCGTGTGGACCGCATGCTCGTCGAAAGTGCCATGCTCGAGTACACGTTGCAGGCCATGGATACTATCATAGGCGAATAATCTACACAAACATGTCCAAGTCATGCCGCACGTAATCGCGGTGCTCTTCAGGGCGGTCCTGCAGAGTAGGATAGTACGCGACCAGCGCGTCCTGTGCGCCTACATAGTTGGTGTTGTAGATGCGCACATACGCCTCACGAACCTTGCGAGCAGGATGAAAGAGGCCTTGCAGCGTATGGTACAAGATCACACCAGGTCCTAAGGCCACACGCAGCGCCTCGATGGCCTCCATCACAGCATTGATCACGTGAGGAGATGTCTCGAAGACATTGGGCCACACCAAGTTGAAAAGGTGCTGCATGCCATCTTCGCGGCCCAGGCCAGCCGTGCCAAGAGCCAGGTGCTTGACAATGCTGGCGGCTGTTTGGCGGTGCACGGGGTCGCGGTCTGTGAGTGCATCGTCCAGCAGCGTGATGACGCTGTACACGTAGTCCTTGCTCATCTCGCCAATGTACTCAAACACCCAGCTCAGGGCCTTGAGACATCCATGCTTGACGTTCAGCTCGGGCGTGCGGTATTCATTAAGAATGGCCGGCAGACATGTGAAGGGCCCGCACGTTTCGGCGACAATCGCAATCGCGACCGTCGAACACACACGGCTCTGTCGTTCCTGGACACGAAGGTTGGTCAAAAGCACCTGCAGGACATCCTGTGGTCCAATCGCTCGCGCAATGTACCCAAAGCTGTTAATTGCCGCACGTCGCACAGCCTTCTTATGTGCCTTCAGCAGATCGAGCAGCTCAAAGCAAATGCGCATCCACTCACGCGCACTCACAAACTCGGCACCACGGTCAGCAATACGGCCAATGAGGTTGATACTCGCTTCCTGTACCCGCTCATGGCGGTTGCGGAGGATGGGCGTCATGCGCGGCAGCAAATCCCTGACGGGTGGATTCATCTGCGTCATGCCCACGACGTTGGCAATCGCACTCTCAGCGGTGATCATACTCGCCAGTGCCTCGGGGAATTCTTCGCCCAGTTGCTCGAAGAGAACAACGCCCAAATTCGAAAGCAGTGCGTCCTCACCACACTGCTTGAGCACAGTAGCCAGCTTGGTCGTAAGGTCCGCGGCCTGCTGGCGCGTGCTGGCGTTTTTGTTGTTGAGACGCCACAGAATCGTCGACACAATCTGCATGAGGTACGGCTTAATGCGCATGCCCAGCGCATGAGCAATGGAGCCTGTCCCGTCAAGCATGACGCGATCCTCATCCGACTGCTCCTGGAACGCATAGATCATGCCGTCCACCAGCTGCATTTCCAGTCGCTCTCCGATATCGGCCGTGCCGAGCGTCGACACGACATGCCGGATCGTATCCATCGCCATGCGACGGAACGGCTCGCTCTCATCCTTGAGAAAGTGGACAAGCCGCTCAACGACCTCACTTACACCCATTTTGTCCGCTAGTGCCTGCGTTGTCTCGACGACCTGGCGGTAGTTACGTCGATCCAAGGCCATACGACGCACCCAGAAGCAACGGAAATAGTCCGGCGCCAAGTCGTTTCGCAGAAACGCACCGGTCACGCCTTCGGTCATAGCACATTGCTTGACAACCTTGAGGACAATGCGCCGCATCTCGTCATCCGCACTCTGAAACTCGCGAATCAGCGTCGGCGTCACTTCCTTGACAAAGTACAGCGTGCTGTCTGCATCCATCAGCGGGATAATAAATCCGATGGCCTTGAGGAACGCCGCCAAGCCACGTCCGCGGTGGTGCCGGATGCCTAGCCACAGTGGCTTGAGCACATTTTCAAAGCTCTCAATACCGTACGGTGCGGACGCTTCGGCTAATGCCGAGAGTGCCAACGCTGTCATCGTCTTCACCTTTTGTTGATCGTCCTCCAGCCCTTTTTCAATGCAGTCGACCAAACCTTTCAAATGCGGTAGCACAGCACAGCCCATCATAATAGCCAATTGCTGCACGACTCGGATACCCGTATGACGCGCCTGCCAGCTTTTCTTCGAGCGGCACACGGCGCGCAGGAACGGCAGCATCGCTGGGATGCCCAGAGCCGAGGCGACAACTGCTAGTGCGCGAGCGGTGGTATTCCGCACGTATTCGTCAGCATGATCAATATCCGGCCGCATCGTACTGATCATGTGCGCCAGACCAGCCGCCTTGGCGAGATTGCTGATAATCTCGCGGCCCTCAATACGCACATAGTAATCCTCATCAATAAGCAGAGGCTCAATCACCACAAGAATACGATGGACGTAGGGCCGCACAAGCTCATCGAGTTTGTACAGAACACGGTCAATGACCTTGACAAGCAAGTGGCGTTCCTGGTCTTCGAGCGTGCGCTCCATCAAAAGCGGCAGGATCTTGTCGAAGAGGGGACCAGGTCCGAACGTACGTGCTTGCTCCGTAATCTGCCGCAGCGCTTGCTTTCGAAGCTGAGGCGTGCCATTTTTGATTTTCAAGAGCAAGCGCATGATCTCACGTTCCCTAGCCTCAGCACGCGAGATGCGCTCCTCTTCATTGTCTTCTTGGAGGACCTTGCCAAAGTACTTTTGGTCCTCGGGCTTCATAAACGCCAATTGACCAACACCTGGCACATCCGTTGGCAGATCTGCCACAATGTCGTCGGCCATGGCACCAAGCGTTGATGATTCGGGCATGTAGAATCCAGAAGATTCCGGCTCTTGCAGTTTGTGTGCTTGTGCGGGCGCATAGCCGGGCGGTGGCTCAACAATCGTGTAGCCTTCACTCGGAAGCAGCACATTGAGCTCTTCATCTGACATGTACCGAATGCGTGTCGGCTTGTTCGGTCCGTCTAAGGGTGTTTGATCCCATCGAGAACGCTTTTTTTCCGTGGGCTCGTCCGCCGGTGTCTCGTCCCAACGTGAACGACGCCGCTTAGCAGAATCATCAGGCTTGGGCTCCTCACCTTTTTCCTCAATAATCTTGCGAACACGCTGCTCCTCACGCTCGAGATTAGCTCGGCGCATGGCATCACGGTATCCTTCCTCACCCGTACTCTCTGCAGAGAACGGATCATGCTGGCTCTCAGGCCCGGCATCCCGATGAAAGCGGCGGTTATGATAGTCAGACTGACGCGACGCCAGTTGGCGCTGCGCCACACGCTCTGCAAGTGGATCATACGAGTCATCGGCGAACTCGTGCAGCAAATGTTGAGGTGCTGTGAAGGCATCGAGGGGATTGGATCGCCGAGGCTCGTCGTCGTCGTCGTCGTCGTCCGGCCCCGTAGGCAACGAGTCCACGTACGACGATCGCGACGCTCCGGACCCATAAATGTCGCGATCTTCCTGATTGCTTCCCAAGCCGATGCCCTGCCTTCCAGAGGCACGCGCAGCTCGAAGGCGCTGGATCTCGTCCAGCTCCTCACTCGACATGATCGCCACAAAAGAGTAGCTTGCCACACGATCGACACTGTCCCCTGTGTTATCACGTGATATATGCGGCCATCGTCAGAGGAGGAGCGTTTACTGGCACGCCACCGAGTGGAATGGCGCCGCGGGCCGTTGGCAAGAATGCCAAGGCGGTGCAAGATGTGGCTCCGCGTAAGAGCGAGGGGGGTACATATACATTGAAAGATGTTATGGTGGGCGCAAAATTGTATGCAGAGAAGACGGCGCCTGAGACTGGCGAGACGGAACAACGACTAGCCGAGGTGTTGTCGATCCGCGAAGAGCGACAAAACAGGCTGCATTTACTGCAAGAAATGCAGGAAAAGGGAGCTGATAATGTGGAAGAAAAAGAGCCAGAGCTCCATTTTTATGTGCACTACTCTGGCTTTAACAAGCGACTGGATGAATGGATACCCTCCGCCAAGCTCGTATTGTCGCGTGAGATGGAATGGCCGCCACCCCCTGAGGCGGCTGAGTCCAACAAGAACACGAAGCGGAAGGTGGTCAAGGATGCGCGTTCGACTCCGCAGGCGGAGGACAGCAACGTCAAGAAGGAGCAGGGAGACGACACGTCGTTCAGCAAAGAAAAGGAGGTGGAAAAGCTGCGTACGAACGGGTCCATGACGCAGTGTGCGAGTGAAGTCTCTCGCGTTAAAAATCTGAATATGATTCAAATGGGTAAGCATCAAATTGAGGTGTGGTATTTCAGTCCTTACCCGTCCGAGTACGCATATATCGACTGTCTATACGTGTGTGAAATGTGTTTGTCGTACTTTCCTAGCGATTTCCTGCTCAAGCGTCACCGTCAAAAGTGCACGATGCTGCACCCCCCCGGCAACGAGATTTATCGGTGCGAGGACATCAGTTTTTTCGAGCTCGACGGTCGGCGCCAAAAGACGTGGTGTCGAAATTTGTGCTTGCTAAGCAAGTGCTTTTTGGACCATAAGACCTTGTACTATGATGTGGATCCCTTTTTGTTCTATGTCATGTGTCAGCGCGACAATACCGGCTGCCACATGATCGGTTACTTTTCGAAGGAAAAGGAGAGTGCCGAAGGCTATAATGTTGCATGTATTCTGACCCTGCCGCAGCACCAGCGTTCGGGCTTTGGGCGGCTCTTGATCGAGTTTTCGTACGAGCTCTCAAAACGCGAGAGTAAACTGGGCAGTCCGGAAAAGCCTCTGTCTGACCTCGGTCTGCTCGGCTATCGTGCATACTGGTCTGAAACGATCGTCGAGCTTTTACTCAAAACGACGGAAGAGATTAGCATTGACGACATTGCAAACAAAACCTCGATTCAGCATGCTGATATCCTACAGACGTGTCAGGCACTCAGTCTGCTGAAGCAATATCAGGGTAAACACTACCTTGTCCTCTCAGATGCCGTGCTCGAAAAGCACGAGCGTCAGATGAAAAAGAAACGTCGGCGCATTCATGCTGAACACCTGCATTGGAAGCCGCCTGTATTTACGCGTGACCAGCTTCGGTTTGGTTGGTAGATTGTACACTAGCATGACGCAGTTCGTCCAGCACGATCGGTGGCCA
>ERZ501045.81-NODE-81-length-24707-cov-6.355265_pt1 | contig 24707 bp, 17 predicted proteins | sample MGYA00510870_ERZ501045 | MGnify/ENA primary metagenome ERZ501045 (study PRJEB25958, sample SAMN03398505) | human skin metagenome | study: EMG produced TPA metagenomics assembly of the Human Skin Microbiome Metagenome (human skin metagenome) data set. | reverse complement strand
GGTACACAGAGCTGATCCACGAGTAAATTTCCGCCAAACTAAGCCGTCCATCCGATGACGCCAGTATGGCCTGACCAATAAGTCCAGCATAGGACACGGATGAAGGCTTAGTCTTACTGGATCCATGTCCGGGAGGCAGGCGAAAGTACCTTGGTTGGGGTTCGTGGTCCAATGTGCCGGAATTCAATGCTGCCTGAAGCTCCTCTGACACCAACTTGACGATACGACTTCCATCAGGTTGATCCCACTCTGTCTGATCAGAATCAGATGACGCCATCATTTCATTACACACATCCTTGAATGCTGGCTTGATAAGTGGCATCGAAACCGATTCTTGAGCAAATACATCATCATCGTATGTCGGTGTCTTTGTCGAAGCGGTAGAAGGATTGCGAGATACGCCATTCTTTCGTCTCGAAGAGCGGGATCGTGACGAGTGTTGTTGCCATGAACGCGACTCGGGTGAAGAATTATTCGTAATACTCAGTGTAGCAGATGGTGCACTCCGGTGTTCTGAATCATCATCACTGCTTTTTGGAGAGTCCATGAGTTGCCGAGGTGCCGGTACTGGAGTGTCGAACGACAACACAGGCGGTACGGCGTCGGGCAAGCCAGTAGAGTCTGCGTGCGGTGAAACGCCAGAAGTAGATGCTGATAACTGAGCCTGGGTAGCCGAAACACCAAAAATATCCGCAGGACTTATAGTATCCGTTCGACGTTGTGGTGTTCGCGACTCGAGAGATGACATTTGCCTCCAGACCGGCGAAAAGCTAGGCGCGGTGGCAGGCATTAACGTTGATACCGGGCTTGGTCGATCCATAGTAGAATATGACGTAGGTTTTGATTGGCTCTTATTGGCCAAGGGACTTGTCACAAGTGGGCGCTTCGTGGGCGACATGTCCATATCTCGACCCTGAGGTGAGCGCCCCGGGAATGATTCAATGCACTGAAGGCGCGATGGCGACGAAATGAACGGCGCACTGAGGTCTGGGTCATTGGGGGGCAGATGTGAAAGCGGCGTTGATGAAAAAGCAAAATTGCTCACACCACCACGGATGGTCGCTGTCGATGACGCCAAATGATGACCCGATCCCCATTCACCAGCCACAAAGGGCGAGCTGGGCACATTTGAAAGTCCTGCATTGGACATCAAGCGACCTTGATGCGTCCAAGGTGTGATGAGATTTGGGGAAAATGCGAACGTCGAACGAGAATATGAATAATCCATACCCATGCTGGGTGAGTATCGCATTGGGGTAATTTGTGTGCTTGGATCAAAACGAGAAGTGGGCGTCAAAGTCGTAAAAGGCAGAATGTCGGGCAAAATATCGTCACTTGGGCGCTGATGTTCCTGGAGCGGCGTTGACACAGCGTGCACGCGACGAAGCGAAGAAAGACTAGTGTGGCGGCTGTGAGAACGCCGATGTGCAGGGGCTGGTGTCGAGGACAATGATTGTGTGATTGTTTGCGTCGTCTTCGTTTCCGGTGTTGAGGATACACCAGATCCCAAAACAGAGAGCTTCTCTGGATCAGTAGTGTAATCGGACGATATGTCAGCCCAGCTCGACATGCTTGTGTCAGGCACGCCATTATCCTGAGAGGGTACAAGCGAGACGGTTGAAGAATCTGCTACATCTCCTTCCTCAGTTCGTGAGCGTTCCCGTGCCTTGGCTTCGCGCCGCATTCGACGCGGACTTGTTTTGCTCATCATTATGCGATCCAGAAGGCTCATGCTTTTCATGCATGCATTAAGTTGATCTGTTGCGCCGGAAGATGCGCGCGTGAAAGGACGCGGGCCCCATCCGTTTAATGGGTTTGATGAGGCATTGTCTCCATCGTCCATCACGGGAATTTGTTCATCTAACCCTGGCGTAAAGGAGTTCTCGCTCGATAGTCCGTGAACGTCGTCTTGAATAGACGAGGAAGGTGCGAGCCACAACTTACCAGCTGGATCTACACGTGCCATACGATTCAGCATTTTAATATCTGGGCTTGTGGGGGGTGAGCCAAGCTGCGAGGGCTCATCATGAGTCGGAGCATAGGTGGTCGAAATAGAGAGAGGAGATTCTAGGCCATGACTTTCGGCCACAACAGAGTTAGCGCGAGAGAGACGTATTGGTGAACTTGGCTCAGCTGCAGAGAGGGGCGGCGATGTAGCCCTACTTTGAGCTTCATGGCCACTTTCGAGCAGCATTTGCTTCTCAAGCATGCGTCGTCGGCGAATGCGGCGACGCCGTTTCTCTTCGGCGCTGCCCACCTCGTCCAGAGTCACACGTGCGCGGTGCTCTTCTGTCGGTTGTGTGTGCATGGGACGTACGACAGCGGTAAAGAAACTCAGCTGGCCGCTCGTCGTACGAAGCCATCGAGAAAGTTGTGGCGTGACATCTCGGTGATGTTCAACATCAGCATTTGAGACGTTTCGCTTAGTGGACGTCTCTGCCGATGATGTAGATGGTGAAGCAGGTGGTAAACGCTCTGCCTTGAGGAAGGCCGCGACGCCTGCACGCGTACGTTCGTAGTCTGTACGGCTAAGGCGTAGGCCTAGAGCTTGAGCGCGCGCGAGGAACTCGTCTGCATTGTCAGTGGACGCGGTGGTGCCGGGGTGTGTACGAGACCCGTTGGATGTAGATGCCTCTTTAGTCCGGCTCCCAAAATGCTCATTCGCACCAGGAGACATGTGAATGTCCGTGCGTGTCAGTGGTGATTGATCATGCTCGTGTTGGAGTAGGTCGCGAGCGACCGTCATCGCAAGGAGCCAGATTAGAAGGGCTACGCGACACAATCCAAAACCAACGCAGCGGTGAGGAAGTGCTGAGCGAGGCAAGCACGTCAACGACGGATGTACGTTTCTCCTTAGCTCGCTTGCGTCTTGGTCGGTCGATCTGCCCAAGTCTAGGCAGCCAGCCGCCTCGGACTCGTGCCACACAAAATGGAACGACTCCACTAGGGCGCGTCGCGTACGTGCACACATTCACGCGCGGATTGGTCAAGAGTGTTGAAAACAGACGCGTTTCATCACGTGAGAACAAGAATGAAGTCGCATAACATTCTTTATGCACAGCAGGCATTTTTTGAAATTGATACAGCACAATCAATGCACGGGACACACGCAACGCACGTACCAACGCTATGCACGCTGGGATTGGCGCCGAATCTTTAGCTCCTTGCTCCAAATGGAAAAGCTTTCTAGGCTACATACTGATATACATGTCGTGTGCCGGTTCGCTGCCAACGTTAGTACCGTAGGAAAGAGCATACCTCAAGATATTCTGTAGAACATTAGTAAAATGACGCGACGTACCTCGATCCAGGAGAGATTCGATGCGCTTCTTGATCAGGGCTGGTGAGGGTTGAAACCGTTGCATAAGCTGCTGTACTACCTCGTTGACGAGCTCGTTGTGAGCGAGGGTTTTCCGGCTCTTCATGATCCGCACGATGCATGCCTCGACCTGGTTTTTACGTTCCTCTTCAATCTTGACATTGGTTTCTTGGCGCTCCTGTGGCGTCTCGATTTTCGCTGCCACTTGAGCAATTTTCACGCGCGCAAGAGGACAAGTGAAGTCGGCGTTAAACACAAACGAGTCCGTTTTGGAGACATCTCGGCCCTTGGGTTCTTTTCGCAAGATCTTGTATTTGGCACATGCCAGACTTTGCAGTGTGCGTTGCAAATCTGCATCGGGCATGCGAGTCGCATCACGAATGTGGCCGTAGGTGAGGACATCCGCATGCTCGAAGAGGAGTAAAACCATAAGAGCATATGTCGATACAACGAGTTCATGTGTGCGTGACTTGAATTGGACGCGCACATCAGCGGTACCAAGCGACGGCTGCCACGTCAGCACACGACCGCGATGGCGTGTGTCATAAAATTTTTCAAAAGTGTTGCATGCTTCGGTAAGCGCAGGTGGAAAGATGCAGGGTTCTTTAGGCGAAGTGATCGGCCAGTACGTCGCAGTAAGCACATTCACGTTCAGTTGTAGGGGCAACGAAGTGCGTTCGCGTTCGAGGGTATGGTGAAAGACGCGAAGCACTTCCTCGCTGAGCTTCATATCATTAAGCATGCCCTGCAGCTTCTGGACATAACCATGGCCGCATTCGACCTTTAGCTTGGCAATCATACTGCGTTCGGCATCGTCCGACGCGCTCCTATTGTGCAAGAGACGCCGCGTCAGGTGCATCTTGTAGTAACGCTCAAAGACATCCTTCTCGTGCACGTAACGGAATATCGTGATAGTTTTGTTAAGCACCGGCTCTAGCGCCGTGGTATCATCAGCAAAGCGCGTGCCTTTGCGAAGATGCTCATCAATATACAATGATATAAATTCAGGAGCACGCGTATTCAGGTTAATAAATGTATCCATCGCTTCATTGATAGCAGCCTCACAGCTCTTGTCGCCTTGGAAACTCGTGGCAAGAACCCCGTCAAGTCGACTCTTAGTATCGAGGACCTGATTGACCCACGACATGGCCATCTCTGCGCTGGGCATTTGTGTGTTTTTAGACTCACACAGCGTGGTCTCATTGATGATCTTTCCGCGATCCGTAACGTATGCACGTAGCACCTTGTTGAGGGCATCTAGACCTGTTGGAACTAGACAAAAGAGGCGATACATGCGCTGCATATCTGCACGAGCATCTGTATCAAGCAGCACGACCAACCCTCCGTCAGGCATCGCCAAGATTTCATCCAAATGCTCTGTCAGCAAGCGACGCTCGACGATCTCCTTGAGTGGTGCGAGCGTGTTGGGGCTTAAGCATGCGTCTACCCGTGCCTGTTCTTCTGCAAATCGACGCTCTGCTGATTGTAAATAGTAAGTCGCTCGCTGAGACTCGAGTAGACGCGTGGCTTCAGTGGCATAGTACTCGGACGTAGTAGATAAAAACATAGGCTCAAAGTCGTGTGTATATACACTCTGCTTTGCATCATGTGATAAAGACAAGAGCATATCCGTCACAGCCTTAATGGTTCGGCGTTCGACCGTAGCCCCCTCGCGTTCACAATACACCTGACGAAGCATGGCCACCAACAAATTAGTACAGCACGGCACACGTGTGGAACGCACGACCGTATCGCGAAATAGATCGAGTCCAAGATCCCAAATAGGCTCGCGGCGGTGATTAGGGACGTACACACGATCAACGTACTTGAGCACATCACGAATCTTGCTCATACATGAGCAATGGTCATCCCACATTGCTGTTACCGCGCTAAGGAATCGTTCGCCTGCAGGAATCGTAGGAAACAATGCCTCGGCATTTCCTGGAAGAAGTCCAAGCAGGCGTGCTGTATTATCGCGTAGTTTCCCCTTGTCACTGCCCGACATGGCTTGGGACGCGGCCTGTGCCTCCTCAATGGATAGGGAAAACACAGGAGTCAGTCGCGTATCACTTTGTTTAACAAGGTGCTCCTGAATTTGAAGCTGGACACCATGGTACAGCATGTCTCCCTGTTGATTCAGGATCAGATTGTAAGCGTAACGGTAATGTTCTTCATAGCTCAATTTTGATATATTATGATGCTGGATTTGGGCAATCGCAGCAGACAGACGCGACCACATCTCTTCCACGGATACACTGAGTCCGTGCTTCCGTGGAGCACGTAGCTTGTGGTGACGCACGCCTAAGCGACGCGGCGCTCCTGTCGACATAGTGCTCCGGCCAGCGAAATGTGCGCCGCTTGCTCAGCTCAGGTGGCGGCCTTGGTGTGTGATTTGTCACGTGACGTGTGTTGATCTTGGAACCCCGAACGACGGGTGTGTTGTATGCACTGACGGCATGGGCGTGTCGTCAGTGAAAGAGGATCATTCATGGAATGCGCGTCATGCTCGAATAAATTCTGCGCTGCATTCATCAGAGCTCATAGTAGCTATATCACCGTTGGCCGCATTTACGGCACAGCATGCAGCCTTTGTACGCGTTCTGCTGTCTCAGCTGCGGCACAATCTTCGCGAGGAGAGCCAAATGGGGCATGAGGTGGACTGTGCACTAGCCCTCCTATGGAGTAGTCTGACGCCTCCGCGCTCGATGTCTCTGTCACCTGCGAACACGTCGACCATGATGTCGATCGAACGTACTCGAGAGCGAGCCCGTGCCCATCTGGATGATGTACTGCGTGCGTCTCTACAGCCCAACGACTTTTCATCCCAATGTACATTGCAGCACGGTGCAACAGGTATGGTAGAGGTCGTTCGCTGTCGTATGGACCGCAAGCTCTACGTTCTAAAGTCGATGCTCAAGGGTGTGGTCCGACGTGAGGCGTACCGCTTTTCGCCCGTATACGAAAGCCAGCTTCTTGCTGAAGGGTACGATTCTGGTGATGTATCCTGGACACCGCAGTTGCATGCTGCTTTCCAGAGTCCACGGTCGCTGCATCTCTTAATGGAATACTTCCCAGCAGGTGACCTTGACTCGCTACTGCAGGCTGCATCACAGGCTGAAACGAGCTACCCTGGCAAGAATGAGCGCGGACTACTGCAAGAGTCATGGGTAGTGAGATATGCTGTTGACATGGTAGCAGCGCTTGGTTGGCTGCATTCACTTTGTTTTGTGCACCGCGATATAAAGCCCTCCAACTTCCTGTTGGATAAAAGCGGCCGGCTGAAGCTGTGTGATTTTGCGACATGTGCACCCTATGCCTACTTCCAGGAACTGAAGGAGCGCCGCGTACTTGCCTATTATACACAGCGGCCCGCAGGTACGTGCGACTATATTGCACCAGAAATATTACAGTGTGAAGAGGCGCGCATTCAACAAGAATGTGTATCACCGCCACTTCACACGCGCTCATCTTTTCAGCCGGATTCGCATGTTCCTGGCGCCTATGGACCGGCCGTCGATTGGTGGAGTCTGGGCGTCGTATTGTATGAAATGACGTTTGGAAAATTGCCGTTCTGGGCTCCGCAGGCTGCCGATGTGTATGAACGGATTGTTCATCACGAGCAGTACTTTACAATGAAAGACACAGATCTTCCGTGCTCGGATGCACTCGCGTCTCTGATACACCTGCTCATTTGCCCAGAGGATCGACGCTTGGGACGGCACAGCACCTCCGATGTGCAGCGGCACCACGTGTTTCACGACGTGCCTTGGGACAATGTGACAGAGATCCCACCTCCCTTCGTGCCAGATTTGAGGAATAATACGAATGAGCATGTCAGTGTGCTACACAGTCCCATCGGTGTGGCGTCTGGAAATGTGGGATGGGATTCGCTGTCGATGGATACCCCACCGAGTTTTTCGGCCATGTTCCAAGGCCCCTTGGACCAATTTCCAGAATTTGATTCGCTCGACACAGACCCCGTCGACGCGTCTTGGGGCATGGATCTGTATATACCTCCCAGCATATCTCCGGCACCGCCGACACCGCCAACGGCATCGTCTCCCGTGCCATCTAATCTCCGTGAGCCGCCACCGTCGCCATTGAGCTCCTCAGCTTGTGCTGAGATTGATACTCATTTTTGTGCCTTTAGTTATGTGCCACGTTCGGATGCTTTTGACGTTCCTACACCACCCAGGTGCACGTCCGAGTCACCACCTCCTGCGACATCCACGCCATTCTTGAGCAAAACGACATCAGTCGCATCCAGCACGCCCATCACACCGGCCATTGCGACATTTTCGCCTGAGGGGCCGCCACTCTCTACTCTTCAGCGGACAGCTCTTGAGCGTGCCTATATCTCACGACAGGACATGCACACGCCATTTCGGCCCTCCCCATCGGTGGTCGCGACAGCGTCGTCGTCAGAGGTCGCCGCACCCAATTCCCCCTACCCCTTCCCGCCGCCAAACCGAATGCAACGCACACCGCGAACACCAGTTGTTCCCGGTGTCGCAAACTTCATGCATGATACCATGGGCTCCGACTCCCGGCATTCGGGTGGCAGCACATGGAAACGCAGTGTATCTGAGCGCCAAGCGTGGTCCGAGCTAATGCGCGCTGTCGAACGCAGTGCGCGCAAGCAAAATGTGTCTCGGCACGCACCGCTCCGATACGCTATTGATGAACAATCGCCCTCACCCCCCTCATCGCCACAGTTGCCGTCTCACACTCGATTGCCGAATGCATTAGACGCACACATATCATCATCGCCCGACTCGAATGCCTCGTCATCGCCCCCGTCTTCACCACCCCTGCTACGCTCGCGAAGCTCATACAGAGATATACGACCCACGAACGATGCTAACAACAGCGTACATCGCTCCGGTAACGGCGAACTTCGACACAAGAGAAGTACGCGACAGTTGCTTCTTGACGCACAGGTCACGTCGACTCCCACCCGCGCCGCACGCACCATGCCACTCGTTCCTGTTACCGTTGCTTCTCACGCACAAGGTGATGCCCCTGCTGGATCTTCCCCTCGTGGACGCACGCTTCGCACGCTACGTGGAAGTGCCTCGGTGCGTGATTTCCGGACCGAGTACATGCGCTTGGAAGAAGACAATTTCGTGCTGCCGACACTTTCGGCACCGGTATCGGCCAGTGCGGCAGCTGCACCTCCATCGACGCGCTCATCAATGGACAGTCATCGCACGTTATCAGAGTATCGCCGCGCACCCCGTCCGCTCAACGAGTCCGAGGATGCATTTGGCCGTCGCACGTCGCTATCGAAGCAACGAAATATACCTCGCCGCATGCAATCGACACTCGGATTAAGTGGATTGTACCGGTACGGTCGACCCACTATGGCAAGCGTGCTCGAGCAGACGGCATCTTCACCGATCATGTCGTCGCCACCGCGATCCTTTTCGGGACGAGAGACCTTTGCCCGCATGCGACAAGAACAGTCCCACATTGAGCAGAGTGTATCGGTTTTGGAAAAAGATCTGGACGATTTGCGTACTCGTGTGGATAAAATGCCTCTATGAAAGACCTTTAATGTATGAATGTAACAAGAATCGGTGTGATGCAAACACTAATGTAGAAATGTTGAAAGAGCCTTGGGTATCATTGGGCCCGCCGTTTACGCCTTACGATCACGTGTACGCCACGTCGGTGGCGGAGTGAGGCGGGGCCCTGGCATATCAGGCACTTCTTTTATGGTATGTTCCATGGCACGGGTAGCGGGACTGAAGGGTCCATGGGCCCTTCGCGGTGCATCGTCCACAGGTGGTGAGTGGAGATATGGTACTGTGTAAGGGGGCGTGTAGCTCGTGACATCATAACGCGCATGACGAAGCTCCACAAGTGTTTGCTCGGTGCGCTCGAGTAGTTCATCAAGGTGACTGCGCTCCATGTAAAGCTCATCACGCAATCGCTCTAGCTCTAGTAAACGAGAGCCGTAGGGAACACGGGGGGCATATGCCACGGTCTGGAAGCCCCTAGACAAGCGACCACCGGAGACATGTGGCGCAAAGTCATGCTGCGAGGCGTAGGACCATTCGCCCGATTCATCCGTCTCACGATGAGGTGAAGAGCTTCCAGCTTGTGGGAGTCGCGAAGAGCCGACTTCCATCAACACAAGAGCAGCTTCACGCTCCCGTTCAGGACAAATGGGCGTCTCTTCATCGTTTGACTTGATACGCGTCATGCCCTTGGCCATCGGCGATACTGACTTTGTTTGGTGCTGAGCTTGTAGCAGATTCGATCCGTTTGTGGAAGGTCCCATAAGGCGCTTGCGGCGCTTGATCACAGTCTTTCGCATGCCAATGGGGCGATGAGTGCCGTGCAGCTTGTAGTACAAGCCACAAGCATTACAAATATTATTTCCTTCTTCATCACGACGCCACAATGGCGTGGTCGTGGTCTGACAATTTGTGCATCGAAGCGGCTCAATCGAGCTCTGCTTGTCGTTGGTGAAGCTTTTGTAAGGCGCTGCCGTAGAAACTGAGGTGGACGCCGATGCCTGAGCCTGCGCTGTCGATGTCTGTATTGAATCATCAGCTTGTGCAGCACCGAGTGGCGGGACCCAGGAGGGGTCAGCCTTTACATTGTTGTACGTAGGACAACCGTCGCACTCTGTTGATCCGCCCATGCCATTACACAACCCATGACCAGGGCATGAGCCGACTGAGGAGTCTGTGCGATCCTCGTTACCACACGGCGTTTGTCGTGATGCAGATACAGACGGAGACTGAGAAACAGACTCTGCATGAGTCTCAACGGTCCGTTGTTTTTTCTCGTGATGTGGCCATAGAGGTTTAGGTGGGGGATGAGACGGTCGCTGGATAGACACACTCGTCGCCAGTAGAGGCGGCAGATTCTCGTTTTCAGGGGTGGGTTTGTCATGATGGGGGGGATAGGGCGAAATATTAGATGAGTTCGGGGCTAAAGCACGATGATCAAGACCAGATAGTGCCATGACTTTGACTTGATAATGTACACGCCAGAATCAAGAGGTCTGTGTAAGTCGAAACACAGAATTATAACAGCATGCGAGTCCCAAAACGACAAAGCTAGTGTACTCCTGTATTCTTTTGCAGAGAACAACTATGCTCGACAGTGTCGATTATGTTTAGGGCACGTTGACAGGTCGAAAAGATCGTTTTTCCTCAAAATTCGAGACAAGCGGACTTGAGTAGATAAAGAAAAAAGCAAGTGGCCCAACCCCAGTGGCTTGACAGAATGTGATTGAGAAACTCGCATTTGGTCATAGGTCACATAGAGCAAATTCCACGTGCGCCACAGAAAGCAGAGTTCGAAAAGACTTTGATATGATCTGGTGAAAATGAAGTCTGCGTATATGATTGGCTGTAGTCAACTTGAATGTGAATGATGTGCATCATATCATTACAAAACGAAATGAGATAGGGCCTTTTTCCACGCCCCCTGGCTCGGGCAGTGGCGTATTCGGCCTAGAGCTCGTATGAGTGAAACACAAGAAGGACTTGAAGTCACGTTGTCTTGTAAAAAATGCTTACGAGGCAATGATAGTGCTACGTCCGCGTGTGAGGATATAAAAATGTCGTATTATTGCGTCTATCGAGATGTCGTGCGTCCCTCGTAACAGGAAGACAAAGGAAGCCACAGTATGTATCGTAGAGCTAGCTACGTAGGCCCATGTCCATTATTGTGCGCGTTATTGAGAACAATCGGACTTGTGCGTGAAATGAGATCACTTGACAAATCAGCGTGTAATGGATGACAAATAGAATAAATGAAAGCGCTGACCATGGCAGGACGCATACATCGCGCCTGCACAATCTCGGTGACCGGCACTAGCCTTGTTCTTTCGGTGTGCTGCACGAGTTACGCATCGAGCACACGGGCTGACCACTTGGCTATGAAAATAAGGCGCGCGGCACGGCATCAAGAGTTGGGCGGGCAGTAAACCCGCAAGACAGTCGGAATAAATTGCAGCAATCACAATTAATTACTGAAGTATACACGGATTCCTGGCTAAGGATAAAAGAGACAAGGAAGGAAGACGATGGAATCGTCTTGAGAGTATGTGTGAGCGATGGGGCTGAGCCCTCATCTACATACGCGAGCGGTTTTCACGCTCCGCCTGCTTGATGCGCTCTTCGAGCGTCTTGGACTTATAAGCCTGCGAGGCAGTCAGGTGCTCGCGGTCAGTCGGCCTAGCGTTGTCGGAGTAGCGCATGCCATCAGCCACGGAACCCGTGTACGACGAGGTCGTGCGCTGCAATTCGTTACCACGGCTAGTCTCCGTACGGTTCAGAGACTTGTCGTTACCACCACCGAGAGAAGAAAAGCAGGATCCCTGTGACGAGTTAGCATTCGATCACGGCAAATGGCATGACCACGTACCATGTTTGTTTCTGGGAAAAAAGGCAATCGAAGTCGACCATCTTACCCAACTCGCTCGACCCTAGCCCACCCGAAACGGTCACGTGAATGCGGCATTTTCGGAAGGCCTACGAAGCGCGTGGTACGTTCTCGTGCCCTGTCGAGGCGATCGTGCTACTCCACATAATCCCTGAAAAAAGGAGCAGCTCCTGGATTGCACGCCGTTTTACCATGTCGAATCGAACGGCCGATCAACTTCTTAAGTGGGGTATTGAGCATGCACCTGTTCACGAAGATGGAACCTCATCTGTAGCGCATGTCGCCGCCGACGTAGCCGCAGGTCGGCGCCCTGACCTGGCAGACCCAGGATTGTACGATGCTATTATGGGAAAGAGCGAAGCTCAGATGATGCAGGAAGAGCTGGACGTCGCCATTAATCCCGCTAGGACTGAGGAAGACCGATGTATTGCTTTGGATAACTTTGAAATGCTGATTGAGCAAGTTGATAATGCAAATAACATGGAGTCTTTACGCATGTGGCCGGCCGTGTTGGCATTGATGAATCCTGAGCATACGACTCCCTCGATCCAGGTAGGAGCCGCGTGGATCGTTGGAACGGCCGTGCAGAACAATGACAAGGCGCAAGCTGCAGCATTTTCGCATGGTGCCCTGCCATGTATTCTAGCTCTATTGCAGGATTTGTCTCAAGAGTCCGTGTGCAACAAAGCGGTATATGCGCTTAGTGCAATGCTAAAGCATTATCCGGCAGCTGTACACCAGTTTACTGAGCTTCATGGTTGGACTGTGCTGCGTTCGCTTCTTGGGATCAACAGTTTGGCCGTGCGTCGCAAGGTGGCATTTCTTCTGATTCAGCTACTCCATCAGGCGAATGATGCCCTGGACACGCCGGTTTCGGGACCTGTGGCTCCTAAGGCACCCATCGCATGTGTGCACCCCCCTGCGGACGAGGGACCAGCGACGATGCAGCATGCAACGACGTATCCGCCCGTGGCCCAGCTTCTTGTGGATCACGGCATCATCGGGGCGCTTGTCGACTCGGTTGTGCCGAGCGAGGACATGGAAGTCGATGCGCCCACATCCTTGAGTTTGTGCTCCGGTACATATGTGCGTGACGATGACGACTACCTCGAAAAGGTTGTGCAGGTGCTGGAGGCACTCGTATCGCACGAGCCCTGCCCATCGTCATTGCCAAAGGAGCGATTGCAGCAGCTTGCACAGTACCTTTTGGCCGCGGATGGGCAGCAGCCTCGTATCGCTGCGCTTGACGTAAACATGCAGGCTCTCACGGCATACCTAGGCCGCTGATGACGCCTCCATCGATACACTCGTTTCGTCCACCGAGAGGGCCAATGCCTCGGGCAGACCTTGCGCTGCGCGTGCATCCAGAGCTATGCCCAGCAGTTCAGTGCCAACAGGATCACGCGGATCGATTCCCAGGCCTTCGTGGTACCATCCGACGGCACCAGCTAGGTCGCCTTGGCGGTGTGCACACATGCCGAGGGCGATGTAGGCAGGTGCGCAAGCAGCATCGAGCTCAATAACGCGCAGGAAACATTCGCGCGCATCGTCATCGCGATGCAGGCGACGATACGCCATACCGAGGTTAAGGTGCACAGCTGACCATGCTGAGGCAGGGTGCTGTGTCTCGGACGCAGTCTGGATGGCCTGCTGAAACAGGTGCATGGCCTCCGTGACCTGTCCGCTTAGGAACAGCGCGACGCCACGCTCGTTGGCGCACAGTGGGTCGCTCTCAAGCTCCTCGGCAGCGCTTTCTAAAAAGAGCAGTGCCAGACTGCGATTGCCCTGCACCAGCTGTTCCATGCCAATAAACAGGCGCGGGAGGCCTGCCTGCGGAAACTTGCGCGCGGCCGTGGAGTATGCTGTGATGGCCTGGTCTGACTCGCCTTCGAGGGCGAAACTGTGCCCAAATGCAATCCACGATGGTACGAATCGAGGGTCTAGCAAGGACGCCTTGCTGAAGTAGCGGCGCGCGTCACTCCAGCGATGCGCAGCGGCGTACCATATACCGACAGCGTACCATGCCTCGCAGCTATCAGGGTGCGCCTCGGTCAGCTTGTGAGCCAGAAGGAACAACGACGGTCGTAGTCGTGGCAGATAGTACATGCAACCCAGATGGATCGGCAATGCGAGAAAAAAACCCGCATCGAGGGACAGGATGTGCTGCGTCACCGTAAATGCGTCCTCGAACCGCATCGCCTGCCACAGCTGCTCGGCAAAGCTGTACAGCACCGGCGGGTGTGAGCGCATGCCCTCGTGCGCATTCACGATACTTTGCCGCGCGTGTGCAGCATGCAGTGCGTGTGGTACCATGCGCTGCGACAACTGCGTCGTGTACATGAGGCGCACCCACTCCATATCTGCCTGTGCATGGTCTTCTGCGCCAGCCTGAGCAGCGTACTCGAGCGTCTGCACGAACGACCATTGCTCCTCTTCGCCCAGCAAACTTCCATGCACCAGCGCCACAAAACTCTCGTAGTTCTTCACGTCCAGCGCTAACGCTAACATAAATGCCTCTTTGGCCTTGGCTGGCTCATCAAGCCGCAAATAGATCTGACCGCGCAAATGGCATACACTCGAGCCCAGCTTGAGTCCACCGTCGAGCGCAGGCGTCTTGGCCGACATGGCGTGACCCGTCCATCGCGTATGATCTTCTCCCGTCAGTGCAAGAGCCTCGTGAAATTGCCCCATACGCACCTGGCACTGTGCAGCCAGGTAGCGACAGGGTGCGCTCCAATTCACGAGACACGGTCCAGGTCGCTCAGATGCGTCGGAACGCACCACGAGACGCGAAAATTCGTCGTCCATCGGTATAGGCGCCTCTTGCGATACTTGGAAGGGGTCACTGGGGGACGGCGATCGTTTTCTGCGGCGAGCCGACGTGACTCGTGTGCGGGCGGCACTTTTCGGAGCATCGTTTGTGGGTGCTACACTAGCATATGTGTCAGCATGGCGCCGGCGCTCCTGTAGCTGTGTAGGCAAAACACTCGAGGCACGCGTGGCGGCCAGCGCTGCGTGCAGCGCATCACCTCGCGTGCCCACGGGCGTCTCGCCATGGGAATCGGACGGAAGGGGCACAGCACCGCATCGGAGCGGCGTCGTGAGAAGCTGCTCGGCACGTTCGTATTGGTGCGTAAGAAAGTAGGCCTGCGCCAGCCAGTAGGCATCATTATAGGCGGCTTCACTCGTTTCCAGCGCCACCACTTGCTGGCCCCAGAAGATGGCTGTCCCATACATGTGCTGCTTCATGGCATCGTGCATCCACCGTCGCAGGCGCATTGGGAGGGTCGGCGTTGGATCAGATGCGGGGACCTTCGGTGGATCTTGGTCGTGTACCACGACGCTGACATTCGACTCGTCCGATGAGACAGAGCGCTCACCATGTAAGGGCGCATGCGTAGGGCAGGTCGTCCATGGCGCGTCACTCCGCGACACTTTTCGTGCGCGCTCCTTTCCAAGCAATGGCGGCGGCATGCGCACCGCGTCCTCGTCAAGGACGGGTGTGTGTACGCTTTGCGTCGATGGTATACGCGTACTGGGAAGCGACGGCGCAAGGTCCAAAAGACCACTGTTGCTCGCCTCATCGTCTTCCATTCGCGCGACATTGATGCTACCGTCAGCATTTACTAGCGTAGGCAGCTTGATCGGCCGCCTTGCGTCAGGCGCGTTCCGACGCGCTGACGTTCGACGTGGCGGCATGGCACAACCGGATGGTGAAAATAGGCCCATTTCACGTATCGACACCGACGCGTGCACCTCCACATACGACTCGATGCGAGCGGCACTGTGCTTCCACGCGGCGCTGGCACAGGGATGTGGCGCGTTTTCCTGCATGGCTCTCTGCAATCCACGCTGCCAGCACGAGAGACGCAACCTAGCCACTAGCTGCGACACCTGCATAGACACTATCCCATTCTTTTTATATCCTGTATCATTCTGCTAGTTCGCAAGCATGAGCGCATGATCTACCTCGCCCAATAAGAGACTTGCAGCGCAGTGATCCTCTTAGCGGGTGCGCCACGGGCTCCACGACACTGTCGAGTCACACACCAAATCCTCTCACTCGGTAGCAGAAGTTATTCACCTAGAATAGTATGGACATCTCATGTAGTGGCGCGCTACCGTGCCTACTATAGCATACAAGTCTCCACGATAACTGATTGGACTTGCACACGCGCCCAAGACCTGCTCTCACGCCAGGCAGGGGCCGGTCATGTGGAGGTGCCATAGACTTTTTCGCACTTCACCTCATGGCACCAACGCGTGCGGCGACGCGTGCCAAAACACCAGCATGGGCATGCTTGAGTGAGCCGAGAGCCAACGGAAACCAAGTGCACGCTGCGCGTCCTCTTGGACGCCTACACGCTCCATCATATCATCGGCCCTACCTTCTTGACCAACCCGACACGGCACAGCATTTATTGGCCTGGTTTGATCACAAGCAGTACGATCGCGACATGCCGTGGCGTCAGGCATGGATTGAACCAGATGTGCCACATAGCTCTAAGCGACAACGCATGGATGCCGAGGCTTCTCTCACACAGGAAGAGCGCATTCAACGAAGAGCGTATGAAGTGTGGATCTCGGAAATTATGCTGCAACAAACGCGGGTCGAAACTGTGCGCGATTATTGGAAGGCATGGATGGAAAAATGGCCGACGCTCGAGGCCTTGGCGAATGCGTCTGTTGACGACGTTCTTGCTGCCTGGCGAGGTCTGGGATACTACGGCCGCGCGCGTCGTATTCACGAGGCTGCTCAAAAAGTCATGACTGATCCGCACTTGCGTGGCCAATTGCCTGCCAGCGCACAAGAGCTGACGGAGCACATACCCGGCGTAGGACCTTATACAGCTGGCGCCATTTCGTCCATCGTCTTTGGCCACGCTGTGCCCATTCTCGACGGAAATGTCGCACGCGTCCTATGTCGTCAGACGGGCCTGTACAGTGATCCACGCGCGAAAAGTACTAATGACCTGCTCTGGCACATGGCGCGCATGCTGGTGGAGAGCGTGGCACCACACGAGCGCAGCGACGTACCAGGGCGCTGGAATCAGGGACTCATGGAGCTCGGAAGCACACTTTGCACGCCAACACGACCCGGCTGCGGCACGTGTCCCATCAAGGCAACATGCATCACGTATGCGGAAGGTCGTATGTATGAGGGAGACTTGTCAAAAAGCGAAGAGAAAGACATGGAGGACTTGTGCACTTGGTGCGCTCCCATTCCCGACCCAGCCGATGACCCGACAGACGTCGAAACAGCGTTACCTAAGAAAAAGACATCACTCCAGCAAATGACCCTCATGGGCAAAAAAGCTGCTGCTCCCAAAAAGAGCCAGGGACCCGATCTGCGCACCAAGTATATCCAGCTTTTTCCCATGCGCATCACTAAGCAACCGCCACGCAATGAAACGCGCCTGGTTTGCCTTATCCGCGCAACGACATTCAACGGTATGGACTTACCTGAACCGCTATACATGATCTCACAGCGACCTGACCAGGGCCTGCTCGCCAAACTATGGGAGTTCCCCACTGATATGCTGCCTATACCATACGATGAGGAGCTCGACGATTCGACATGCATGGATCGCACGCATGACTTTGTAGCGTCACTTCGTCCGCCTCCACCCACGAGAAACTCAGCCGACCACGGTCCTGCCGCGGGGAACGCGCTCGTCACCCTGCGTCCCACCAACGTTCGCCGACTGGGACGCGTGCGACACGAATTTAGCCATTTACACTGGCATATGCACGTGGTATTGGTTGAGGTGGATGCTTTATCGCCGCGCGAATCGAATCGGCGCGACAAGACGTTGGCGGCGTCTCCTTCCTCATACGTGCAACCTATCGAATGGGCATTGGCCGACGGTGTTGAGGCTGCATCTATGGGCACGGGTTTACAACGCTGTTGGTCTTTGCTTACGCGCAGTGTGTAATTGTTTTGCGACACAGCCTCCAATTACATAAGCACACATACATACCACGAGTACATATCTGACATATCTCATCATGCGAGATGCACGTTACGACATGCATTTCTCATACCGCGAAATGCATGAGTCTATTGGGGAATATTTTCAACTCTTGGTTGGCCGCATTTCTACCAAGGTTGGCGAATTCTTTGGAAAGGCCGAAGAGGTCTTTTGCCGCCAGTGGGGGACTCGAATTCCGCCTTGAGATTCAGGGCTAAATAAAAGGACCAACGGCCACTCGGGATCCTATCTTACCACTCCCCATAAGCACCTCGCTTCGCTTGCCCAAGCATCCCATCACCTTATCCATTTCGCGACTGGTCGTGATTGAAATTTCAAAACCCACTTTTGACGCAAATCTTTTAACAGCCAAATGAAGTTCTCTTCTCTTATTGCTCTTGCTGCCCTCTTTGTTGCCGGCTCTGCAACCGTGTCGGCTAACCATGTTGAGCGCGCTCATCAGCTCAAAGCCCGTGTGCACAAGGAAAACGGCATTGAGAAGCGTGGTCAAGGAAAGATGACATGGTACGCTGGCGGTATGCTCAACGCTCCTGCCTGTGGTGGTGATTCCCCGTCGGATGATGACTTTGTCGTGGCCGTCGCTGAAAACGGTGGCTACGGCTCGTGCAACCAGAAGGTTCGTTTTCACTACCAAGGACACAGCGTGGAAGCAACGATCCGTGACTTTTGCGATGGTTGCGGGTTTGGTCACTTTGATGCCACGAAGGGCCTGTTTTCTAAGTTTGCAGGTCTTGAGAAAGGTGTTCTTACTGGTGTCGATTACCAACTTCTCTAAGCTAGCAAATGTCATTTCACGGGTATTAAGAGCTACGGATCAATAAGTTTGTGTCAATACTGGGATTCTGTGTAACGGTTTGGTGATGTCTCAATACGATGTAAATGCGCGATTTTCCATATCGCTCTGCGATGCGATGAAGCGAAGTTACCTCTTTTTGCATTCCTTTTCTGATTCCTTTTCATTTATTTTGTTTTGGTTGACAATGGCGCCTGTTCAAGCCAGTCTCTCTTATGGAACTGTGCATGTCTTTGGGCCACTTGTCCTTTATACGGACTTTTGCTCGTCTTGTTACGCTTCGTTTCCGTTGTTGTCATAGCCGCTGGTCGACTATGACTCTCTTTGTAGCGAAAAACTTCATTTTTTCTTGACATACGATTTCATGGCCGGGTATATAGGAACAGCGATGGGTCATAAAAAGCGTGAGCGCATCGCGGAGGGCCGCGCAGAGTTGGATTGAATAGCATGCCAATACTGCGACCCAAACTGTTGAATGAAGTCCAGAGTATCAGCCCCGCGGTCAGCTAGGTGGCCGAGAGATAAAGGTGTCCATGTAGAACTCAGACTAGAAGCAAGAGAGCCAGGCAAGCTGCTGATGGATGAAGCGGATGACAATGGGGCTTTATAAGCTTGACGTACGGCTTGCGCGGCAGTCACAATCTGGCCAAGATTCGTTTCAAGGACAAGCCCTCCTTGCACGATCTGATCAACGATAGCATGCACTTCTTCGAAATGGAAGATCAAATCGAGTTCGCACACATTTTCAAAGGATTCGTCCAACGCCTCAACTAGAACCTGGATCAAATCTAAAATACCCAGCTCACTCTCGCTCTGGTCGACGACGAGTACAAAGTATAACGTGGCATAATGGCGATAGATCACGCGAAGCTCGTCATCGGGTCGCCATCGACGTGTTGCGTGATGAAGTTGAAGCTTCTCGGTCGATAGATCATCTTCATACTCTAACCATGGATCAAAGTCACCGCTGATGTCTTCCTGATTATCAGGTTTCAGAGAACAGGTTGTCTTGAGCCTAGACCATGCGTCCCCGGTGGTGGGTGGCAGGAATGGCGTGAGTTCAGGTGCATCCAGAAAATTGCATACGGCATTCTCGTCACGACGACTCACAATTTGGAAAATGAGCTGGATCAGCGTTTGCTGTCGGTCCGTCGGTAGACGCGAATAAAACTTTGTCAATCTTGGTCGACCATAGTTGTTGAATATGAGCACCGCACGGATGGTCATGTTCGATCTACGGTCTCGCAGGTCGTGAATCTCCACTATTTCCAATCTAGAAGCGCTGCCAGTTGGATTGGCGGCTCAGCACGATGACCTAAGCGTACTTGACAGAATCACTCTACCTATACAAACTGGCTTAATAGTAGTACAATCGGTCGCGTATGTCTTCCAAGAGCCAATCGAGAGCTCCATTGACATTTTCTCCAGTATAGGCACTTGTAGGCTGTATTCTCCAGGCATGCGTATGGATATCATCTAGTTTCAGTAGCTGGCAGCGCGTCAATCGTGCTGCCGTTTCATTGCGCTTACCTTGCGAATGTCATCTGATGCAAGTGCTCCTGGCACGTCTTGCTTATTGGCAAGGATCAATATACTTGCACTGGCCAGGCGCTAAGGCTGATAAGCTGCTATCCACATACCTCTTCGCCAAGTAAATCCCATAATTCCATCCGGCAATCATGCATACGTGCCACATCTCCGCTGTCCACAACCCACACAACGCCGTCTGTCTTTTCAAAATAGTTTCGCCAATAAGGCCGAAGCGTTCGCTGCCCGCCAACATCCCCTTGGAGGGTGTAAGCACATGAACACGTGCTGTGGTGAATACATACATATATTTAATGTGAATCTTAGTACGCGTAAGTTTAAGTTTTAGGCCACGTACGAATGTCGCACTAATGTGCGTATGGAAAACCCGAATGTTGGACTAATGGTATCCAATGGTTCTCCCAGCAGTTGTTTTAGCGTGGTTGTTTTCCCTGCATTATCCAATCCCAGGAACAGTATGCGCAACTCTCGATCCTTGTCTATGCTGCATGAGCCAGACAATATGACATACACTTGTTCTTCTGTAAAATGCTCAGCAGCCCCATGTGCGAGACGCGCCAACTAAATGAGGGATGAAATTTCAGTGTGGAGGTGAGTAACATGTCGTTTCTCCACATTTCGTCCGGTGTGCGGCCGGCGTCTCCGGACATGTGACCCCACGCCGAAATTGTAGCCAATAACATAGTCCCTTTAATATCGGCTCGGCAACCATTTGAATCGAGTCTCGTAATTTGGACTCGATGCTGCTTTCCTACATCACTCTCATGACGAAAGAACTGAAGCGTTTTTCGCGCGAAGAAATCGCCAAGGTATGTGCACAGACTTGTACATGTGGCCTAACAGAAATAGCACAACAAGCCCAACGATCTCTGGATCATCATTGACTCATACGTGTATGATCTGAGTGAATTTATTGATGCGCACCCTGGTGGTCAGGCAGTGCTTCTGATGGGTGACGTGGCTGGGCAGGATGCAACAGAGACATTTTTTGGTCTTCACTCAATCGAGGTGCTGATGCGTCAAGGTGTGAAGAACCTCATTATTGGTAAGGTGGAAGGTGAGGAGCCAAAAGTGCATGTACGTATCAGCAAAAGCTGGACACATATCTAACATATACAGTATCCACAGCCCGGCGACCTCTCCAAGGTGCCGTATGCGGAGCCTGCTTGGCTTGTAGAGGACTTCCACTCGCCTTATTACTCCGACTCGCACCGCCGCCTTCAGCGTGAGATGCGTGTCTTCACGGAAAAATATGTGCTGCCTGTGGCCGAAAAGTGTGAGGTCAGCGGTGAGCGCCCAGATGTTGAGCTCGTGAAACTTATGGGTGCTAACGGTTTGAATGCTATGCGCTTGGGTCCGGGAAAGCATCTTGCTGGCCGCAAGCTGTTTGCTGACATCAAGCCTGAGGAATTTGACTACTTCCATGAGCTGATTATCACGCAAGAACTTTCCCGCTGCGGTACCCGTGGCTTTATGGATGCTCTCCAGGGTGGTATGGTCATCGGTCTTCCACCTGTGATCAACTTTGGCTCTGATGAAATGAAGAGGGAGATTGTCGAGCCTGTGTTTAGGGGTGAGAAATTCATCTCTCTAGCCATTACCGAGGCGTTTGCTGGTAGTGACGTCATGGGCCTGCGCACGTACGCCAAGAAAACCGAGGATGGTCAGCATTACATCGTGAATGGTACGAAGAAGTGGATTACCAACGGTAACTTCGCCGACTATTTCACGACTGCCTGTCGTACAGACGAGGGCTTTGCCGTCATTCTGATTCCCCGCGCTCTGGGCGTAGAAACTCGTCTGATCCACACATCGTACTCGCCTTCAGCAGGCACGGCCTTTGTTATGTTCAACAATATCAAGGTGCCAGCCAAGAACGTGATTGGTCAGGATGGTATGGGTATTCCGATCGTCCTGTCCAACTTTAACCACGAGCGTTGGGTAATGTGCTGTGGTACGATTCGTGGTGCTCGTGGTATTTGCGAGATTCTTATGAAATGGATCCATCAGCGCAAAGTGTTCGGCCGCCCTCTCACGTCACAGGCCGTGGTGCGCCAGAAACTCGCCTTCCTCATCGCCCAAGTTGAAGCTGGCCAAGCTTTCCTGGAGCATATTACACTGCAGATGAACAAGATGTCGTACAAGCAGCAATCCAAGTTCTTGGCTGGTCCTATTGCTCTGCTCAAGGCTTGGTCGACCCGAATCAGCCACGAGGTGGCTGATAATGCAGTCCAGATCATGGGTGGTCGCGGTCTTACGCGCTCGGGCATGGGCCGCAAGATTGAGAATTATAACCGCAATTACAAGTACGATGCCGTACTAGGTGGTACCGAGGAAGTCCTTGCCGATCTTGGTATTCGCCAGTCATTCCGCTTCTTCCCTCATGACCACAAGCTATGAATTTGTGTAGTTAAATCCATACTCACTTGTATTCAGCTATGTAGATTTTAGCGACTATGAAATGTGCCACTCAACAGGACTGACGTAATTTTGCAGTCCACCCGATTATTTTTATCACGCCTGCCACACTTTTGTCAACATGGGGCGCCTAACGCGCGGGAAGGCCACCAAGTCGCAGGTGCGCCCAGGCAAAACTGTCTCTGCGTCTTCTCAATTATCGCGTTCTTCGAAACGCAAGCATATATCCAAGGCGCACGATGACGAGGCGCGCTCCGAACTCGACACTGCGCTGCACACAATGCGATCCCAGCCTCAGGACACGAAAGGACTTCTTCATTCCCTACTTCGGCCACGTCTACGTTCTAAGCAGCGACATACTCAGCTATCCAAGGCTCTAGAAGATTTTCAAAACTTATCGACCTAACGCTATGGCTTTGGTTGCGGCACGTAAGCTGGAGGTATATTATGAATATATGAACCCAGTCGATCATTGTGCTCATGTCCACAAGCTTTTCTGCCAGCTTTCGGTACTCGAACAAGACATTCTTGCGTTCATCCACTGACAAGCCTATGTCCGGCGCTTATGTTTTTCGTTCATGACGTGCAGAAGATGAAACATCATTAGACGATCCATGAATGGCAAAAATCCGAGGGCATGTCTGGTGCTACCAGATGCAATAAACAAATCCTCTGCCTTAGGACGAAAATGTATTCGGTTTTACGAAACGAATGACAATGTTATCCTATGCGTACAAGGTGCTCTTCTGCATTTCTCTGGTCCATTTAATTGCACGTCGGAGAACATGGTGGATGTTTCTCGGATCATTCTGCCCTATATGCATGTGTTAACATAAGGATATATTGGCGTGGTATAATTTTCTCGAAACAGGCATTTTTCCTTTCATTGCATCAATGGCACACTTTAAGATTTCGTCAGCGGTGGGCTCCTATGTGTACATGTCTGACTTCATGTTGAACGTGACCGGCGATCGTTCAAAGAAAAGGTTTGCTTTGCCATAACAGTTGTCTTTATCTCGCGTACTGCTGACTGGGCACCGTTCCGGAAAATGGCATGCTTGTGGTCTTGTTCATACGCATCCTTATCACTTTTCGTGGCGATTCCCCCCCTGTGAACTGCTAAGGTGTATCGTTCGAAGCTAGTGCGCCCGAACGCAAAAAACGTCAATCTCATGAAAGTAGGGGCACACGCAAGAAGCGAGCGCCAGAGTTTGAAGCCCTGCTTGGTGAGGTCGCAATACTGTGCATCCATGCACCTGGAGCAAATGACCTTCTCAGAACATGTAAAGCAGAACTCTCATACCCCTATCCATATATGGAACGATCCACGAACGTAACGCGGTGATCCAACCTTGCCATTTCCTACGCCAAGACGATCTTGACACACCAGCTTCGAAAACAAAATTAAGGGGGAATGTACTCGTACTGGAATATTCTACGTGGTCAAATATCACCAAGAGATTGAGCTCAGACGAAGAATGTGACGAGTGAGCTGAGTAAGCTCAGCATCCATGCTGAGCCCTGCCTCTCCGCACCGGATCAAATTGGGTTATTGTCTTCCTAGAGCAGGGTATGATGTGCGTAAAAGCGACGTAAGTATACCGATGTAATCGTTTGACCAAGTAGGTAAATCAATGCGCGTTATGTGCGAGAAGTGCGGCATCGAATTTCGGCGCAGAGAAAGACGATGAAAGATGAGCTCATTAGGGTGATCAGTATGAGCGTACGATGATGTGCGTTGCACTACGCGCTCACTTCTCCATAGCCGCCACAACTTAGCGCCTGCGAACTCCATCGAGAGAGTGGTAGGTAATGAGCGAAAACTGCCATCCAAGTTCACGGTTTTGTTCAGATCTGGTACATCCAGGCGCGCAGGTGCTCGATTCACAGCAGTGAGACACACATCGACAGGGGCAGAGGGACACAATATGGGCACATGCGTCTCATATTGCCACCAGCAGGCACGCGGAACAAGTTGTTCATGCTGCACTTCGTGCATTACCACTAAATCCACGGGACCCCATGGCGTTAACCCGCGATAGTAGACGCGCTCTATTTCAAGCTCGTCCATCGACATTTCCGTCCAACCAGGTATATACGGCGTTTGCGTGGTTGTGTTGGGCAGCTCAGACTCGAAAAAAAAAGCTGGTGCAGAAATGTGTGAGGTAAGTGGCTGAGTTATGCATGGCTGATCTTTCCATAGAATGTGCCCAAATGTGAGCGAAAGATA
>ERZ501045.80-NODE-80-length-24767-cov-6.470500_pt1 | contig 24767 bp, 19 predicted proteins | sample MGYA00510870_ERZ501045 | MGnify/ENA primary metagenome ERZ501045 (study PRJEB25958, sample SAMN03398505) | human skin metagenome | study: EMG produced TPA metagenomics assembly of the Human Skin Microbiome Metagenome (human skin metagenome) data set. | reverse complement strand
GATTGGCACACCCGGTGCGGTCGCATCAAACCTTGAGGGCAAGGTGCCCGCACGAGCGCGACCGCGAGGCTGACTCGATCCTGCTGCTATTCCCGTGTCGAATGTGGACAGGCTGGGACGTGAGTCAAATGAGGGGATCGTGGACAAAGAGCTCGTAGCTGCATGTCGTCCACGCGACATTGTCATTATGGGCTGCATCTCACGTAAAGGCAAGTCTTGCATACTAGGGAAGTCGAGTGTCGGCATGAAATCCTCATTGGATAAGGTCGTAGCAGCATTCGTACTCGGCGTGGAACGCCACATAGGGGTCGAAGACCAAGTTCCCGCAGATGCACTTCCAGAACCAGACGCAGTATCGTGCGCACTCATTCGGCAGTGACTCTGTATCTGCGAGATACAAGTTGCTTACTGAGACGCGCGCGGCCGTGCAAGGGTCCTCTTTTCCAGATCGAAGCTGGATCGTTCGTCCGATTAGGCGTATGCCAGGTTGTCAGCTTGGCTTACGTAGTACTCCGACGTAAGCTCCTGCTGGTCTGCCAGGTCTGTGACTAGCCAACCAGCGGTTTGGTGCACCAACGCCTGAGTCAGCGCGCGGCGGTGCCCTTCGGCCGAGTAAATGCGAGAGCGCAGGTAGGGCGGGCATCGGGGGCATTTGGCGGAATCGGGCGTCGTTAGTCCCGCTTGCGTAACATTCTGGGGCGTTCATCTTTCAATTTTTCTTCTGCACCACCAAACGAATTATTGCTCCCCTTGGCGTGTGAGTCGTCTGGACACGAGCTGTTGAGCAACTGTTTGTGTCCCCATTGCGTGCTAGTCCATTGCACCATTCTTGTGGCTAGCGTGTGTGGACCACGCCCTTCAGCGCGCCTATCTCTGACCAAGAGTCACGGTAGAGCCGGCGTTGGTGGCGTTGCATACATTTACAACTCTCAAGACAGTTGCCACCACATTCTGCGCGCTTCATGATTAAAGAAGCTGAAAAAATAGAGACGGATGCGCCTCGTCGTGCCGTTCGGTCGCGAAAGCTACCTAGCTGGTTGCGTTCGCCGTCTCCCACGCCCTTGTCTACACCACGACCCCCCACTGACCCCACCCAAAAAGCTCCCTTACATCTGGAAACCACCAACAAACTTGTAAGCCCACCTATCAATCCTGAAGAAACACATGCCACTGGCCCCGGTAAGCGGATACGCCGTCCCAACTCAATGTACAAGCCTCCTGAGGCTCTCACAGCTGATTCCAAGCGTGTCTCACCACCCAATACAGTACCTAAATGCAAATCTACGCCCACTTCATCTTCCATGCGTCCAAAATCCAAAAGCTATATTAAATCTGAAGAGAGTTCAGATTCTCCAACGTCTGCTCGCATAACTCTTCGTTTCTCTTCTCGCAGCCCACAGCCCTCTACCAATGATTTGCAAATGCCTCCAACATTTACAAGACGTGGTGAACGTATAACGGAACCCACTCGGCGTCGTCAGTCTAACAATGGTACGGCCACCAATGAAACTTACATGTCAGGCATCATGAGCCCGAAGCCCGTACGCACGGCTGCCGGAATTGGGCGAGTAGGCCCTGCTCCAGTATCTGACGACGATGAGGACGACGATGGCGATGAAAATGAAGTGGATGAGCTCGCTAGGAATGCACTGCACGTCGAATTTGCTGAACGCGCATGGTCTGTATCCGTACAAGATGCACCCAAATCGGGCGCGCATGCGGTTGCCGCTTCCGCTCCAGATGTCGAGTCAGATGGTGATGATGATAATGACTTTCACCGGACGATGCTACTGGATGCTGAGTTGGATATGCTGACTCGCGTCGATTCACCAAAAGGCAGTGAATACGACGGCCCTTTGACAGATGGCCACATGACTACGCCTGCGTCCCCGGGATCGAGAGATTCACCCTCATGGACGCGGAGCTGCTCTCCCACATCAGATGAAAACAAAGACACTGTGTTTGTGCATGCGCTCCCAGTTCCTCATTCCCGGTCATCTGAGTCTGGAGCTCATGCCGGCTCGATTACCCTATCGTTGCCTTATGAATTTGCGCCTGGCATGCACCATGACCCTTTGCAACATGAAGCTGCATTGGCATCACCTATATTGGATGCGCATGGTGACACGCCACTCACGCCTGTGCACACAGTAACAGCTGCAGAGCTTGCAGAGAAATCTGACAAAGAAGACGATAAGAATATCTTACCATCACTCGTTGCCCCGTCCCTTCCATCGGATTTATCGCGTGTTTCGCCCGCATCGATACCGCGCTCACCCGATGCACTGATGGCCAGCACGATGACGGGTGTTGATGCCGCCGGAAGCGCAAGTGCGAATGGTGATTTGGACAGCCTGCCAGCTGCCCCCCTTCTAGAAGATGCATTTGAGTCATCTGACCCATCTCCTACACCACGTGAGGATATCATACCCAGGTCTGAGATTTGGCTCGATACAAATTCGTCCATGAAATTGCCGTTGCGTGATGATGCAGATATGGAGCCCCTATTCAATGCACCAGATAAGATTATGGCTTTGACTGATCTTGATCGTGCTTGGGGTTCGCCAGAGAATCTCGAACCAACTACATGTCCCATGAATGACCGTAAGAGATCTACGCGCAGCACACATCCACAATCGAAGCGGCGTCATTCTGGCAATGCACCGACATGCGCTACCTATCCGCGCAGTCACTCGACACGTCTACGAAGCCGCGCTTTGTGACGTCCGCGCACTCTTGTATTGTATTGTAGCGCCATAAGGGCCATATTGTGAAGGAATTAAAAATACCAATATTAGCATCATACATACATAACCGCAACTTTCTACAGTGGTAACGTAACCGAGGGCGTGGTATCTGCACGCCTCAACAATCGGTTTGCTATTGTGGCTCGCTGCTGAGGCTGAGGCAGGTCCATTAAAGCAGGCCGTCCTGACCGTGCCACAGCACATGGTGAATCTGTCGTGCTACCATCAAACGACGAATCACACGATGAATAGCTTACATCACGCGCCAAATCAGGTGGCGCCAACGAGGATACTTTTCCAAAGGCGGGTATATGGCCCATTTGATGCTGAGCTGCTGTCGTGCTGCCACTTTCGGTCTTCGCAGTAGTAGCCACTTCTGTTGGTGAGAAACGAGGCGGCGAGCCTGTCACGGTCGGCAGCGGCAGCGAGGGCATAAGGCTCGGTGCGCGGCGCATGCTCCTTATGGGCGCAGCTGCCGTGCCAGCCATCTGGCCGTCGCCATAAGCAAAGCTGCGGTTACGCGAAAATTGGCGTCGAAAACCAGATAACTCGGAGGAGCGCTTGCGTAAGTAGCGGGGATCATCCATGCCAACATAAGCTCTTGGCTCACACATCTCCGGACACGTTCGGAAGAATTCAGCATAGCCACCCTGAAGAATGTACATGTCGGGAAAATGGCATTTTGGATAGTCGTTGGAAAGTGAGCGGTCAGCTTGGCGTAGTGCCAATGCCAAGCTGGGGCCCCGTTTAAAACTGAACTCACAGTGGAAAATGAGAACGAATTTGCGTGTGCTGCCTTGTTCATCGGGATAACCACTTTGTGTTCGGGGAGGAAGAGCATGTTCTGCATGCAGACCAGAACCAGGCGTGAGAAAATGCTGTTGGATCTGCTCAATCGAATTAAGGTTGATCGACCCTGCAATGTGTCCTCCTTCGTGTTCATACGCGAAGCGACAGTCGACAATTTGAAAGCCAGAAACACGATCATCGAAATGGCCTTTCATTAGATCCCGAACTGTTTGGCAAGATACGCGCATAAGACCGTCACTCTTTACAGGGAAACACGGCAAAACTTTATGTTCGATCTCGTGTGTACCAAATCCGGGCACGATGTGGGACAGTGCTGCAGAGGGTAAAGGAGGCACGTTTTCCTTCGATATGAGTGCATCGTTGGTTGTTTTCGTGCGCCTAGGCCCAGAAAGCGAGCTCCGCCGCACAGACGACCGCACAGGCGATCCAGTCTGGACAGGCCCATCTTCACTGGGTTCATCGAGCATGATGGGGTCTGCGTTGAAACTTGCCGATGGCGGTGGCGCCCGCACTTCTGGCAAGGGTATCGTGGAAGCATGATATCGTTTGCCCCAGTTCTGGTCAGTAGAAGTGAGACTCGGAGATGAAACAGGGGAAGAAGGAACGGCACTGACCATACTGACATGAGGTGACTGGGGATCAAAGAAATAATTCGCCATGGGAGAAACAGATTTCGCTGGCTGCAGGGGCGCCAGAAATGAATCACTTGCAGTACTGTCGTCCGCCGTCAGCCGGTCAGGGTGTGCCGTATCTGTGGGTGAAACAGAAGTAGGATCTTCTGCATCCGCCGTGTTCCAATCCATTTCTGTTTTTTTCCACCACAATAAATCCTGTTTCTGTTAGCATGCACTGTACATACACTTTGCGTCCGTGTGTGCAGCCGTGACTTATTTTGTACGGGGACTCGGCTCTTATTTTCATCAAATAATACGCAGCGCTCAGGGCCATCTGTCTCAAACGATGCGTCTTGCAGCTGACTTGTAGATGCTAAACGCTTTTTTGGAGGCCGCCGATAGTCCGGGCTATCCGGTGATGATGGGCGTGACATCAGGTTCGAATAATGTCCAAGAGCAGGCATAGAATACCGCATCGTACCACTGTCACGTCCCAAAAGAGAGACAGAGGAAGGCTGAATGGGCCGAAAAGCGGTGGGAGTCTTGCCTGCAGGTGGCTCCATGATAACGGCTGGTGATGATATCTCCATTGCATGGGGTGAGCTGTCAGGTATGCCGCGGCATGGTATAGAAGAAATGTGTGCAAATGTGGATGGTACAGATGTAGGCACTACAAAGCCTTCTTCTGCTGTTACAGCAAACGGATCATCCAAATGTATCCCCATAGCTGACTGCGTTGAGGCACGCGCCCGTCGCATAGAGCGATGAGGGCTGTCGAGTGACGAAATCGACATAGATGAGCCAAATGAACGGTCGAGGTCATTTATAAGAGAACCATCGCGCGACAGATTTGCAGGAGAGGAGGGGCGCAAAGTAGGTGCATCATTACCCCAACCTGCGGGTGCAGGCATGATTTTACTTGTGAACTGGAGCGATGATGACATCCTTTTTCAAAGAACGTATGCTTCCTGGGCGCGATTGCACAAGTCCCGCGCAAATTTATATGTTTGAAGCGGCGTACGAACAAAGGAAATGCTAACACCGAGAACGTGCGACTCTCCCCGCGCCTCAGATGAGTGAATGATACAAAGGTCTTTCTCCCGCCGAAAGGAAAACTCACCTAGCCCCGACAAGGAAACAACACTTGTCTCAGTATCTACGCGCGCGCACCAACCAATCGCACACAATTATCCAAGCCAAATCGCGTATTCTTAGTCATCCATCATATTTATGTGACCCATGGTCTAGCATAAGCGTGCTCGAGACAGCCAGCGGTCGGCCCCTGCCTCCACGAGGCTGCAGAATTTTTTTTGTCGTAATCCATTGCTGATTTTCTCGTCACTTGCATGTCGAATACGCTGGCGTTGTTCTGGAACCTCGCCGCGACAGATCGCGAGGCGCGTATAGATGCATCAAATGAGCTTGTTAGCACATTGCTGCAACAATCTTCTGACATTGGCTTAGTTGATGATACTAAGCTTATGGAATCACCCTTGTCAGAGCAAGTCACTGACGATGAAATGGCAGGCGCAGAACAACGCATCGACGATGCCAATACGCAAGACGTGAGTTATGCGATACGCCGACTTGTGCGTGGTCTAGCAAGTCCGCGTGAGAATGCACGCATTGGATTCGCTGTGGCACTGAGTGGGTTATTGTCACACTTAAAAACAGTATCTGCCAACGATGTTCTTGTGCTCCTTCTCAAGTATAGCGTGGTGCGTGGTAACATGAATGGTCAAGAAGTACGTGATTTACAATTTGCGCGCCTATTCGGTATCTATGCTCTCGTGCGCTCGCGACTCTTGTACCGTGCGTCCCTTAGCACGTTTCAACGCGCTTTTCATATCTTGGTGCAAGTTGCCTCGTACAAGTCCTGGCTTAGTGAGCCCTGCGGATGGGTCCTCACTGAGCTCGTCGAACCTTTAGCCCGCAATGATCCTGATCGCCCATCTTGGGCTGACGACGCGCTCGGATGGATCGCTGATCAACTAAGCTCACATCGTTCCCTTTCGCCTGAAACATTGGCGCTTGCCCTTCAAGTTACGCAAATGGATCCCACTTTGAAGCTGGGCGAACGTATGATACCACCCTTCAAGACGCCTAATTTCCTCGCATCGGCCAACCTGCCTGTTCTTGCATCTGTGCTCCGCGAAGCTTCACCTATGCATTGGCAGCCAGACACACCAGTTCCCAAAGCTGGTTCCTGGTCAACAAAGCTGCCATTCGTTTGGGATAGGCTACTGAGTCTGTATTTGAATGACAAATTGCCAGAGGGTGCAGCGCCGTTTGCCGACTTCTTCCGTGTTGTCGTTGATGAGTCGCTTTTTGCTCCCCAAGCATCACCAGAGCGCAAATCATGGGGGTTTCAGGTGCTTCACCGCACGCTTGCCCATGCGTCTGAAGATGTACTTCCCTTCTTATTCACACCACATGTCATGCGTACATGGGTGAATCAGCTCTCTGTGCCTGACCGCTTGCTTCACAGCATGGCGCAAAAAACAGTCTCGCTTGTAGGAGAAGCGGTGAAGCGTAGTCCTACAGCGGGTATCGCCCTAGTGACGCAACTTACGGGTGAACACGGCCGCCAGAACTTTGATCGTGTAACACATACCAAAACCATCGAGTCGATTCTTTCGTCTCTTGACGAAGAAGGCTTACAGCGCTATTTGGCATACCTGCGAGACGTTATATATGCACCGACCTCTGTCGCGCCTGAGGACGCAAAAAGCATTGCCATGCAGCGCCAAAGCGCATGCGATCAAATGCTGGGACTTGTCCGCAGCCATCTCGTGCAGTCTTCGAGCGGCTGGGTACGTGATGTGCTGATCTTTTTTGCTGGGCATGGCTACTACGCTGTTAAGAACCCCCCCAAAGGACCATGGAGTGGTATTCTGCAGGTACCCACTGTGCCATTCACTGATACTCTTCGGGAAGTATGCCGCTCTAGACTCCAGGCATGCCTTATTGAGCTAAGCGAGCCAGATGAGCGCGGCACACCATGGTGTTTGGCCGTGATGGATATGCTTGATACCATGGAAAAAGATCACAAGCATTTTACTACTACGGCTAGGCCAATCGCGCAGGAAAGGATTCAGCGGGCTAAGAGCATGCTACACCAGATGCGAAATGCATTTAAGAAAGAAAAGAATGAGACACGCAAGATGCATTTACGTGCATTCGAAGTTCTTTTAGCGTCTGTGCTTCTGGTAACCTTTGAGGATAACGATGATGCACCTGATATGGTAGAGCCTGTCGTCGATGCAGCCAAGCTTCTATTTTTTGACGACAAGGCTTCGCAGCGTGAAGTGGATGGGATGGAACTGCTCACCGATGCACTTATTGGTCTATTAGAGATCTCGTCAGCCTTTCTGCGATCCATGACGATTCAGGTATTTTCTGCTTTCAGCAGCTCTATGACCCGAGCCAGTTTAAACCACCTTGTTGATCAGCTTGGTATGAGCGAAAACGAAGATGCGGAGGATGATGAGATAAAAGATGCGAAAGATGACGGAGACGACGACGACGACGAAGAAGAAGAAGAAGAAGAAGAAGAAGAAGAAGAAGAAGATGATGATGATGATGACGAAGAGGGGGATGAAGAAGACATGGACGACTCTGATGTGGATCCTGTTCTTCGCTCACGCGTAGAGGAAGCATTCCGGTCTACCGGCATGATGGATGATGACGACGACGACGAACAAGATGCCGTTATGGATGACGACCAGATGGCTCAACTTGATGACAAGCTGGCCGAAATTTTCCAACAGCACACGTCGTCGAAGCGTAAAGAACGTGAATGGATCCAACGCGACACGGCCTTGTTTCACAACAAGATTCTTGATCTTCTAGACATATACGCCAAAGAGCAAAGCGGAAATATCCTCGTGCTTCGTCTTGTCACACCCCTTTTGGCGCTGGCGCGCGGTTCTGGCGACACGAGCCAGCAAGTGGCCAATCGCGCGAGTCAGATTCTTCGACAGCGTCTTTGCAAGTCGAAAGACCTGCCGCATGGTGATAACTGGGACGTGGATGAAGTCGTTAGTGAGCTCAAAGATACACATGAGCTCTTGCGTACGTCCCAAGATGCCAAGCTCGCAGACTTGGCAGCTGCCGTGAGTCATCTATATACCAAGGTGCTTGTTCGTCATGGGCACGTCCACGAAACAGCAGACGTTTTCAAGAATACGCTTGATGATTTTTTGGAGCGCAAGTCGTCCCCGATCCGTCCGGCTTTTTTGATCGAAGCGATTCGGCGATACCCCGAACTAAGCTGGGGCTTGCGCCATGCGTTGCTGCAAGGCTGCCGCGTCTCCAAGGCGGCACGCGCCTTCCGACAAGTTCAAGTGTTCACCATGCTCCAAGTCTTGCTGCAACAGCAGCAGCATGAAGATATGCGCCAGGCGGACATGGAGGAGATCTTGTCTTTCATCGAACAAGTCCGTACTGTGGTGGTGGACACGGTCCAAGCAGCCGTCTCACTGGGTGATGACAATGCAGGAAGCCTGAATTCGCAGCGTCTCAAAGATGTATTGCGCTTTGCTCTTCAGAGTGTGCGTATCACTCTGCGAATCACCGATGGTCGGGCGTCTCAAGCGCATGCATGCTGGCCCCCGGCAGAAGTGACCAACATGTTGGAACGCCTGCAACAGTCGGAGCGCTTCAAGAATTCGACATCACTGCACAGTATTTTGAAGGAGGCATACAACTTGTTGTGCAAGGATAGCACGAACATCAAGAAGAAGCGCTCTGCCGCAGAGTCTGCACCTGGCAAGCGAGCGAAGGCTCGCCTTACATAGCAGTGGAGACTTGGCCTAATGTGAGCAGTCACGTGTCGACTTGGGGACCCTGCGTAGCGTCTGCGTGCCGTAGGCAGGAGGTGGCCTTGGTTCGTTGCCGTCATGAGCCAGAACTTGTCGGAGGCCGACCAGAAAGAGCTGAGCACGTTTCTCGACTCGGAGCAATCCAAAGCACGCATGCAGTCGACTGTGCATGCCTTCACGGAGCGCTGCTGGGACCAATGCATCACGTCGTCCATTGGCTCGCATTTTGGTCGTGGTGAGGAGGCTTGCCTGAGCAATTGTGTGGAACGGTACGTTCACACGTATAACTAACTCGACATAGCTTCCTGGACACTTCTTTGTTCATTGTATGTCTCTCCGCATCGTGGCTAACGCCGGCAGGTCAAGAAGCTCGAGAGCCAGCGCGACCTTGCTGCATAAGGGTGTGTGTGTGCTTTTCTACTGAAAATATCTCGCTACATAGATGTCATGCAATTTTCCACGTAGGCAGCATGTATACCTGTGCTCGTGCGAGAACGTGCTGCCGCACGTTGCATCCTCAGGGAAATGCCACGGTGCGAACGTCTTCGCACAGCACCGCCGCCGATATCGGCCGGAGGAGGCTCGAGTGTGTGGTACATCTGAAAATAAAAACTGCAAGCCTTGGCCAAAGGCACGGGGGCGCTGCCCAAAAAACCCTGAGCCGCTGCCTTTTCATTCAGCAAGAACGCATCGCCCGACTCCTGCGACGCTCCAATATCCTGATAAGGTCGGTCGCAAGGCATTGAACGAAGGTCTTTAGTGCTTTCCGCATCTTTTCAGGGTCATTCAACATAGTGCCAATATGGCATCGCACTCGAATGCCTCGAATGTGGTGGGTGGTCACTATCGAGTCGGCAAGAAAATTGGGGAAGGCTCTTTTGGTGTGATTTTCGAGGGTACAGATCTACTTACGCATCAACGAGTTGCTATCAAGTTTGAGCCGCGCAAAAGTGATGCCCCACAGCTTCGTGACGAATACAGGACCTACAAGGTCCTGAGTGGTATCCAAGGTGTGCCGCAAGTATATTTCTTCGGTCAGGAAGGCCTTCACAATGTGCTGGTGATCGACCTTCTAGGTCCGTCACTGGAAGATTTGTTTGATCTGTGTGGGCGACGCTTCTCTGTCAAGACTGTCGTCATGGTCGCCAAGCAAATGGTACGTAACGCAACGCTGACTTTTTCAGATCACACGTGTACAATCTATTCATGAACGCAACTTGATCTATCGTGACATCAAGCCAGACAACTTTTTAGTGGGACGTGGTCCTGGAAAATCAGCGAATATCGTAAATGTTGTCGATTTCGGCATGGCGAAGCAGTATCGCGATCCACGTACAAAGCAGCACATTCCATACCGGGAACGTAAGAGTCTAAGTGGCACTGCGCGGTACATGAGTATCAACACCCATCTCGGGCGCGAGCAGTCTCGCCGCGATGACCTCGAGGCTTTGGGCCATGTCTTTTTGTATTTCCTTCGCGGAAGCTTGCCGTGGCAGGGCCTCAAAGCCGCCACGAACAAGCAAAAATATGAAAAGATCGGTGAGAAGAAGCAGAGCACCACCATCAAAGAGCTGTGTGACGGATTCCCCGAAGAGTTTGGTATCTATCTCAACTATGTCCGCAAGCTTGGGTTTGAGGAGACGCCCGATTACGACTTTTTGCGCGAGCTCTTCTCCAAAGTGCTGCGTGACTTGGGCGAAGTGGACGATGGCGTTTACGACTGGCTTTTGGTGAATCATGTCAAAGGTACAGAGGGCGACGCTTCTCGCCAAGGCCAGACGGGACGTGCTGCCCACGATGCCACGCCGCCTGTGGACTCCGCCGGTGCGGGTGCCGTCACGGGTGCCTCCGGCGTCGGGGCTAGCGCACCCACTGCTCAAGGCGCACGCAACAGGCAGCGTGCTGGAGAGATGGGAACGCGGATGAGCACAGCCGAAATTCGAACGGAGCAAGGCTTTGCGCCGATTCGCGAGGCAACGCAGAGCGGTGGTGCCTTGCATGGTATGGGTGCATCGCGGTCTCAAAATGTCACTTCCGCCTCTGCTGCTGCAGTTCGTGGCTCTCCAGCTACCGGACAAGTGGATGAACGTCCACGCCCGTCGGCTCGGCGTCAGAACACGCGCGTATCTACTAAGGCGTCGCCCATGTCAACTGGCATGGGCGCTGGTGCAGGCTCACCCAGTCCCTTTGATGCCAACCCTACTCAGATCCCCGCGCGTGGTGCACCGAATGTCCCCCAAGGTCCTAAAGCTCCTGAACGTCGGACATTTGGTCAGCGCCTTGTCGATTTTTTCCTGTGTCGCTGTGATTAGATGCACTCGTACAAGGGTGTGGATTGCTATTCGCGTTTGTGTACATTCGTTAGTAGAGGAACATGTGGAGATTTTTTTTAGCTGTTCAGGCTCAGGATTGCGTGCGTGTGGCTCATTCGAGCCCTTCCGCAATGGCATCTGATTGCGTGCGAAATTCCTACTTCGCGGTTTTCTCTTTTACCAATCGACATTACTGATGCACCGCTTTGCTATTATAGGGGCGGGACCAGCCGGTCTTGCGGTCGTGCAACAGCTTCGAGCCGTTGCCGGTGAGCTGCCCATCGAAATCTCTGTATTCGAACGTCGTGCCAGTGTGGGTGGCTTATGGAACTATGAGCCACAGCCAGGACCATGCCATATACACCAGCCCATTCCAGCAAAGCCTTGCGAAGTCGGATATGCTACTTCCAGCGAGGATCCGCATAAGGTCATAGCACCTAGTGCGATGTACGATGGCCTGCGCACCAACGTCCCATCCGTATGTACTGCATGTACTCACCCCAGCCTGTCATGGCATTCCGTGGTGTACCTTTTCCACCCAATACTCACATGTTTCCTTCACGCGCTCATGTATATGATTACCTCCAGCATTTTGCACGCTCGCAAAGCATGCTTGACGTGATTCGCTTCCGTACTGAAGTGGTCCATGCGAGGCGTGTCCAGAACGAATGGCATGTCACATCGCGGTCTCTTGACGAGCAATCGGAGTCTAATGGTGTGTTCGATGCTATTTTGGTGGCGAATGGCAATTGCGCCACGCCACATATCCCGTCGGTACCGGGTCTTGATCATTTCCGAGGCCGACAAATGCACAGTGCATGGTACAGATATCCAGACACGCTGAATGCGCGCCGCATTCTCATTGTTGGCAGCAACTCCTCCGGATCAGATATCGCGCGTGAACTCTGTGGCGGGGCTGTTCGACAGTGGCGCACCTCCGAAGAATGGCAACGGTCGAGCGAGAGCGTCACAGTATATCAATCTTATCATGACCTATCCAAGCCTCCTAAAAGCGATTATGACCCGCGAGATCCAGCAAGTCCAGCTTGGTGCCGACGTATCCATGTTGTGGGTCCTATTCAGCACATCGATGAGCAAGGGGCTTTAGTTTTCTCGGATGGTGCACGTCTGGAGGACATTGACTTGATTATATGGGCCACCGGCTTTTTGCATAATGTATCCTTTTTTCGAGCAAAAGACGAGCCTTTTTGCAAGGCGCCCCTGATCGTGCCTAATCAGAAGACAAGTACGGCCACACCCATCACTTCAGCTGATACTTTGCACAACCTGGACGACTGGATGATGTTTTACAAGCCTGATCCGAGCTTGTGTTTCATTGGCCTTCCAGAACATGTCGTGCCTTTTCCATTAGCTCAGCTGCAAGCCCGTGTTGCAGCTCACGTTCTTTTGGGCAAGATACCGCCGCTTCCACGCGTGCGTGCTCAACTACCTATCAGCGATCCAGAGAGATGGATTATTGACGAGCACAACGAGGCACCGGGACCTGAAGCGTGGGGCAACTTTATACTGGGCCGTGATGCAGAATTTGTTTATACCGACACACTCTTGAGTCTGCTTCCGCGATCCCAGCTACCTGAATGGCAGCCCTTCCCCCCTTGGCGTCGCGAACTTCGCAGGAAAGGGATCGAAAAGCGACGCGAGCTTCTCGGGTATTAACGTGACCAAATGTGTACCGTGCCACAAGAAGATGCCGTAACGACTTGCGGGTCTTGCGGGTCTGGCCCTGCCTCTGTCCATAGCAATGTGACCGGCACATTGGGCGCTCGACGATGGCGTGCACTTCCACGGAAGTCAGGACGAGCATCCCACTTTTTTCGGCCACTGAGAATATCCCAAGCAAATAGATGTCCCGTTTCATCACCACTAATCACCAAAGCTTCATCGAGCGTCATATCTGAGTGACAGCGGAAAGATGTTTGAGTATGCCCACGGAAGCACTGAAGCTGCGTGCCATCCGCCAAATCCATGAGACGATGCGTAGAGGCAAGCTGAGAAACTAGCATTGTGACACCGTCTTTGCCAGGTGTTAGTGACGTGATAGGCTCGTCGAGAGTATCAGAACGTAATTCCCCCATACGCACGTCATAAGTTCGAAGTACACCGTCCACTGATCCTGTATGAACACTGCCTGGTGTCAGCGCCAGGGTCAAAATGGCATCGTGGGCTTCCCGTGCCTCAAAAATAGGGCGCCATGCATTTGATGCACGCAAATCAAAAGCACGCAATATCTTATCACTCCCAGCAGCGTACAATAAGCTTCCTTCATCCCGTGCGCCACCAAATTTCACGTCATGGATCCGACCCGTGTGCGAGTGAAAGCGACGGAACACTTGACCCGTCGCTACATCCCACAACATAATAGCGCGATCTGGTCCAGCACTTGCAAAACGTAGACTGTCCGGGGCAATGTCCAGGCATAGAACTTCATAAGAGTGTGCACTGTACCGCTGGATGCAAGCAGAGCGTCCTTTTGTGTCAAGCTCATCGCTCGCACCGGTCTTCGCATTCCACAGGTGAATTTGCTGGTCACTACCGCCCGTCAGTAGATATCTGCCACCAGGATTGAATCTCGCAACATGCGCAGCTCCCGCATGCGCCTGGATGCAATGCGTCACAGAAAATGCCATGCCCTCTGGAATGGTAGGCGCGTCGCTGGTTGGCTTCTCCACATATGACAAAATTGTGTCACACGGACACGGCCCTCTTAGCTATTCTAGTCCATACTGAATGTCGTGGCCCACAGTGAAATCGACTTGGTTAGACAAAGTCATATTTCTCGGCACTGGAACTAGCTCACAAGTCCCTGCTATTCACTGCGTTACAGGAAGCCAAAGTCATTGCATCACATGCACTGATGCGATGAAGCCTGGAAGCAAGAACCGTAGGTTTTGCACGTCACTTTTGGCTATAGGCAGTGAACCGGGCCGGCCGGATACAAGTTCCACGATTCTCATTGACTGCGGTAAGTCTTTTTATGAGTCGGCACTTCGTTTTTTTCCACCAAATGGACTAAGAAAGATTGATGCAGTGCTGCTGACGCATCCGCACGCCGATGCTATATTGGGCCTGGATGATTTGCGCAGCTGGACCATGAAGGGCTGCATTCAAGACTATGTCGATATATATTTGACGCAGGAATGCATGCAAACAGTGGCGCAAATGTTTCCTTATCTGGTCGACACATCGCGTGCGACAGGTGGCGGGGATGTCGGTGCACTTCGGTGGCATTTGATCGATGCGAACACACCCTTCCAGGCTGGCCCGCATCAAGTGCATGTACAGCCATTGTATGTGGAACATGGATTTGTTCAGAATGGGCGCATGCCATTCGGATGCCTGGGATTCCGCATCGACTCTATGAGTTACATCAGCGACTGTCATTATATACCCAGTGAGACACTCGACAAAGTCGTCGGCAGTGATGTTTTTATACTGGATGGTTTGAAAATGAAGCGACATACAAGCCATTTTTCTATCCCTCAAGCTATTGCGTGTGTATTGGACGTAAGCATTCGGCATGCGCAGCGTAACCTCCCGCCGCCCTCCCTCGCTCTTATTACGGACATAACCCATGGAATTGAGCACCATGACTTTTCTGCTCAACTGCAAAGTCATATGAAAGGCTTGGCCGCATGGCTCTACGAACAGAACATGGATGTAAAGTCGGCATCATCGGAATGGTGGAAAACCATTTGGGATGAGCTCGAAAATGAGGAACATGAACGACTTCAGCTCTCTGTTTCATGTACCACAGACAAGTCTCATCCTTTGGTACCAAGCATGCATCTCGCTTATGATGGCGCCCAGATTTACATGTCCAAAAATAGGCTGTGACGTCAATGGTGCAGACGTGCTTGAAGTTCAACCAGATTAGGAAGCCCCATTCCGCCAAACGTTTTCTAAATGTGGTCCGTGATGACTATTTTGGCTTGCAGCTATGTTGCATCACAAAATTTTGGAAATTTGGTTCGTGCCTGGTTTTCCCAACCCATATTTGTATCGAGAAAGCATCAAAATTCCTGTGCTTCGACGAGCCATAGGGCTATTGCAGCCACTGTTTGGAATGCATCAAGCGGGAGTCGTCTCTCTTGATGCCAATGGAACACAATTCGAATGCCCTGAGAATATAGTAACAGTCTTTATGACTGGAACCCATCCACAGAACCCGCATGAGCTGGCATGACCTATCTCGTGGCATCCGACTGCACCTCAAATATTTCACCTCAATAGGTATATAAATTCTATTCAGAAAATGTTTGTGCGTATTCGGAACGCTGCTCTTGGCAGTCTTATCGGTCCATTATCCGCACCTCACTTCGAGGGTTTACTTCCATCCGAGTAGCACGGTCGATGATCGAGAAGCTTCATAATACAAGCCTTGAAACGTGCGTTGAGCTGCACAGGAAGTGCTCCTTCACTTCACTCGACTGGGATGTGAATGCCATATGCGCACTGACCTTGCTAGTCTCTCGACTTGATACGTGATTATCCATGGCTCGACTATCGCGTTATGTTTAAAAAAATTAAAAGCATTGATACATGCGTCGTCCATCATGCATCTTCCACAGAAAGGACGGTAGCGTGAGACTTGCACTTTATCAGCTACGGAGAACGCGGCAGGACATGTGTGCCTAGCAAGTATTATAGCAAATGGGTATTTCGCCCTCTCATACACATATACTCTGTCTAGCAAATCAGCTCTCACCAAGCAGACCATGGCACACATTATGTTCAAGGGACATGAATGGACCTTAGGGGTGGATGTGAGTCTTGGCAAGTTCATCTGCGAGTTTATCGGCCTCGGGGTCAGGTTTCTCTTCTTCGCCAATATCCTCTTCTTCTTCCTCTTCTTCGTCTTCGTCGTCGTCGTCTTCTTCACCCTCTGGATCCATTTCATCCAATTCATCCAGTGCCGTAGCGTGTCCCCATTTGCTCAGGGAGGCTGTGATTTTGGAGATGCAATCATCGTCCACGTCAGCAAAGTTACCATTGATCTCAAGAGTCTCAAGTTCTGAGAGATGCTGATCGATAGCGTGCCCCAGTTTGTCCAGCGAGCCACGATTCAAGTCGCAATACTGCAAATGCAGCGACGTCAGTTTTTTGTTGAGACCAAGACTCAAGGTTTCAAATAGCAACGAGCCGCCCTTTGACTTGAGCAAGCAGTCTGAGAGGTTCAAAGTACGCAAATGAGGCCAATTTGGCAGCGCATTGGCAACAGCCCTTGATCCTCGCAGTGTCGCCGTATTGTCTTGTAGATCCAATACTTCGAGATCCTTACAGTGCGAAAGACCTTGACACAGGGCGCGCACGCCTTCCATGCGGATGCCATTTTGGTACATGTGTACTGCTGTTATACCACGATGAGCAGCGAAAGCTCGTGCCCAAACTGGCGCAGAACCATTTTCCAAGCGGTTACGGCCACAAATCACGACGCGCAAGGCACTCTTCTCACCATCTTTGAGCGACTTGGCAGCCTCGTACAGTGCATCAGCCACGATAGTGCCACCTGTCACGCCAAGACCATTGTTGCTCAAATTCAAAAGACGAATATGGTGATTGTTTGTGAGCAGATTAACCATCGGTTCAGCAGAGCGACCACCAAACGCATTGTCTGAGAGGTGAATTTCCTCAAGTTCTTCATGATCTACAAGTGCATCACAAAGAGCGCGCAAAGAGTCAGGAATCTCTGTAATAAGCCGACCTGTAAAAATATCTGACATGCCGGCGATTCTGAGTGTTTTTTTTTTCTTGAGCACCTCGGCCAGTGCCTGGCATGCGCCCACACCAAACGTGTTGCCCGAGAGATGAATCTCATATAGAGGTTCTATCTTCTCGAGCTGAGAGATGTAGGGCGCAATGTCCTGTTCTGTGTCGAGTTTTAGGTTCTTGTTGGAAATGTCAAAGACGCCCGTTCGTGCGTCGTTGGCCATGGTGGTAGAATGTCGCGAAATGATCTGTCGCACGTGGTTTTTCGTATTTGTCTCCACGCAACACTTACCTACAAATAGGACGCGCCTAACGGATCTGTGGAGGTCATCGTATCAGGCTCTGGCGTGGAGATGGGCCTAGGTAATGGTGATGGTAGCGCGTCTCCCGTAGCTGTAGACGATGTAGGTTCCAGTGGACATGAAGACAAACTGTCCAGCTCGGTTCGTATCTTGTTTGTTTGCTCAATCCAAGGGTTATTTCTAGCCGCAAAGGTGGAAGGTTCAGTGTTGGAGTAAGATGTGGGAATGACATTACTGTCATGGCGCTGCGCAACCACATTCGCCTCCTCTGCTGTTTTCCTAACAGCTTCCTGGACGCGATTCCAACCATCCGAGAAAAGTGACCGGACTTTCCGCGCAGCATTGTGAAACGTTTCCTCAGGAAATAGGGGGTCTTGATGAGATAACGCCCTGGGACGAGATTCATGCACAGATTCGGTCAACTGTTGCTGGAGGTGTATTTTTTGGCGTCTTTCAGCATCAAGATGCGCATTTAAACTGTCATCCGATCGACGGAACAGGTCGCTGGCAAAACGCACATCTTTAGGCTCCACATACAAGACGCCCTGATCGCCACGACCGTCTCTTCGATCTAAGGAAGGATCATAGCGGGGATTCTTCCACGAAGTATCAGAAAGAAGCGCATCCCATGCACTTGGTGTCGTATCTGCCGGAGCAAGTTTGTTCGGACTCGAAGAGAGACGTCTCTCACGCTCGGAGTTGTATAAAAATGTGCCTGATGTGCCGGAAAAGGCTTGGCGCACAAGCTCCGTAAGGTAGGACCCTCGAAACTCGAATCTCTCCGGAAATTGACATTGCAATTGCCACACGCAGTCAAGGAACTGGAAGAAAATGGGCGCTGCCTGCGATGATGCATGCCCTTGGAAATGGGCAGTGAGTGATTTGGTAAAATCCCAAAGTGATGATGCTGCACGGCTTTGTTCTTCGATGAGCTCATCATTATTAGCTTCAGCATCAAGTAAAAGATCATGCTGGGGTGCACGCATGTCGAATTTAGATGAACTCTGGTGCACAAGACCGTGTCGTTCCTGAAACTGATGACCAAAGCTAACCCAGTCTTTTTCAATGAGCACAGCGAAGCCTTCTAACGTGCGGAAATAGGGATCTAGGCATATTTGAGCCAAGGAAACTAGCTGCGCAGTTCGGTCCCAGCCATCAGAGCAGTGCACAAGTACATGAGACGAATGAATATGAATGTTTTGCACAATCTGACGTGTGCCCTGCAACACGGCGCCAAGATGCTTTAACCACTGAGAGCGTTGCAATGCCAATTCATCTAATATATTTGATTCTTGTCGTACTTCAAAGACAGGTCGCTCATCTTGCAAACGCAAAGCGGTTTGAATTTTGGCCAGGGAGTCGCGCATAACATGAATATTGTCAATACCTAGGTAGATTTTTTTGCAGTTCTTGTAAAACTCCATGTTTTCTGAACCTGCACCTCTAGCATGATTAGCCATGGCGTTGGCCGTGGGCCGTGCATCAACAATTAAGTTAGTCATTGTAGATCCATACACTGGCTCAGACGCGGAAGATACGACCCCATGAGCTCGTTCGTGTGACGAAAAAATCGCCTCGACAAGCTTTTCATCCTGAATCGATCGATTCTGCGTAATCCCAACCATCGGCTGACTCGAACGCGAAAGAGTGGCTAAATTAGCCCAATGAAGATAGGTAAGCACAGGAATGCGACCTTTGCTGCGGTGTTTGGCCGCATGGACTAGGGTCATATCGCTGATATTCGATGGCACGACAAGCATAAATGGGTATGTTGGTGCCATTTCGTACGAGGCGTTGACCGAAGAAAATCGCCACGCTCGAGTTGATGAGCCAACACCCTGTCGTTTAAATTCCCGTGCCACATTGTAAAGCTGCCATCCATTCCCCGCAGGCATTCCACTGTAAAATGCATACATTCCCTCAACAGAGTCTGATGTCAGTGCTTTTCACATACCCAAACTGGCAGCCTCCCTGAGGCGCTCTAGCGTACGAAGGGTGGTTGCTTCGTCGTAGAATCCCAGGACTAGGTGTTCGTGTGTAGCGAGGTATATCGAAAGGGGATAGATGCATGCTTGAGCACGCGAAGATTGAACCATCGGGCGACGCACTGCGTAAGAAATAAGAGGTAGGTCAATCTGTCGTGAGCACCAGGTTACATACACGCTCGTAGCCATGTTCCTCCGTCAGAATTAGATGGAACCTAGTGACTTGTAACGAAATGTGCGCGAATTTGTCATTTCGCCAAAGCCATGCAGATATAGACTCAGAAGAGGTCGCTGTGCATTCCAATTCTGGCTCAACGACTCCATCATGCATGACAAGCCCAAGCCCATACCACGGCACACCACCGACCAACACATATCTCCACGCCGCTCAGGCGTCACGTGAATCCACTGCTACAGACAGCTACGCAAGTCGTTTGACCATATACGGTCCTTCCAGTTCGTAGCCCAAGCGGCGATAGTAGTCTCGCGTTCCCACGCCAGAAATGACTGCCATCTTCACACTACCATGTTCGTCACGGGCAATGGTCTCTGCTTGCTCCATAAGCAACGTGCCAAATCCCTGGTGCTGAAATTTGGTCGGGTCGCGGCTGTGAAGTGGAACCGCACTACCATACGTGTGCAGCTCGCGAACAATCGATGTTTGTCCATCCTTAATAAGTTCAGGGCGGTATGTGCCTGTCTCGGAGCATTTCCTAAGACGTAGAAGGGCCACTAGGATATCTTTGTCTGGGTCCTCGTAGGACAGGAACGTTTCCCAGCCGCCGTTAGCCGTGTAATCGCGCCGAAGAAATTCGATTTCTTCCGGTCGCACTTTGGTGTGAATCTCATGGATACCGACCTCGCGGTAACGAACATCCCGACAGGTTGCGCCAAAGTCCCGCATGCGCTCTAGCGCCATTTCTCGCAAGTTGCCATTTTCTACGCCACTCGAAACCAGAGGCATAGGAATATCCCGTTGCACACGGTATACACGCGTCCATGGCGGAACGAGCGCAAGAATCCGTGCGATTACATCCACAAGAAAAGAAGGAGTGTAGTTCTTGTAGCGACCAGTGCGCCATAGTTCATATAGACCAGTTCCACGAATCACAAGAGTGGGATATAATTTGAGACCATCCGAGCGGAAGGCTGGATTCTCGAAATATTCTTTGAACTGCTCCATATCACGCTCGACGCCGACATTGGGAAGATCCGGCATCATGTGCGCCACGACCTTGTAGCCCGCATCTTTGGCAAGATGAAACGTCTCGCACACGGCTTTTACCGTATGGCCACGATTCGTATCACGCGCCACATCTTCATACACACTTTGAACACCGATTTCCAGGCGCGTACATCCATATCGTAACATTTGTGACAAGTGCGGCCGGAGACAGTAGTCAGGTCGCGTCTCAATAGTAATGCCAATGCACTTGGTCTGTGACCGCTCAGAGTACCGCACCGCCTCATCGACATCCAAGCCAGTATATCCACTCAATGCATTGTGCAGCTGTGCAATAAATTCGTTTCGGTACTGCTCTGACAAACTCATGAAAGTGCCCCCCATGATAATATATTCCACTTTGTCGACACTGTGACCAAGCTCGTGAAGTTGCTGGACGCGTCCGCGACTCTGTTCGTATGGATCATATCGCGCGCGGATCGCACGCATGGATGTGGGCTCATAGCCCGTATAGGACTGGGTGCTGTACTCAAAGTCCGAGTCGGGGCCACCAGGGCAGTAGACGCAGATGTTTCCTGTTAGGGCAATGTGTGGACACCGGTGTGGTTTGCACATGACGGCCACAACAGCAATACCACTCGCGCTTCGAATCGGTTTTGCGCGCAAGGCTGGTACCAGCGCTCGTTTGTGCGTATCTGGGATGGCGGCGATGATGTCTGTGAGTCGCGGCACTCCACCGTATCCATGTTTCTTGCACGCAGCGCCACGAATTGCATTCAGTGATACAGTCTGTGATTCTTCATGCGCTTGTACTAACTGTGCTGCGATATCTGCACATACTCGCAAAAGACACTCAGTTGACGTAGATGTCGATGCCACGCCCATCAGCTACACGTTGTCTTGTGCTTAAGTGACAGAGAAAACGCCTTAGACTTTTTGCTAATGTTTGACATGGATTTGTCAGCCGAGCAGTCCTATGCCGTACTCCAGGGGTACGCCTGTGTGGAGTGCATACTACGTGCTAAGTCCTAGCCAAATGCGTGGCGTACTATGGGTGTGGCTGAGCGTGCTTGTAGCTGGCATACTTGGCGCAGGCTTCCCGTCCACATCCAAGGCCGAAATACAGGATATAAATCTTGTGGATATCATCAGCACGTACCCTGAACTTTCAGCATTCACGCGGCATTTACAACGCACGCGCCTCATACCTACATTAAACCGGATCCAGACCTATGATACGAATTCCACAGGTGTTACCATTTTCGCACCCACAAATGCCGCATTCGATAATGCAAAAATAGGTCATGGGAGTTTTTGGATGGATGAACTGCCCTCCTATTCAGATAATGTCCAAGCGCCGCTTCGGCAGCAACTGTTGTATCATATCTTAAACCATACAGTGTCACTCACTGAATCAAATGCGACTTATATGGAGACTCTTTATTTTCCATCAAGAAAGCGTCTTGCTGAGCCTACACACCCTGGGAATATTCCTCAAAAACCTCTCACCCCTGGTCATCCTGGTGCGGAAGACAAGGGCGGTCTACTCGGTGGCTCAGGGCAAATGCTTCGGGTAGTACGATCAAGTAACGGTTCCATCTTGCATGTGGGGTCGGATGCTGATGGAATTCATGGCGCTAATGTCATACATGTCGATCAAAGTTCATCCTATGGCGATTTGTACATTATCGACCGTGTTTTGAATCTCCCGCCATCATTGGATGTGTTTCTGCGTGAACAGAAAGCTTGTACTCTGTTTCAACATATGCCCAACGATCTTCTTCATTCTTTGGCTTTGACTGCACACCTGACCATATTTTTGCCGTCAGACCGTGCATGGAATCGCCTACATCCTCTTGAACAAGCATATTTGCTTGGGTCATCGCCGCAAGCCCAAGATGACCGTCTACGCATTTTTGGATGGCACGCGTCTAGCACAGGGATCCACGATGGGCACGTAGCATATGCTTCTTCACTGCGTTCTGCGCCCCATGCACAATTCACGACTATTCTTGGAGGCGACATACGCGTTTCCCACGCAGAGAATAACTCTCTCTTCGTCAACGGCATGCCAATCATTCAAGAGGATCTTTTGACGGAGAATGGTGTCGTTCATATTCTTGATGGTATGCTCCTTCCCCACGGGGAACTGGGTATGACACCTGAAAAATATTTGCTCGCCCTGAATGCTACAAAATTTGTGTCTCTTATACGGCGAGCAGGACTCGAATCATACATTACCCAGGATCCGCATCAAGTACCGCCAGATTCGAGATCTGGCCCCTTTACGTTTCTTGTTCCCTCCAACGAAGCTTTAGAGCGATGGGATGTACAATTTATTGGCCTGTCGAAAAAGAAAGCACTCATGTATGTGACACAGCTTCGTGAAATGCTGTTGTATCACATTTTACCTGGGCATCAGCGGGCTTTTCACAACTCCTCGCTACCTGTAACAGAGCTACATCCATCCGGCCTTAGTGGCGCTGCGCAGCGTATGCCTGTTCACATGCTGGATAACGGTACTATTTTATTTGGAGGAAACAGCGTTTCAAGCAAATCATTTTTTTTAAACAGCACGACGATGTACTTGCTGGATGATATGGTTCAGATGCCCAGGGACCCTGTACAGACAGCCTCTGAAGCATCACTCTCTACGTATGTTAAGGCACTTTATAAAGTGCAAATGGATAAAAATGTGCGGCAAACACCGCACATGACCTACATCGTGCCTAGCAATTTGGCGTTCGAATCGGCAGGGCTCGTGTCCAAGCACTTGCTGAGTAGCGCCAATACCAAGTTGAGCCACGTGCTTTCGTCCCAGGTACTCAATGGTGCGTGGTACGGTGCAGTATTACGGGACCAGTGGACACGGCTTCCTAATCACGACGGATCCTTTTTGTGGATGCGACGTGATGCTGTTTCCTCAGACACGGTGGTGCGCACGAATGGCTCGGATCTGGATGTCCATGTTATTCGACCTGATCTTCTGACGGACACCGGTGTCATGCATGTGGTGGACAGACTGGCTATACCTGCTTCGGCGCCTATATCACTCTACCAACTAGCACAAAGTGCACCTACAGGGAAGATGGTATCATTGCTACATCTTGCAGGATTTGACTGGGTCTGGAACGAAACACACAAACTCGAGGCTGGAGGTATATGCGGTCGTCAAAAATTAGTGCTGTTAGTGCCTGAAGACCGCGCCTTTGCCAAACTCAAATCGCATACATATGAACACAACATGGAGCAGCTGCGGGCCCTGATGTCTCTCCATATCTTGGTGGTAGACGACTGTGCCGCCCAACAGCCAGGTAATGAAGATGTACCCATGCCCGTGGTCGATGAAATTACGCACGTTTCCCTCCTTGATAAAAGTATGGGCGGTACGAGCCCGTACGGTACCGTGGCATTCCGTCGTGTTTCGCCAACCAGTGAGAACCGACTCGGATACATGGTCGGTATCAAGGGTGCACGCAGTACACGTGGTAAGGAACACTCAGCACATGTCCTAGAATATGGACGCGCATCATATATGCCAGTACATGCGGGTCGCGTTACGCCAGGGGGTATTCTTACAATTGACACAGTGCTTGAACCTTTCGAATCAGGGTGGTTTTTCCGTTGGGATTGGGCAAGAAAAGTATGCCTCCTAGGTGCCTTGTCCCTTGGTGCCATCTCTGCAGGAATATACACTTGGCATTGGCGCTGTGGATATACACGTGTACAGACCGAAGCACTAGAAGGTGAGGAAGAATAGATACGTGGCTAGTGTAATGTAACGTTGTTGAAGGTCCTTCATGGAACAAATCAGCACTTTGGGATTGGTTGACTTTTCGTGGAGATGGGATCCAACTGAGTTTGAGGTATGCTGAAGAATACATGCATCGCACGTCATTGCATAAATTGAGTGACTATCACTCTGTCTGCCAAGTGCAAGGGATGATAAATAGAAACCAGAAGAGTGTATTCCGTCATTGCGTTCGATGTGATGATGACAGACGAGGAGCATCTTCTTGCAACGCCTTAAAATGGGTTCGTTCACATGTCATTATATTTAATCGCACGTCAAAAATGCATCATGCATCGCCTGATTTCAGGGAAACTTGACAAGTGTCTTTGCTCACCGCTAGATAATGAACTCATACATGGTCATAAATGAATGCCTAGATCCAGTAATCTTGACTTCAAAGAATGCTTCTGTCAACAAGAATTCCAAGTTAGATCAGAAATAGACAAAGCAAATTCAGCCACACATAGGTTA
>ERZ501045.78-NODE-78-length-24986-cov-5.863423_pt1 | contig 24986 bp, 18 predicted proteins | sample MGYA00510870_ERZ501045 | MGnify/ENA primary metagenome ERZ501045 (study PRJEB25958, sample SAMN03398505) | human skin metagenome | study: EMG produced TPA metagenomics assembly of the Human Skin Microbiome Metagenome (human skin metagenome) data set. | reverse complement strand
ATGGAGGACACAGGGCCGTGCACTACGTTCGCCACGGGCCCTCTACAAACCGGCCGGGGGCGAGGCTCCACTGCATCACGTGTCGCTTGCCAGCGAAGCTCCGCGCGCCAGCGACGCCACCAGAGGCGCCTGGGTATCGTGATGAGCGCGCGCCAAGGACTCGGCCACACGGCGCCATGCGCATTCACGCAGGCGAAGGGTGGACAGACTGTATGGCGCAGACGATGTCTGTGTGTGCGATAGACCCGCGACGCCGACTTCTCCCCGCAAGCGCGCCTGGGCGGCGGCGGGCGACAGAACGGGCGGGAGTCGCGCCTGTCGAAGCGCATGCGCCGCATGCCGCAGCGTGATCTGTATGTCCTGCCGTGAGCTGGGCGCCGTACGTACGTGGAGTGTAGCAAACCACTGCGTCATGTCGTCCTCGGACGATGTGGCGGGCGCCTCGTCCGAGAGCGCCAGCATCGCGCGTGAGGCCGTACGAAGCAGCTCCACGAGCTGAGCATCACATTGCAAGAGCCGGTCCAGCAGCTCGTCCGCCGTGCCTGCCTCCGACGCAGGACTCGCGGCTCGGGCGTCGTCCATCGGCGGCGCTGAGAAACAGGGCGCACGCCCTCCTGACACACTATATTCGGCCGAAGCTACTAGGTACGGCGCCGCTTCGTGGAGGCGCGCGACGCGCGTGGGTGGGATGGCGGCGCTGGCGCCGGGTGGGAGGTCTTGACGCTGAAGGTCGACGAGTACGGGCGCCCACTCGTATCGCTTTTCATCTTTCGCACACGCGCCTCGGCTTCTTCCCATACTCCCTGATCTTGCGACATGGCATATTGGGACATTTCCGCATCGTTCATGAGCTCCTGCGACAGAGCCGCGCGGCTGGCGTCGACCGGCACGGCCTGTCGGCCCGCTTCCGCCAATTCTGCCTCGAGATTCTCTGCGACGGGCGCGAGCAGCGCAGGTTCGGCGCGCGTCGCATCCACGTCTGCTTCAGCTGCGCGTCGTTCCACGGCGCGAAGACTCTGTACCATGGCACGCACAGCCTTGCAGAGCAGCGTGTGTGCCTGGTGCAAGGGCATGGTCAGCTCGTTGGCCAGGTCCTCGATGCTGCGTCGCTGAAGACCGACAGCGAGAAGCAGCGCACTCGAGAGGCCACTCACATGCAGTATACGCTCGACATCGGCCTCGTCAGCGGACCGCAGGCGACGCGCAAAGTAGAGCTGAGCGAGGATCGGCAGCAAATCCAGCACGATCGGCAGCTCCAGCACATTGTGGCCGTACGACTCGAGGCGCTTCATATCAAAGGGCGTGAGCAAGAAGCGCAGCTCGGCATGCGACAGGGGCGGCTGCGATGTGGATGCGCCAGACGCGGCTTCGAGCACGCCCAGGGCCGTGGTCGTCTTGAGCTCGCGGAAGCGGAACGAGAGCAGCGAGCAGAACCGCCTGCCGAAATCGGCGGCAAACGCACCGAGCCACGCCTGCTCGCCATGCAGCGTCTTGAGCTGGACGGTCGAGTACTCGCCCGTCAGCTCGTTGGGGACTTGGCGCATGTAGAGGGGTGTGTAGCCTACCTTGCTCCAGAAGCGGAAGAGCTCCGGCGTCAGGCCATACGACACGCCCAGCCAGTCGAGCGACTCGGGCTGGCGCTCTGACAGGCGCTCGAGAAGGGGCGGCAAGGACTTGGCATCGCGGCCGCCCCACTCGCTCCGCGACACGGCGGGCCGAGCTGCATCCCGGGCCAGTTTGTCAGCATGCGCATCGACGTCCAGCAGCGATCCCTCGTAGAACGACTGGAGCTGCTCGAGCGCCCGCGCGCCGTATCCCATGCGAGCATAGTCGGGGTGCACGGCGATACGCACGATACGCGCGCCAGACAGGCTCGCAAAGTCGGCGTCCTGGAATTGCTGCGTCATGATCCACGGGACGAGATCACCGGCGTCGCGCGTTCCGCGTGCCAAGCTCTGGAGGATGACTTGCCGGCTGATGTTACCCTCTAGCGCGACTTGAATCACGCAGAGCGGCTCAGGCAGACTTGTGCGCTTCTCGAGGGGCGGTAGCAGCACAAAGACAGCATGAGCGGGAGCATCGCTCAATAGCTGCATATCGTTGGGCGAGTTCTTGTAGTGACTCGCGACGTAGAGTGCCATGATGCGCTGCAGGAACAGCTCACTCGCCGGATGGTAGCTAAAGAGTGTATCGCGATTGACCATGTACAGTTCACAGGTGCTGGGATGCGGGCATCCGTCGCGAGCGTGCGCAGGCAACTTGGCCAGCGAAGCATCGAGGCACAAGAGCTCATTCAGCCATGCTTCGACGCGGTCGCCCGGTGCGTATCGGATCGGCTCACGAAGCTCGACCTCTTTCAGCGATCGACCCCCGGCCCCCGACGACCGGAGCTGCTGAAACAGCTTGAGGGAAAGGCTGCGTCCCGTGCCTTCGTAGCCGTGGATCGTCGAGGAGAGAAACACGAGGTAGGGACCCAGAAGCGCCCGCACCATCGGAAGGGGAATCGCCGCTGCCTCGTCGATGACCACGAGCTCCGCCTGACTCAGTACGGCATGATCCTGCGGCTGGATATACTGGATCGTTTGCCGGTGTCCACGGAACACATTGATGCGCACGACCGTGTCTTTCCACTCGCCCGTGCCACGCTGCAAGTCCCAATCGGCCACCTCCTCGTACCCCAGCGCATCCAGACCCTTGAGCACAAACTCAAAGAGCGTACGAACATTGTCCGGGCTCGGTGACGTCACAAAAATATTGCTGTAGCCGTGCGCGATGGCCGCTGCAAGACACAGACCCAGCGCGGCCGACTTGCCACGTCCACGGCCGGCCGTAAGAGTGACAGTGGTCGAAAGCGACGAGCTCGCCAAGACGTCCAGGATGGTCAAAACGGCCGTCGCCTGGTCCATCGTCCGAGCATGCCGAATGACGTCGCCCACGACGCGCGTCTCTGACACATCCGCACGTAACGAAGCCAGCTGCTCAGCTCGCTGCCTCGATGCTTCATCACGGCGCACCGCAGCGCCAACGCCACCCGTGCTTTGCGACGATTGCGTTTCCGGCAGCGGGCGAATGTCACGGCCGCGGCTCACGGGCAGCACATTCAGCTCATCGTCCAGCAACAAGCAGTCCTGACACGAGCTCAGCGAGAGAAGAAAGCGCTCGTTAAAGCGCGCGACGGGCTCCTCCTCCGTCGAAGCAGTCCTGTACCGCTTGTGGACGTCCATCGACAGCGAATGCAGCTGCTTGAGACTAGACATGCTCTGCAGAAGAAGGACAATCACACCACCACCTTCCACCGTTTCAATCGTGCGCGCCAGCAAATTGGGGGTCAGGGCCTCAAAGTCCTGCAGCACCAACATACCAAACGTTCGACCGAGAATCTTGGGCGTGTCTTTGTAGTAGCAGTACCGGATATCTGTGACGCCCACGAAAAGCTCGAACGGATCTTGTGCATCCTGATCCCGCACGCCACGCTTGATATCGCGCTTGATTTTGGCTTCGCGTTTCTTTCGGTGTGTCGTAAAGCCCAAGTCCTTCTTGTAGCACCACAAGACATTCGGTCGTGCCTCAACTCGGGATTGGGATAGCAAGAAGTGCAAGTTGACCACTTGGTCACGTCCATGATCACCGACCACGACGAAAAATGACCGGTGGCCACTCGCCACATTGTTACGGATCAGCGTCGGGATCCGTGGATCCAACTGTTTCCGCATACCAATCGTTGTGCAGAAAAAAGGAAAGGCCGCGTCGTCTACAAAAAAAAAAGATGCCTCCACATGGAGCTACATGGTTTCCCAAGAGTAGGTTTGCTTGTCCAGCTTCCACCAAGCTTGACGGCGGTACAAGGCTTGCTGAGCACCTTGGTCATCGCCAAAAGGAACGTAGATGTCAGCTTGTATATCGTAGGAGCGGTTTTTGTTGGCACAAAAGTGCAGCGTGCCGAATACTTTTTGGCCGGCATTGAGCGCCAGAGGTTCGGGGAAGAAAAGGCGGACTTGTGCCCAATGCGTCGGCGGCGCAAAGGGACTCGTCGTCATGTAGTTTTGCTCAGCATCGTACACACCAGGATGATCATCCACTTGCAGAAACGAAAGGTCGAACCATGCGCCCAGGCCATGCACGACGGTGGCCTCATCAATGCAGTCAAAGGCGAGTGGCACATCAAATTCACAAAGATCCCTCATGCTGATCGTGCTAAAGTCCATCATGTAGCGACACACAGCGCTGTCCGTGTTGGCACCGTCCGGTGTCGTGCCAATAACGTGCACGGGGGAGAAGCAGCCCACGACCGGACTCGCAAAGGCCTCCGCTCGAGCCGCATCGACAAACGGCGTCAAATCGATGCCGTAAAAGTCGGTGGTATTCCACCATTCGCCGCGTGCCCGTACTTCTTGCCACATGCGTGCGTCATTCAGAAGCGAGAAGCACAAGATGCCAACACGCGGAAATATAGAGCCGTCCGGCTTCAAGAAACGATCCCGCGCCTCGAGGAGCGTTTCACACATACGCTCATGGACCAGCAGTACACCGAGACATTCAGACACGATCGTGTCGACGCGTGGCTCAACGGGTATCGGCGCTGCTTCACGCAGCATACCTGGTGTCACATCTTCCACACGAGCATGCACAACAGCTAACCGATCGCGCGTCCACATGTTGGGTGCCGTATCGCCGTCCTGTGCATGCGCGGCACGAACGAGGTGACGAAGATGCTCGACCATGGTAGAGGCCTCGACGGCAAATACAAGCTTGGCACCGGCCTGTAAAGCGAAGAGAGATAGAATGCCGTTGCCTGCGCCGACGTCCATCACCGTTTGATCAGCAAAGTAGGGCAACGCATGCTGCATGATGCTCATTTGGTACGCGGACGTGCGCACAGAGTCCTGCAACATTTGAGCTTGGTGCGTTAGCATAGAGTAGTATCCGAAGTAGGCCTCGTCTTGTCGGTCATACTTGGGGTCCGTCGACTCATCGACCACCATGGCCATGTCGACGAGAATCGGTGGGGAAAGATGAGGAGAAATTAGCTACGACGATCTACGAGCGTCACGCTCCACCACGCCATATGCTGACTCAGCTGGATCTCCACGTGGGACACAGCGACGACCCTGCGACGCGCGTTCCTTGGGGTCTTACCTCATGGAGCGCCAACCTGCGCCAGCAGTGTGGCCGTTGCGTGATCAGCTACTACTAGCTCAAATTGTGCATCAGGACGGTCATGTACCGCCGAACTGGCCTAGCGTATCCACCCACATCACGTCCCATCCGCGCATGAAAGAGACGCCACGTGGTCGAAGCGCTGACACTTGTGAGCGTGTGTGGACGGCGCTGATGCAGGCGCACGTTCCGTCCGATACTGTGCGGACAGATCGCGGCGCTCAGCTAGCTCTTGCTCAGAGATTGTATGCTGCACGACTGGAAGAGCTGGTATCTGATATCGCAGCGGAGGACAAGGCGTTTCATGGACTGCATGAAAAAATAGAGGGCTTGCGGGCTGGGCGTTATGATGACGAGCTCCAAAAGCATGTACAGGTCGAGGCTCCATCGGAGCCTGGAAAAGAGGCGGCATCCACGGTGCCAGTGGTTTCTCACGTGGCTGAGACAGAAGAGGAGGCGCCGGACGACGACGACGACTTGCAGGTGGAGCAGGATTTGCTGGGCGATACGGCCGATCCTTCGCGAGCTGACATGGGCAAGCATACTGCGCCACCGCCCTCTACGACCACGTACAGCACACGCATTCGTAAACGCTCGCGCGTTATGGCAGCGTCATCGTCACCATCATCGTCGCCCGAGCTCCCGGCCCATACCCCACGTTCCCACCGTGCCGAGGAGGACGAAAGCGTATCCGATGCAGAGCGAGACAAGAGCCGGCGACGTACGACGCAGCTGTTGCTCATGCTACATAATCAGGTGTCAAATCACACACACGCGAACCTGTTTGATCAGCCCATCAAGGAGATGGATGCACCCAACTACTATACCGTCATCAAGCAGCCCATGGACTTGAAGCTCATGAAGCAACGCATCAAGGAGGGAGCGATAACGTCGTCTATGGATTTGCGGCGTGCTTTTTCACTCATGTTCGCCAATGCACTCATGTACAATCATCCTGGCACGGAAGTGCACCGCATGGCCAACGAGATGCGCGTGGCCACCGACGAGATCCTGGACGAGTTTGACCGAACGCCTTTAGGCTCGTAGCGAGTGATGGAGGCTTTGTAATGTTCATAGCAGAGGTGGTGGTCTATTCGGCCGAATCGGCGCAACCGCCGGGAACGGCGGCCGTCAGGACGTTTTTCTCCCCTATCGTTCATTGCTCGTGGATGGCAAGGATGCTGTCGAGCTCATGGCACATGGCGAGCATGCGTGCGTTGCGTAGCGCTGTGCGTCCGAGCGTGAAGCTCGCGCACCGTGGCTCGATGGCGCTGTCGCGCCGGATGTACGCTTCTGAATCGACTGAGAAGGTGGGCAACCCAACCCACTCGGCCACCACGGTGGAAGATTTGCAGGGCATGGATGCCGCGACGTTGTTGCGGGAAGAGGGTACGCAGAATGACTCGAATTTGCGTCACTTTACGGTCAACTTTGGTCCGCAGCACCCGGCCGCGCACGGTGTGCTGCGTCTGATTATGGAGCTGAACGGTGAAGAGATTCTTCGTGTGGATGTACGTATGCCCTTCCGCTAACCACGCTAGCCACATGTGGGTCTGCTGCACCGTGGTACAGAAAAGCTCATTGAGTACAAGACGTACCAGCAGGCGCTCCCATACTTTGACCGTTTGGACTACAGTTCCATGATGACGAACGAGCTGTGTTTCTCACGCGCCGTGGAGAAGCTGCTGAACATCGAGGTGCCTGAGCGAGCCAAGTGGATCCGTACGCTGTACGGTGAGCTTACGCGTATCTCGAACCACTGCATGGCCGTGCTCTCGCACATTATGGATGTGGGTGGTCTGACGCCCTTCGTGTGGGGTCTGGAGGAGCGTGAAAAGATCATGGAGTTTTACGAGCGTGTCTCTGGTGCGCGTATGCACGCTGCGTACGTGCGTCCTGGTGGTGTGACGTACGACCTGCCGCCCGGCCTGCTGGACGACATTTACGCATGGGCCACGCAGTTTGCGGGCCGTGTGGACGAAATTGAGGAGCTGGTGACGGCCAACCGTGTGTGGCGTGAGCGTACCATCGGCATTGGTACTGTGACGGCGCAGGAGGCCATCAACTATGGCTTCAGCGGTGTGATGCTGCGCGGCAGTGGTGTGCCGTGGGATATCCGCAAGGTCGCGCCGTACGATGCATACGACCAGGTCGAGTTTGACGTGCCCGTGGGCAAGAATGGCGACTGCTATGACCGGTACTTGTGCCGTATTGAGGAGTTCCGCCAGTCGCTGCGCATTATTCACCAGTGCCTGAACAAGATGCCGGCGGGTCAAATCAAGGTCGACGACCACAAGATTGCGCCGCCGTCGCGTGCGATGATGAAGGACAGCATGGAGAGTCTGATCCACCACTTTAAGCTGTTTTCGGAGGGCTTTGCCGTGCCGCCTGGTGAGACGTACAGCGCCATTGAGGCGCCCAAGGGCGAGATGGGTGTGTACCTTGTGTCCGACGGCTCGAACCGCCCGTATCGCTGCTCGATCTCTGCGCCGGGTTTCCGTCACCTTGCCGGTGCTGACTTTGTCGCGCGCCACCACTACCTGCCTGATATGGTTGCCATCATCGGCACGATGGACCTGGTGTTCGGTGAGGTCGATAGGTAGTTTTTTCTGCCTTGACTATAGCAATTTGGCGTCCATACCAAGACCGTCTGTGTCGTCAGAGTATCCCCCCTGGCTCATGATGCGGAAAGTCCGCCGCGCGCGGTAAATAGCGCCGTCGATGAGGCCCGCGACGGTCACGATACCGCCAATGAGGGCAAACAGATTGGACACGAGGTGCCACACCGAGTGGTGCCATTCTGTCTGGACGACCCGCAGGGGCGAAATCTCGTAGTTGAAAAATACACCGGGGATGCCCTCGATGCTGCGCACAATATGGCCGGACCGCTCTCCGCGATCATAGTCATCGAGGTCGCGATCGTACGACGTCGCACTGTACTGGTACGTACTCATCTGCCGACCGTTCAGCTTGTGTACCTCCACAGGCACGACTTTGAGGAAGTATTGAAACATGACGTCGCTGTTGTCGGTCTTGCCGACATGGTTTTCCAGCGCGTCGACGATGCCGAGCTGGCGCTTGAGCGGGCCCCAGCGCTTGCCGCGGGACGTGCGCTCGATCGCAAATTCGTCGTGCATACCGAAGCTCATGCGGTGGATCTTGTGCCCAAAGTGGTGCACACTCTCGCCGATGCCGTGCAAGTACGGCACGAGATCGTGTGTATGAATGTCGTTGCGCTGGAAGGTGCGGCCTGGGCTGAAGTGCAGGTTGCCCACGACCTTGTTCACACGCACCTCGCCGGCGATGTTGCAGCCCTCGTGGTTCTGCTCGCGCACATGTTCGGACCAGTGCTCTTGCCGGCACTGCTCAATGTCGTCGGGAGACGTGAAGGACCAGTTTTGCATGAGGTAGGCTTCACGCACTTCGTCACACGTGTTACAGCAGCCGCTCTCGGGCGGCTCGGCACCGTAACAGTCACCACAGTAGTCCGGACCGCGCTCTGCGACAATCTGCTTGGCCTCACTCTCGAGCGCGCGGATAATGTCCTGCGACACGGGCCGGCCCTGTTCGTCCAGACGACGACGCTCGATATCGTGGTGCACGTCGACCTGGTTTTCGCCCACGACGTCCACAACGTCCAGCGAAAGCAGGTAGCATGGGATGCGAGGGAACGTCACGTTGAATTGCACGGCGAGACGCTCGCCACGTCCGAGATCGACCTCGAGACGCGGACTGGTCTGCACCCGGCGATAGTCCAGGACTTCGCTCACGATCAGCACCAAGATCAGCAGACCACTGGCCAGCGTAATCAGCGCACCGGCATTCGTGCGAATGCGCACGTCTTCCGACAGGCGCCCGAACGCATCGATCCCGCGCAGCTGTCCAAACAGTCCGCCAGGTCCCATCCCGTCCGTCGGCAGGAGGCGTACCGCCCAGCCCCCCGCCCAGGCCCGTCTAGATCACGTGACACAGTACGCGCGTCGGCGGCGTGTGCCTCGATGAGCCTGTGGCACGCCGACGATTGTCGCAGACGTGGGCCATGCGCCCACTGACGAAGGACGTACCATCCACGCCTGTGTGGCGAGCACCGTCGCCATCGCTCTCGTCCACTTCTTCACAGGAGGGCGCTCTGTGCATGTCCCCCCTTCCACGCCCTTTGTACCATGGCGGCATGTTGACAGGATCCACGTCGTCGACCTCCTCCTCCGTGGCGGTCACGAGTACCGCCATCCTCCACGACTTGCTCTTGACGTACTCGCTCCTCGAGGCTGAGCCTTTCGAGCTCCTTTCGCTTGAGCGCGTCGCTGAACTGCGCCAAGAGCAGCATAGACTCACGGCCTCGCTCCAGGATGTGCAAGAGCGCATTTCCCTCGAAAAAAAGATGCGTGGCGCCACGCATCGGCTTCATACATCGGGGCAGAACGCACCCTCTGCTCCGATGCTCGTACGTCGTGAGGATGTAACGATGGCCATGGAGCGCACGGACGAGGTCATGCAGCAGTACATGCAAGTGTCGGATGCCCTCTGCGACGTCCAGCGCCAGCTGCTGTCGCATCATATTGCCGTGCTTCGTGACCATATCCAGTCTGAGCACCACGCGGCGTCGGAGAGCAGCTCGGTCCATGCGTTTGTCACACCCAGGCGCACGACCTCGTCGACGATGCCGCTGACCCCGCAGCGATGCCGCGACCGACCGACCGCGTCCCCCACGGCGCCCAGCGCGAGGCTCGATGCCCTGCTGATGCATGAGCAGGACGCCTCTCCCAGTCCACAGCGGCGCAATTTGCAGCGGCGCCTTAGCCAGCTGTGTGCGGAGCATACCACGCTGCAAGACTGGTGGATGGCCGAGAAGCCGACGCATCGCGTACTACGCGACTATATCCGCGACATGCAGCAGATGCAATCTTCGTTGAAAGAGCTGCAGCTTTCTCTAGCAGCGCCGGACGCCGATCCTACGAAGGATCCTGCGTGGGAGCCGTGTATGCAGGAAGCGCAGCGGCTCCAGCGCCTGTTGCAAGAAGTGCAGTCTCGGCATGAGGTGGACGCGACACCGGCGCAGGAGTCTGCCTCGCCGCGCGCGCGGGAGCGAGGCGTGAGTGCTGAGCCACAGCCGCGCACCGAGCTGCGTGGGCCTGCGCAGGACGGCGCGGGGCCGGCTACGGAGGATCGGCTGCGTGCGTTGGAAGAGCGTCATGCGCAGGCACTTCAAGACGCGCATGACCAGATTCAATCGCTCCAAGACGAGCGCCAAAAGGTGTGGCAGGATGCCAAGGTGCGGATTCGATCTCTTCAAGACAAGCTCGACAAAGCCCTGCAAGTAGCCGAGGACCCCGTGCCCCCTATGTCCGAGCGTCAGGATGGGCTGGCGGCGGAGGATCGTACGTCGACGGTCCGCGAGCCGGAGGCAAGTGTGCCGCCGCCTGCGAGGGCGTCGGCCTGGCCGGCGGATGATGTGCCGCGCGATGCGTCGGACGCGGACCCAGAGAGGGACTTTGACAGGCGTCTCGCGGCCCTGCAGGCAGAGCACGCAGCGCAAGAAGCCGCGCATGCACAGACGCGTGCGTCTTTGGAAGCTCGTATTGCGCAGCTCGAGTCTATGGTGGAGAACGAGGCGCGCAAAGCTGCTGCGCCACCGACGCTCTCGAGCCGTTGGCACCAAATGCTGCGCGGCAGTGAGCCGGCTATGACGCGTGATGTGTCTGCGAGTTCGAAGGAACGTTCTCCTTCGCGGGACATTGATGAGTTGCGTGCGCAGCTTGCTTCGGAGCGCGAGCAAAAGGACACGGTCGCCAAGCGTCTGGAAGATGTGATGCTCTTGTACCGCTCGGTCGTGGATCATCTCGGGCCATCGAGCGCCTCGGACGAGAGTGGTGCGCGGATGGATACGCCCGTGTCGGATGACGCAGCGCCCTCGGACGATGCGCTGATCTTGCGCACGCCGGATACACTGACGCCCACGACGCCGCAGGTGCCCGAGACGCCGCTTCGACTCGCGCGTCTGGAGCCGTACATGGATGCCAACCAAACGCCGACGCATCGCAGTGAGCGGCGCACCGCCGTCGAGGCGCGTGTGCGCCTTCTTGAGGTGCAGGTGGAACAGCACAAGCGGGCGGCTGAGCAAGCTCGTGCGGCGTACGAGCAGTTCAAGGCGCGCCACGAGGCGGATAGGGCGAGTACCGCGCATGAGCGCGATGTCGTGCAGCTATGGACGCAGGCGTGGCGCACGCTGTGTGAGCGGCTGCAGCGGCAGCATGAGTTTTGTATGCGTGTGCTCGGCAAGGACGATGGCCGTGAGGAGATGGATGGCCTGCTGGACCAGATCAAAGCGGCGTCTACCCGCGGCGCCATGGCGCCGACGAGCGCTGCGCGCGACGACTCTCTGCAGCAAGAAGCGTCGCGGCTGCTGGGCCAGCTGGAAGAGCACATGGGCGATATGGCCGAGGGATTCGCGCGTGCCGGCTCGAGTGAGCTGGGTGACAATGTGATTGCGCAGCTGGAAGACAGGATCGAGGATCTGGAGGAGCAGCTGGCGGCGCGGTCGGCGACGTCGGTGCCGGCCGTGGTGCCCAAGCCGTCCGAGTCGGATGAGATGAGTGTGTATGCGCTTGTGTTCGTGCATGCGCTGCTGCCTGAGGATGACGTGTTGGCGCGCAGCATGTCGCTGTCGCTCGATGCGCTGCGTGCGCTCTTCGCGCCGCCCGAGCCCACAGAGGATACCCTGTCAGCGGCCCTGCCGCCCGTGCCGGGGCTGCTGGCTGCCCGGGACCTGCTGGATGTGACGTCGCGCGCGACGTCGCCGGTGTTGGCCGAGCGTGTCCAGCACTTGCTGGATAGTGTGCTACGGGAGGGGGTCACGCACCATGCCGTCGCGACGCTCGCTGCGCAAGTGATGACGCGCGTCGTCGGTACGCTCGACACGAGTCATATGGTCACGGAGCGAGCGATGGTGCTGGAAGAGACGGTGCGTGGGTATGCAGATACGTCGGCGTCCGACGCGCCCTCTATAGATTTGTGGCCTTAGACTTCCCAATCGTCCTCCAGCGGCTCGTACTGCGGCCCTGTGTGTACGCTGGCTGGCCGAACAAAGCCGCCGTGCCGTGGGCGCGTGGTAAAGTACCGCGTGCCTTGGACGCTCCCGTCGTTCTTGCCGACGGGCTCGTCGAACTCGATGCCGACCCATGTGCCTGCGGCGAACGAGGTGGGGCCGACGAAGCGCACGGTCCCACGCCGCTCGAAGCCGTCGCCCGTATCGACCATGCCACGCACACCGACGTCGGGGCACGGCGCCGGCGGCCGCGGTGCTGGCGGGCCGAAGCGGCCGAGATGGTGCCGCTTCTTAAAGGCGCGCACCGAGTCGTCGCGCGCCGCGTACTGGTCGTCCGTGAGCTCGAACTTGGTCACTTGCTCTTCCTCGCCCAGCGTCAGGCCACGCGCGTCGAGGACACGCAGCGTGTGCCCGTGAGCCAGGCGCTCTATCGCCTCGAGCGGGGCGCCATCGAGTTCCAGGCGCTGTGCCTCCGGCGGGATGCCCGTGATGCGCTCCAGACGCAGCTGCAGCTCGTCCCATGTATCGACGGCCAGGCGGTGCTCGCCACGCACCCGGACACTCGGCGCCTCGACGTGGAGCGACATGGCCAACGACGCCTGCGGACCGACTCCACTTCGGGATGCCGTCGGAGGCCGCGCTGCAGCTGGTCCAGGAGGCGAAGCTGAGCCAGACGACCGGCTCGCTGCGGGCGTACCACACGGAGCGCGTGCGTCATGTGATGCTAGAGACGCGGCAGCTGCATGCGGAGCTGGCGCCGATGGCGGAGGCGGCGCGCGCGGAGCAGGCATCGGGTCAGGCGCGCCCGAATGCCGCGCTGGCCGCGCGCCTGGTGGCGTATCACCTGCAGGCGTACCGCAACAAGCGCTGTCTGCTAGCGTACCACCGCCAGCGCCTCGACTGGCTGCGTGCGCGCGTATGGGACAAGGCGGGGTCGCTATCGCTCGTCCTGGACGAGGGGCCGGAGGCGATGCGCGCGTCGCTACGTACGCTGCTCGATCCTACCGAGTTTGAGTGGCTGCGCTCGTATGCTGCGCTCGTGGCGCTGTACAAGGATGCGTTCTTGGATGTGCTCGATGTGACATGGCCCATCGCGCAGGGCATCTCGCCTGCCCACGCGCGTGAGGCCCTCGGCTCGGACTTTCGCGCGTACGCGGCGCCGGTGGCGCCGAATGCGATCCGGCCGCCGGAGGACGTCATGCTGTCTGTGCTCGTGACGCGGAACGTGAGCCATGTCGAGACGGAGCGTGGCACGATGCACCTGCGCGCTGGCGAGCGCCTGCATGTGCGCCGCGACGAGGTCGAGGGACTGTTACTCCGTGGCTGGCTTCGTGAAACGGACTAGCTATGTAGCAAAGTGGAACAAGCTCTTTCGATGCCTCCCACGAGGCAGCGAGCCCGATGGCAGGGGAGGCGCCTGGGGCGGGGCGGGCCAGTACTGGCTGTACTTGTCGTGGATGACGTCGTCGTGAGGGAGTTGCAGGATCGGGTACATCGGCGTGCCCTTCGCGGCGACGTCCTGGCTCCATGTCCGCGTGCGTGGCTCGTCGTCATCCCTGGGAGGCGGGAGGGCACTCCATCCGAGGCCGGGCCGTCGTGGACTGGTGCTGGGCAGACTGGTGGATGCGTACGGCGATCGTGAGCCGGACGATGCACGCTTGCTGCGCGCTGGCGACGGACGCCGCACGGCGTCCATCGGGTGCGCACGCGATCGAGTCGGGGCGAGGAGCGGCGGCCGAGCGCGCCGGTCGTGGTACGTCGCGCGGCGCAGCGGCACGGGATCGTGGCGGCTGCCGCCGCCCTCGCTGAGCGCGCTGCTCAGAGACGTGGGGGCATGCGCGGTCGCGGCATGCACGGTGGCCATCGCGACCGTGGCGGGAGCCTTGGTCGAGAGCCGCTGCGTGGGGCGCGAGGAAGAGGGAGGGACATGCGCCGTAGCTGGTAGCGACACAGGCGGGTGAGGGGCCGACGCGGGGGGCACGGTATGGTGGCGGCCGGGGGTCATGAGATCGAGGGGCGAGGCGGCATGTACAGAGCGTGAGAGACGAGGAGGCGGTGTGGGTGGTGCGCTGTCGAGCACGACGCTCTTCGGCGGGGACGACGTCTCGGTGCACGGCCGTCGTCGCGGTGTGGCGTGGATCATGGCCACGCGCGACCGCGTCAGATTCGAGGGCGTGTCCAGCGAGCGCGACGCAGCGGCCTGCAAGGGGCCGGGCAGGGCAGAGAGCGGCGCGTCGTCGTCACCATCGTCGTACGCCTGGCGCCGAGTATGGTACTCGGCGCGTGAGAGCGACGTGGCCAGGGACGTGTGCGCGTCGAGCAGGTCAGGCGACGAGGGCGGTGACGTCGTCGGCACCAACGACGCGGCCTTGGCCGCGTGCGACGGCGACCGCGACACATAGTGCAGAAACTCGCGCAGTCCCTCGCTGCGCTGCTGGTCGAGCTGTCGGCACGCGTCCGAGCAGAACAGCGGCGCGGTAGCCGGGGACAGGCGCGGAGCATGCGCCTTGTGCTTGCGCAGGCGATGTCGTCGCAAAGACGACATGGCCGCGGCCTCCCACACCTCGTCATGCTCTTCCACCGCCTTGTCCGCCTCGTCCGGGCCCGAGGCCAGATCCGATTCAATGAGGCAGTTGCACACTACGCAGAACGCGTGATCCCACACGCCCTGTCCGTCCGCCACCACTGCGTCCTCTTCTTCCTCGTCGGACGACATGCTGACGCAACTCTCCCGCCACGCCGTGGGCGGCTGGCGGCGTCGCATCGCACAAAGCCTAGAAGCAGGGCGGCCGCCACCGCCAGGGGCAACGCCACGTGGCTTCGCCCTGACCTCCGCCATGCACGTACCGCTGGTGACGTCACCGGCGCAAGAGACGTACCAGCTGCTCGAGCTGCCGCCCGAGTTGGAGGCACACATCGAAGCGGGGCCTGCGACGCTGCATTTTCTGGGGCGTCTCTCTGACGAAGCCGTCTTGGTGACGCAGGACGCGACGTATGCTGTGCGCCAGGTGCTCCAAAGCAACAGCCGTTTGCTGTGTTCGGTGGAGACGGCGCTCGACGGTGAGGTGCAGCTGCGTCTTCGCGAGAATGTGCGCGAGACACTCGAGGTGGTGCGCACGAGTGCGTTGCTCGATCGCTTGGCTACGCTGCTGCAGGACGACATGTACATGGGCCCCGCCGACGAGGTCGATCAGCGGCACTACACGCCCACGGAAGTCCAGTCGATCGTGCAGGCGAGCGAGGCAGAGCTGCTCGAGGGACGCCGGGCCTACCATATTCTCGAGCTCGATGGCTTTTGGCGCCGCGTCGCGCCCGACGTCGTGCTCGACCTCCTGCGCTCCCTCCTCGCCCACCTCGATATATTCGCATGCTCCCCCGACCGTGTGCCGTTCGCCCGCATGTGTGATGCGCTAGCGCCGCGTGCGTGCCGCGCCGTCGCTCAGGCTGTCGTGGGCGACTGGTTCTGCGCCAGCGTGCCGAGGTCCCTCGACGCGCCGCCCGCGTACGTGAGCCTCGCGCGCGCTTCGATCGTGCAGTTCATGGGACGGCATGTGCTGCAGACGCACAAGCGCATGCCGCTCCGGGCCTTTTTGGATGCGTGGCACCAAGAAGTCGGGCAGGCTCTGCAGGCCGACGTGCAATTGACATTGCTGCAGGTACGTCCCGTCCACTCACCTCCAGGGACACTATCTCCTATACCCACCCCCCGCCACCATGACAGAAGCGAGCCCGCACACCGCCCTTCCGCCCGCGCCCGCGGCGCTCGCGCTCGCCGATGCCTTGACCATCCAGTCTTTTTCTCATACATGGCTACCGACAGCGCCTGCCCAGCGCTTCCAAGAGCTCTTTCTGATGCGCCCGCAGTGGATACGAGAAGAGCTCGTCCCCTTCATTGCGCCGCTGGCGACGAGCCCGAGTGGTATCGAGAGCCTCTTGCTGAAGCACGGCCGGAGTCTGCGCGCGCGCTGGAGCTCGACGCATGCACAGGTGCTCCTGCACGGCCAACTCACGCCCCCCGCCTCATCCGCCCCCGTGCCGTGCACACTGTACCAGGCACGCGTCAAGTATGCGTAAGCTCCAGCAGGAGACTGCCCATCATGACACCCACATAGGTCAGAAGCAGCGCATAGCCCAAGGGCCGACTCGTCCTGAAGCCCTGCAGGGACACGGTGCCGAGCATGACCAGCAGCATGCACAGCATCACGACGCAGCTCAGAGCGAGCACGGGGCTCCATGCGATGCGGTACGCTTCGTGCGCCGGATGCAGGACCGTGAGCCACGTGGTGGCGAAGCCCACGCCAAACAGCAGATTCGTCAGCGGACTCGCAAAGCACGCCGTCAGCGCCATGTGCGGACGCCCTGCGCGGGCAATCGACAAGTTGGTCACGACGTCGCCCAGCGAATTGCCCCAGGCAAAGACGGTCAGCCCCAACACGGCTTCGCTCCAGTGGTATATGTAGCCGTAGGCGCGCAGCACCGCCAGTATGCCATCCACACTGACGACAATCCACAGCAGCCCCGTAAAGAAGCCGAGCGCATGGCGCAGCACAGCATACCGCTGCAGCTGCTCAGGCGCATCGCGGCACGGCGACGCTCGCAGGTACCGCCACAAACCCACACCGGCGATCGTGCCCGGGATCGCCCAGTAGAGCGGCGCGTCATACATCCACAACACCAGCACAGGCACGCCGGTGCATTGTACGCTGAGCAAAAAGTGATCGGCCGCCACGCGCTCGCTCGTAGGCACCAGGGGCCCGGGCGTGTCCAGCACCGCCACGGCTTCGTCCCACACAGCGGCACGTAGTGCTTGTGTCGTGCCCTCATCAGCGGCCCCTTGCATGGCCTGCAGGGTCGCATGCAGCTGATATTCGTCCGCACTGACCAGCGGCACCGTCAGACGCAGCACCAGCAGCGCCGGTGCATACGCCACACTCGCCAGACGATGGCCCCACGACTTGTCCGACCAGTGCACCAACGAAGGGCACAGCGCCACGAACGCAACGCGCCACCATGCAACGCGAGCGAGGGGAGCGGGCATCGCGGCGTTCGGTGCGGCATCGAATCGAGGCTCCGCGCGCGCAGGCTCGTCCCGCGGCGAACGAAGGACGCTCGAAGCCAGGTCAGGATCCGAATGCGCTGTCATGTCACGCACGCGTATCGCCGAGAGGACAGAGTGGTGCGCATGCGTGGCGTCCGGCAAAAGCGGATCATGCTCAGGCGTGCGCTGGGGCGGGGTATCACTCCAAATCACGGTCCCGATATATACAAGGTAGAGCCCGAGCATGCACATGCCCTCTGACACGCTGAGGGAGCCGTCATGCATAAAGTACAGCGAGAGGGCCACAGCCAGCATGTACGTGCCGACATCGCGCACGAACACGAACGGATCGAGGCGGAAAGAATGCAGCACCATGATGGAGCCACACACGATCGCGACAGTAAATACGGCGGCGCCCATAATTTCACCCAGCGCCATCGATCCAGCATCTTTTCGCATCGCGCGAAACGTCGATACGACATCCGGCGACGCATTCCCGAGCGCCAAGAACGTGACACCCACGACATTATCACTGAGCCCCCAGCGTGTCGCCATGGACGACAAGTTGGGGCAGAAAAAGTCGCTGGCGACGAGTCCCAGCACACTGAACAGAACAAGCAGCCATACAGTGAGTAGCAGCGTCACGCCCACATGCACAGCGGTCGATGCCAGCACCGACGTACTCCACGCATCGGAGCAGTAATACAGGGCCAGGTGTACGTACGCTGACGAGGGGCGGCATGTATGCTGGATAAAGGCACAAGCTTCCCTGGGCGTGAGCGACGGCGGCATCGGCTCGCACACCGCCTCGGCAGCCCTACCGGCACCCGACCCCACGCTCCACAGCAGCTGCCCAGGCCATCGCAGCATGGAGGCAGGGAGAGATCGGGCGCATCGGGAAGCCAGGCGGTGGGGCGCGCTGCCTCCACGTGCCACCACACCTCGATCCCATGCGCCGCTGGCGTCCAAGCGGTGGGCCGAGCGCGGTGGGCCGCGCCTTTCACACCCGGCCGGCCGCCGCGATAAAAAGACCGCCACGCCCCGAGCGCGCAAAGGACGAGCGCATGCCGTATGCAACGCCAGGGAGCCGATTGGAAGCACTGATGCAGCATCCGCACCTGTTCGACCCACCGCGAGCACCTCGCTACCCGATCGTGCTGTGCCATGGTCTGTACGGCTTTGACGTACGTGGTCCCTTCATGGGTTTCGAGTACCACTACTGGTCAGCCGCACTGGACGTGCTGCAGCAGCGTCTGGGTGCGCAAGTCTACGTGTTTGCCGTACCGCCCACGGGCTCGATTCAGGAGCGCGCCGAGACACTGCACAACCTGCTTGTGCGCCAGCGTTTTCCGCGTGGCCAGCGCCTCAACTTTGTAGGTCATTCGATGGGCGGCTTGGATGCACGATACCTCATTTCCCACATCCAGCCCCAAGAATACACACCTGTGAGCCTGACGACTGTCGCGACGCCGCACCGCGGTAGTCCCTTTATGGACTGGTGCAACGAGAATATTGGCGTAGGGCTGGAGCTGATGGACTCGATGATGCGCGAGGCGGAGCCCAAGACGGTGCCGGACGACACACCTACGCGCGCGCCCTTCAGCCTGAAATCGCCGCTGCTGACGTATGCGAAAACGAGCGGAGACCGAAACTCCCTGCGCCGTGCCTTGTCGCATGTGTCGAGCTCGTTTTCCTCGTACATATTGTCCATCTTTGATCAGCCAGCATATGCCATGCTCTCGACTCGGTACATGACGCGTCTCTTCAATCCCACCGTCCCTGATCAGCCCCATGTGCGCTACTTTAGTATCGCGACCCGCACGAAAAGCATACCCATATGGCACCCGCTTTGGCTCCCCAAGCTCATTCTCGACAAGGCCGCGGCTACAGGCACATGCGGCGCAGATGCCGATGGTAGCTACGCTGCATGGCACACGTCGCACACGGGCAGTGATGGTCTCGTGAGTGTGAACAGCGCGCGATGGGGCGAGTTTCTCGGCATGATCGAGAATTGGGATCACTGGGACGTTCGCGGGCCGGGCGGGCCACGGCGACTCCGGCCTGCCCGCAAGCCGCCAAAGGCACCAGACAATGCGCGCACACCCTGGTCACGACTTTGGACTTTGTTGAACCAATGGCTGCCACAGTCGCGCCAAGCCAAGCCGCCCGTCTTGCCCGACGACCCCGAGTGGGACTGGCGCGTAGCGGCACTGAGCGACTATGAAGAGACCACTCACAAGGAGCGTCCAGAGACCCCCGTCACAGCGGCCGCCTATGCTATGTCATCTGTGTACGTAAAAGGCGCCGATGCACGCGAGACATCCAAGGTCGCCAAGATGCTGGCCGAATGGATCTCGTCCCATTTGCCCGCTTCCAGCGGCACCTCTCAGGATGACTCACAGATGCTGTTCAAGTACTTGACGAGTGACCAGCCCCTGGAAGGCTCACTCGGTCACGGCCGTCCGGCCTCGGCCTCCAAGGCATCGTCGGCCCAACGCATGTCGCAAACCCTCATGCACATGTTTCCCTTTCTCGCGCAGATCGAGCCAAGAACACCTCCACCTCCACCTAACGATGTCCTGGAGCGGTTCTGGGCGGCCGTGTGTCGGAATCTGTACGACGAGGGCTTGTAGTGGAGGGCCTGCTTCGTCTCGTTCCGCGGCACGCGGGGCGTTTTTGTGGCGGGATGCGAGCGCTGTGCGTTGTCGCCCTGTGCGTGACTCTCGTACGAGGCGCCGCGTGGGATGCCCAGGTGTATGGACGAGGACGCCTGCCGCGGTATGATGACGAGCTTCGGTCGCTGGAATGGGGTCAACTCCAGGTACTTCACACCACCGATATCCACGGATGGTACCAGGGCCATACGAAGTCATCGCCCCCGGAGCCAAACTACAGTGGCGACTGGGGCGACTGGATTGCATTCACGCAGCACATGCGCCGACTGGCAGATGAGCGCGGGGTCGACTTGCTCCTGGTGGACACGGGCGATTTGCATGATGGCAACGGGCTCTCGGATGCTGGTCCCGGCGTCCAGGGCCACGTAAGCGATCAAGTGTTTGCGTTGGCTGACTATGACTTGCTGACGATCGGAAATCACGAGCTATACAATATGAGTGTGGCACAGGACGTGTATGAGCACTTCGTGCCGCATTGGGGCGATCGATACCTGACATCGAATGTACATATTACCCTGCCTGGCACTACGCGATCGCGTCCTATCGGTCACAGGTACACGCGCTTCACAACCAAGAACCAGCGTCTCAATATTCAGGCATACGGTGTGCTCTTTGACTTTCAGTTAGGAGCACCTGGGATCACCGTGCAGGACCCCAAAGCTATGGTAAAGGAGGCGTGGTTCCAAGCGTCATTGAGGGCATCGTCGGATGTGGATGCCTTTGTGATTGCAGGGCACATGCCTGTCACAGGCTATGATGGTTGGGACGCGATTCACGAAGCCATTCGTTCCGTGTGGCCTACGACACCCATTCTCATGTTGGGCGGACATACGCATGTCCGAGACTGCCGCATGCTAGATAGCCGTGCGATGGCCCTGGAGAGCGGGCGTTATCTCGAGACGGTCGGCTGGATGAGTGTGTCGAATGTATCGGTGCCCACTTTTTCGCGGCGCTACATTGATGCAAATCCACGTAATTATGCGTTTCATGCGGGCCTGGTGCATGCTGGGCACTTATCCACGCCTCGAGGTCGATTCGTGCGAGCCACCATGGATGCGATGGCTCGGGCGTGGAACTTGACGGATGTGTACGGCATCGTCCCACGCGACTATTACTTGGACCGCGCACCGTATGGAGATCCTAGTGCGCTTCTTACGCTGATAAGCGAACACATCTTGCCAGATGTCGTGCGCTCATCGTTTCCGGCGCGCGCAAATTCATCGAGCTTGATCATTATGAACAGTGGAAGCCAGCGCTTTGATGTGTTCGCTGGTGCCTTTACCAAAAATGATCAGTACATTGTGAGTCCCTTTCGCGATGCATTCTTGTTCGTGCCTGATGTGCCTTGGCATGCGGCACAGCGCCTGGTGCATCGCCTAAATGAACTGGGCGCGGCACATAACGAGCAGCCTGGTGCGGCACACCCAGCCCAGGGCGACGCGGACCCCATTTTCCATCAATACCTCCGGCATGCGTTTTATTCGTACTGGCTGAATCGCCTCTCGCCGACGTTTGCTTCGCCGTCACAGTCGCCCGTGCCAGGTGGCCGTCCGGCATCAGCGCGGCGGCTCGAAGAGTTATTGGAGCAGCTGGGAACGGATGGCAGTATGGTCGAGGAATTACCTCACCTCGTAGGAGGAGCCCGTGGACGCTCTCCGAGCCTTGGCTACGTCACGGCAGATTCGTGCTCAGGTCTCGGCGATGATACCGTGCACACGCCCATCCCGTACAGCGATGAGCAGCCTGATTATATTGCTGCACAGCCTGTACCATTGCCCAACAGTGACCATGACCATGTGGATGTTATTTTCGTCGATTTCATCGCCAAGCCAGTTCTCTCTTTGTTAAATACGTATGACGCACGGCGGCATTATACGATGGCAGACGTGAGTGTATGGGGTAATGCCTCGACTGAGTCTCTGTATTCCAGCTTCGCCCAGCTGCACTGGCGACTAGATTCTATGGATAGCGCTTTGCACGATATGGACAGAGCGGCTACTGTCGACGGCTATCCACCTCTATCACCATTTGACACGTATGCGGGAGATCCGTACGATCCGGTTACAGCACCTCGCCTCGTATTTCAATAATTTGGCACGTGGCCATGGAGGGCGACTTTTATCAGTTAACCCTAATGCCGAGAAATCCAACCCTAGTGCCGAAAATCCAAAGTGCGACTTTGACAGTGTGAAAATGACCCAACACGTGCCTATGTAGGCCAATCATGGAGAGATTTGAAATTTCATTCCTTTGTATTATGAACCATTCTTCTTGCGCCGGAGACATTTGAGCCAATCCCATAGGATTCTTCCCTAGTTCTTCTTTTTGACGAGCAGATGAACGTGTCGATAAAAAAAATCGAAAAAGTCGAAAGAAGGATATAAAATGGCGATGGTGAACGGCTCGCAGACCTCACCAACACTTCTTTCGACATGATCAAGGCTTTCGTTGTTCTCGCCGCCGCCGCTGCCTCGCTCGTTGCTGCCTCGGACCGTGTGTCCGTGAAGGGCTACACCGCCGACTCGAAGGGCGCCCTTGACTGCAAGTTCGGCAGCGGTGACATCCTGAAGAAGTGCGGCACCTGCGCCAAGAGCATCACGGAGTGCGCCACCTCGAACCCTAACAAGACCGAGCAGGTCTGCGTTAGCGACATCGCCTCGTTCGCTGGTGACTGCGGTGGCTGCGCTGTCGACATCCTCGAGTGCCTGTAAACAAGGATCGAAACTTGATGATATGGGTCCTATGAACCTCCATAGCCATTGATGCGATCCAGCTTTTTACGATTAATGAAATCATTGTGACTATGTTTTAGTGTGTTTTTTTCTGGTTCATGGCTTGACTATGCGATAGTGTCCAGTGTATGGCTTCTATGCAGTGTGTAAGGGTGGTGCTGGATGCCGTTGGTACCATGAGACCTTGACGCTGGCGTAGATGCCGTGCACTCTATGCCCCAGCTGCTAGTATTCAATGATCTTGTCCGGGTGTGCATGGTGCAGTCTAGTATCGCGATAGTACAGTCCGGCGCATACTCTCGTTGATCAGACGACGTTGGTCCGTGTCTTTGCCAAGAATCCAATCGTCTACGCTGTGGTTGTGTTTTTTGGTCTTGTATGACTAAGAATCAAAAGACTTGGCTGGGGCAGAAAAACGCGTGAGCGTGGTGGCTGAGATATATGCCCTTGTTCCTGGGGAAAGTGAGCGGACGCTGCTAGATGGGCTGTTGCATGCATGGCTAACCTATGTCCACGGTGTCTATATATATATATATAGTCGAATTTGCTGTGCTATACCATCGTAGTGCATCTTTTTGTGTATTGTGTCGTCCTTATTCGTGCTTCATTACAGGCGTAGTGGCACTGCTTTTCTACGCGGGATGCCGAGGGCTAGATGCCTTACCAGGTAACCCTGCTCATGCAGCTGATGCGCACCACGTGCGACTCTCAGAGTATCATTTCCTCATTTTGCCTTGGCATAATTTCTTTTGGTCGTCTAAGGGGACCTTGTTGTTTATACTGCCATACATGGCAGAAAGCCTGGAACATTGCACTCGATGCATGTGTCGTTGTTGGCTCGGCGCCGTGCTTCGGATACTTTTTTTCCGAGGCTACTGATAGGGGGATGGGTCTCCACATGCTGTTTAGAAAATAATTAAAAAAGGGACCGATTTTCGACGTTAATGAGGGCATGACTGCGTGCCTCATACAAACGGTCAACATTGTAGAATACGGCCACTAGCACTATCCCAACGTACCAACACACACACACACACACACACACACACACACACAAACATACACATGTTAACATGTACTTTTGTATATGCAATCATGACACACGGAACGAGCATGATGGTAAAGGCCACTGGCACGTGCGAGAGGAGGCGAGAAACACGGAACACAGAAACGACCAAGCAAGTGCGATGGGCAGCAACGAGGTTGAGAGTAAGCCGTTAATACATAGAAAGGCAGGACCATGACGCTTATAATTATTAGACTACACGATGAATGAAGAAAACGTTTGTTGGCACTGCTCTTGCTATTACGGCGCTGACGACGTTGAATGCACTGAAGTAGTAGGAGAGAACGCAACAAGAGTGCTGGCAGTATGAGAACAAAGATATAATGATGATTATCGCCCAGCCGCTGCGTGGACGCAATTTAAAAGATGAAAAAGGGAACGCCGGTCAAAGTAAACATCCCAAAGAAGAATGTGGCTCTCAAACATGCGAGGCGGATTAAAAAATTGAACTTGGAGGAAATTCAAATATGATGAGATCGCCAAAGACTATAGACGTGAAGAAGTGATATACGCATGCGTTCATTCGGGCACGAAAGCCAATTCCATGGGTAGAATTCGGGCAAGTGCTGAAGTCGAGAAGGTAGTGCTGGAGAAAAATGGAGAGAGTGGCATGGGGACTTGGAAAGCTATGGTATTAAAGGACGAGAAGGATTAGAGAAGGTTATTCACAAAAGCCCAGGTAGGGAGGATACAAGAACGATTAACGGAAAGCTGCATGATACATGCTTAAGAGAGAATAGACAGAAAGATTGTGAATTGGAAGTGCATGATAAGAAGAGGAAGAGAGAATTATGGCGATAGAAAAGGAGACTGCCAATCGCATGCACTTGGCTATAAGAATACATGGGCACAGACTCTTTTAAAATAAGGGATTTGTCTCACAAATGAATCCAACATCACTCGATCACTGCATCAAGTGAATTGTTTTGTGGCAGATGAACCAAGCGTAGAGTGAAGACTAATAAAAATGCAAACATAACACAGATACGAGCTCATTCTCTTCAAACTTCCCACAAAGTAGAAGTATATGATAGATGCATTTATACATCCGTGCTTGCGGAGATGGCACACGGAGCACGCTTGGCGCAAAAGCCGATGGCACGTGCGAGAGGGAAGCGGAGACCGTATGAACAAGTACACGGAGTTCCGGATCGACGTAGGAGTTGCGACCGGGGGGCTTAGTTCGAGGTGGAGAGCAAACCTGCTTAAAAGGGCAGGTCAAGAGCCCCCAGCATGCCGTAGCACTACACGAGATATGAAGACATCGACGATT